>Ga0335085_10016110_pt1 | contig 10817 bp, 8 predicted proteins | sample Lox_Sample_45_FD_206712 | JGI IMG/M metagenome (GOLD analysis project Ga0335085, IMG submission 206712) | Soil microbial communities from Loxahatchee National Wildlife Refuge, Florida, United States - Lox_Sample_4.5 | ecosystem: Environmental > Terrestrial > Soil > Wetlands | place: USA: Florida... | reverse complement strand
CCGGCTGGCCGTAGCGCTGCCCCACCATGTAGACCAGTCGCAGCTGCAACGGGAGGATCGCGATGTTCGCGAGCTGGTCCGGCAGGATCTCCAGCGCGCCGGTGAGCATCGCCTGCCGGAGGATGACCTGGTCGAGCGCGTCGCCCGCGCTCGCGCCGCCCGACACGGCGATCGGCGCGGCGGCCAGGGCGCCGGCGGTCTGCCGCACGCCGGCCACGGCGGACGCCTCCAGGCCGAGCGCCGCGCGCAGCTCCTCGAGGAACCGCCCCTCCGACGGGTTCGCGACGCCGTCGGCGTGGCACACGGCCACGGCGGTCTCGTAGGCGCGGCGCCGCGCCTCGTCGTCCGAGAGCAGCCCCGCGAGGTCCGCGAGGCGCGCCTGGCCCGAGGCCAGGTGCGCGGCGAGTCGGGTCACGTCCGGCGAGCCGATGCGCTCGGCCACCGCGGCGATCGCGTCCCGCTCCGCGGCGGAGGTGGCGCCGTCGGCGGCGGCGGCGAGCATCGCGATGGCGACGAGTGGAGCGTGGTCGGCCGGAGTCATGAGTCGCTCGCTCGAATCAGCGCTTCTTGCGGACGGCGCCCTCGTCCTCGGCGCGCTTGCGCAGCTCGGCCAGCAGCTTGCCGGCCAGCAGCCACGCCGACTGCTCGAGGTAGCCCGAGGGCAGGGAGATCGACATGCTGGTGCGGCCCTGCGGGTCGCCGGCCGTCACGGTCCCGGTCGCCTTGTCGAACCGGAAGCCCCAGTCCACGTCCCCGAAGTGGTCGGGGAACTTGTTCTTCACGCTCCGCTCGAACGCGCCGAGCCAGGCCTCCGGCGTGCTCGCCTCCTCGATCACCGACGGCCGCGGCTGCCGCACCGGGGGCTGCGGCGGCGGGATCATCTCGAGGTCCGCCTGGCCCCCGGGCGCGGCGGCGGACGGCTCCGGCTCGATGATCTCCAGGTTCCCCACCGTGAACGGGCTCGGCTCCGCCGGCGCCCCGCCGACCGGAACCGTCGGACCGGTGCCGTCGCCCTGCGCGTCGGCCACCCGCGCCTCCTCGGCCCGTGCGCCCTGCTCCAGGAACTTGTTCCATTCCGCCAGGACGCTCTGGTCGGTCTTCATCTTCTCGAACGCCGCCGACACGGTCCTGGCCGACGCCGGCTGATCGTACTGCTGCAGCACGACCATGACCCGCGACGAGCCGGCGTCCCGCAGCCGTTCCTTGATGCGGCCGAAGCCGGGGTCCGCCGCGAGGCCCAGGGCCAGCGCCAGCAGCTCGTCCGGCCCAGCGCCCTTGGCGATCACGATCTCGGCGACGCTCTGCGCCGTCAGCCGCTCGGCGAACGCCGCCAGCCGCGGGTCGGCCGTCGGCACCGCCACGCCGTCGAGCGTCAGCTCGCCGCCGTAGAACCGGAACGTCGCCGAGCGCCCGGAGGCGAGCTCCACCAGGGCGCGCAGCGCGTCCTTCTGCGGCTGCCCGGGGTCGGGTGAACGCTGCAGAAGAGCCACGGCTCGGGCGAGCCCGGCGACGTAGCGGGTCAGCTCGGGTGCGGTCACGGAGGCTACCAAAAAGAACTACCCGGAGGCCGTTGCGGAAGCACCCTCGGCGCCCGCCCCGGCCTCGCGCTTGACACCCGGCCGCCTCCCCCGTAGCTTCTGCTGAAATTTCAGCATTGTCGAGGCCGGAGCCATGAGCGTCGCCAGACCCCCGTTGAGCCGCCGAGAGCGCGAGGTGATGGACGTCCTGTACCGGACGGGGGAGGGCACCGTCGCGGAGGTGATGGAGCAGCTGGCCGACCCGCCGACCTACTCGGCGGTGCGCTCCACGCTCCGCATCCTCGAGGAGAAGGGGCACGTGAGCCACCGCGAGGACGGGCCCCGCTACGTCTACGTGCCGGCGGTGGGCCGGGAGAGCGCGCAGCGCGCCGCCCTCAACCACGTGGTGGACACGTTCTTCGACGGCTCGTCGGACCACGCGCTGGTGACGCTGCTGCGGCGCTCCGATCTCGAGTTGAGCGAGAAGCAGATCCAGCACCTCGCCCGGGAGATCCGCCGGGCCCGCGAGGAGGGCCGATGAGCGTGACCGGACTGCTCCAGATCCTCGCGGGCCAGGGTGCGGCCTGGGCGGTGGGCAGCCTCCTCAAGGGGACGCTGCTGCTGCTCGTGGTGTTCCTCGCCGCGGCGACGGTGCGGCGGGCGTCGGCGGGCCTGCGGCACCTGGTGTGGGGCGGCGGCATCGTCGCGGTGCTCGTGCTTCCGCTCGTGTCGCTGGTGTTGCCATGGCGGCTCCCGGTGCTGCGGATGCCGGCCGCGCCCGCGTCGGTCGTGGCGACGCCGGCCGGGCAGGCTCCCGGAATCGCGCCGGCGGGCGCGGCTCCCGCCGCACCGTCGTCGCGCCCGGCGCCGGACGTCGCGGCGGGTCCGGGCGTCGCGCCGCAGGCCGGCGGGCGCGGCGTGGCCGCGGCCCGGGCGTGGCTGGCGCGCGTCCCGCCCGCCTGGTGGATCGCGGCGGTCTGGGCGGCCGGCGCACTGGTGGTGCTGCTCAGGCTGGCGCGCGGCGCCCTGCTGGTCCGCCGGGTGCGGCGCGACGCCGAGGCGCTCGCGTCGCCCGACTGGCGGCAGCCGTTGATCGAGGCCGCCGACCGGCTCGGGTTGGCGCGGGAGCCGCGGCTGCTGACGAGCGACGCGGTGCTGATGCCCATCGTGTGCGGCGTGCTCGACCCGGCGATCGTGCTGCCGGCGGGCGCCGCCGAATGGACCGGGCAGCGGCGCCGGGCGGTCCTGTGCCACGAGCTGGCGCACGTGCGCCGCTCCGACCTTGCCCTCACGATCCTGAGCCGCGTGGGCTGCGCCGTGTACTGGTTCCATCCGCTGTTCTGGGTGGCGGCGAGGAAGCTGCGCCTCGAGAGCGAGCGCGCGTGCGACGACCTGGTGCTCGAGGTCGGCACCCGGCCGTCGGAGTACGCCGACCACCTGCTCCAGATCGCGTGCCTGGCCGGCTCGATGCGCTCCCCGGCCGCCGCCCTGCCGATGGCGGAGCGGCGCGAGTTCGAGGGCCGGATGCTGGCGATCCTCGAGCGCGGCGCACGGCGCTCACCGCCGTCGCGCCGCCTGGCCGTGCTGCTGGCGGTGCTCGCCCTCGCCGTCGTGGTGCCGGTCGCGGCGATGGGCCTCGCCCAGGCGCCCCCGGCCGGCGTCCCCGGGCCCGCGCCGCAGCCGGAGGCCACGCCGCATCCGCCGGCCACGCCGGAGCCGGGGCCCGCGCAGGCGCCGCAAGCCGCGAGTGCGCGCGCGCGGACCGCGACGCGGACGGCGGTCACCTCGACCTTCACCACCACCGTGGCCTCGTCGGTGAAGCAGGGCGTTTCCACCGTGCTCTCGCACCTCGGGTCGCAGGTCGCGGAGGCGCTCCAGGGCCAGGCCTCGGGCGACAGCATCGACCCCAGGACGCTGGCCGCGCTGCTGCGCACGCTGGAGGACTCCGTCGCCGACGTGCGCACCGACGCCGCGTACGCCCTCGGGCAGCTGGAGGCGCACGCCGCCACCGGCGCGCTCACCGCCCACCTGCGCCGCGACGCCTCGGCGGAGGTGCGCGAGATGGCGGCGTGGGCGCTGGGCCAGATCGAGAGCCACGAAGCCACCGCCTCGCTGGTGGCCGCCGCGCGCGGCGACGCCTCCGAGGACGTGCGCGCCATGGCCGTGTGGGCGCTGGGCCAGGTGGACGATGCCGCGGCCGCGCCCGGCCTGGCCGCGGTGCTCGGCGACGCGAGCGCCGAGGTGCGAGGCCGCGCCGCCTGGGCGCTCGGCAGCATCGGCGCCGCTTCCGCGCCGGCCGCGCTGATCGCGGCGCTGCGCGATCCGTCTCCGGCCGTGCGGCTGCGGGCGGCGTGGGCCCTCGGCCAGATCGAGGACCCCCGGGCGGCGCCGGCCCTCGCGGCCGCCCTGGCGGACAGCAGCGCGGAGGCCCGCCGGGCCATCGTCTGGGCGCTCGGACGCCTCGACGCCCCCGAGGGCCGGCAGGCGCTCCTCGAGGCGCTGAAGAGCCCCGATCCCCAGGTGCGCGCCCAGGCGGCGCGCGCGCTCGGCGGAAGCGAGGGCAACCCGTGGCCGTGGCCCTGGCCGATGCCGCTCAACCGCTAGCGGCTCACCCGGCCGGCGCCGGCCGGCCTGTGGATCTCTCCGCCGCCCGGGTGCTCCCCGGGCGGCGTCGTTTGCGGCCTGGCGGGGCCGCCCGGTGAGCTCGGGCGAGCCGGACCGCGCGCGGTGCGCGGCGCCCGAGGCGGCCCGCCCCGGGGGCGCCACGCCCGCAGCGGCCGCCGACCCGGCTTGACATCCGCCGGTGTGATGCTGAATATTCAGCATAGTGCTGAAATATCAGCATTCGGCGGAGCTCACCATGACGTGGAGGACGCTCGTGAACGGATCGGTGATCGCGGCGGTGGCCGGGGCGCTCGCCATCGGCGCCGGGGTGCACGGCAGGGCGGCGGTGCGGGCCGGGACGGCTCGCGCCGCGGCGCAGGACTCGGCGCTGGCGGCCGGGGTGCTGGCGTCGGCGCGCGGTGCCTCGCCGGTGCTGTGCCGGCTGGCTGAGCGCGCGCTCGAGTCGGGCTGGGGCTGGGACTGGCCGGGGACGCCCGGCGACGTCGGGGACACCGCCGGTGAGGCGCGCTGGGCGATGGCGCGGCACCCCGCGGACCACGCGGTGCCGGTGCTGGTCCGCGGCATGGAGGACGACGACGGCTGCGTGCGAGGCATCGCGGCGCGGCTGGTCGCCCGGGCGGCCCGGGCGCAGGTCGACGCCGCCGTGGTGCCGCTCCTGGCCTCGGCGCTGGCCGGCACGCGGGTGGCGGCGTCGGTGGCGCTGGGGCTCGCGGAGTCGGAAACGGCGGCGACGGCCCTGATCGGCCGGCTCGGCGACGAAGCGGTCGAGGTCCGCCTGGCGTCGGCGTGGGCGCTGGGCCGGGTGGGCTCGCCGGCGGCGGCGCCCCCGCTGCGGCGCGTGCTGCGGGACGCCGACGCCGGTGTCCGGTCGGCGGCGGCGCGGGCGCTGGGGGAGCTCGAGGACACGGCGGCGGTGGACGCGCTGGCGCGGGCGGTGAGGAGCGACGCCAGCGAGGAGGTGCGGGTCGCGGCGGCCGAGGCGCTGGGCCGGATGGAGGCGAAGCGCGCCGTGCCGGCGCTGGCGGCGGCGCTCGGGGACCAGAGCCCGCGGGTGCGCCGCACCGCGGCCTGGGCGCTCGGGCAGATCGAGGACAAGACGTCCGTCGCGGCGCTGGCACGCGCCCTCGCCGACCAGGACGTGGAGGTGCGGGAGACGGCCGTGTGGGCGCTGGGCCAGATCGAGGACGCGTCCGCCGTGCCGGGCCTGGTCGAGCGGCTCGGGCGTGACGACCGGGCCGAGGTGCGGCGCAAGGCGGCGTGGGCGCTCGGCCAGATCGAAGACAAGTCGTCCGCCGGCGCGCTCGCGACGGCGCTCAAGGGCGACCGGGACGAGGAGGTGCGCCGCACCGCCGCGTGGGCCCTGGGGCAGATCGAGGACGCCGGCAGCGTGCCGGACCTGGCGGCGGCCCTGGGCGACAGCTCGGAGAAGGTGCGCGCCATCGCGGCGTGGGCGCTGGGGCAGATCAGCCCGCACCGCGCGCCCGACGCGCTGCTCCGGGCGCTGGGCCACGACACGCCCGCGGTGCGGGAGAAGGCGGCGTGGGCGCTCGGGCAGATCGGCGACGACGCCGCGGTCCCGGCGCTGAAGAGCGCGCTCGCGGACCAGGAGTCGAAGGTCCGTCGCACCGCGCTGTGGGCGCTCGGCCAGCTCGACAGCGACGCCGCGCGCACGGCGATCGTGGACGCGCTGAAGGACGGGGACCCCGAGGTGCGCGCCCGCGCGGCGCGCGCCCTGGGCGGCGGCCACGTGGATCCGCGGCCCGAGCCGATGCCGATGCCGGAGCCGCGGCCGTTCCCGGGCCCCGACGATTGAGCACGGAGCGGTTCAGCGCGGCGCGCCGACGCGCTGAAGCGCCTGGTGGGTCCGCACGGCCGAGCGCTACCTTGAGGGCGGGGCGGCGCCTCCGCGACGTTTGACGGCGTCGCCGGAGGTGCCCCCCGTTCCCCTTCCCGGAGACGCCGCCGTGAGTCGTCCTTCCGCCGCCGCCGTCCTGCTGCTCGCCGCTGCTGCCGCCGCTCCCGCCGCCGCGCAGGACTTCTTCGTCCCGCCGCAGGGGTTCGCCGTCGAGAACCCGGTGCTGCGGCACATCTGGGCGCTGGGCACGGACAGCTCCGAGGCGGAACCGCTGGCGCAGGTGCTGCTCGACTCGCTCGGTCCCAGGCTCAGCGGCTCGCCGGGCATGGCGGCGGCCCAGGGTTGGCTGCTCGAGAGGTACGCGCGGTGGGGCGTCGCCGCGCGCCGCGAGCCGGTCGGGACGTGGCGCGCGTGGCGGCGCGGGACCACCCACATCGACCTGGTGGCGCCGAGGGTGCGGACCCTCGAGGGACAGATGCTCGCCTGGAGCGCGGGCACGCCGGGCGGCCGGCCGGTGCGCGCGCCGGTGATCGGACTCCCGGACCTGCCCGACAGTGCCGCCTTCGTCGCCTGGCTGCCCGAGGCCCGGGGGAAGTTCGTGCTGGTCTCGTTCCCGCAGCCCACCTGCCGGCCCGACGGGAGCTGGGAGCGCTGGGCCGCCGCGGCCACGGTGGAGGCGATGAAGGCGCAGCGGGCGGCGGCGCGGCAGGCGTGGAGCGCGCGCATCGCGCGGACCGGCTACGCGTTCGCCTACCGGCGCCACTCCCTGCTGCGCCGCCTCGCCCAGGCCGGCGTGGCGGGCCTGCTCGCCAACGAATGGTCGGAAGGCTGGGGCACGGACCGCATCTTCGGCGCCGAGGTGGACGGCGTCCCCGTGGTGGACGTCTCGTGCGAGGACTACGGGCTGCTCTCCCGGCTCGCCGGGCATCACCAGGGCCCGGTGGTCGAGCTGGCGGCGCAGTCGGAGGCCGGCGGCGAGATCCCGGTGTTCAACGTCGTGGCGGAGCTGAGGGGCGCGGAGCTGCCGGGCGAGCCGGTCGTGCTCTCGGCACACCTCGACTCGTGGGACGGCGGCTCCGGCGCGCTCGACAACGGCACCGGGACCATCGTGATGCTCGAGGCGATGCGCATCCTGGCTCGCGCCTATCCGCATCCGCGCCGCACCATCCTCGCCGGGCACTGGACCGGGGAGGAGCAGGGGTTGGAGGGCTCGAGCGCGTTCGTCGCCGACCACCCGGGCCTCGCGGACAGCCTGCAGGCCGGCTTCAACCAGGACCAGGGCACGGGTCGCGTGACGTCGATGAGCTCGTCGGGGTTCACGCTGGCGGCGGGCAATCTGGCGCGCTACCTGGTGCAGATCCCGGGCGAGCTGACGCGCGACGTCAAGTTCATCTTCCCGGGGCCGGCGGGGCCACCCGACGACTACGCATCGTTCGCCGGGTGCGGCGCGCCGGCGTTCGACCTGGACTCGGGCGACTGGGACTACCTGACGTACACCTGGCACACCAACCGCGACACCTACGACAAGATCTCGTTCGACGATCTGCGTCACAACGCGACGCTGGTGGCGATGCTGGCCTATCTCGCGTCGGAGGACCCGCAGTACATGCCGCGCGACCGGCGGACCGTCTATCCGCCGCGCGCCGACGGCCGGCCGCACCCGTGGCTGAAGCTCGACTGCCTCCACCCGGATCGGCGGACGCCGGCGCCGCGGTGAGCTGACGCGGCGGCACCGGCCGGCGCAGAAGGTGGCGCCGGCGCCGGGCGCGATGGTCGCCGGTACCGCCCCGGGGTGCGAAGCGGTTAGACTACGCCGTTTCGCGCCCGGGGACCGCAGTGGCCGGACCGGATCGCAAGCGGATCGACTGGCCGTCGGCGTGGCAGGAGGCGCGCCGCATCGTGTGGCGCCACCGCGGCTACCTCGCGGTGGGGCTGGCCGTGATGCTGGTCAACCGCCTGGCCGGCCTGGTGCTCCCCACGACCTCGAAGTTCCTGATCGACGACGTGATCGGGAAGCACCGGGCGCAGCTGCTGGTGCCGCTGGCCCTCGCCGCCGCGGGTGCCGCGCTGCTCCAGGCGGTCACCTCGTTCACGCTCTCCCAGCTGCTGGGGGTCACCGCCCAGCGCGCGATCACCGAGATGCGCCGCGAGGTGGAGGCGCACGTGATGCGCCTGCCGGTGCGGTTCTTCGATTCCACCAAGAGCGGCGTCCTGATCTCCCGCATCATGACCGACGCCGAGGGCATCCGGAACCTGGTGGGCACCGGCCTGGTGCAGCTGGTGGGCGGCACCGTCACCGCCACGCTCGCCCTCGCGGTGCTGTTCTACCTCAACTGGCGCCTCACCACGATGACCATCCTCGTCCTCGCCGTGTTCGGCGGGATGATGGCGCTCGCCTTCAGCCGCCTGCGGCCCATCTTCCGCGAGCGCGGGCAGATCAACGCCGAGGTGACGGGCCGGCTGGGCGAGTCGCTGGGCGGCATCCGGGTGGTGAAGTCGTACGTGGCCGAGCGGGGCGAGCAGCTGGTGTTCACGCGCGGCGTGCACCGGCTGTTCCGCAACATCGCCCGGACCATCACCGCGACGTCCGGCCTGGGCGCCGCGACCATCCTCATCACCGGCGGCATCGGCGTGCTGATGATCCTGGTGGGCGGGCGGGCGATCCTCGACGGACGGATGTCGCTGGGCGACTTCGTGATGTACGTGTTCTTCATCGGCCTGGTGGCCGCGCCGCTGGTGCAGATCGCCTCGATCGGCACGCAGGTGAGCGAGGCGTTCGCCGGCCTGGATCGCATCCGCGACCTCCGGCGCGCGGTGACCGAGGACGCGGGCGACGGCGAGCGGGAGCCGCTCGGCGACGGCCTCGGGGGCGAGATCGCCTTCGCGGACGTGGAGTTCGCCTACGATCCGGGCGTCCCGGTCCTCAAGGGCGTGTCGTTCCGCGCGCCGGCCGGCTCGACCACCGCGCTGGTGGGCTCGAGCGGCTCGGGGAAGAGCACGCTCATCGGCCTGGTGATGGCGTTCGCGCGGCCGGCGGCGGGGCGGGTCCTGGTGGACGGGCGCGACCTCGCGTCGCTGCGGCTCCACGACTACCGCGCCCACCTCGGCGTGGTGCTGCAGGACAACTTCCTGTTCGACGGCACGATCGCGGAGAACATCGGCTTCTCGAAGCCGCACGCCACGCGCGAGGAGGTCCTGCGGGTGGCGCGCATCGCGCATTGCGACGAGTTCGTGGCCCAGTTCACGAACGGCTACGACACCGTGGTGGGCGAGCGGGGCGTCAAGCTCTCCGGCGGCCAGCGCCAGCGGGTGGCGATCGCGCGCGCCATCCTCGCCGATCCCCGGATCCTGATCCTGGACGAGGCCACCTCCAGCCTCGACAGCGAGAGCGAGGCGCTGATCCAGGACGGGCTGCGGCGGCTGCGCCAGGGCCGCACCACCTTCGTCATCGCGCACCGGCTGTCGACCATCCGCAGCGCGGACCAGATCCTGGTCCTCGAGGCGGGCCGCATCGTGGAGCGCGGCACCCACGCGGAACTGCTCGCGGCGGGCGGACGCTACCGCCAGCTCCACGACAAGCAGTACGCGCTCGAGACCGACCGGTTCGTGAACCCGGGGGAGGACTTCACGCCGGAGCCCGAGCCGCCGGCCGTGCCGCCGCGGACGCCGGTCGCGCCGGGCCGCCTGTAAGCGAGGAGGATACCCGTGAGCACCAGGATCGTGTTCAACGGCCGGGCGTACGACGGCCTCGAGGCGATGCCGGCCGACGTGCGCGCCAGGTACCAGGCCGTCCTCGACGCGCTCGGCGGCGGCGACCGCGCCAAGCTCGAGGCCGCGCTCGGCGCCGGGGCGCTGGCCGGGCCCGGCATCAGGGTCGCCACCACCGTGCGGACCCGGATCCGCGTCAACGGCACGGACTACGACTCGGTGGACGCGATGCCGGCCGACGTGCGCGCCGCGTACGAGCGCGCGCTGGGGAAGAAGACGGGCGAGGCGACCCTTGTGAGCACCGCGCCGTCCGCCGCGATGCCCGTCCCGCCGCCGGCGATCGACGCCGGCGACTCGCGGCCCGGACTGGTGCGCGTCGCCCTGCTGGCGGCGGCGGGGCTGGCCGTGCTGCTGTGGCTGCTCACCAGGCGCTGAGTCATCGATTCGGCATTGGGCACGTCTCTACTGTCAGTCGGTCGCAGGTGGCGGGTTGTGGTGGTTGCGCCACGACCCACAACCGCCAACCCACCGACAGCCCAACAGCGACGGGGTGAACGATGAAGACGCATTGGCGGCTCGGCTGCGCGGTGCTGTGCCTCGCGCTCACCAGCGCGCCCGGCCTCGCCCAGGGCCGCGGCCACGGCCGGGGGCGGGAGCACGCGCCCGGGCAGATCAAGAAGCAGGACGAGGACCGCGGCCGAGGCCGGCGGGAAGGCGGCGGGAGCGAGAATCGTGACCGCGGCCGGTTCAACGACACCGACCGCGCGGTGGCCCACAACTGGTACTTCCACAACCGGGCTGCGCTCCCGCCCGGTCTGCGCGACCGCGACCGGCTGCCGCCGGGGATGGAGGCGAGGTTCCGGCCGGGATGGGTGATCGAGCCGGCGCTGCGGCCGGTGATCTACCCGGCGCCGGTCATCCTGGTGCGGCGGTTCAGTCCGGCGCCGCCCGGATGCCGCTACGTCCTGATCGGCGGCCACGTGGTACTGGTGGACGCGGGTTTCCGCGTGCTCGATTTCATGCGGGTACAGGTGAATATCGGGGGATAGCAGACCAGTTGGTGGGTTGTGGGTGGTGGGTTGTGGGGACGACAACCTACCACCCACCAACTG
>Ga0335085_10016109_pt1 | contig 10818 bp, 10 predicted proteins | sample Lox_Sample_45_FD_206712 | JGI IMG/M metagenome (GOLD analysis project Ga0335085, IMG submission 206712) | Soil microbial communities from Loxahatchee National Wildlife Refuge, Florida, United States - Lox_Sample_4.5 | ecosystem: Environmental > Terrestrial > Soil > Wetlands | place: USA... | reverse complement strand
TACATCCAGGCCGCGGACAAGTACACGCGGGTCGTGACCGCCGCGGACGAAGCACTCATCCGCACGCCGCTGAAGGATTTGCTGGCGCAGCTGCCGCCGGAGCGCTTCCAGCAGATCCACCGCCACACGCTGGTCAACCTCGACCACGTGGCGCAGGCGCTGCGCGACGACGCCGGCCGGGTCTCGCTGAAGCTGCGCCGCCGCCCGGAGCTCCTCCCCGTCAGCCGCATCTACGCCGACCGCTTCAAGCAGATGTAGGCAAGCGGCGCCGGAAGAACGTGGTCTGACCCCGTTGTCGCCCTCCGTGCTGAACCAGCGCCTCGCCGAGCTCGCCGCGCACCGCCTTGGCGCGCTGGGCCGAGGGCTGGGCGAGGGGCCTGCGCGCGAGGCGCTAGCGCTCGCCGCCGCGGCCGCAGTTCGGGTACGCTAGTCGCCCTCGGCGGTGGCGGGGATGCCGGTGGCGGACGAGCAGGACATCGAAGGACATTTCAGCGCACAGTACACGGTGCCGGAGCCGGCGGCCGCGGCCGAGGCGCTGCGCGACATCGACCGCCTCGGCGAGATCGGGATCGCCTCGCTCAAGGAGCGCGGCTACTTCACGCGCGTCGTGGTGCCCGGCGAAGGGCCGGCGCGCCGGCTGCTCGACCCGAGCCGCGTGCGGGTGCTGGTGGTCGAGGACGACGACGGCACCGCGGCGCTGATCGAGAAGACGCTGCACTCCGGGCGCTTGCGCACCCTGCGCGCGCGCAACCGCCTGGAGATCGGGCGCGCGCTGGCGGCCAAGCCGCTGCCGCACCTGGTGCTGCTCGACGTCATGCTCGCGGACGCGAACGGCTTCGACGTCCTGAACCGCATCCGGCAGCACCCGGCGCTCGCCGCGCTGCCGGTGCTGATGCTCACCTCGCTCGGCGAGCGCAAGGACGTCGCGCGCGGCCTGCAGCTCGGCGCCAGCGGCTACCTCACCAAGCCGGTGCTGCCGAGCACGCTGTTGCAGGCGGTAGAGACGCTGATCGGCGGCTAGCCCGCGCCCGTGCCGCACGCCCCCGCCGCCGCAAGGCTGGTCGCGCTCGCCGCGGCGCTCGCGCTCGGCGCCCCCGCGCCGGCGCACGCCGCCTCCGCGCCGGAGGCGAAGGGCGGCGTGCTCGACCTGCGCGGCTGGGACCCGGGCCGCGACGGCGTCGTCGACCTCGACGGCGAGTGGCGCCTCGCCGGCGGGCGCCTCGAGGACCCGGCGCGCGCCGCCGCCCCCGGGACGACGGTGCGCGTGCCCGCCTCGTGGAACGGCGTCGACGTCCCCGGCAAGCCGGCGGGCGCCGACGGCTTCGGCACCTACCGCCTGCGCGTCGAGTGCGGCGAGCGCGCGCCGCTCGCCCTGTTGCTGCCGATCGAGCACAGCGCGCTGCGCCTGTTCGCCAACGGCCGGCTGGTCGCCGAGCAGGGCGCGCCCGCGGCCTCGGCGGCGCTCGCGCGCCCGGCCTTCGTGCAGCAGGTGGTGCAGCTCGGCGCCGCGGCCTGCCCGCTCGAGCTCGTGGCGCAGGTCTCGAACTACGACATGAGGAACGGCGGCCTGCTGCGCTCGATCGAGCTCGGCACCGCGGCGCAGCTCGCGGCGCGGCGCGAGTACGGCATGGCGCGCGACCTGTTCGCGCTCGGCGCCCTGGCGGTGCTGAGCCTGCTGCCGGTGCTGGTCTTCTTCTGGCGGCGGGAGGAGCGCGCGGCGCTGTGGCTCGGCTGCTACGGCCTGTCCTCGGCCGCGTTCATCGGCCTGGGCGGCGAGCGCCTGTTCCAGCCGCTGATCGCGCCGCTCGGCTGGCAGGCGGCGTGGAAGATCGTGTTCCTGCTGCTGCTGGCCGGCGCCGCCGCTTTTCCCGCGTTCCTGCGCGAGCTCTATCCCGCGCTCTACCCGAGGCGCCTGTTCCGCGGCCAGCTCTGGCTCGCCGGTGGCCTCGCGCTGCTGGTGCTCGCGACGCCGACGCGCGTCTTCACGCTGGCGACGCCCCTGCTGTACGCCGCCGGCGCCGCGATGTGGGTGATGGCGGTGGTGGTGCCGGCGCGCGCCGCGCTGCGCGGCCAGCGCAGCGCCTGGCTGCTGCTCGCCGGCTCGGTGGTGCTCACCGCGACCGCGGCGCACGACTCGCTCGACCTCGCGCACCAGATCTCGGACAAGCTGACGCCGTACGGCATGCTGCTGTTCGCCCTCGCGCCGGTGCTGCTGCTGGCGCGGCGCTTCGCCCGCGCCCTCACCGCCGAGGAGCTGCGCACCGTCGAGCAGCAGCAGCGCGCCGACCTGCTGCTGCACGCGACGCAGGCGGGCGTGCTCGACTGGGACGCGCTCTCGCGCCGCTACCGCTACACCGAGCGCTTCGCCGAGATGCTCGGCCACCCGCCCGGCACCGACACCTCGGGCTGGCCGCCGCTGTTCGACTTCATCCATCCGGAGGACCGCGAGCGCATCCGCGCCTCGTTCCTCGAGCAGCTGCGCGACACTAGCGTCAAGAGCGGCGTGCGGGTGTGGCCGGACTCGCCCGACTTCCGCCTGCGCAAGGCCGACGGCGGCTGGCTCTGGATCCACGCCTCCGCCCTGTCGCTCACCGGCGCCGACGGCCGCACCCTGCGGCAGGTCTGCGCCTTTATCGACATCTCGCAGCGCAAGCGCCAGGAGGAGGCGCTGCGCGCGAGCGAGGCGCGCTACGACGCCGCGATGCGCGCCGTGAACGAGGGCGTGTACGACTGGAACCTGCTCGCCGGGACCATCTTCTACTCCGACAGCGTGTACCGCGCGCTCGGCATGCCGGCGACGCTGCGCACGCCGAAGGACTGGCGCGAGCGCATCCATCCCGACGACCTGCCGGCGTACGACGCGGCGCTGGTCGCGCACTTCAAGGGCCGCAGCGAGCGCTTCGCCTGCGAGTACCGCTACCGCGGGCCCGACGGCGGCTGGCGCTGGGCGCGGCAGCACGGCATCGCGGTGCGCGACGCCACCGGCCGCGCGGTGCGCCTGGTCGGCGCCACCGGCGACGTCACCGAGCTCAAGCTCGCCGAGCTGGCGCTCGCCGACCGCACGCGCTTCGTCACCGAGCTGGTGGACGCTCTGCCGATCTCGGTGGCGCTGCGCGACGCCGAGGGGCGCTACGTGCTGGTCAACCGCACCTGGGAGCGCTACTTCGGCGTGCGCCGCGAGGACGCGCTCGGACGGCGGCGGCGTGAGTTCCCCGGCTGGGACGGCTCGAAGCCGGAGCGCGCCGCGGACGCCGAGGCGGTCGAGCGGCTCGACCGCGAGATGCTCGCCCTCGGCCCCGACCACATCACCGAGCCGCAGGAGACCCTGCGCCTCGGGCGCTGGTACCTGATCACGCGGCGCGTGCTCGCCGGCGCCGACGGCAGGCCGATGGGCGTGCTCTCGGCGGGCCTCGACATGACCGAGCGGCGCGCGATCGAGGAGGCGCTCGCCACCGAGCAGCGCCGCCTCGACCTGGTGGTGCGCGGCGGGCGCGTCGGCGTGGTCGACTGGGACGGCCGCACGCACGCCACCTACTATTCGCCGATCTTCCGCGAGATCCTCGGCCACCCGGCGGACGCCGACACCTCGGGCTGGCCGGACTACTTCCAGGTGCTGATCCACCCCGAGGACCGCGAGCGCGTGACGCGGCGCTGGCGCGCCTTCATCCTCGGCAAGAGCGACGAGGGCCGCGGCGAGTACTACGCGCCCGAGGAGTACCGGCTGCTGCGCGCCGACGGCGGCTACGTCTGGGTGCAGGTGAGCGGCGTCGCGGTGCGCGACGAGCGGGGCTTCGTGGCGCGCTGGATCGCCGCCGTCACCGACGTCAGCGAGCGCCACGAGCACCAGGAGGCGCTGGCGCGCGAGCGCGAGCGGCTGGCGCTGCTGGTGCGCGCCACCAAGGCCGGCTTCATGGATTGGGACGCAGCCGCCGACACGCGCGAGTACTCGGCGCGCTTCAAGGAGATGCTCGGCTACCCGCCGGACGCCGACACCGCGCAGTGGCCGTCGCTGTTCGACATGATGCATCCCGAGGACCGCGAGCCGATGCGCGACGCCTTCCGCGACATGCTGCGCAAGGGCGCGGCGGGCGGCGACCGCATGCACGGGCCGCTCGAGTACCGCCTGCGCAAGGCGGACGGCAGCTACGTCTGGGTGCGCGGCGAGGGCATCGCGCAGGTCGGGCCCGACGGCCGCACCGAGCGCTTCCTAACCTCCTACATCGACATCACGCCGCTGCGCGAGATGAACCTCGCGCTCGCCGAGAGCGTGCGGCTGCGCGAGGAAGTGGACCGCATCAGCCGCCACGACCTGAAGACACCGCTCAACAGCATCATCGGCATCCCGCGGCTGCTGCGCGACGGCGGCCGCCTAGCGAAGGAGGACGAGCAGCTGCTCGCGTTCGTCGAGCAGGCGGGCTACCGGCTGCTCAACATGGTGAACCTGTCGCTCGACATGTTCCGCATGGAGCAGGGCAGCTATCCGTTCAGCCCGAAGGCGGTCGAGCTGCGCCCGCTGCTGGAGCGGATCGCGCGCGACCTCTCGCCGCACTCCAGCGCGCGGCGCGTGGCGGTGGCGATCGAGGGGCCGGGCTTCGCGGCGCGCGGCGAGGAGCTGCTGTGCTACTCGATGCTCGCGAACCTGGTGAAGAACGCGATCGAGGCCTCGCCCGAGGGCGGCGCGGTCGGCATCGCGCTGGGGGACGCGGGCGACGGCACGCTGCGCGTCGAGATCCGCAACGCCGGCGCGGTGCCGGAGGCGATGCGCGCCCGCTTCTTCCAGAAGTACGCCACTGCGGGCAAGTCGGGAGGCACCGGCCTCGGCACCTACTCGGCGCGCCTGATGGCGCGCACCCAGCAGGGCGACATAGCCATGCGCACCGGCGCGGAAGGAACCGTGCTCACCGTGACGCTGCGCGCCGCGACGCAGGCCGAGCGCGCCGCGGCCGAGCGCGAGCGGCTGGCGCCGCGGCCCGAGGCGCCGGCGGCGGCGAGCGCCGTGCCGGAGGCGATCTCGGCGCTGCTGGTGGACGACGACGACTACTCGCGCGTCTACGTGCGCAGCCTGCTGCCCGCCTCGGCGAAGGTCGAGGAGGCCGGCAACGGCTTCGAGGCGCTCGAGCGCGCCGCCGCCTCGCCGCCGGGCATCATCCTCATGGACATCGACATGCCGGTGATGGGCGGCCTCGAGGCCGCCGCGAAGTGGCGCCGGCGCGAGCGCGGCGAGGGCCGCGGCCGCATCCCGATGATCGCCATGTCCTCGCACGACGGCGCCGCGATCCGCGAGCAGGCGCGCGAGGCCGGCTTCGACCTCTACCTGGAGAAGCCGGTCTCGCCCGACGCGCTGCGACGCGCGCTCGCGCAGCTGCTCGGGTCGCCCGGCCCAGCCGACCCGGTGCCGGTCGCCGCGCGCCTGCGCAACGCCCTGCCCGGCTTCCTCGAGTCGCGCCGCGAGCTGGTCGGCCGGCTGGAGGAGGCGCTCGCCGCGGGCGACGCCGCGGCGGCGCGGGCGCTGGCGCACAAGCTCGCCGGCGGTTTCGCGCTGTACGGCTTCCGCTGGGCCGCCGAGCAGGGCAAACTGATCGAGCGGCGCGCCGGCGGGGGCGCGCTGGACGGCCTCGCGGCGATGGCGGCGGGCCTGCGGCGGCACCTCGAGGCGGTCCGAGTGGAGATCCGGGAATGATCGACAAGCAGAAGCTGCTCATCGTCGACGACGACGAGGCCGTCATCGACTACCTGCACGCCAGCCTGGGCGAGGGCTACGACATCGTCTCCACCAACGCGCCCGAGAACGTGCTCGAGCTGGCGAGGAAGACCGGGCCGAGCCTGATCCTGTGCGACATCGACATGCCGGGCATGGACGGCGGCGACATCTCGCGCGAGCTCTACGACGACGCCGAGCTGCGCGAGATCCCGCTGCTGTTCCTCACCAACCTGGTCTCGCCCGCGGACCTGAAGGCGAAGGGCCACCAGGTCGGCGGCCGGCCGGCGATGTCGAAGCAGTCGCCGCCCGAGGAGCTGCTGAAGCGGATCGAGCAGATGACGCGCTAGCGGCGCGTCACGACTCTAGGAACGGCCCGATCCTTGCGCGCGCGAACGCCGGGCGCGCCTGGATCGCGGCCCACCACGCCGCGACGCGCGGGTGCTTCGCGGCCTTCATCTCGTCGGGCGCGATCTCCTCGTCGATGCGCTTCACGAACGGCACCTGCGCGATGTCGGCGACGGTGTAGCGCTCGCCCGCGAGCCAGGCCGACTCGGCGAGCGTCGCCTCCATCCTGTCGAGCATCTGCACCAGGCGCCCGCGGGCTTCGGCGCGCTCCTCCTCCGTGTATGGGCGGCGCGCCACGCGCAGCCAAGCCTCGCGCCGCTCGCGGCTCGGGATCTTCTTCAGGCGCTCCTCCAGCTCCGCATCCGACCACTTCTCGGCGACCTTCTGCAGGTCGTGGCGCCAGTTGAAGATGACGAGGTTGATGATCCGCTCGTCGGCGTAGCGTATCCAGTTGCGCATCACCGCGCGGCCCCATGCATCGGCGGGCCTGAGCGGCGGCTCGGGGAAGACCTCGTCCAGGTACTCGCAGATCGTGCCCGACTCGTACAGCGCGCGGCCGTCGTGCACTAGGGTCGGGATCACGCCGTTGGGGTTGATCTTCAGGTACTCGGGCGAATGCTGCTCGAGCTTCGCGAGGTCCACCGGGTGGCTCTCGTACTTCAAGCCCTTCTCCTCCAGGCACAGCCGCACGCGGCGCGAGGCCGAGGAGCGCCAGGCGTGGTGCAGGATCAGCATTCCGTCGCTCCCTGCAGCGCGGCGCCCCTCAGGCGGCCGCCAGCTCCTCGCGCAGGCGCTTCACCGCCTCGGGCTCGCCGCGAAAGCGCAGGTACGCCCCGCCGCCGTCGGCGCGCTCTTCCAGCACCGAGCAGGTGGCGAAGATCCGCCCGCGCAGCTTCTGCGCCGACCAGGGGAGGTAGAGCTCGGCCTCGACCAGGCGCTGCTGGAAGAACGCGACGATCGCCTCGCGCAGCTTCGCGACGTCTCCCGGCTGCTTCGCGCTCATCACGACGCAACCGGGATACTTCGCCCGCAGCGCGGCCTCGTCGCCGCCCTTGTCGATCTTGTTGAACACCAGGAGCCGCGGCACCTCCTGCGCGCCGATCTCGTCGAGCACGCCTTCCGTCACCGCGAGCTGGCGCTCGAACCCCGGATCGCTCGCGTCGACCACGTGCGCGAGGAGGGAGGCCTCGAGCGCCTCGTCGAGCGTCGACTTGAAGGAGGCCACCAGCCCGTGCGGCAGGTTCTTGATGAAGCCGACCGTGTCGCTCACCAGCACGCGGGGCACGCTCTCGGGATGGAGCGCGCGCACCGTGGTGTCGAGCGTGGCGAAGAGCTTGTCCGCGACCAGCGCCTCGTTGCCGGTCAGCGCGCGCATCAGCGTGGACTTGCCGGCGTTGGTGTAGCCGACCAGCGCCACGCGCGCGAGCCCCTCGCGCTCGCCGCGCCGCGCGCGCTGCGTCCGGCGCTCGAGGCCCATGCCGTCGAGCTCCTGCTGTAGCTCGGCGATGCGGTCGCGGATCTTGCGCCGGTCGAGCTCGCCGTGCGACTCGCCGCCGCTCCGGCCGCCGGTGCCGCTCCTCGCCCGGTCCTTCGGCCCCGCCAGCTTCGCCGCCTCCCTCATGCGCGGCGCCATGTAGCCGAGGCGCGCGATCTCGACTTGGGCGCGCGCGTAGCGGGAACTCGCGTGGCGGTGGAAGATCTCCAGGATCACCATGGTGCGGTCCATCACCTCGCAGCCCACCGCCTTCTCGAGGTTGTGCGACTGCGAGGGCGAGATCTCGTGGTCGAGCAGGATCGCGCGCACGCCCTCCTGCTCGGCGAGCAGGCGCAGCTCCTCGCGCTTGCCGGTGCCGAAGTACGCGCCCGCGTTGATGTGCGCGAGCTTCTGCGTGAACGTCGCCGCGACCTCGAAGCCGAGCGTCTTCGCGAGCTGGCGCAGCTCGGCGAGCGACGCCTCGAACTCGGCGTCGCTCACGCTCGGCAGCTGGACTGCGGCGACGATGGCGCGCACGGACTTCTGCGGGACTTGTTTCAACTAGAGGATTTTAGTCGGACGCCTGGGTCAGCGCCCGGATTTCGTCCGGCGTGAGCTTCAACTGCGTGGCGCGCACGAGGCTGTCCACCTGCTCGACGCTCGTAGCGCTCGCGATCGGTGCCGTGACGCCTTCGCGCGCGATCAGCCAGGCGAGCGCGACTTCGGCCGGCTTCGCGTTGTGCGCCTGCGCCACCGCGTCGAGCGCCGCGAGAATCTTGAGGCCATTCTCGTTGAGGTACTTGCCCGCGCCGCCGGCGCGCGCGCGGCCCTCGAGGTCCTCCTTCCGGCGGTACTTGCCCGACAGGAACCCTGAGGCGAGGCTGTAGTACACGATCACGCCCACGCCCTTCGCGATGCAGAGGTCCCGCAGCGGGCCCTCGAACTTCTTGCGCTCGGCAAGGTTGTACTCGGGCTGCTCCGCCTCGTAGCGCGGCAGCTTCTTCTTTTCCGACACCTCCAGCGCTTCGCTTAAGCCCTCCGGCGTGTAGTTGGAGCTGCCGATCGCCCTCACCTTCCCCGCCTTGATGAGCGCGTCGTAGGCGCCGAGCGTCTCCTCGATCGGCGTAGCGGCGTCGGGCCGGTGGCTCAAGTACAGGTCGATGCGGTCGGTCTGCAGCCGCTTGAGCGACGCCTCCACGCCCGCCTCGATGCTCTTCCGCGACAGCCCCTTGCCGTCCGCGCCCGGAGCGGCGCCCACCTTGGTGATCAGGACGATCTTCGCGCGCCTGCCGGGCGAGGCCTTCAGCCAGTTGCCGATGATCGTCTCCGACTCGCCGCCCTTGTGGCCGGGCACCCAGCGCGAGTACACGTCGGCCGTGTCGATCGCGTTCAGCCCCGCGCCGACGAACCGGTCGAGCAGCTTGAAGGACGTCGCCTCGTCCACCGTCCAGCCGAACACGTTGCCGCCGAGCACCAGCGGCGCGATCTTGAGGCCTGAGCGGCCGAGAGGTCTGGTTTCCATGGTGACTAGAATCTTAGCCGTTCAACCTTCCAACCCACCAGGAAAATGCACATGGCGAAATCACGCAGCAAGGCATACCGCGACGGCCTCAGGATCCGCCGGCGCTGGCTCGGCAGGGACTACGTAGACAAGGCCTTCCGCGAGGCCGACGGCTTCACGCTGGACCTGCAGCACTACGTCACCGAGCACGGCTGGGGCGCGAGCTGGGCGCGCGGCGGGCTGCCGCTCAAGACCCGCGCCATCATGAACCTGGCGATGCTCTCGGCGCTCAACCGCCCGCACGAGCTGGAGCTGCACCTGCGCGCGGCGCTCCGGAACGGCATCACCCGCAAGGAAGTGAAGGAAATCTTCCTCCACGTCGCCATCTACTGCGGCGCCCCTGCGGCGCTGGACAGCTTCCGCATCGCGAAGGCGGTGCTCGCCGAGCGGCGCGCGCGCGGCTGATACTTCAAGTTTTGCGCTTCGCGCGGTCGCCGATGCCGTGATCGACCCGGGGCAGGCCGGGAACGAACTTCTTCAGAAGCCGCGCCTGCGCCGCGACGTCCACCACGGGCGCGGCGAACTGCACCTTCAGCCGCACCAGGATCTCGCTGTTCAGGCTGCGCCGGTTCTTCTCGGCGCTCTCCCGCAGGCGGGCGTGCAGCTCCCTCGGGATGTTCTTCAGCGTCAGGCTGAGCATTGCCTCTCGTGAAGGCGGTGGCGAAGATTTACAGCGCGACCTCGAGCGGCGCGTCGCGCAGCGCGCTCACGCGCATGATCGAGAAGCCGAGCACGTTGCCCTGCTCGTCCACCTTTTCCATGACGTGCGGGTTCGCCGTCTCGCGGAACACGCCGGGACGCTGCTCGAACATCACCTCCAGGAAGTCGCCTTCCTTGTCGTACCAGACCTTTAGTCTCTTCCGAGGCATGCCGCGTGCCGTCCGCGAGTCTGCGACCCTTCGGACCTCATTCTCCTGCAAGTCTGCCCGCGGCGCGCTCTCTTTGCAGGAATTCGCCCGGCCTCAGTATCGCAAGCCCGTAGAACGTGCTGCCGAGCAAGCCCGCGAAATCCCGTCTGTCGAGCGTCAGCAGCACGTCGGCCCAGGCGGAGGCAGTAAACAGAATCGGCCGATCCCGCGCGGGAGCGAAGACCGCGGGCCATTCAAAACTCAGCACGTCCGGAACCTTCTGCAGGGCATCGCGGATTCGCGCCCAGCTGTCCGCTGCACCCGCAGGGAGGGCGGCCAGGTTCGCTTCAACCTCGGTGGTGACATACGCGCTTGAGAGAAGGTGCCATCGCTGCCGCGTCGCCATCTCTTGACGGCCCGCGACGCCCCCCGCTGCGCTGCCGCACGCGGCCAGCAGCACGCTCGAATCCAGGAAAAGGTTCACGCCCCGCCGCGGTACCCGGCGAGATCGCGCTCATCCTCCTTGATCCAGGCGGCCACTTCCCCGGGCGTGAACGTACGAGGTGCCGGCAACGGCCACCCCTCTTCGCGTAGGCTCGCCGCGATGGACAGCAACAGCCGCCGCCGCTCTTCCGCGCTGAGGCGCTTTGCGGCCGACTCGATTTCCCGGAAATCACCCATGTTTTCAAGGCTACAGCACGTGGGCGGCCCGGGCAACGCGACCGCGCCGAGTCCCGAGGTGAACGCGGCACCCTCCACAGAAACAAGAGGTTGGGGCTTCAAGGTCACAAACTGGGGAAGGGTAAAGAAATTCAGTTGAAATTCGGCACCTTGGGGGCCGTTTTCCTCTCGGAGCGTGCGGAGAGGGCTGGGTTAATTCGCATGCATG
>Ga0335085_10016108_pt1 | contig 10818 bp, 8 predicted proteins | sample Lox_Sample_45_FD_206712 | JGI IMG/M metagenome (GOLD analysis project Ga0335085, IMG submission 206712) | Soil microbial communities from Loxahatchee National Wildlife Refuge, Florida, United States - Lox_Sample_4.5 | ecosystem: Environmental > Terrestrial > Soil > Wetlands | place: USA: Florida... | reverse complement strand
GGGCGAGGAGCTGATCGGCGGCCTGAAGCCGGTGCGCAAGACCGACCTGCCGGCGCTCTGCAGCGGCTACGATCAGGTCTGGCACTGGTGAGACGCGCGGGCACGATCGAGTGTGGTCCATATTCCAGAGATCTGTGTTCATGGGCCCCGGCTTTCGCCTACGGGATTCACACATCTCTGCAGGGCAATCCTGCGTCCTTCGACAAGCTCAGGATGAGGGGAAATCTTGGTGGCACGAAGAAAGATCCTCATCCTGAGCTTGTCGAAGGACGCAAATCGCCGATCCGAGCCTTCTGCAAACGATTGATCGGACTCACAAACTCGTGTGAATGCCGTAGAGATTTCGCCGGGGTGACAACCGAGATTCGAGTTGTCCGATGGCGCCCGCGGACCACCGCAATCGGGAGCACAATCGCGACATGAGCGAGGAACTGGAGAAAGCCACGGTAAAGGCCGCCGCCACCTACAACGCCGCGGCCGATCATTTCGACGACGCGCCGCTCGCCTTCTGGGAGCGCTACGGGCGCCGCACGGTGGAGCGGCTGGCCCTGGCGGAGGGCGCACGGGTGCTCGACGTCGGCTGCGGCACGGGTGCGTCGGCGCTGCCGGCAGCCGAGCGGGTCGGCGCGGCGGGGCGCGTGATCGGCGTCGACCTGGCGGAAAGTCTGCTGCGGCGGGGGCGGGAGAAGGCGCAGCAGCGCGGCCTGCGCAACATCGAGTTCCGCTGCGCCGACATGACGGCGCTGCCGTTCGCAGACGGCGACTTCGACGCGGTCGTGTGCGTGTTCGCGATCTTCTTCGTGCCGGACATGGAGCGCCAGGTGGCCGAACTCTGGCGCATGGTGCGACCGGGCGGCCGCCTCGCCATCACCACCTGGGGTCCTCGCATGTTCGAGCCGGGCTCCTCGGCCTGGTGGGCGGCGGTGAAGCAGGCGCGACCGGACCTCGTGCCGGCCGTCAGCCCGTGGGAGCGGATCACGACTCCCGGAGGGTTGCGTCAGCTGCTGGCCGGCGGCGGCATCGCCGACGCCGAGGTTGTGCCCGAGGAGGGTCGGCAGACGTTGCGCTCGCCCGACGACTGGTGGACGGTCGTCCTGGGCTCGGGCTATCGCTGGACCGTGGACCGGATGGACGAAGCGACCGTCGCGCGCGTGCGCGCCGCCACGTTGGACCCGCTGCGGCAGGACCGCGTCAGCGCCATCGAGACCAACGTCATCTACGCGCTGGCGACCAAGCCCTAGGGGAGGTCATTCGCGGTAACGCAAGAAGGCCCTCGCATCGAGTCGATGCGAGGGCCTTTGCCGCCAGAGTCTGCTCGTCGTCAGGCCGGCCGGCGAAAGCCGGCCCGAGTATCCCCTGATCGTGCGCCTCAGATCGCCGTCTTCAGCTCCTTGGCGACGCGGAAGGCGACTTTCTTCGAGGCCTTGATCTTGATCGGCTCGCGGGTCTTGGGATTGATTCCCATGCGGGCCTTGCGCTGACGCACCTGGAAAATGCCCAGGGAGGGCAGACGGACGCGGTCGCCCTTCTTGAGGTGCTTGCAGATGGTCGCTACGAGCGCTTCGGTGAACTCGTTCGCGGCCTTCTTCGACATGCTGTGCTTATCGGCCAGGCCAGCGGCGAGCTGGCGCTGGGTAACGGTCGGCTTCTTGGCTACTGCCATGGACGTTCCCCTAAATGGCTGAACAAGGGCCGGGACCCGGTCCGATTTGGCGCCTGCGGGCCGCCCTTCGGTGCCGCGGCGGCTTCCAGGGCGTCGGTACCGTATCCCTAGACTTGGTAGTCCTACAGGCAAAATCACACCACGTCTAGCGGTTTTCGCACCTGATTCGCAAAAACTCGCATGGTTCCGAGATTTTGTGCCAGCCAGGCACCGGCAAGCCTTGATTTGCCGGCATTTTCGGGCAGAGGCCCGAAGCCGCGCGCCTTTACCGCAAATCAACCTAAACGACGCACACTGTCGCCCTTCCGACGGCCGCCGATTCGCGCGGCCGCGAATCTCGCGCGCAAGGCGACCCCGCATGAGCCTCATCCTCGAATTCCTCGAATACATCGACCGGCAGCCCGGGCAATCGCTGAGCGAGGTGCTCGCCAAGACGCTGCGCAAGAGCCGTCTGCTGACCAATGCCGAGGCCGGCACGATCTACCTGAAGCGCGAGGAGGCGGGGCGGCGCTGGCTGGACCCCGTGAGCCTGCAGAACGACGTGGTGCCCCTCTCGCCCGCGAATTTCACGATCGCGGTGGACCGCAGCTCGATCGCCGGCTTCGTGGCGGCCACCGGCCACTGGGTGCTGATCGACGACGTCTATGCGATCCCGCAGGACCGGCCCTACCGCTTCGACGACGGCTTCGACCGCGCCAACAACTACCGCACGCGCTCGATCATGGCCTTCCCGCTGAAGAACTACGCCGGGCAGGTGACCGGCGTGGTGCAGATCATCAACCGGCGCAGCCGCAACGGCAAGCGCGTGATCCCCTTCACCCCGGTGCAGGCCGAGCTCGGCGTCGCCATCGGCCAGGTGATCAGCCGCATCATCGAGCGCACGACCTTGCTCGAGGCGATCGCCGAGCAGAACGATGCCCTCGCCCACCGCAATGCTGAGCTGATGCGCCAGCGCAACGAGATCTCGGCCCTGGCCGACGGCCTGCGCGACGCCCGCGACGAGGCCGAGCGCGCCAGCCGGGCGAAGTCGCTGTTCCTGGCCTGCATGGGGCACGAGCTGCGCACGCCGCTCAACCACATCGTCGGCTTCGCCGAGATCCTGCGCGACGAGCGCTTCGGCCCGCTCGGCAACAGCAAGTACAAGGACTACGCTGCCGACCTCGCGGCGAGCGGTACCCATCTCAACAAGATGATCAACGACGTGCTGGAGATGGCGCGCGGCGTCGACGGCCGCATCGAGCTGAACGAGGACGACATCGACACCGAGGAGGCGATCCGCGCGGCGGCTGCCGCGGTGAGCGAGGCGGTGGCGGCGGCCGGGCTGGCACTGACCTTGGACATCGCGCCCAACCTGCCGCGCCTCTGGGCCGATCCGCGGCGCCTGCGCAAGTGCCTCGACAACCTGCTCTCGAACGCCGTCAAGTTCACGCCGGCCGGCGGCTGGATCACCGTCGTCGCCGCGGCCGACGCCTTCGGCGGCGTCAACATCGACGTGGTCGACACCGGCATCGGGGTCGCCGAGCCCGACATCGAGAAGGCGCTCTCGCCCTTCGGGCAGATCGACGGCGAACTCAACCGCCGCTACGAGGGCCTCGGCCTCGGCCTGCCGTTGGCGCGCGAGCTGATGAAGGCCCATGGCGGCCTGCTGTCGCTGGCCAGCGGCCTCGGCGTCGGCACCCGCGCCTCGCTGCGCTTCCCGCCCGCCCGCGTAGTGGCGCAAGGCGTCAGCACCAGAGCCGGCGCCGCATAAGCGAAACCCCGCCCTCGCCGAAGCGGCGAGGGCGGGGCCAAGGAAACGCAGCCAGCCCCGGCTAGTTACAGCTGTTGTCGCCCTGCTGGCACTGACGCTGGTTCTTGTAGCGCTTCGCGTTGTTCTGCTGCGGCTGTTGCTGCTGCTTGAACTGGACCTGCGGCTGGACCTGCTGCTGCCGGATCTTCGGCTGCTGCTGGAATTGCTGCTGGCCGAAGCTGGCGTTGTTGTTCTGGCGCCGCTTGAGCTGCTGCTGGCCCTGGGCGCCGTTGCTCGGGGCAGCGAACTCCTGCTGGCCGTTGTTGCGATGCTTCTTCAGCACGTACGGCTGCTGATTGCCGCCGGCCGAGGGCTGTGTCTGCTCCTCCGGGGGCTGGAAGAACTGCTGCTGCTGGTTGCGCTTCTTCTTCAGCGTCTGCTGCTGCTCGTTGGTGCCGAAAGTGGGCTGCGTCTGCTGCTCCGGCGGCACGAACTGCTGCTGGTTGCGCCGCTTCTTCAGTGTCTGCGGCTGCTCGTTCGTGCCGAAGGTGGGTTGGGTCTGCTGCGGCGGCACGAACTGCTGCTGGCCGTTGCTGTTGCGGCGCTTGTTGAGCTGCTGCTGGTTGCTGAACTCCTGGGCGCCATTGTTCTGCAGGTTCTGGTGCTGCAGCTGCTGGTTGCCCGTGTTCGTCACCCGCGGCCGGAAGAGCGTTACCCGGTTGCCCTGGACCTCGGTCCGGGTCGGACGGTTGGCGTCGGCGACGCTGACGCGCTCGACGCGGCGGTGCGCCAGACGCTCGACATGGTCGACCTGGATGCCGCGGTTGACGACGCGGTTGTTGATGATCGTGATGTTGGTGATGTTGGTCGTGTTGTGGATGAAGCGCGGGTAGTCGCGACGATCGTACGCATAGCGGTCGAAGCGATGCGCGACGAAGCCCTCCGGGCGCACGAAGTTCCAGCAGCGCACGTCGACCACGTCGACATGGCGGCGGAACCCGTAGCTGTCGTCCCAATAGTCGTCCGGGGGCAGCGGCGCCCAGCCGATGTAGTCAGGCGCTGAGCGGAAGGTGACCCACGCCGGACCCCATTCCGTGCCCGGGACCCAGGCCCAGCCATAGGCCGTCATCACCCATCGGCCATAGTGGAACGGCGCCCAGCCCCAGGGCAGATCCGACACCCACAGCCAGCCATATTCATCGGAGTATTCCCAGTGGCCGTTGTCGTAGTAGGGACGCCAACCCGGGGCCACGGCCGGGTACCAAACCTGGCCGTAGCTCGGATCATCGCCCCAGCGGCCGTAGGGCGCGAGGTCCTGCTGGAAGACGCTGAGGCTGATCTCGACGGCGGCCTGTGCCGCGCTGCCGCCGAAGTTCGCGGGCACGAATGCCGGCCCTAGCACGGTCGACAAAGCAATGCCGCCGGCCAGCATGGCCGAAGCCAGTCTGCCGGTACGACTCCGCGGCGTTTTCATGGATCACCTCCGTCGCCAACAACCCGCTATCACCTCGCCGGGTTCCACGAGGGCTGCCGGCTCCTGACCGGGCCATGACAGAATTGGGGAGTCGACCTGAACGGCGCCTGACTGAATTGTGGCATTTTGAAGGTGTTCGCTAGTGCACCGCGCAGCCCTGCCATGTCGACGCGCCGCGCTGCCTGGACAAGCGTAGGGCGGCCTTGGCAAGGTTCTCTTAACTACGCGGACACGGCGAAGGGAGCCCTAGAATGGTGGCGGTCTGCAGAACGACGTCCGACGACGGCTGCCGCCTCGTGCCTTCGAGAATGCCTTCGGCAAAGAGCGGGTGGTGAAGATGTTCCCGCTTCTGCGCTAGCGACGTCATGGCGGCGGGCGGCTACCGCATCGTCGACGAGCCGGCGCCTTCAGCGCTGGGACGGCTGGCCGCCAACCCGTTCTGGATCGTCCTGTCCGGCATGCTCCTCCCGGCGGCCTTCGCGAGCACCAGCTTCGAAGCGCAGCCGCTGGTGCTGCTGTGGTTCGCCGTCAACAGCTTCGCCCTCAGCAGCCCGACGCGCCGCGCCGAGATCCTGTGGGCGGTGGCGGGCGGCGCGATCGTCGCCGTCTTCCACGCCCTGCCGTCCCGCTTGCTGGCGGCGGGTCTGGTCGAGGTGCCGACCCTGCGCGCCGCCTTTCCCTATCTCGAGATCCTGCGCTCGGCCATCGATCTCACCGTGCTCTACCGGCTGTTCCTCTATCAGGTCGGCCCCTATCAGCTGCATCGCTACCTCCATCCGGACCGCGCATGACGGTCTCGCCCGGTCTGTTGGCGCTGGCACGGCGGCAGATGCGCATCGGGCACTACGCCGGCGCCATCGAGCAGCTGCGCCAGGCCCTGGCGGCGGACCCGAGCGACGCCGAGGCCCACGCCCTGCTCGCCGTCTGCCTGCACGCCACCAAGCGGCTCTACGCCGCCGCGTACGAGGCGCAGCAGGCGCTGGCGGGGGCGCCGGAGTTGCCGGCGGCCCATCTCGCCGCCGGCGCGATCCAGGTGACCCGCCGCCGCTTCGCCGACGCGGAACGGCATCTCCAGGAGGCGCTCGCTCTCGACCCCACGGACGCGACGGCCTACCGCCTGCTGGCCGATGCCTATGATCGCTGGGGCCGCCGCCAGGACGTGGAGCCGACGCTGCGCGCCGGGCTGCGGCAGGCGCCCGCCAATCCCGAGCTGCTCGCCGACCTCGGCCTGCATCTGCTGGAGGCCGGCAGACTGGACGAAGCCGAGCGGCACGCCCGCGAGGCGCTCGCCCTCGACGCCGCCTGCGCCGAGGCGGCGGTGCTGATGGGCCATGTGCTGCTGCGGCGCGGCGACATCCGCGGGGCGCAGGAGCAGGCGCTGCTGTGCCTCGCCGCCGATGCCAACTTCCGCCCGGCGCTCCATCTGCTGTGCGCCGTCAAGATGCGCACCAACCCGTTCCTCGGGCTGTGGTGGCGGTTCGCCGTCTGGATGGGGCGCTTCGGCAATACCAACACGCTCGTCATCATCATCGGCTCCTATGTCCTGTATCGGCTGACGGCCCAGCTGCTCGAAGATGCCGGGCAGGACAACGCGGCGACGCTGCTCTCGCTCCTCTGGCTGGCCCTCTGCGCCTACAGCTGGGCCGCGGCCGGCATCTTCCATAGGATGCTGAAGAAGGAACTGGCAGCGGTGCGGCTGCGAGATTTCTGAGCTGCGGCGTCGAACGGCGGGCTTCGAAAGGGATGGCCGAGATTCCTGCATTGATGGCGATGGCGGAGCGGCAGATCAATCCGAGTTTCTGGCGGAGTATCCTCTTCAGCATGCCTGCGATGATGCTCACAGCGACGCTTCTGTACAGCCGCGAGCATTCGTCGTTCATCCTGTTCGCTCTGTGGATGGGCGTCATGGGTTATCTCTGGGCGGGCGGCATCATCCTCGAACGAATGATAAAGCGCGAGCTGCGGCTCATCCGTCTGCGGAAGGATTTCTGAGGCGACGCTGCGTGGGTCAGATTCGGACGGCGGCTAACGCCCGTGCTTCTCCAGGAACTGGAGCACCTCGTCGTACTGTCCGCCCTCGTTCGCGTAACGGGCATAGTTGCGGGCCGTCGTGAGCCACTCGGTCGTGGTCGGCTTCAGCTCCTTGAGCGCGGCCTGCAGGTACGACTGCCCGACCGGCTTCTCGGCGCCGGCGCTCAGCGACTCCTCGATCGCGAGGTCGCAGGCGGTCTCCACGAGGTTGCGCAGATCGGCGCCGGAGAAGCCGGAGGTCGCCTTGGCCAGCGCGGCCACGTCGACATCGCCGCCCACCGGGCGGTCGGCGAGCAGGATGCGCAGGATCGATTCGCGCGCCTCGCGATCGGGCGGCGGGACGAAGAAGATGCGGTCGAAGCGGCCGGGCCGGCGGAAGGCGGGATCGACCGCCCAGGGGACGTTGGTGGCGGCGAGGATCAGCACCTCGCGGTTGTCGGCGGCGAAGCCATCGGTGGCCGAGAGGAACTGGCTGACCAGGCGCGCGGCCGAACTGTCGGTGGTGTACTGGCGCTTTCCGGCCAGCGCCTCCAGCTCGTCGAAGAACAGCACCGACGGCGCGGTGCGGCGCGCCTGCTCGAACACGGCCGCGAGCTTGCGCTCCGACTCGCCGAACCACATGTCGAGTATGTCGGAGATGGCGACGCTGTAGAATCGGGCGTCGCACTCGCCGGCAGTGGCGCGCGCCAGCAGCGTCTTGCCGCAGCCGGGCGGGCCGTAGAGCAGCACGCCGCCGCCGGCGCGGCGGCCGAACTTCTGGAACAGCGAGGGCTTCTGGAACGGCAGGATGATGCGGCGGTGGATCTGCTTCTTCACCTCGGCGAGGCCGCCGACGTCGGCGAACGTGACCTTCGACTGCTGCGGCTCCAGGAACGCCGCCGCCGGATCCTGCTGCGCGCGCTTCTCCTTGGCTTCGTTGCGGATGACCGAGAAGCTCACGACGTTGCCGGCGCCGGCCGGCGCGGTGTCGCCGAGCCCACCCATGAGCTGCTTGCGCAGCTCGCGGTCCTCGATCGCCGGATTGGCGGCGACCGCCTTGTCGTAGGCGGCGAGGCCGTCGCGATGCTGCCCGAGCGCGAGATGGGCGCGGGCTCGCACCAGCAGCTCCTCCGGGTCGCCGCCGCTGCAGGCCGCGAGCGCGCCGGCCGCGTCATCGACCGCAAGAAGGATGCGGCCGGCCAGCGCACGATCCGCAGGCGTCGACAGCGTCGCGGGCGCCTTGCGCAGGCAATCGGCCGCCTCCGTCACGACGCCGGCGTCGAACAGCGCCCGCACCAGCAGCATGCGCAGCGGCAGGTTCTCGGGGCTGACCGAAAGCGCGTGCTTCAGTCCATCGATCGCCGTGCGGTCCATCGCGCGGTGTTATCAAGTTCCGGAGCGCCTGACAAATCGCGGGTCGGCCTTGCGTCGGCCGCGGGTGGCGCGCGCGGCGATCCGGCGCTACAGTTCACAGATGCGCTGGATATTTGACAAGCTGGCCGGATTCCTCAGCGTCCTCTGCCGGATCTTCGACGTCGTGCCCGAGAACATGGACGACGGGCGGCCGGGCAACCTGCCGCCGCCGAGCGGCGGCATCTCGTCGCTGGAGCCGCGCTGAACGCGACCCACGCCTGACCGCGCCGCTTCGTTAGCGGCGCAGCTCGGCGCCCGTCGCTTTCGCAACGGCGGCGACGATTCTCTCCGACACTGTCGTGATGTCCTGTTCCGTCAGCGTGCGGTCCATGGCCTGGAGCGTGACCGAGACGGCCAGCGACTTGCGGCCGGCGCCGAGGCTGCCGCCCTCGAAGACGTCGAACAGGGAGACCGACTGGATCAGCGCCTTGTCGGCGCCCTTGACGGCGCGGATCAGCTTCTCCGCCGGTACGTCGGACGCGACCACGAAGGCGAAATCGCGCTCGACCGGCTGATAGGCCGACGCCTGCAGCAGCGGACGGGTCGAGGACGCGCCTTTGCCCTTGGCCTTCGGCTGCGGAACGCGATCGAGGAACAGCTCGAAGCCGACCGCCGCGCCCTTCACGTTCAGCTCGCGCAGCACGCGTGGATGCAGCTCGCCGAACTGCGCCAGCACCGTGGGGCCGAGCCGCAGCACGCCCGAGCGTCCGGGGTGATACCAGCCGGGCGCATCGGTGCTGACCTGCAGATTGTCGACGGGCGCGCCGCAGACCGCGAGCAGGGTCTGGGCATCGGCCTTGGCGTCGAAGGCGTCGACCGCGCGCTGGTGCGCCGCCCAGTGGCGCGGGCGGACGGAGCCCGTGCGAATGCCGGCCGCGACCAGCAGCTGGCCGTCGGGCGTGTCGTCGGCATATTGCGGACCGACCTCGAACAGCGCGACGTCGCCGCTGCCGCGGGCGGCATTGCGGAGCGCCGCCTGCAGCAGGTTGGGCAGGATCGAAGGACGCATGACGTCGAGATCGGCGGCGATCGGGTTGGCGAGCGCCACCGGCGGCCGGTTGCCGGCGGTGAAGCGGCCGGCGATGCGGCCGTCCATGAAGGAGAAGGTCACGGCCTCCATCAGGCCGCGCGCCGCCAGGGCGCGCTTCGCCACCGTCACCCGCCGCTGCGCCGGCGTGATCGCCGGCTCTGGCAGCGCCGTCTCCAGCGCCATCGGCACGGGCGGCACGCGATCGAAGCCGTGCACGCGCAGCACCTCCTCCACCAGGTCGGCCTCGCCCTCGACGTCGGCGCGCCAGGAGGGGACGTCGCAGCGGAGCACGCAGTCCTTCGCATTCACTGTGAAGCCGAGCGCCTGCAGGATGCGCTGCGACTCGGCGACCGGGAGGTCGAGGCCGCCGAGGCTGCGCACGCGATCCGGCCGCAGGGTGAGGCGGCGGTCGAGGCGCGGCAGCTCGCCGGCGCTGGCGACATGGCTGGCCTCGCCGCCGCAGATCTCCAGGATCAAGCGCGCCGCCACTTCGGCGCCCCACACCGCGCTCTGCGGATCGAGGCCGCGCTCGAAGCGGTAGCGGGCGTCGGACTCGATGCCGAGCTTGCGGCCGGTGGCGGCCGTGCGCGTCGGATCGAACAGCGCGACCTCGAGGAACACGTCCGTGGTCTCGGGCGTGCAGCCCGACAGCTCGCCGCCCATGATTCCGCCGATGCCGTGCACCGCAGCCTTGTCCGCGATCACGGTCATGGTGTCGTCGAGCATATAGGTCTTGCCGTCGAGGGCGAGGATCTGCTCGCCGTTCCTGGCCATGCGCATGGTGAGGTCGCCGGCCAGCTTTTTCGCATCGAACACGTGCAGGGGACGACCGAGATCGAAGGTGACGTAGTTCGTGATGTCGACGAGCGCGGAGATCGGGCGCAGGCCGATAGCGGTCAGCCGGTCCTGCAGCCATTTCGGGCTCGGACCGTTCTTCACCTTGCGGAAGTAACGGCCGGCGACGAACGGGCAAGCCTTCGGATCGTCCGGCAGGTCGCGCTTCCACAGGATCGGGCTCGCGAAGCTGCCCTTCACCTCGGCTATGTTCGGAGCGCGCAGCCGGCCGAGGCCGGCGGCCGCGAGATCGCGGGCGATGCCGTGCACGCCCAGGCAATCGGCGCGGTCGGGCGTCATCTTCACGTCGAGGACCGGATCGTTGAGGCCGAGAATCTCCGCGAACGGCTTGCCGACCGGTGCATCCTCCGGCAGCTCGATGATGCCCTCATGCTCGTCGCTCAAGCCCATCTCGCGCATGGAGACGAGCATGCCGTTGGACTCGACGCCGCGGATCACGCCCTTCTTGAGGTCGAGGTCGGTGCCGGGGATGTGGCTGCCGGCGGGCGCGAACACGCCCTTCATGCCCGTGCGCGCATTGGGCGCGCCGCAGACGACCTGCACGGTTTCCGTGCCGGTGTCGACGATGCAGACGCGCAACTTGTCGGCGTTCGGATGCTGCTTCGCCTCTCTCACGTAGGCGACCTTGAAGGGCGCCAGCGCCT
>Ga0335085_10016107_pt1 | contig 10818 bp, 9 predicted proteins | sample Lox_Sample_45_FD_206712 | JGI IMG/M metagenome (GOLD analysis project Ga0335085, IMG submission 206712) | Soil microbial communities from Loxahatchee National Wildlife Refuge, Florida, United States - Lox_Sample_4.5 | ecosystem: Environmental > Terrestrial > Soil > Wetlands | place: USA: Florida... | reverse complement strand
CGGGAACGGCGGTGGCCGCGAAGCTGGTGGACGTGGTGGTGATGTGACCGACGGCCGGGTGGCGGAAGTGCTTGGTGTGGGTGGTCGGCTGTGCCACGTCGTGTGACGCCCAGGCCTCGGCGAATGCCGGGCTGACCGCCTCGAGGCGGCGGATGAAGTGCGTCCATGCCGGGTCGCCGACGTGGCGGCCGTAGGCCGCGCGCAGCTGGCCGACGAGGCCGAGGCAGTGGATCCCCTTGTCCTGCAGCGGGCTGCAGCAGGCGGGCGAGGTGAGGTTGACGAGCAGGGTGTTCCGCTCGCCCGGCGGAGCCTCGGTAATCGCGGGGAAGAGCGCGGCGTACACCTCGTTCCATGCGATGAGGTCGAAGCGCTCGGTGAGCACGCACGCGGGGAACTTGATGCCGTCAAGTATCAGCTGCACCTCGGGCGGAAGCGGGCAGTCACCGCAGTCCGCGGCGGCGGCGGCAGCGCCCGGCAGGTCCGCGAGGCGGAACAGGTGGGCGCGTTCGACCTGGTCGAGCCGGAGCGTGGTGGCGACGGCGTCGAGTACCTGGACGCTGGCGTTGATAGGGCGGCCCTGTTCCAGCCAGGTGTACCAGGTGACGCCGACCCCGGCGAGCTGCGCGAGTTCCTCGCGGCGCAGGCCGGCCGTGCGGCGGCGGGTGCCTGGCGGCAGGCCCACGTCCTCCGGGCTGATCCGCTCGCGCCTGGCACGCAGGAACGCGGCGAGCTCGGTCCTGCGGGCGGCGGTCGCCGTGGCCGACTCGGTCATGATTCCCATCCTCCCGCATGGCGGACAGCCTTGCCAGGTGGTGTTAGTACCAGGATAACCAGGCTCTTGGTACCAGCATAAGTTCAGTACCAGAGTAGGTGACATGACGGAACTCAGGGAACGCCCGGCTCTCGCCAGCCTGCCGGGCCTGCACGGCCGCAGCGGCCGGACCGGCCGGACCGGCCGGGAACGCCGCGCCGTGCCGGCCGGGGTCGCGCTGGCCATCGTCCTCACCGGCCAGATCATGGCCGTGCTCGACACCAACATCGTCAACGTCGCGGTGCCTGCGATGCATGCCACGCTCGGCGCTTCCGGCGCCAGCCTGCAGCTCGTCGTCGCCGGCTACACGATCGCGTACGCAGTCCTGCTCATCACCGGGGCCAGGCTCGGCGACATCCTCGGCCACCGGCGCGTCTACCTGGCCGGCGTGGCCCTGTTCACCCTCGCCTCGCTCGGCTGCGGCCTCGCCCCGTCGACCGGCGTGCTCGTCGCGCTGCGGTTCGTCCAGGGCGCCGGCGCCGCGGTGATGATCCCGCAGGTGCTCAGCCTGATCCAGCGCTCCTACACCGAACCGGGCCCGCGGGCCAGGGCGATGAGCCTGTACGCGACGGTGATCTCCGGCGGTGCGGTCCTCGGCCAGGTGATCGGCGGCGTTCTGGTCAGCGCTGACCTGTTCGGCAGCTCGTGGCGGCCGGTCTTCCTGGTCAACGTGCCGGTCGGCCTGCTCGTGCTCGCCGCGGGCCGGCTGTTGCCCGCCGGCCGGTTCGATGGGGTCCGGACGCTCGACCTGCCGGGCCTGGCCGTGCTCACCCCGGCGGTGCTCGCCTTCGTGCTGCCGCTCGTCCTGGGCCAGCCGCTCGGCTGGCCGGTGTGGGGCTGGGTGCTGCTCGCCGCCTCGCTTGGCGCGTTCGCGCTGCTGGGCGTGGTCGAGCACCGGGTCGCCGCCCGCGGCGGCCAGCCGATCCTGCCCCGCTCGCTGCTCGGTCTGCCCGGCATGGCGGCGGGCCTGGGCGGGCTCTTCGCCTCTCTGGTGGTTTTCGGCGGCTGGCTGTTCGGCCTGGCGCTTGAGCTGCAGGACGGGCTCGGCGATTCGCCGCTGCGCGCCGGCCTGACGTTCGTGCCCTGCGGCGTCGCGTTCGCGCTCGTCAGCCTGAACTGGCGGCGGCTGCCGGCCAGGTACCACGGCAGCCTGCCGATGGCCGGGTTCTTGATCAACGGGCTGGGTCTCCTCTGGGCCGGGCTGCTGCTGCACGGCGGCGGCGACGGGGGCAGCTGGCTGTACGTCGCGCTCGCGGTGGCCGGGGGCGGCATGGCCGGGGCGTTCGGCGCGCTGATGGCCAGGGTGCTTTCCCGGGTTCCGGTGAGCAGCGCGGCCGACGCGAGCGGCGTTGTCGTCACCGTGAACCAGCTCGGCATCGTCGTCGGGATCGCCGCGTTCGGCTCGCTGTACCTCAACCTGGCAGGCAAGCTGCCCGCGAACGCGGGCGCGGGCCGGCTTGACGACTTCGCCCGCGCGTCAGGGCACGCCTACCTGGGGGTGTCGGTCGCGCTGGCCGCGCTGGCGCTGGCTGGAGCGGCGCTCGCCCTGGCGCACCACCGGATCGTGGCCGCCGCCGCGCCGGCGGGCTCGCCCGCCCGGACAGCCGGACAGCCGGCCGCACCAGCCGCGAGGTGAACCGCGCGGCGCGGTGCTGTGCTCCGGGCCGGGAGTGCCCGCGGCCCGGAGTACAGTGCGGAAGGTGAGCAGGACACATCGCCTTGACCTTGACGACCAGACGCTGCGCGAGTGGGACGCCGTGGTGCTCGACTCCGGGCCTGACGGGATCGTCCTCGACCGGTCCGCCTTCTATCCCGGCGGCGGCGGTCAGCCGCCGGACCACGGCGTCCTGCTCTGGGGCGGCGTGCAGACCAGGATCGTGGACGCGCGCAAGACCGCGGACGACGTGTACCTGGTACCGCTGGACACCGATCCGCTGCCGCCGCCTGGCACTGCGGTGCGCGGTGCGCTTGAGGACGACAGGCGCACCGCGCTGATGCGCACCCACTCCGGGCTGCACGTGCTGTGCGGCGTGGTCTTCCGCGACTTCGGCGCGCTGGTGACGGGCGGCAACATGGAGCCGCTGACCGCCAGGATGGATTTCAACCTGGAGGCCGTGCCGCCTGGCTTCAAGGAAGCCGTCGAGGAGGCGTGCAACACCGAGCTCCGCGCGGACCGGCGGATCGACGTCCGCACGCTGCCGCGCGAGGAGGCGTTCCGGCTGCCCGACATCATCAGGACCGCGACCAACCTGGTGCCCGATGACGTCAAGGAGGTGCGGATCGTGGACATCGTGGGCCTCGACCAGCAGGCCGACGGCGGCACCCACGTGGCGTCGACCTCCCAGGTCGGCCGGATCTCCGTCGTCAAGGTGGAGAACAAGGGCAAGGGTTTCCGCCGGCTGCGCATCGCGATCGGCGACTGAGGGGACGGTGGTGCCCGTGACTAATCCACCGAACGGTTGGGGGCTCCGTCTCCCCGCCGCAAGCGGCATGTGGACCCGGCTCGACGTGGTGGCGTCCACCGGCTCGACCAACGCCGACCTGCTCGCGCGGGCCGCCGCAGAGCCGGCCGGTCCCGAGGGGCAGGTGCTTGTCGCGGAGGAGCAGACGGCGGGGCGCGGCAGGCTCGGCAGGTCCTGGACGACGGTGCCCGGCGAGGCGCTGACGTTCTCCGTGCTGCTGCGGCCGGTGACGGTGCCCGCGGACCGCCGCGGCTGGCTGCCGCTGCTTACCGGAGTCGCGGTCGTGTCCGCGGTCCGGTCGGTGAGCGGTGTCGGCGCGGCGCTCAAGTGGCCGAACGACGTCCTGGTGGGCGAGCGCAAGCTGGCGGGCATCCTCGCCGAGCAGTCGCCTGACGAGTCGGCGGTGGTGATCGGCATCGGACTCAACGTCGCGACCCCGGCGGAGTCGCTGCCGGTGTCGCCGTCCGGCCTGCCCGCCACCTCGCTGCTCGCCGAAGGCGCCGCGGTGCCGCGCGATGAGCTGCTCGCGGCGGTGCTTGGCGAGTTCGAGCGCCGGTATGCCGCGTTCCGCGCGGATCCGGACCCGGCGGGGACCGGCCTGCTCGCGGAGTACCGCGCGGTGTGCGTGACTCTCGGCCAGGCGGTGCGGGCCGAACTGCCGCTCGGCCGGGTGCTGACGGGCACGGCCACCGACGTCGACGCGGGCGGCCGCCTGCTGATCGCGGAGCGGCCAGGGGACACGCCGGCGCCGATCTCCGCGGGCGACGTCGTCCACGTCCGGCCGGCGGGCTAAGAAGAAGTTCGCCGCCACGTCCCGGTATGACCCGGCATGCGCCGTGATCGGGCGGTTGCGGCCCTACCATGTCCTCATGGGTCATGACAGCTCTCTCGCGGTCGGCGAGGAGTCGGTGGAGGTTCTGCATCCGCACTGGAAGACGCTGGTGGGTCCGGTCGCGGCCGGGCTCCTGGTGGCGGTCGCGCTGGCCGCCGCGGAGGCGCTTATTCCCGGGAACAAGTACGCGGCGATCGAGCGGCTCGCGGTTGCCGTGGTCGCCGTCGCGCTGCTGATCTGGTGGCTGCTGCTCCCCGTGCTTGTCTGGCGCACCACGGTGTACGAGCTGACGAACAAGCGGATGCGGCTGCGGGACGGCATCGTGACGCGCAACGGCAGGGACATCCCGCTGTCGCGGATCACCGACGTCTCGTTCCGCAAGGGCGTGCTCGACCGGCTGCTCGGCTGCGGGACGCTCGTGGTGGAGTCCGCGGGCGAGCACGGCGAACTCGCGCTGACCGAGATCCCGCACGTGGAGCGGGTGTCGTCGCTGCTGTTCCAGCTCGTCGAGAACGAGCGGCTTGGCGACGACCGGGTTGCGCAGGACCGGGCCGACGAGCGGCCTTCCTACGACTGACCGGGACTTCGCCGGTGCCTGGGGCGCTGCGGCTGCAACGGTTTTACCGTGGCTTTACGATCTACCTATGACCCGAGTGCTGCTCGCCGAGGACGACACCTCCATCTCAGAGCCGCTGTCCCGCGCGCTGCGCCGGGAGGGCTACCAGGTGGAGGTTACCCAGGATGGTCCGACGACGCTGGGGCGTGCGCTATCGGACGGGATCGACCTGATCCTGCTCGACATCGGCCTGCCGGAGCTCGACGGCCTCGAGGTGTGCCGCAGGGTCCGCGCTGAGGGGAACGGCGTGCCCGTGCTGATCCTCACCGCCAGGGCCGACGAGGTGGACACGGTGGTCGGACTCGACGCGGGCGCCGACGACTACGTGACCAAGCCGTTCCGCCTCGCCGAGCTGCTCGCCAGGGTCCGCGCCCTGTTGCGCCGCGGCACCGCCGAGGTGCCTGGCACGGTGGGCGGCGTGCGGGTGGACGCGGACGCCCGCCGCGCCTGGCACGGCGACACCGAGCTCGACCTGACCACGAAGGAATTCGACCTGCTGTGGATCCTGCTGCGCGACGCGGGCAAGGTGGTCACCCGCGAGCAGATCATGCGCGAGGTCTGGGAAGCCAAGTGGTGGACGTCCACCAAGACGCTTGACATGCACATCTCCTGGCTGCGGCGCAAGCTGGGCGACGACGCGCACCACCCGCGCTACATCACCACGGTGCGCGGCGTCGGGTTCCGCTTCGAGCGCGGGGACTGACGAGATGAAGACGGGCCAGCATCAGGTGGGAATAACAGCGGACCGACAACGGCAACTACCGGATACATACCCGGCGCCGCAGGCGCCGACCCGGGGCCTGCCCCGGCGAGGGGGCGATGGGGGAGGGACTCCCCCATGCTTGGGGGGGTCCCCGGGGGGGTCATCCCCCCGGGGGAGATAATGCGACGCCGCCTGTGGCTTTCCGCGGCGGCGGTCGCGGTGGCCGCCGCCCTCGTCGCGGCTGTACCGCTGCTCGCGGTCGCCGCGAACCGCGATGCCGGCCTGCTCGCGCTCGGCCTGCCGCTGCTCGTGCTGGCTGTCGGCGGCGCCGTCGTGCTCACCGGGATGGTTGCGCAGCGGGCCGCGAGGCCGGTGGAGGAGCTGGCGGACGCGGCCGGACGTCTCGGCACCGGCGACCCGCGCCCGGTGGGTCGCCGGTACGGGGTGAACGAGCTCGACCAGGTCGCCGACGGGCTGGACAGCGCCTCCCGCCGGGTGACCAACTTGCTGACCGCCGACCGCGAGCTGGCCATCGACGCCTCGCACCAGCTCCGCACGCCGCTGACCGCGCTGTCCATGCGGCTGGAGGAGATGATCGCCGCGGCGGACGAACCTGACGTGGTGCGCGAGGAGGGCACGGCGGCGCTTGCGCAGGCGGAGCGGCTCGCCGAGGTGGTCACCCAGCTGCTCAGCCCGGCCCGCCGGGTGGGCGCCGGATCGGCCGGCCTGATCAGCGTCGACAAGATCGTGCTGCAGCAGATCACCGAGTGGGAGCCGGCGTTCCGCCGGGCCGGCCGGAAGATGGTGCTTATCGGGGAGTCCAGGCTCCAGGCCTACGTCACCCCCGGCGGTCTCGCCCAGGTGATCGCGACGCTGCTTGACAACGCGCTGATGCACGGCAAGGGCACGGTGACGATCCGCAGGACGCAGTCCGCGAGCTCGGTCGTGATCGAGGTCGAGGACGAGGGCAACGGGGTGCCCGCCGAGCTGGTCTCGCGCATCTTCGAGCGGAGCGTCAGCGGCCGGCCGGAGGGCACAGGCCTCGGGCTCGCGCTGGCCAGGACGATGGCGACGGCCGACGGCGGCCGGATCGTGCTTGCCAGGCGCAGGCCACCAGTTTTCGCGGTGTTCCTGCCGCGCAACCCGCCGTCGGGCCGGTCTGAGCCGGCCAGGAGCGGTCCCGCCTAACGGCTTTCGCGGTGGTTCAGGTACCCGGCCGTGCCTGACTGCTCGACTGCTCGCGGCCTGCCGGTGTTACGGCTTGCGGTGACGGCCTGCGGAGGGGCGCGGTGCCGTGGGCGGCGCCACCGGGCCTGCGGCCATCGGGCCGGTAGAGCCCTGCCGCCGGACGTCCTGCCCTGCCCCGGGAAGCTGGGTGCGGTGCGGTGAGGCCACGCGCCCGTTCGGGATGATCGCATTGTCTGTCCGCCGCTGCGAGTGCTCGGCTGACTCCCAGCCGCGGGCCGGGGCGGCGTCCCATGCCGACGGGGCCGGACTCCAGGCGGCGGACACCGGCTCCTCGTGCCATGCGGCCGCGCGGGCGGGCGTGTTCCAGGCACGCGCGGGTGCGGGCTCGTTCCAGGCGGGCTCGTTCCACGCGGGCGCCGCGGCCGCCACCGGCGCGGAGACCAGGCTGGCCGGCCGCTCGGGCGGCAGGAACGCCGGATCGAACTCCCACGGCGGGTAGTCGGGGAACGCGGGGGCGTTGGACAGCCCGGCCGGCACCGCCGACGGCGGCGCGAGGAAGACCCACTTGCGGTAGGCGTAGAACCGGAAGATCGTGCCGAGGCCGGTGCCGAGCACCGAGGCCGCGTTGAACTCGATCTTCCCGTGCAGGCCGAGGACGTAGGTGACGAAGCCGATGACGGCCTCCGCGATGAGCAGGCCCACCACGTTGAGCACGATGAAGAGCACCGCCTCGCGCCTGGCGGACTGGTTCTCCCGCTCCTTGAACGTCCAGAACCGGGAGCCCAGGTAGGTCACGACGGTCGCGAGGGTGACCGCGACGGCCTTGGAGACCAGTGGCCCGACGTGGTATTCGCTGTGCAGCACCGCAGTGCCGCCCAGGTCAACCACGGAACCGATGCCGCCGACGATGCCGAACTTGAGAACTTCGGGAAGCATCGTGCGGGCACGGGTATACAGGCCGGCGGCTGAGAGGGCCATGCGCGGATTGCCCCTTTCGTCGTGGTGCGCACCCCACCGTAGTCGACCTAATTTGCCGCGGAGTTACGAAGTGGCTGAATTGTTGTTGAGGGTTTCCCGGCCGGACAGGCGGGCCGGCCGGGAAACCGGTGCTGCTAGCTGGCGACCGCTGCGCTGGCGCGGCGGTCCGCGATCAGCCGCCAGGCGAGGTAGATCACAGCGGTGAGGACGAAGCCGACCTCGAAGGTCAGGTCGCCGAAGTTGCCGTTGTGCGAGGGAAACACGCCGACGTACTTGGCCTGGTTGGAGAAGAGCCAGATCGACAGGGCCACGCCGAGCGCCATCGAGATGGGGCCGGCCCAGTTGGTGAACTTCCTGTTGAACAGCAGGTGCTCGGTCTGCGCCGGGTCCTGGCGGCGGCGCAGGAACATGTCGCAGAACATGACCGCCAGCCAGGGCGCGATCCAGTAGGCGATGATCAGCAAGAAGTTGTTGTAGTCCTCGCCCGCGTTGCCAAGGCCGGCCCAGGCGACGAAGAAGCCGATCGCGCCGAAGCCGAGCGCGACGATGGCGCGCCTGGCGATGAGCGGCAGCTTGAAGCCGAGCGCGGTGAACGAGATCGCGCCCGAGTAGATGTTCAGCGCGTTCGCGGCGACGCCGCCGATCACGATGGCGATCAGCGTGAGGTCGCCGAGCCAGGTCGGGAAGATCCCGGTCCAGCCGGCGGTCGGGTTGGCGTTCGAGGCGACGGCGGGCAGGGTGCCGGCGGCGGCGCCGACGGTCTCGAGAAGCACGCAGGAAAGGAACACGCCGAGGAAGGACCACAGGGCGATGGCCGGCTTGCTCGTCTCCGGCTTGAGGTAGCGCGTGTAGTCGGAGGCGTAGGGGTTCCAGCCGACCGCGTAGCCGAACGTCGCGCCGAGCTCAATGAGGAAGGCGCCGGGGATGGTCTTGTGCACCGCACCCGGGTGGGCCTTGCCGAGCGTCCACACCGACGCGATCAGGAAGATGACTACGAGCACCGGGAAGGCGTACCGCTCGAACACGTGGATCAGGTTGTGCCCGAGGAACGCCACCACGAGCTGCAGCGCGACCACGATAAGCAGGGCGAGTACCTCGGGCATGCCGGTCAGGGCGCTGAGCGCGAGCGCGCCGCTTACGCTGTTGACCGCGAACCAGCCGATGCCGGCGACGAGCGCGTTAATGCCCGCGGGCAGCACGTTGCCCCAGTAGCCGAAGCCGAGGCGGCTGAGCACCATCTGCGGCACGCCGTACTGCGGCCCGGCAGTGCCGAGGATGCCCAGGGTGATCGAGCCGAGCGCGGTGCCGAGCACCACCGCGAGGAAGGTCTCCCAGAAGCTGAGGCCGAAGTAGACCACGCCGATGAAGCCGACGAACACCGTCGCGAACTCCATGTTGGGCGAGGTCCACGTCCAGAACAGGTTGAGCGGCTTGCCGTGCCGCTCCTTGAGGGGGATGAACTCCGCACCCCCGGGCTCGACGGCGATTACCTTGTCGCCGTATGCCCCTTCTCTGACCTCAATGTCGTCACCTAGCGTGGTCATCTCTATCTGCGCTCCCTGCGGGCATGCATGGCGGGGGGGACGGGGGGGTTGGCTGACGGAGAGTTCGCGCCGTTGCGGCCTCGTGTCGTCACGTTGGTTGTACCCAGGATTGGGTGGTTCCGCGTAGGCTACACCGCGTGCTTTCACCGTTGTCACCTGCGGGATCAAAAGGACCAAGCGGACCCATCGCGCGCAAGTCGGTAACCGGCATGCCGGTCGTCGGCATGGTGGGCGGCGGGCAACTGGCGCGAATGACGGCCGCGGCGGCGGTTGGCCTCGGGGCCACCTTCCGCGTGCTTGCCGAGTCCGGGAACGACAGCGCGGCGCTGGTCACGCACGACGTGGCGATCGGCTCGCATCTCTCCTTGCCCGATATCGCGGCGTTCGCGGCGGAATGTGACGTCATCACGTTCGATCATGAGCATGTACCTGGGCCGGTACTCGCCGAACTAGAGTCGGCGGGTGTCCTTGTCCGCCCCGGCAGTGCCGCGCTCGGCTACACACAGGACAAGCTGGCCATGCGCGAGCGGCTCAGCTCGCTCGGCGTGCCCTGCCCGCGGTTCGCGCCGGTCGCGTCCGCGGCCGACGTCGAGAGGTTCGCCGCCGGGGCATGGCCGGTCGTGCTCAAGGCGGTCAGCGGCGGCTATGACGGCAAGGGAGTCTGGGTCTGCGACTCGCCGGCCGAGGCCGCGGAGGTCATCTCGCACGGCATCGCGCTGCTCGCGGAGGAGTTCGTGCCGTTCAGGCGGGAGCTCGCGGCGCTCGTCGCGATGTCGCCGTCCGGTCAGGGCGCCTCCTACCCGGTGGTGCAGACGGTCCAGGTGGACGGCATCTGCCGGGAGGTGATCGCGCCGGCGCCCGGGCTTGACCCGGACCTGGCCATCGAGGCGGAGGCGATGGCCCTGGGCATCGCGGCTCAGCTCGGCGTGACCGGCCTGCTCGCGGTGGAGCTGTTCGAGACGCGGGCCGGCCGCCTGCTCGTCAACGAGCTCGCCATGCGGCCGCACAACAGCGGGCACTGGACCATCGATGGGGCGGCCACCTCGCAGTTCGAGCAGCACCTGCGCGCGGTGCTCGACCTGCCGCTTGGGTCCTGCGTCCCCGCCGGGACCTTCACCGTCATGGCGAACCTGCTCGGCGGCACCGACCCGGACGTCTTCGACCGCTATATCCACGTGATGGCGGCGGACCCGGCGGTCAAGGTGCACTTCTACGGCAAGGAAGTCCGCCCGGGCCGGAAGATCGGCCACGTCACCATCGTGGGCGGTCCCGGAGACGACCTGGAGTCGCTGCGCGACCGGGCCCGCCGCGCGGCCAGCTACCTGCGCTGGGGCACGGAAGACGGAGAGTAACGGAAAATGCCTGATCAGGCGCTACCACAAGCCACCGGCAATTACTCTGTCACGAGATGATTAAGCAGGGTCGGCCCCGTGGAGGCGTCGTGACCGTTGGCGAAACGCTGACCGAGGCCCGCTGCCACGCGGGCCTGTCGGTCGATGAGCTGAGCGAGCGTACCAGGATCCGCTCCACGGTAATCCGCAGCATCGAGCAGGACGACTACGCGGCCTGCGGCGGCGAGCTCTACGTCCGCGGCTACGTCCGCGCGATCGCGGGCGCGGTCGGCATCGACGCGGTGCCGCTGATCAGGGAGTTCGACCACGCTCAGCTTGGCGGCGGCCAGGGG
>Ga0335085_10016106_pt1 | contig 10819 bp, 11 predicted proteins | sample Lox_Sample_45_FD_206712 | JGI IMG/M metagenome (GOLD analysis project Ga0335085, IMG submission 206712) | Soil microbial communities from Loxahatchee National Wildlife Refuge, Florida, United States - Lox_Sample_4.5 | ecosystem: Environmental > Terrestrial > Soil > Wetlands | place: USA... | reverse complement strand
CTCGAATTGTTCTTGTCGGCGCCCGGCGCGTCCGCTACTCTGGCGTGCAGCGGGTTTTCAGGGGCATCACATGGTCCAGCGCGTCGCCACCGTCGCCTTCGAGGGCATCGACGCCCGCGCCGTCGACGTGCAGGTGCAGGTGGCGCCGGGACTGCCCGCCTTCAACATCGTCGGCCTGCCCGACAAGGCCGTGTCCGAAGCCAAGGAGCGCGTGCGCGCGGCGCTCGTCGCCTCGGGCCTGGCGCTGCCGGCGCGCCGCATCACCATCAACCTCGCCCCCGCAGATCTTCCCAAGGAAGGCAGCCATTACGATCTGCCGATCGCGCTCGGGCTGATGGCCGCGATCGGCGCCATCCCGCCCGACGCCTTGTCCGGTTTCAGCGTGCTCGGCGAGCTCGGTCTCGACGGCTCGATCGCCGCCGTGGCCGGCGTGCTGCCGGCCGCCATCGGCGCCAATGCGCGCGGGCACGGGCTCATCTGCCCTTACGCCTGCGGGCCGGAAGCGGCCTGGGCGTCGCCGGAGGTCGAGATCGTCGCCGCGCAATCGCTCATCCAGCTCGCCAACCATTTCAAGGGCACGCAGGTGCTCAACCGGCCGCAGCCGAAGATCCGCGAGATCGACGGCGCGCCGCTCGATCTCGCCGACATCAAGGGCCAGGAGAGCGCCAAGCGCGCGCTCGAAGTCGCCGCCGCCGGCGGCCACAATCTGCTGATGATCGGACCGCCCGGCGCCGGCAAATCGATGCTGGCGGCGCGCCTGCCGTCGATCCTGCCGCCGCTGTTGCCGACCGAACTCCTGGAAGTGTCGATGATCGCCTCCGTCGCCGGCGAGATCGAGGGCGGCGCGCTCACCAATCGGCGGCCGTTCCGCGCGCCGCATCATTCCGCGTCGATGCCGGCGCTGGTCGGCGGCGGCTTGCGCGCCAGGCCGGGCGAGATTTCGCTCGCGCATAACGGCGTCCTCTTCCTCGACGAAATGCCGGAATTCTCCGCGCAGGCGCTCGACTCGCTGCGCCAGCCTTTGGAGACCGGCGAGGTCGCCATCGCCCGCGTCAATCACCGCATCACCTATCCGGCCAATTTCATGCTGGTCGCGGCGATGAACCCGTGCCGCTGCGGCCGCGCCAACGATCCCGGTTTCGCCTGCAAGCGCGGGCCGAACGCGCGCTGCGTCGCCGAATATCAGAACCGGCTGTCCGGCCCGCTGCTCGACCGCATCGACCTGCACATCGAGGTGCCGGCGGTGACCGCCGCCGACCTGATCCTGCCGCCGCCGGCGGAAGGCTCGCGCGAGGTGGCGGCGCGCGTCGCCCGCGCCCGCGACATCCAGCTCGCGCGCTACGCCGCGCTCGGGCTCGCCAATGTGCGCACCAATGCGCAGGCGCAGGGCCCGGTGCTCGAACAGATCGCGCGCGCCGACGGCACCGGCCTGGCGCTGCTGCGCGACGCGGCCGATACGATGCGGCTGTCCGCCCGCGGCTATCATCGCGTGCTGCGCGTCGCCCGCACGCTCGCCGATCTCGACGGCGCCGAGCATGTCGGCCGCGTGCATTTCGCCGAGGCCCTGTCCTACCGCGCGCTCGCCGACGACAGCCGCGCCCGCGCCGCGTGATGCCGGCAAATTTAATAAACCGGTAAAGACGGGCCGGTATGGTCTTGCCGATGTGTGGCCGTTTGGCCGCGTTGCGTTGAGGCCGCCATGAAACGGACCCGCTTCGCCCTCTTGCTGGCGTTCGTCACCACTTTGCCCGCCGCCACCGCCGCCTCGTTCTTGAGCGCCGACGATACCCCGGTCGGCGCGCCCTGCTTTGCCGCCGGCGACATCGGCTACCGCATCGCCGATGATGCCGCACCCGCCGTCACCGTGCGCATCGACAATGGCGCGGCGCGGCCGGATTTGCGTCTGCAGCTCACCGACGACCCCGCCGCGGCCGATTTCGTGCTGGTCGACGGCGAGAACGCCGATAGCTGCGCCGGCGTGAGCGCCGTGCAAACCATCCGCCTCGATGCGGCCGCCCGCCATCCCGATCTCACGGTGACGCTGTCGCGCGCGCCCGCCAACTACAAGATCTACGTGCAGTCGCCCGGCGCCGCGCAGCAGGCGGCGGCCCTGTTCGCGGCGATGTGGCGCACGGCCGGCAAAACCGCCCGCTCCGGCCGCGAATTCGCCGCGCGCGACTGACCGCGGCAAGCCGGATGGAACCCGCGGCGGTATTTTCTTCGTAAAGTTACCGCCGGTTTAACAGGCCCTTCACCACGTTCGCAGCTGCGCGGTCGCGGCCCGCGGCCGGGAATGGAAATGCAAGATTAGACGGCCAAGATGCGCGCCGGGAAAGCGTGAGTTTGGGGTGTCGGGCCATGCGATCGGGCTCGCAGGACGTCATGATTCAGAAAATGCGTCGGCGCGAGCGCAACAAAGCGGCGCTGGTGCTGTTCGGCCGTTCCGTCGTCGCCACCATGTCGGCCGTCTCGGGCTGGCTCGGCTTCTTGACCGGCGTGCAACTGCAAAAGTCGAACTACGATCCTTACGCCTATGCCACCGGCGTCGGCGCGTTGTTCTGCGCCGCCTGCGCCTTCATCGCCTTCATGCTGATGCGCCAGCGCCGGCACCGCGAAAAATTACGCGCGCTGGAGATGCGCGTCGAGCAGCTGTCCGACGACAATTGGGAGATGCACGAGATCGAGGTGAGCGCGCTCGCCAAGGCGCGCGACGAGGCGGAAAGCGCCAACCGCGCCAAGTCGCGTTTCCTCGCCACGGTCAGCCACGAGATCCGCACGCCGCTCAACGGCATTCTCGGCATGGCCGATCTACTGCTCGACACGCCGCTCACGCCCGAGCAGCTTAACTACGCCAAGGCGGCGAAGACCTCCGGCGAAACGCTGCTGGCGCTGATCGAGGATCTGCTCGATTTCTCCAAGATCGAGGCCGGCAAGCTGGCGCTCGAGTCGGCGCCGTTCGCACTGGCGCCGCTGGTCGAGGAGGCCGTCGAGCTCTTGGCGCCACGCGCGCAGGTAAAAGGCATCGACATCGCCTCCTTCGTCGACGACGGCCTGCCGGAGCGCGTCGTAGGCGATGCGACGCGCCTGCGCCAGGTGCTGCTCAACCTCGCCGGCAACGCCATCAAATTTACCGAAAGCGGCGGTGTCGCGGTCATTGTCGCGCCCGGCGCGCGCGCCGGCGATCTTCGTTTTGCGGTGCGCGACACCGGCATCGGGCTCACGGCGGACGACCAGCGTCGCATCTTCCACGACTTCGAGCAGGCCGACGGTTCCTCCACCCGCAAATACGGTGGCACCGGCCTTGGCTTGGCGATTTCCCGCCGCATCGTCGAGCATATGGGCGGTTTCATCGCGGTCGACAGCGACGTCGGCAAAGGGTCGACCTTCAGCGTTAGTGTACCCTTGCCGGCGGCGGACGACCGACGCGAATTCGTCGCGCCCGACCTCTCCGGCCAGACGGCGTTGATCGCGGCGACGAGCGAGACGCTGTCGGAACCGCTGGCGCGCCGATTGCGTAGCTGGGGCGCCGACACCACGCTCGCCGCCTATAGCGAAAGCGCGATCGCGCTCTTGTCGAAACGAGCGTGGGACATCATGCTCGTCGATCTGCCGCTCGCCCGCGCCATGACCCACTTTGCGCGTTTGCCGGCCGGCAGCGGCGTGCGCCGCATCGTGCTGATCCGCCCGAGCGAGCGCCAGGAGCTGCCGGCGCTGCGCGAGCGCGGTTTCACCGGCTATCTCATCAAGCCGGTGCGCGCGGCCTCGCTCGCCGCCCGGCTGACCGCCGCGGCCGCTTTCGAGGATATGCCGGCGCAAGCGGTCGCCGGTGCGGCCGCCGGCGCGAGCGGCCAAAGCCTGTCGGTCCTGGTCGGCGAAGACAACGAGATCAACGCGCTGCTCGCCCGCGCCATGCTGGCGCGGCTCGGGCATCGCCCGTCCGTTGCCGGCGACGGCGCCACGGCTGTGGATATGTGGGAAAGCGCGCGCGCCGCCGGCCGCCCTTACGATCTCGTGCTGATGGACGTGCAGATGCCGGGCATGGACGGGCTGGAAGCCGCGCGCCACATCCGCGCCGCCGAGGCGCAAACCGGCGGCATGCCGACGCCGATCCTGGCGCTCACCGCCAACGCCCATGCCGAGGACCGCGCCGCTTGCCTGGCCGCGGGCATGGATGGGCTGCTGGTCAAGCCGCTCGACCGGGACCGGCTGCGCGAGGCTCTTGCGGCGACCGCGGCCGGGCTCGCAGCCTGAGGCTTTTTCCGTCTTGTCATAATTCCGTGTCGCGCCCATGCTGTAGGGGGGCCATGGCAGTTGTCGCGTGATTCGGTCTGCCTGAACGTCCGACCATTACGCGCCTTTTTGCCCCGAAAAGGAGCCAGGTCCCCATGGCACGCCGCGACAGTCTCTATCCGCCGCGTACCCTGTTCGAACGCTTTCGCCCCACGCCCCATTCGCCCGCGGTTCCCAGCCTGATTTCGGCGCTGCAAGCCTATGGCGGATTGCAGGCCTGGGCTGCGCGCCTGCATCGCCCGTCGCCGAGCCTCGCCCGGCTCGGCACGCTTGAGGTGCGGCTGGCGCAGACCGCCGCCGAAGTGCGGCAGGCGCAAAAGCTGCGCTATCGCGTTTTCTACCAGGAGGGCGCCGCCATCGCCAATCCGGGCCGCCTGTTCGCGCGCCGCGACGTCGACGCCTATGACGCGATCTGCGACCACCTCCTGGTATTCGATCACGCCTCGCGCGACGAGCAGAACGCCAACCGCCCAACGGTGGTCGGCACCTATCGCCTGCTGCGCCAGCCGGTCGCCGAGGAATATGGCGGCTTCTACACCTCCGGCGAGTTCGACATCCAGGCGCTGATCGCGCGCCACGCCAATCGGCAATTCCTCGAACTCGGCCGCTCCTGCGTGCTGGCCGCCTACCGCAACAAGCGCACCATGGAGCTGCTCTGGTACGGCATCGCCGGCTATCTCAAGCAGAACAAGACCGACGTCATGTTCGGCTGCGCCAGCCTCGACGGCACCGACCCGCGGCAATTGGCGATCCCGCTGTCGTTCCTGCATCACTATGCGCGGGCGCCGGAAGAATGGCGGGCGCGCGCGCTGCCCGAGCGTTATGTCGAGATGAACCGCATCTCCAAGGAGGCGATCGACCCGAAGGAAGCGCTGCGGGTGCTGCCGCCGCTGGTCAAGGGCTATCTGCGGCTCGGCGCCCATATCGGCGACGGCGCCGTGGTCGACCACGAATTCGGCACCACCGACGTGCTCATCATCCTGCCGGTGAGCGTGATCAAGCAGCGCTACATCGAGCACTTCGCCGGCGGGCAGCTGGCGGCCTAGGTGATTGCGCGCGACCACCGTCGGTGACGCGTCGCCTCACAATTTGCGCAGCGAGACTTCCTCGACCTGGTGGCTCGCGCCCTTGCGCAGGATGAGATCGGAGCGCTGTCGCGTCGGGATGATGTTCTCGCGCAGATTGACGAGGTTGATGCGCTCCCAGATGGTCGAGGCGGTCTCCACGGCTTCCGCATCGGACAGCGTCGAATAGCGGTGGAAGTAGGATTTCGGATCGCTGAAGGCGGTGACGCGCAGCGTCAGGAAGCGGTCGACGTACCAGGATTTGAGCACGTCCTCGTCGGCGTCGAGATAGACCGAAAAATCGAAAAAGTCGGAGACGAAGGGGATCGCCTTGCCGTCCTTGGGCAGGCGGCCGGTCTGCAGCACGTTCAGGCCCTCGACGATGAGGATGTCCGGGCGGTCGACTTCCACCCACTGGTTCGGCGTCACGTCGTAGATCAAATGCGAATAGACCGGCGCGCGCGCCGGACGCCGTCCGGCCTTCACGTCGGTGAGGAAGCGCAGCAGCGCCGAGAGGTCGTAGCTCTCGGGGAAGCCCTTCTTCTCCATCAGGCCTTCGCGCTCGAGGATGGCGTTGGGAAAGAGAAATCCGTCGGTGGTGATGAGATCGACCTTGGGCACGTTCGGCCAGCGCGCCAGCAGCGCCTGCAGCACGCGCGCGGTGGTCGACTTGCCAGCGGCGACCGAGCCGGCGACGCCGATCACATACGGCATCTTCACGTCCTCGGTGCCGAGGAAGCGCTCCTGCGCGCGGAACAGCCGCTGCGTCGCCGCCACATACATCGACAACAGGCGCGACAGCGGCAGATAGATGTCCTCGACTTCCCTGATGTCGAGCCGGTCGTGCAGCGAGCGCAGGCGCGCGACCTCCGCCGAAGTCAGCGTCATCGGCGTGTCGTCGCGTAACGCCGCCCACTCCGCGCGGGCGAACGTGCGGTACGGCGAAATCATATCCTCGGTGCGCTGTTCCATCGTCCGTTACGATCCGCGTTTGCGCGACGCCTTTTCCTGATGCCCGCTCTGCCTGGTGCGTTTGCCGAGCTCGGCTTCGACCTTGGCCAGTGTCACGCCGCGCGCTTCTAGCACGACCATGAGATGGTAGATAAGGTCGGCGGCTTCCGCGATCAGCCGCGCCTTGTCCTGCTGCACGGCGGCGATGGCGGTTTCGATCGCCTCTTCGCCCAATTTTTTGGCGCAATGGGCGACGCCCTTGTCGAGCAGTGCCCGGGTATAGGATTGCTCGGCGCTCGCCTTGGCGCGCGCATGCACCCGCTTTTGCAGATCGGCCAAGGTGAACTTCGTCATGGCGCTTCCATATCACCTCTCCCGCTGTGCGGGGAGAGGGAGCGGTCACGCATCGAGCCGCATCGGCAGGCCGGCCTTGGCCATGTAGAGCTTGGCCTCGCGCACGCTATGCTCGCCGAAGTGGAAGATCGAAGCGGCCAGCACCGCGGTCGCGTGCCCGTCGCGGATGCCTTCGACCAGGTGCTCGAGCGTGCCGACGCCGCCCGAGGCGATCACCGGCACGCTCACCGCGTCGGCGATGGCGCGGGTGAGCGGGATGTCGTAGCCCTTCTTGGTGCCGTCGCGGTCCATCGAGGTGAGCAGGATCTCGCCGGCGCCGAGCGAAACCACCTCGCGCGCGTAGTCGATCGCATCGATGCCGGTCGGCACCCGCCCGCCATGGGTGAAAATCTCCCAGCGCACCCCGCCGTCGCCTTGCGACACCTGCTTGGCGTCGATCGCCACCACGATGCACTGGTCGCCGAACTTCTCCGCCGCTTCCTTGACGAAGGCGCGCCGGGCGACCGCCGCGGTGTTGATCGACACCTTGTCGGCGCCGCAGGTGAGCAGCTTGCGGATGTCCTCGACCGTGCGCACGCCGCCGCCGACGGTGAGCGGCATGAAGCAGGCCTCCGCGGTGCGCCGCACCACGTCGTAGATGGTGTCGCGGTTCTCGTGGCTCGCCGTGATGTCGAGAAAGCAGAGCTCGTCGGCGCCGGCCGCGTCGTAGGCCATCGACGCGGCGACCGGATCGCCGGCGTCGCGCAGATTGACGAAATTGATGCCCTTGACCACGCGGCCGTCTTTCACGTCGAGGCAGGGGATGACGCGAACCTTGAACATAACGGGCTTGTGTCTGGTTTGTGAGCGAAAAGCCAGCGAGTGTTACGCCAGCATCGTGAGAATTTCCAGTTCACCGCGGATGGGGTCATGGCCTCCCACGTCGTCGCGCTGATTGCCGCGTTTTTCTGCGCGGCGGTGCTGGGCTTTGTCGCGCACCGCGCCAATGTCTGCACGGTGCGGGCGATGGCCGAGCTCATGACCGCGCGCACCGCCTATATGCTGGCGAGCACCGGCAAGGCCATCCTGTGGACCGGCCTGTTGATCGTGCCCATCCTCTGGTTCGCGCCGGCGGCCATCGCCGGCATCGGCGGCTGGAAATTGACCGGCACGGCGCTCGCCGGCGGTTTCCTGTTCGGGCTCGGCACCTCGATCAACGGCGGCTGCGCCTTTTCCACGATGACGCGGATGATGGACGGCGAGCTGCGCATGCTCATGTCGATCATCGGCTTTGCGCTCGGCATCGTCGTCTTCATCAGCCTGGTCGACGTCAAATGGCTTGCGCCTCCGGTGCGCGCGCGGGCCATGATCGGTTCGCTCGTGCCCTTCGCCGCGGTCGCGGCGCTGCTGCTCGCCGCTTTCGCCGCCTACGAAATTCCGCGGCTGTGGCGCAGCCGGCCGAAAAACACGCCGCTGCATCGGCTGCTGCTGGCGCCGCAGTACCAACTCTCCGCCGCCGCCCTGATCATCGCGCTGGCGAGCGCCGGGCTGTTCCTGCTGGTCGGCGCGCCCGGCTACACCATCACGCTGCAGAATTTCGTGCAGAGCACGGTCGGCACCAGCATGCTGCCGTCGCCCTTGCAGGCGATCATGATCGTGGCTGTGCTCGGCGGCATGCTCGCCTCGGCGCTGCAGCGCCGCAGCTTCCGCCTCGACTGGCGGCCGCGCCTCGGCTGGCTGCGCAACGTGCTCGGCGGCGCGCTGATGGGGCTCGGCACCGGCATGCTGCCCGGCGGCAACGACGCGCTGCTGCTCTCCGGACTGCCGAGCTTCTCGCCGCACGCGCCGGCGTCCTATGTCGCGCTGCTCGTCGGCGCCGGCATCGGCGTCTTGGCGATGAAGCTCGCCGGCGCCAATACCGGCATCAATTGCAAGAACGACATCTATCGCATGGAAGCGCAGCCGGCCGGCTCGATGCTCAGCGGTCACGCGCCTCGCGGATGAGCTTGAGCGCCTCCTCCGCATCGAGCCGCCCGTCGTAGAGCGCGCGCCCGGCAATCGCCCCTTGCAGCTTCTTCGCGCGCGGCTCGAGCAGCGCCTTGATGTCGTCGATCGAGGCCAGCCCGCCCGAGGCGATCACGGGAATGGAGATCGCCTCGGCGAGCGCGATGGTGGCATCAAGGTTCAGACCTTTGAGCATGCCGTCGCGCGCGACATCGGTGTAGATGATGGCGGCAACCCCGACATCCTCGAAGCGGCGCGCGATCTCCAGCGCCGTGAGCTCCGAGGTCTCCGCCCAGCCTTCGACCGCGACTTTGCCGTCGCGCGCGTCGAGCCCGACCGCGATCTTACCTGGATAGTCGCGCGCGACCTGCTTGACGAAGGGCGGATCGCGCACCGCGGCGGTGCCGATGATGACGCGGTTGATGCCTTTCTCCAGCCAGGCCTCGACCGTCGCGGTATCGCGGATGCCGCCGCCCAATTGCACGCACAACCCGACCGTTTCCAGGATGCGGTCGACCGCGGCCGCGTTCATCGGCTTGCCGGCGAAGGCGCCGTCGAGATCGACGACGTGCAAATGACGGAAGCCCTGCTGCTCGAACAGATGCGCCTGCGCCGCCGCGTCGCGATGGAAGATGGTCGCGCGGTTCATGTCGCCCTGCTGCAGGCGGACGACGAGACCTTCTTTGAGATCGATGGCAGGAAAGAGGATCACGGCGTCCACCGCAAAAAATTCGCGATCAGTTTCAGCCCCAGCTTCTGGCTTTTCTCCGGGTGAAACTGCGTGCCCACCATATTGTCGCGCCCGACGATCGCCGTGAGCGGGCCGCCATAGTCGGCCTGCGCGATCAGATCGGCGCGCCGCGCCGGCTTGAGCTCGTAGCTGTGCACGAAATAGGCATGCAGCCCGTCGGCGCCGACCGGAATGTCCTCGAGCAGCGGATGCGTCTGCAGCATGTTGAGCGTGTTCCAGCCCATGTGCGGAATCTTCAACGCGGCGTCGCCGGGTGCGATGCGATCGACCTCGCCGGCGATCCAGCCCAAGCCCGGCGTCACCTGATATTCGCGCCCGCGCTCCGCCATCAGTTGCATGCCTACACAAATACCGAAAAACGGCCTGCCCCGTTTGCGTACGCTCTCGTTCAATGCATCAATCATGCCGGAAATCGCGTCGAGCCCGCGCCGGCAATCGGCGAAGGCGCCGACGCCGGGCAGCACCACGCGGTCGGCGCGCGCAATGTCATCCGGTTTGCTGGTGACCAAAATCGGCTGCGCGTGCCCGCTCTCGCGCGCGGCGCGCTCGAAGGCTTTGGCCGCCGAGTGCAGATTGCCCGAGCCGTAATCGACGATGGCGACGCTCATCGCGACGGTCCCGCTTCGGGAAACAGGCCGATGATGTCGTGCGGCGTGGCCGCGCGCGGCGGCGCCGGCGGCGGCACCACGAGCGGCGGAGACGGCGCCGCTTCGCCGGCGCGCTCGCTCCAGGCGGTGAAGAAACGCCGCTCCGCCATTTCGAGGTCGTCACCGACGGCGAAGCCGAGCATGCTCCAGCCTTTCCAGGCGAGCTTGCGGCGGCGGATGCTCGCGGCCTCGAAGCCGATCAGCAGCGCCACCAGGAATTCGGCGAGAAATTGCACGCTCGGCGGCGTGGCGGCAATTTTCATCACCGCGGCGAGCGCAATGCTCGCCACAAGATACAGCACGAAAGCGAGCCACAGCCGATAGCGCAGCAGCCAGAACGGCGTCAGCAGAAAGGCCCAGAAATAGAATCCGTCGCGCACGAACACGAAGCGGTCCGCAGCGGACGTCGCTTCGCCTTTCCACGGCGGCGGTGCGAATACGGTGTAGGTGGGCATGACGACTTCTCTCAACACTACCATGTCATTCCGGGGCGCGAGTAAGGCGAGCGAACCCGGAATCCAGAGCCACGCTCTCGTTGCTGCCACTCTGGATTCCGGGCCCGGCGTTTTCGCGCCGTCCCGGAATGACGCTCACCCGCCCAGCGAGCCCTTGGTGGACGGCACCTCGTCCTTGGCGCGCGGGTCGATCGTCACCGCCGCGCGCAGCGCGCGCGCCAGCGCCTTGAAGCACGACTCGGCGATGTGGTGGTCGTTGGTGCCGTACAGCGTCTCGACATGCAGCGTGATGCCGGAATTGGTGGCGAAGGCCTGGAACCATTC
>Ga0335085_10016105_pt1 | contig 10819 bp, 10 predicted proteins | sample Lox_Sample_45_FD_206712 | JGI IMG/M metagenome (GOLD analysis project Ga0335085, IMG submission 206712) | Soil microbial communities from Loxahatchee National Wildlife Refuge, Florida, United States - Lox_Sample_4.5 | ecosystem: Environmental > Terrestrial > Soil > Wetlands | place: USA... | reverse complement strand
TCATCACCAAGTCGCCGCTCGTCGAGCGGGACCTCGACGTGCTCCAGGAGCTGGCGCGCAAGGCGCGCGTCTCCGTGGGGGTGAGCATCCCCATCTGGGATCGCGAGCACGCGCACGCGATGGAGCCGTACGTGGCGACGCCCAAGCGGCGGATGAAGACCATCGAGCGGCTGGCCGCGGCGGGCATCGAGGTGGGAGTGAACGTGGCCCCGGTGATCCCCGGGCTCTCCGATGCGGACATCCCCCGCATCCTGGAGGCGGCGCACGCGGCCGGCGCCCGGCGCGCCGGCTTCGTCTTCCTCCGCCTGCCCGGATCGGTGAAGCAGGTCTTCGAGCAGCGCCTGCGCGAGACGCTGCCCCTGCGCGCCGACCGGGTGCTCAACCGCGTGCGCGAGGCGCGAGGCGGCAAGCTCTACGACTCGCGCTTCGGCCTACGCGGGCGAGGCGAGGGAACGTACGCGGAGGCCGCGCGGGCCCTCTTCGACGCCACGGTGCGGCGCCTGGGAATGAACGAGGGATTCCAGGGTGGGACGGAGGCCGACACCTTCCGCCGGCCGGGCCGCGGCAGGCAGCTCCCGCTCCTGTAGGAAGCGCGCACACCCGCGGAACCGCGTTGAAATTTGCGCCCACACCAGACGCCTTCGTACAGTCGTTCGATGCGTCGCGCGGCAGCGATCGTGGCCACGATCCTGGCCCTGCCCGCCTGCAAGCGATCCCCTCCGGCGGGCCCTGGAAGCCAGGCGGTGGTCACCGCCAAGAACGGGCAGGTGCAGGTGCTCCGCGCCGAGGACGGCACGGTGGCCGACGCCAAGGTGGGCGACCGCCTCTCCGCCAGCGACGCCTTGCGCACCGGCCTGGGCGAGGCGGACGTGGCGGTCGATGGCGTGCACATGCGCCTGCACGAAGGCAGCCGCCTGGAGCTCAGGCATGTGGCGAAGCAGGCGGTGCGCGCGAAAGTGCGCGGCAGCCTGGAATCCGAGGTGGACCAGCAGGGCAAGCTGGACGTGGAGGTCGAGAACAGCGACGCCACCGCCCACAGCGAGGGCGGACACTTCTTCGTCACCGGCGACGGGCGGGGAGTGGTGGCGGTGGCCTCGGTCACCGGCACCGTCAACGTCTCCGGCGGCGGCAAGTCGGTGGCGGTGAGCAAGGGCGAGGTCACCCGGGTGAGCCGCTCGCAGCCCTCCCCTTCCAAGCCGGTGGAGGCGCTGCGGCGGGTGCTGCTCAACGTGCAGTGGCCCAGCCTGAAGGAGACCAACAAGTCCACCTTCCCCATCGCCGGGCAGGTGGAGCCGGGCAGCCGGGTGTTCGTGCAGGACGAGCCGGTGCCGGTGGAGGAAGGCGGCAGCTTCCGCACCGAGGTCCCCCTCAAGCAGGGCAAGCAGAAGATCGCCGTGGTCACCGTCGATGCCCTGGGCCGGCGGCAGCGGGTGGAGACCATCGTCCTGCGCGACGACTCGCTCCCCGACATGAAGGTGAAGAAAAGGCTCTGGCAATGGCGCTAGCGCTGCTCCTCGCCGTCTCCTTCGCCGCCCACCCCGCCTGGCTGGTGCTGGGCAAGGACGCGAGCGCCGAGCTGGAGGTGTCCGCCCCAGCGGGCGCCAGGGTGACGTTCTCCACCACCGTGGGCACGATCACCGGCGTGCAGCGCAAGGGCGAGGTGGTGCGCGCCCGCTTCCATGCGCCGCCCCTGCGCGCCCCCTCGGTGGCGCTGGTCCTGGCCCAGATCGACGAGGGGGGCGACCGCGAGCTGCGCTGGGTGTCGATCCCGCTCTACGGCTCGGACACCATGGTGATCGAGACGCGGCCGGGATCGAAGGTGGTGGCGGAGGTGGCGGGAAGCCTCCAAGGCCCCGTCTCGGCGGAGAAGGACGGCACCGCCCGGCTGCCCATGGTGGTGCCGCCGGGTGTGCGGCAGGCGACGTTGAAGATCACCGACCGGCTGGGCAACGAGAACGAGAAGCCGCTCGACCTCGAGCCCCCGCCCTACTCCCGGGTGCGGCTGGCAACGCGCGCGGGCAACGTCACCCCGGCCGCGCCGGTGGAGGTGGAGATCTTCGTGGTCAAGCCGGACGGCAGCCCCGACGACCAGGCGCAGGTGTCCCTCGCCTCCGACGAGGGGGAGATCACCTTGCGGGGCAAGGCGGGCCCGGCCGGCGTCTATCTCGCGGAGTACCTGCCCGCCGACGGATTCCGCGGCGACGCGCAGCTGGAAGCGAAGGCCAACGGGCAGCTCGCCACCCTGGACGTCCCGGTGGAGGACATGCCGCCCGGAGCGCACCGCTTCCTCTGGCGCTCCTCGCTGAACTCCCAGCGGGCGTGGAGCATCTCCGCCGGATTCCTCGGGGGAATCGGCGGCAGCTACGACGGCGCGACCTCGGGGACCGTGGTGGGCGAGATGGCGATGCGCGTGCAGTCGCTCCCCTTCGAGCTCCTGCTCGACCTGGGCGGCAACTTCCTCTCCCAGGTCCAGCAGTACGGCGCGGTCCCGGCGTTGAGCGAGCAGGCGAAGGCACACGCCTTGCTGGCGCAGATCGGCGTGCGCGCCACCCGGCAGATCTTCCGCCGCGGGCTGGACGCGCATCTCTCGCTGGGCCTGGGCCTGCAGAGCCAGACGGTGCACACCACCCTGCCCTTCTTCCTCGGGCAGACCGAAACCACGGCGATGGCCGGGCGCTTCGCCGCCGCCCTGGGCTGCTCCTACCGGCTGGGGCCGGGGCGGGCGCTGGCACAGGTCCAGTTCGACTGGGCGCCTTCGCAAGTGGCGAACCTCGAGGGGAGCACCAGCGGCGTGCAGGCGATGTTCGGGTATCTCGTGACGGTGCGGTAGACTCGGCGCATGAATCGCCCGGTCCGGGCGGCCGCTCCCAACGAGGCCGCCGCCATCCTCCACTCCTTCACCAACCACCTGCTCTATTCGCTGGCCAAGGACCAGTACTCGGCCACCGAGCTGGACCGGTACACCGCGCTGGCCCTCACCATCCGCGACCGGCTGACCGAGCGCTGGATCAGCACCCAGCAGCGCTACTACCGCAAGGACGCCAAGCGCGTGTACTACCTCTCCGCCGAGTTCCTCATGGGGCGGGCGCTGGCGAACAACCTGATCAACCTGGGCCTGCACGACATCGCCCGCGACGCGATGAAGATGCTCAACCTCGACATCTCCGACGTGCTGGAGCAGGAGGTGGACGCGGGGCTGGGCAACGGCGGCCTGGGGCGGCTGGCGGCTTGCTACCTCGATTCCATGGCCACCCTGGACATCCCCGGATACGGCTACGGCATCCGCTACGAGTTCGGGATGTTCGACCAGGAGATCAAGGACGGCTGGCAGGTGGAGAAGCCGGACGAGTGGCTGCGCCTGGGCAACCCCTGGGAGATCGCCCGGCCGGAGTACGGCGTGCCGGTGCGCTTCGGCGGCCACGTGGAGGAGCACGGCGACGACCGCGGCCATCTGCGCGTGCGCTGGACGGGCGGCGAGCAGGTGGTGGGCATGCCCTACGACACGCCCATCGCCGGGTACGGCTGCAACACCGTCAACACCATGCGCCTGTGGCGGGCGCGCGCCAGCTCCGACTTCGACCTGCGCTACTTCAACCAGGGCGACTACGAGAAGGCGGTGCTGGACAAGAACCGCTCGGAGACCATCTCCAAGGTCCTCTACCCCAGCGACGTGAAGGTGTTCGGCAAGGAGCTGCGCCTGCGGCAGCAGTATTTCTTCGTCGGCTGCTCCTTGCACGACATCGTCCGCCGGCACCTGGTGGCTTTCCCGTCGTTGGAGAACTTCGCCGACAAGGTGGCCATCCAGCTCAACGACACCCATCCCGCCATCGCCATCCCCGAGCTGATGCGCATCCTGGTGGACGAGCACGCCATCCCCTGGGAGAAGGCCTGGGAGGTGACGCAGGCCACCATCGGCTACACCAACCACACCCTGCTCGCCGAGGCGCTGGAGACCTGGTCGGTGGATCTCTTCCAGCGCCTGCTGCCCCGGCACCTGGCGATCATCTACGAGATCAACCGCCGCTTCCTCCGCCAGGTGATGAGCCGTTACCCCTACGACGAGGGACGGCTGGCGCGGATGTCCCTGATCGACGACGGCAACGGGGCCCCGGAGAGCAAGCGCATCCGCATGGCCTACCTGGCCACCGTCGGCTCGCACAGCGTCAACGGGGTGGCCGCCCTGCACACCGAGCTGCTCAAGGCCGACCTGTTCCACGACTTCTACGAGATGTTCCCCGAGCGCTTCCACAACGTCACCAACGGGGTGACGCCGCGCCGCTGGCTGCTCACCGCCAACCCGCTCCTGGCGGAGGCCATCACCGCCCGCATCGGCGACGAGTGGATCACCCGCCTCGACCAGCTGGGCAAGCTGGCGGAGCACGCCGAGGACCCCGCCTTCCGCGCCGAGGTGCGCTCCATCAAGCAGAGGAACAAGGAGGAGCTGGCGCGGTACATCGAGGCGGAGCACCGCATCACCGTCGACCGCAACTCGATCTTCGACGTGCAGGTGAAGCGGCTGCACGAGTACAAGCGGCAGTTGCTCAACGTGCTGCACGTGGTGGCCCTCTACTTGCGGCTGAAGAAGAACCCCGACCTGCCGGTGGTGCCGCGCACGGTGATCTTCGGGGGCAAGGCGGCGCCGGCGTACGCGGCGGCCAAGCTGGTGATCAAGCTGGTCAACGCCGTGGCCTCGGTGGTGAACGCGGATCCCCAGGTGAACGGCAAGCTGAAGATGGTGTTCCTCGCCAACTACCGGGTCTCGCTGGCCGAACGGATCTTTCCCGCCTCCGATCTCTCCGAGCAGATCTCCACCGCGGGCAAGGAGGCGAGCGGGACGGGGAACATGAAGTTCGCCCTCAACGGGGCGCTCACCATCGGCACCCTGGACGGGGCGAACATCGAGATCCGCGACGAGGTGGGGGCGGACAACTTCTTCCTCTTCGGCCTCACCGCCGCCCAGGTGCAGGAGCTGTGGAGGAACGGCTACCGGCCACGCGACTACTACGAGCAGAACGCGGAGCTGAAGGCGGTGATCGACCTGATCGCTTCCGGCTTCTTCGAGGCGGAGCACCCGGACACCTTCCGGCCCATGGTGCAGGGGCTGCTCGATCACGACGCGTACATGCTGCTGGCGGACTTCCAGTCGTACGTGGAGTGCCAGGAGCGGGTGGGAAAGGCGTTCCTCGACCCCGACCGCTGGGCGCGGATGGCCATCCTCAACATCGCCCACATGGGGAAGTTCTCCTCCGACCGGAGCGTCCGGGAGTACGCGGAGCAGATCTGGGGCGCCCGGCCGGTGCCCGGGTAGAGCATGCTGCGCCGGCTCTTGCGGGCCCTCTTCCGCCCGCGCCCTCCGCCTCCTCCGCCCGACCCGCGGCTGGTGGCGGACCCGTGGCTGGGGAGGATGTTCGCCGTCCTGCCCGACCGCTACCGGCTGGGCCCCGACGCGGCGGAGGGCGCGCAGGTGCTCCGCCGCACGGGGCGGGCGCGGTTCAATCCCATGCGGGTGTGGCTGCGTCGTGCGGAGCGGGTGGTGCGCGGGGAGTACGAGGTGCGGGGCGATCCGGCGGCGGCCAAGGCGCTGCTCGACGCGCGGGTGTCGCAGCGGCTGGGCGCATTGGGCCTGTCGCCTGCGGGGGAGTCTGTGGACGACTGGGGCGGCAGCGTTCTCACCCGCAAGTACGAGGGCCGCTGCGACTCGGCGGAGCAGGCCGCGGCTGCAGTGCGCTTCCTCTGCGAGGAGTCCGAGCAGCAGGTAAACCTCGCAGCGGAGTGAGTTTCGGGGACACAACTACGCACCCATGCCAAGTCCGTTGACGCAACACGTTCCGTCCCGGGACGGCTCTCAAGTTCAGCGCTCAGTCCGAAGTGCAGGACGTATCAGCGGCGCGGCCGGGGCGCGTCCCTGCAGGTCCGGACAGCCACCTGGTTGTCGTCCTCCCATCTGACCTTGCCGGGAACTCTTTTCGTTCGCCGCTCCACCACTGGAATGCCACCGGCGCGCAGAATGAACGCGAGCCTGCGCGCATGGGCGAGGTGCTCGGTCGCCTCGCCGCGGAACCAGAACCGTTCGACGGTCCGTCCGAGGTTCCGCGTGTAGCGTTTCCGGCGTGACATCCGCTCACCGTTCCGTCGCCAGCTTCATGCTCCACATCATCTTGATTGAGCAGATATCCATCAAGAAACCCGTGACCGCGCAGCAGCGGGGTGGGTCCCGTCTCCGGAGGCGGTCGAGCTCCAGCTCGGCGCCGGCGTTTGCTTCCTGCTCCGCGCTCAGACGCAGCGGACGCCGTGCGGCGGCTGGTTCTGCGAAGGATTCCAGATCCCGCCGACCATTCCCTTCCCGTCGTTCGACCTGTCGGTGCGGTTCGGCTTCCTCTGACCTCTCACGACAGCAGCTTCACCGGCTGCGCCAGCTTCCCGCTCACCAGCTTCCCCAGCTCGGCGAACAGCTCCGCGCCCGACCGCGTGTCGCGCCAGCCCGAGCCGTCCCAGGAGAAGTGCCAGGCCTGAAGATTCGCCGAGAGCCAGATCTGCTGGGCGGCGGAATGCGAGTTGACCACGAACTTCGACTCGTCCTCGAACTCCAGGGTCAGGATGTCCCCCGCCAGGTCGGACTCCACCCCGTCCACGTCGCGCAGGGCGTCGTCCAGCTTGCGCAGGGCGTCCGCGGCGCGGCGGCCGAACTCCTTCTCATCCATCGCGCGCCAGCCTTTCCAGGGCCTCGCCGGAGAGGCGGAAGGTCTCCCACTCGGTGAGCATCTTCGCCCCGATCCCCTTGTAGAACTCGATGGCCGGGGTGTTCCAGTCCAGCACCTGCCAGTTCACCCGGCCGCAGCCCTTCTTCACCGCGATCCGGGCCAGCTCCACCAGAAGCGCCTTCCCGATGCCCCGCCCCCGCAACGACGGGGTGACGTAGAGGTCCTCCAGGTACAGCCCCCAGCGGCCCAGCCAGGTGGAATAGGTGTGGAAGTAGAAGGCAAAGCCCGCCGGCCGGCCCTCCCACTCCGCCACCAGGCAGAAGTAGCGGGGCGGGTCGCCAAAGCCGTCCCGCAGCAGGTCCGCCTCGGTGGCCACCACCGCCTGGGGCTCCTTCTCGTACTCCGCCAGCTCGCGGATGAACCGCAGCATGTGGGGGACGTCGCCGGGGTGCGCCTTCCTGATGACGAGCATGAAGAGGAAACATACACTCGTCCGCGTGCCCCTGCGCATCGTCAGCTACAACGTCCGCTACTTCGGACATGCGCTGCGCGGCCTCGCCAGCACCCGGGGGGGCAAGCGGGGGATCGCCCTGGCCCTCGCCTCCCTGGACCCGCCGGCGGACATCGTCTGCCTGCAGGAGGTGGAGACGCTCTCCCTGCGCAGCAGCCTGGTCTTCCGCCGCTCGCACGAGCAGGAGACCCAGCTGGAGTCCTTCATGGGCGAGCTGGAGCACGCCTTCGAGCAGCGCCCCCCGCCCTTCCCCTACGACGCGTACTACTTCCGCGCCCACGTCAACCGCATCGGCAACACGCCCCTGCAGAGCATGGGGCTGGCCATCCTGGTCCACCGCTACCGGATCCGCATCGACGCCCACAACTGCGACAGCCCGCACAACATCACCTACCACCACGTGCTCCGCTGGAAGGACCGCAAGCAGACGCGGATCTGCGCGCACATGCGCCTCACCGCCCCCGGGGGCAAGCCGTTCCACGTCTTCAACACCCATCTCTCCTTGCCCACCCCCTTCTCCCGGCAGTTCTGGACCAAGGGCCAGCGGATGGGCTACGGGGTGAACCAGCTGCACGAGGCCAGGACCCTGGCCGCCTTCATCCAGCGCCACGCGGGAGAGGACCCCTTCATCGTCTGCGGCGACTTCAACTCGCCGCCCGCCTCGCCGGTGTACCGCTACCTCACCGAGGATTGCGGCCTCTTGGGGGTGCAGCAACACCTGAAGCAAATCAACAGCGAGCCCCGCGACTTCCCCACCGCCGGCTTCATGAGCCTGCGCATGCACCTCGACCACCTCTTCTCCAGCTCCGGCGTGCACTGGCACGACCTGGACGGCACCTGCCGCTTCGGCGACCGCAGCAGCCCCTTCTGGGGAAAGAGCGACCACATGCCGCTGGTCGCCCGGTTCGACCTCTGATGCTCGATGCGGTCTGCTTCGGCGAGGCGCTGGTCGACCTCTTGCCCGACCGGCGCGGACACCTGAGCCAGTGCGAGAGCTTCGCCGCCCATTCCGGCGGCGCCCCGGCCAACGTGGCGGTGGGGCTTTCCCGGCTGGGCCTGCAGGCCGCCTTCGTCGGGGTGGTTGGGGACGACGAGTTCGGACACCTGCTCTCGCGCAAGCTGGCGGAGGCGGGCGTGCGGGTGGAGCTGCGGTTCTCGGCCGAAGCGAAGACCGGCGTCTGGTTCATCGCCATCGACGAGCAGGGCGACCGCTCCTTCTTCACGCCCACCGGCGCGCAGAGCGCGGACAAGCTGATCGACGAGAGCGACGCCGGTCGCGTGCCCCTGGCGCGCATCTTCCACTGCGGCTCGGCGGCGCACGTCCGCCCCGAGGCCAGGCGGGCGCTGCGCGCGGCCGTCCGCTCCGCAAAGGAGCGGGGGATGATGATCTCCTTCGACCCCAACGTGCGCACCCACCTGTGGAGCGACCTGCGCGAGCTGCGGGCGCTCTGCGACGAGGTGCTGCCGCAGAGCGACCTGGTCAAGCTCTCCGAGGACGAGCTGGAGATCTGCCTGGGCGTGTCCGACCCGGCCGCCGCCCTCGACCGGCTGGCCGCCATGGGCGTGAAGCTCGGCTGCGTCACCCTGGGGGCAAGAGGCGCGGCCGCTCGCCGGGGCGGCGAGACGGTGGAGGTGCCCGCTCCCGCGGTGGAGGTGGTGGACACCACCGGCGCCGGCGACGGCTTCGTCGCCGCCCTGCTCGCCAGCGATCCCCTCCACGCCGACCTCGGCCGCGCCCTGCGCTTCGCCTGCGCCGTGGGATCCCGCGTCTGCACCCGGCTGGGCGCCGTGGCCGGGCTTCCCACCCTCGCCGAGGCGGAGCCCCTCCGCCGGCCATGAACGACCAGCCCAGGACCGCGCCGGTGGAGGAGCTGCGCAGCCTCCTGCGCCTGGCGGCGCCCATCGCCTTCACCCAGGCGGGTTATGCCCTGATGGGCCTGGTGGACACCGCGGTGGTGGGGCGGCTGGGTGCGGCCGGGCTGGGAGCGGTGGGAGTGGCGAACGGCCTCTTCTTCGCCGTGGCGGTGGTGGGCCTGGGAGCGATGTTCGGGCTCGATCCCCTCTTCGCCCAGGCGCTGGGAGCGCGCGATCGCCGGCGCGCCGAGGAGCTGATCTGGCAGGGACTCTGGCTCTCGGGGCTCGTCACCCTGGCCCTGACGCTGCCCATCGCCGTGCTCCCCTTCGTGCTCGAGCCCGCGGGCATCCCGCCCGAGGTGGCCCGCGACGGCCGCCTCTTCCTCTGGCTGCGCCTGCCCGGCCTCTGGCCCATGCTGGCGTTCGCCGCGCTCCGCTCATACTTGCAATCGAGCCATCGCCTGCGGGCCCTGGTCATCGCCACCCTGCTGGCGAACGTCGCCAACTTCGCCCTCGACGTCCTCCTGGTCTTCGGCAAGCTCGGCTTCCCCGCCCTGGGCGCGCCGGGCTCCGCGCTGGCCACCAGCATCTGCTCCTTGCTGCAGTTCGTTGTGCTGGCCGCTGCCGTCCGTCCGGGAGCGCGCCGTCCCCCGCGCACCGCCGATCTGCGCAAGGCCCTCGCGGTGGGCATCCCCGTCGGCCTGCAGATGGGCGCCGAAGTGGGCGTGTTCGCCTTGGTGGGCCTTCTCGCCGGCCGGCTGGGCGCGCGCAGCCTGGCGGCGCACCAGGTGGCCATCTCCCTCGCCAGCTTCACCTTCTGCGCGGCGGTGGGAGTGGGCATGGCGGGGACCGTGCGCGTGGGCTGGGCCGTGGGAGCGCGCGATACGGCGGCGGCGCGCCGATCGGGGCTGACCGCCTTCGCCGGCGGCGCCGGTATCATGTCCCTCGCCGCCCTCGCTTTCTGGCTGGCGCCCGGCGCGCTGGCGCGGATGCTGACCGACCAGGCGGACGTGATCTCCATCGCCATTCCGCTCCTGGCCGTCTGCGCCGTCTTCCAGCTCTCCGACGGCATCCAGGGCGTGGGCGCGGGCGTCCTGCGCGGCGCGGGCGATACCCGGTTCGCCTTCCTCGCCAATCTCGTCGGCCACTACCTCGTGGGGCTGCCCGTGGCCATCCTCCTCGGCCTCAAGCTGGGGCAAGGGGTGATCGGTCTCTGGTGGGGGCTGTGCGCCGGCCTGACCGCCGTGGCCGTCGGCCTGCTCACGCGCTTCCTGCGCATCTCCTCGCGCGAGATCGTCCCGCTGGAAGCGCACCCTGCTCCAGATTAGGACTCCGGAAGGAAGGTCGCTCGAGCTCTTTGCCATGATCCGCGCACTTTCGGCATTTGCGCTTGCAGCGTTCGCCTGCGGCGGGGGATACACCGATGGCGGCTCGCAGCATCCGGCGCCGCACTCGTCGCCGGATGCCGGGCCGCGGCGTGCTCACGGTGCAATGACACCGACGCGGTGGCCGCTCCTAGCCGGGTCGCGCGAAGCGCTCGATGGCCGCTGCCAGGATCTCGCTCGCCCGCAGCAGCTCCGCCACCGGCACGAACTCGCCGGTGCGGTGGGCGGTGCGGATGTCCCCCGGCCCGAACACGCAAGCCCCGGCCCCCAATTGCACCAGGTACGGCAGCTCGCTCCCGAAGGGGATGGTGGACGGCTCGTTCCCCGACTGCGCCCGCAGGAGCTGCACGATCTCCGCCTCCCTGGGC
>Ga0335085_10016103_pt1 | contig 10821 bp, 8 predicted proteins | sample Lox_Sample_45_FD_206712 | JGI IMG/M metagenome (GOLD analysis project Ga0335085, IMG submission 206712) | Soil microbial communities from Loxahatchee National Wildlife Refuge, Florida, United States - Lox_Sample_4.5 | ecosystem: Environmental > Terrestrial > Soil > Wetlands | place: USA: Florida... | reverse complement strand
CTTGGGGCAGGGGATTGCTTTTTCTGTGCCGGTGGTTGCCGACGGCCGTGTGATCGCAACTTCCGACCAGCGAGTCACAGTGTACGGATTGAAGCAATAGTCCGCGGGCGATATTCCCGCCGATGGCTGCTCCGAGCGAGTGTCAGTGTGCGGGGACTTCTGTACTGCGGCGCTGCTGGTGGAGTTGTTGCAGAAAATCGGACTGGCTGAGCGGTTCATGGCCGCGCAGCAAGGTGAGCAAATCGTCCTGCAGTTCGCTTTCCAGTAAACACTCGTCCGACTGCAGGTCTGCGCCGATGGCCAACCCGCGGGGTGTGACCAGAGCGTGAGGTTGTAAGCCCGAGTTGTCGAGCAACTGGCGGATGAAGAGATGCAGGCGTTCTCGTTGGGAAATTGTTTGGGACACGAACTCGATTCCCATGCCGAATCCTGGATGCATCACGCGCACCATACCTTGCACCGGCGCCTCCAAGCCGGCGGCGCTCAGATGGACGAGAACAATTGTGTGTTCGGGAAAAGGAGATTCGCTTTCCACGTAGCAGCCGCCTTCGCTCAAGTCGGTGAGCTTGCAGGCGGTGACGGGATCGGGCTCTTCGGGCGGCGCTTTCCCCGCATTGGCCGCAATCCATGAGCTCAAAGTCCGGCGGAGCAGGTCGGAAAGATTCACAAAGCGCACACCGGTCTGTCCGTTGGGGCTTGCCCAGGCAACCTCGCCCTGTACATGAAGCGGAGTCGCCATCTCTGGGACGGTACACCGCAAACTCAAATGCGCCGAGGGGCAGAGAGGCTGCGAGGCCAGCAATTCCATACCTTCCTCGCTCAGGTCGAGCAGTATGCCTTCCAGTTCCAGTCCGGTAACCTGCACCTGCACCGGAACCTGAACCGGAATGCGCGCGGAGCGGCGGCGCTCGCGTTTAATGAGGATGGTAGCGGCGCGGAGACTGGCCTGTGCCTGTTCGCGCGAAATCGGCTTATAGAGGACGAAGTGTGCCCCGGCGCCAAAGGCAGACCGGACTTTGGTCTGGTCGCGGAGCAAAGCGACGGTTACAGCGTTATTTCGTGGGGACGCCAGATAAGAATGCTGCAGCACCGCAGCGGCCTGCTGCGGGTCTTCGAAGTCCACGATCACCGCGTCAAACTTTTGTCCCGTCACCTCTCGGACGGCTTCCGCGTAGTTACAGGAGCGCAAGCCGACCCCAAAGCTGGAGAGGACCGGCGCGAGGGCGGCGGCGGCTTCGCTATCGGTAGATACCAGGAGTGCGAGAAAGCTCATAAAGATCCAGCTTGAGGTCCTTACGGCCAGCGCAGAGCTACGGCCCTGGCTTTTTCGGGTTCGGTCCCCGAAGGTGATTCTTGTGCTGGCGCTGGAGAGTTATCTTCCGCAGAGGGTTGACCGACTTCGTCCTCGACTTCCACCAAAAGAGATGCTTCCTCTTCCTCGCCTTCCGCGAGCAGCGGAGCAATTTCCCGCAGTTTTTCTTCGGCCTGTTGAAGCAGTTCGATTTCTTTTGCCAACTGCGCGGCTTGCGCCTGCTTCCGCTTAAGAACTTGGCGAATTTGCTGCATAGTTCCCCCTTCGGAAATTTAGAAAGCAATTTCGGGCGGGTCAACAGTAATAACTTGTGCCCGATTACTGGCGTAATGGCCGGAGAATGGGCGTCTCGCCGGATGTAGAGGATGCGCTGGAAGACTTAACAGTGGGGCATATAAACTCCGCGCCAGCGGACATGGAAGGCGATCCCCGAACGATGGGCATGACCACCAAGTGCCATGGGCTGGCACGAACGTGGGATGTACAAGGCGGAGGGCAAATCGTATCTTGTGATTGAGCAGTTCTGGGGGAGGGCTGTTCGGGCGTCCCGAGACTCAAGCGAGTCCGGGACGTTTCTTATTTGTGCTGGCAGTGTCCATCCCTCTCGTTTGTTACCGAGCCACGGCCGCAGCTCTCTGATCTGCCTGACAAACGATCACCTCATCGTTGAGCACTCCACTCGCCTGCAGACTCTTGAGTTTGAGAATCAATGCCGCCGTAATTTCATGTCCCTGATCCGCGACCAGCGATCCGGAAATGGAGCGGATCTCTTCTGCCAGAATCATTCCCGGAGACAGATCCCAGATGGTGCACGTTTGCTTTTCGGTCTTTTCTTCCGGGTCAGGATCAACTTCGAGCAGAGCCTGCTCGATTCGCGGGTCCAGCCCCCTATGTTGGCGGCCGAGCCGGTGCAATGCTTCGGTCCTCGATCCCAGCTTGCGAATCAGGTTGTCGTACTCGATGGTGATGTGGAGAATCTCGGCGCCCAGTCTCATGTCCGCCTGGTCACGGTCGGCCACGTCACCTGTCACCTCGGGTATCTGATTTTGGTGAGCAATCATCCAGGCGATTGGCTCCATCCGTGGAATGGCCGCCAAAAGATCGTGGGCCACCTGCGGATGGGAGTCATAACGCGCCTGTTCTTCCGGGGGCAACTCGCGGCCGGCATACACCGCGTCAATGGTCTCAGGCGCGATGGTGACAAACCCGAGCTGCGACATCATGGCGGCAACCTCGAACCTCCAGGGATGGGGGAGCGAAAGCTGGCGAGTGACGTGTTGAATGTAGCGTCTCAAGCGCATGCCACGACTGAAGGCAGCGGGATTCACCAGGCTCAGCACCTCTGCTAAAACCTCGACGCTCCCCTTGAGTGTCTTTTCCAGAAGCTCTTTTTCCGCGGTCACCAGCCGCGCTTGCACGAGGCTGGCCGTAAGTGCTCGCGCCAACGTTTCCTTGGTGCAGGGCTTGGTCAGGAACCGAAATATGTTTCCTTCGTTGACCGCACTCACGGCGGTTTGAATGTCGGCGTTGCCGGTGAGCATGACCCGGACGGTGTCCGGCGACATAACACGGATTCTGGAGAGCAGCTGAGCTCCATCCATTTCCGGCATCCGCATATCCGAAACTACGACGGAATAGGGTCCATTGGCTTCAAATGCAATCAGGGCGCCACGACCGCCAACCGCGATATCAATCCGGAATTCGCGGCGCAGAAGCCGCTGATAACCCTCGAGGATTGCTACTTCGTCATCTACGAGGAGGATCTTGTCATTCATGTTTTTCACTTTGGGAATGAAGCTCGCGGCAGATGTGACCCCATGCTTCCACGTACTTTCCCAAACCTAAGTTGGCCAATAAATTTTCGTCGAGGGCCGGCTTGCTGGCCACGGGGTACGAATTCATTTGGTGGTCGAAATAGTTGGCCACGTGGGTGGCGATGAGAGGACCGAACTTCGGAGTTGGGGCATCTGCCGGGCGGTGATGCCAGGCTACGGCCTCCACAATGGGATCGGGCAAGCCCCAAAGGCCGAGCAGATAGGCGCCTACTGCCGCATGAGTACACCCGAGCGCCTGCTGCTCGTTTGTCAGGACGGAATCTCCGTTCTGGGCGCAATCTTGCCAGATGCGGGTGGACTCTTCCGGGTACACGGAGACCAAAATCAGCTTGCCGATATCGTGGAGGAGCCCGGCGGTAAAGCAGTCGTCCACCAATGCTCGCTTGGCGTCCTGTTGCCGGGCAATGGCTTTGGCGCAACCCGCGGCGGACAGGGAATGTTTCCAGAGGAAGGACAGGTCGGCGCTCAAACCTTCAAATTGGGAGAACACATGCACCGAAAGCACCAGTGCTTTGATGTTGTCGATGCCAATAAGTGCCGCGGCCTGCCGGGGATTTGAAACCGGAGTCGCCAGCCCGAAGAAAGCAGAGTTGACAAGTTGCAGCACTTTTACGCACATGCCCATATCCTGGGCGATGATGTTTCCGGCCTCGGTAATCGAGGCCTCGGGTGACCGCACCAGATCGGTAATCGCGAGGTAGAGCTGGGGAAGGCTAGGCACGACATGGAGCTGGCTGACTACTTCTTTCAGCCGGGGGTCGGAGAGAAGATCTCGCAGAGCGAAGGCATGAGTGAGTTTCTGCTTAAGGTCCTCGACGTCGCACGGCTTCGCCAGGTATTGGTGGGTGGGACCAATCGAACGCAAAATGGTTTCTTTGTCGGACTGGCCGGAGAGGATCATGCGCACGGTTTGGGGGAACATTCTTTTGACTTGATCGAGCAACTGCGCTCCGTTCATGCCCGGCATGCGCATGTCGGTTATGACGACGTCGAAGGGATGACGTTCCATGGTAGCCAGCGCCGCCGGGCCGCTGTCGGCAAACTCGATGTCCCACTCGGCACGCATGCTTCGAAGGCTGCGCTCCAGACCCCGCAGCACCAGGGATTCGTCGTCAACAAATAGAATGCGTTTGTTCATGACATGGCTGTCCCTGTTTCCAATGGCAAGCGTATGTGGAAGGTCGAGCCCTTTCCTACCTCGCTATCGAACCAGATTTGACCCTGATGTTGATTCACGATGACCGAATGTGCCAGGGCCAGACCTTGACCTGTCCCTTTACCGACCTCTTTGGTGGTGAAGAACGGTTCGAAGATGCGGGATCGAATTTCTTCGGGAATTCCACCACCGGTGTCCGCTACGTCAATCAATGCCCAGTTTTCATTGCGCCGGGTAGTAATGGTAATTGTTCCCAGATGGCCATTTTCCTGGGCGGCAGTGGCGATGGCATGGCTGGCATTCACAATCAGGTTCAGTATCACTTGATTGAATTCCCCGACATGGCAAGGCACCAGAGGGAGTGTGTGGTCGAACGCAGTGACCAGGTCAGCGGAATATTTCCATTCGTTACGCGAGACGGTGATGGTTGTTTCAATGGCTTTGTTGATGTCCACGGAGCGCTTCTCTTTCGATCCCGGATGAGAGAATTCCTTCATCCCGCGAACGATCTTGGCAACGCGCTGCAACCCTTCCAGCGACTGGCCGATGGCATGAGGAATCTCTTTCAACAGGTAAGGGAAGTCACACTTATCGAAAGACGTTTGAAAACGGCGCATCAGATCGGGGGGCACCTCCTCGGCTTGCTCGCGGATTTCTCCACAGAAGGTGAGGAAGTCAGCGATTTCGCCCCAGGAATCCTTGAGAAACCGGATATTGTCCCCGGTGTATTGCGTCGGGGTATTGATTTCATGAGCGATGCCCGCTGCCAGCTGTCCAATAGCTTCGAGCTTCTGCGCTTGCCGCAGCTGCTCTTCCAGGCCTTTGCGTTCGGTGATATCGGCTCCGGTCACGATGAATCCCGGCTTCTCTCCGTGATTTCCGGGAATTCGCCTCACCTGCAGCCCCAGAAAGCGGGTAGTGCCGTCCTTCTCATAAGACAGATCGTCAACCCGGCATGAAACTGAAGTAGTCCACCAGCGGTCGATTTCGGCATCGATGTCAGGCCGCAGCCACTGTATTCCACAGTCCCGAATACGCCGACCGACCACCTGCGGCGGTTCGAAACCAAAGGTGCTGGCTGCTGTCAAATTCCAGCGGGTGATGCAACCGTGGGAATCGACGCCGATCAGAATGGAAGGAATAGACTGCAGGAATAACTCAGTCTCGGCATGAGCCGCCTGCAGCTTGCGCTCGGCCTCAAGCCGGTCTTCGATGACCCGCGCGACCACCACAAAGCCGTCAGGAGCGCCGGCGGCGTTGCGAAGCAAAGCTCCACTAGCCTCCACGTGCAGCCAGTTGCCCTTTTTGTGCCGATAGCGGACGACTACGGTGCGGGCCTGGCCCGAACTTACGATCTCCTCGGCGGTGTGTTGGATGACGAGCATATCGTCGGGATGAAGAATTACGCTCGCATGGGCCCCCACGAGTTCCTCGGCGGAGTAGCCTAAAATGGAATGCGCGGACTTGCTGAGGTGGAGGAACTTCAATTCCATATCGCACATCAGGATGAGGTCTTCGATATTGTTGCTGATGGCGAGAAAAAGGCCTTGGCTGCGGCGCAGGGCTTCCTCCGCCGCGAGGCGATCGTCAATAAGCCGCGAAACCACTACGTAGCCTTCGGGGACGCCGGCGGAATTTCGTAGCAAAGAGAGGTTCGCCTCGACGTGGCGGATAGCTCCGTTTTTATGGACGTAGCGGGCCTGCACCATACGCGGCTTTCCATCGTGCAGAAGGCCCGCAACCGTTCGTTGTGCGAGGGAACGGTCTTCGGGATGAAGAATGGCGCCGGAGTCTATCCCCTCGAGTTCCTTCGGAGCGTAACCCAGATCCCGTTCGTAGGACGGGCTGGCGTAGCGGCACTTGTAGGTCAGGTCCCGCATGATCACCAGGTCGCTGATGTTTTCTGTGATCGCGCGCAAAAATGCCTCGCGGGAGCGTAAGGCTTCCTCCACTTCCTTTTGTTTGGTGATGTCGGAACGTATGGCCACGTACTGGCGCGGCTTTCCGTTCTCCGTCAGAAACGGCACGATAGTCGTATCCGACCAGAAAAAAGTGCCGTCTTTTGCCTGGTTTCGGACCTCGCCCTTCCAAACTTTGCCCTTGCCAATTGTCTTGTACATGTCCGCGAAAAAATCGGGCGAATGGTAACCCGAGTTCAAGATTCGGTGATTCTGGCCCAGTAATTCGTCACGTGAGTATTTGCTGATCGAACACAACTGGTCATTTACGTAAGTGATACGGCCGCTGACATCGGAAATGGAGATAATGGCATGTTGATCCATCGCGTCCTTCTGGTCGGCCAGCTCTTTCAAAGCCCGTTTGCTCGCCGCCAGACTTTCTTGTAGAGCCTCCTGGGTTCGTCTTCGTTCGGTAATGTCTTGAGCCTGGAACACGAAGGAAGCGGGATGATCGTCGCTATCCAGCACCAGGGAAAGAGTGAGTATGGTCCAGACCACTGCGCCGCTTCGGGTGACGAAGCGGCGCTCGAATTCGGCGCCCAGGCCCTCTTCGCCGTTGCAGAAGCGTTGCAGGAGTTCGCGACACGAAGGTAGATCTTCGCCGTGGCAGATGTCAGGCAGGCTCATGCCCAGGAGGTTGTCCGCACGATAGCCGAGAAGTGCACAGAGTGCACGATTGACCTGCTGGAATCGGCCCGTGAGGTTCGTGACCGCCATGCCGATGCCGGCATGTTCGAAGGAGTTGTGAAAGCGCTCCTCGCTCTCATGGAGCGCGCGCTCCAGAATGATCTTCGCGCCGATTTGAAGGCGGATGCGAAGCTCGCGTGTGTCCACAGGCTTGAAGATGCAGTCGTCCGCCCCGGCCTCCAGGCCCTCGGCGCGATTCTTGTGCTCGCTCCAAGGCATGAGCAGAATCACGTAGGTGGACCGGTGCCGGTTTTCTTGCCTGATCTCCCGGCAGATTTCCAGCCCGTTGAGACCGGGCATCATCCAGTCGATCACGGCTAAAGAAGGCGCGTCCGCCAGTCGCAGGACGGAGAGGGCCTGCTTTCCGTCTACTGCGGTGAGAACCTCATAGCCGCTTTTGTCCAGGAGCCCGCGCATATGCGCCAGGCTGACTCTATCCGCCTGGGCGACGAGTACACGAGTGAGCGGGAGAGCGGAGAGCTGTGGTCGAACGGCAGACATGGACATCCCCTCACAAAATCGGCACGGGAGGCGAATCCTTTAGCGACGGCATTGGGGTGTGTTGGTCCAGGCCTTTGCGTGGAGGAGAGAACGGAGCGACACTCGATGCCGTCGTTGGCGAACCGAACTTGCTATAATCAATCTGCCGCTAGCGTACCGTGTCGCGCCCTTAGCTCAGTTGGATAGAGCGTCTGGCTACGAACCAGAAGGTCGGGAGTTCGAATCTCTCAGGGCGCACCATGCACCTGCACTTTGGAATGCTTCCCCGTTAGAGCTCCGGGAGTGCGCGAAGTTTTCGCCGGAGCACTCTTTTGCGATTACTGGCCAGCCATAAGTTCGATTGCCGTGCCACCGTCTGTGAAGTTGCAAAATAGGCCCGCGGTGAAGAACGTATTGTTGTCTTGCCCCCCAAATTCTCCGACAATTCTTGTCGGTAACCTGCTGTCAGGCGGGCGGATAGCAACTTCCTTCGGGTCGACACTGCATCTCTGCTGGTTTCCGCATCCAACCCCACGTTCCGCAACATGAGTTGACTCCGACGAACACTATTGACAGGTATTAGGCTCGTGGATTCAGTGAGACGTGGATCTATTTGCAAAACATGCTTCATGGTCTGTCTGCTCGCACTACTGTCGGAAGGAGTTTGGGCCGACGACCTTCCTAACGCTCCCAGCGCTCAGGAAAATAGATTAAGCAGCTACGATCCGGCTGCGATGTATCTCCGTCCCGTGAGACCTGCTCATGAAGCCAAGAGCGCATTCCAATGGAAGGCTGCGGGTACACAAACCCTCGCCTTGCTCGCCATGGAACAGAGCTTCCGGATGCTGCAGAAAAAGACTCGCGATCAATTGGGAGGAAGGTTCTTTCCCGATTGGTTTGCTTGCGTAGAAAACCTGCATGGATGGAGCGACGGGGACTCTCTCTGGACGAATTACATTGGACATCCCATCCATTCTTCATGGGCGGGCTATATCGAGATTCAAAACGATCCCGCTGGCCGCAACCTGCAGTTTGAGAACAGCGAGCGCTATTGGATGAGCCGCTTCCGCGCTCTCGGTTGGGCGGAACTGTATGAAGTGCAATGGCACTTGGGCCCGATCAGTGAAGCGTCCATTGGGCATGTGGGGCGACGGCCCACGCACACGCTGGGATACGTCAACATCGTGAGCAGCGCGCCGGGCGGACTGGGACTGATCGTGTTGCAGGACTGGCTGGACAAACACGTGGTGGAACCACGCGAAGCCCGAACCCGGAGCTTGAACAGGAGGAGGTTGTACCGGATGCTGTTCAATCCCAGCCGGGCGGTTACCAATCTTTTTCGGGGAAAGAAACCGTGGTATCGGGATTATCGGCCCATTGGCTGGGTGGGTAGCGAGTAATTCGGATCCAGGTTACCTGGACCCCGGCGGGCATCTTTTTCCACAGAAAATCGGACAAATTTTCGGTACCTCGCTTGCCCTGACCACGCCAAAGTAAATCTTTCTTGCGACGGGCAATTCCTACCGGATGGTTCGGGATTCGCTGCTTTTGCTTTCAAGCACTTAGGGTTGGCATTAGGGATGCTTAATGAAGAGCCAGACGAAGTGGCGCGCAACGGGGCACTTGAGAGAATGACTTCGGCCAGAGGTTTTCCTGAGTGCCCCTTGCATTTTAAGCTAAGATCCGGCAAGAATCAGACCCTCCCCCGATAAATCTCAGACTTGCGAAATTTTTTGCTGCAAGTCTATGCCGGCTCTTCTCAGCAAACCGGCGATAACCGGCTCCTTCAAGCGGGAAGCATCAAACTCTACCCGAATTGCCTTTTCTTTTTCGGCAAGTGTAATCCTGCGAACGCCATAGACTTCGCGCATATTGTCAAGGGCGCGCATCTCGGTTTCCCCCGGGACCGCGCCGTAGTGGTAAGCAACTTCCAGTTGCGTCATGTTTCCCATTCCCCCTGAACAAGATACGTTGGAAGATCCGAATCGACCGCGAGTGAATCCTATATAACGTATCATTTAACCGTCCCCTCGCGCTGTTTCGGGAAAACTCATGACCGGTAGGGAGAATTCTGCGGCTTCCGTCAAAGACCCCGTATGCGGGATGGCAGTGAATCCTGCTTCGGCCAAACATGCACTGGAGCATGCGGGAAGTAACTACTACTTTTGCTGTGAACATTGTCTGGAGAAATTCAGGAACGAGCCCGCCAAGTATTTGAACAAACCCTCCGGCAATCCGGGGATGGTTCAAATCGGGTTAGGCCCGGCGCAGATGAAGACCGCGCCCACCTTGACCAAGGCGGCTACGGAACTGGGCAGGCCCTCTGCCAGCTACGTTTGCCCAATGTGCCCGGAAGTTAGGACTAGCAAGCCGGGCCCCTGCCCGAAGTGTGGCATGGCGTTGGAACCCGAGGCTCCGGTTGCGGCGAACCGGACCGAATATACCTGCCCCATGCATCCGCAAGTTGTTCGATCCGAACCCGGGTCTTGCCCGATTTGCGGCATGGCGCTTGAGCCAAGAACGGTCACAGCGAAAGAAGAGGAGAATCCAGAACTGCGCGACATGACTCGGCGATTCTGGGTGAGCGTCGTGCTTACTGCGCCGCTGTTATTGATCGCTATGGCAGATATGTTGCCGGCGATGCACATGCAACGGATTATTCCCGTGACTTGGCTGAGTTGGCTCGAGTTGGCCCTTGCGACCCCCGTGGTGCTTTGGGGAGGGTGGCCATTTTTTCAGCGGGGCTGGGCGTCGGTTGTCAATCGTTCGGCGAATATGTTTACCCTGATCGCCATGGGCACAGGGGTTGCTTATGTATTCAGTGTGCTAGCGACCATCTTTCCGCAAATGTTTCCCGCGGCTTTCCGCCAGGCAAATGGCATGCCGCCCGTCTACTTCGAGGCCTCGGCCGCGATTGTCAGCCTGGTGCTGCTGGGGCAGGTGCTGGAACTGCGTGCCCGCAGCCGTACCGGCGCGGCGATTCGTGCATTGCTGGATCTCACACCCAAGACCGCCCGGATTCTCCGCAACGGCGTAGACGAGGACATTCCACTGGAGCAAGTCCAGCCAGGGGACCGCCTGCGGGTGCGGCCGGGAGAGAAGGTTCCGGTAGATGGGGTTGTGCTGGAAGGCAGCAGTGCGGTTGACGAGTCCATGCTAACCGGAGAGTCCATACCCGTAGAAAAGCAAGCGGGCAGCCGGGTAATTGGTGCGACTGTGAACGGCACCGGTTCGCTGGTAATGCGAGCCGAGCATGTGGGCAGCGAAACTTTGCTGGCGCAGATTGTCCGTCTGGTCAGTCAGGCGCAACGCAGCCGTGCGCCCATTCAGCGGCTTGCCGACCGGGTTGCGGCGTGGTTTGTGCCGTCGGTCATTGCGATTGCTGTGCTTACG
>Ga0335085_10016101_pt1 | contig 10823 bp, 8 predicted proteins | sample Lox_Sample_45_FD_206712 | JGI IMG/M metagenome (GOLD analysis project Ga0335085, IMG submission 206712) | Soil microbial communities from Loxahatchee National Wildlife Refuge, Florida, United States - Lox_Sample_4.5 | ecosystem: Environmental > Terrestrial > Soil > Wetlands | place: USA: Florida... | reverse complement strand
CCGGTGGCCCGGCCCGGCCCGGCGGTCCGGCTGGTCCTGGTGGCCCCGGAAGGCCGGTCGGCAGGAACGGAAAGCGTAAGGGCAGCTGGTGGCGGCACTGGACCTGGAAGAAGGCCCTCGCCGTCACTGGTGGTGCGTTTGCCTTCTTCGTGCTTGCCCTGTTCGGCGCCTATGAGTACATGTTGAGCTCCGCGGTGATCCCCGCCGCGGCAACGTCCGCGACCGTCCAGAACACGACCGTCTACTACTCCGACGGCACGACGGTCCTCGGCACGATCGGTGAGACGAACCGGCAGGACCTGGCCTACAACCAGATCCCGATGATGCTGCAGAACGCGGCGGTCTCGGCCGAGGACAAGAGCTTCTGGACCGAGGGCGGCATCTCGCCGACCGGCATCCTGCGCGCCGCCATCCACGACATGACGAGCAGCGGCAACAAAAACGGCGGGTCCACGATCACCCAGGAGTTCGTCAGGAACTACTACGACGGCGTCGGCACCGAGCAGACCGCGAGCCGGAAGATCAAGGAGATCTTCATCGCGCAGAAGGTCGCCTCCACGTACTCCAAGCAGTGGATCATGCAGCACTACCTGAACACCATCTACATGGGTGACGGGGCCAACGGCATGGAGGCCGCCGCGGAAACCTACTTCGGCGTGCCCGCCGGAAAGCTGACAACCTCGCAGGACGCGGTCCTCGCGGGGATGATTCAGAGTCCGTCGCAGTTCTACCTTCCGGCTAACCGGCAGGACCTCATCGCCCGCTGGCAGTACGTGCTCGGGCAGATGGTGAAGAACGGGTACCTCACGCAGGCGCAGGCGAACGCGCAAAAGTTCCCCAAGCTGGTGAGCGACAAGACCACCGGCGCGTCGAGCGCCGGGGTCATGGCGACCAGCAAGGACCCGTGGGCTCCGTACATCTTGACCCAGGTCGAGGACGAGATGACCGGCTACGACGGCTTCACGCAGCAGCAGCTTTCCACCGGTGGCTACAAGGTCGTGACGACGATCAGCCATTCGATGGAATCCCAGTTGTACAGCGCGGTCAACGAGACCCTGACCCCGTCCGCGATCTCGGAGACCTCCGGTGCTCAGGTGTCGTCGCTCCCGCCCTGGGCACTGGTCGGTGCGGAACTGCAGGACCCGAAGACCGGCCAGATTATCGCCGAGTACCCGGGCAAGGGGCAGAACGTGAGCACCCGCGAGTGCGACGGCGTCTGCCAGCTCAACACGGCATCTCAGACCCGCGAGCAGGTCGGCTCGTCGTTCAAGCCCTACGTGCTCTCCACCGCGGTCTCCCAGGGGATGAACGTCCAGTCCAGCCTCATGGACACGAGCCCGTACGTGTGCATCGCGCCTGACCAGTCGTCCCAGTACTCAATGCCCCTCTCCGCGTCAGCGTACGACGCCGACAGCAAGAGCAAGAGCTGCCTGCTCGCAGGGGGTTACCCGGTCGAGAATGACGGCGGCGAGCAGATCGGCAAGCAGGTTGGCGCGGCATCCTCGGGAAGCAACAAGGGTGCCACCTACTGGTCCGACACCCCCCAGAATGCCCTGGCGGCGTCCTCGAACACCGGCTTCACCGACCTCGCACACAAGGTCGGCACCCAGAACATCGCCAACATGGCGGCGAACTTCGGGGTGAACGTTACATCCGACGGGTCCAAACTGGATACCAGCACCTACCTCGGCCAGGTCGGTACGGCCCTCGGTATCGCTCCGCTCACCGTCCAGGAGCAGGACACGATGCTCGCCACGCTCGCCAACAACGGCCAGTACGACCAGGCGCACCTGGTCAAGTACTGGCAGGCCCAGGGCGCCGGCGCCGCCGAGCAGTTGCCCAAGGTGCGGCAACACTCCGTACTTAACGCGCAGCAGGCCGGGGACGTGCAGTACGCGATGGAGGCGACCACCATGCCCGGCGGTACCGCGTACCCCAACGTTACCTACGGGGAGCAGGCCCCGGGCATGGTGATCAGCAAGACGGGAACGACCACCGATTCGAAGTCCGGCTTCTTCATCGGCGCGACCACGCAGTACGCGCTGGTGGTCGGGATGTTCACGGTAAACCCGTCGTCCTCCGACAACCTGTCAGAGCTCGGTGGTGGCGGTTTCGGTGGGTACTGGCCGGCGAAGATCTGGAACGCCTTCGCCACGACGGCGTTCTCCCAGTCTCCGCAGCTGTTCTCGACCAGCCCTGATGTCCAAGGCATGCAGGCCTGGAACATGCTCGGCACCGTGCCCAAGTCGAAGCCCACGGTCAACTGCATGGTCAACGGCCACCGGCAGAAGATGAACGCCAAGAGCTGCCCGACCCAGACGTCCACGCAGACCTGCACGTCGGACAACAACGGGAACGTGCAGTGCCCCGACGGCACGACGTGCTCGTATGACAACAACGGGAACCTGACCTGCGACAACGGTGCGACGTGCTCGTATGACAACAACGGGGACCTGCAGTGCGGCACCGCCGCGGCCTCGGACACCGCCGCGGCGTCCACTGCCACAGCCACACCGACAGACACGGCTACCGACGGGAACAACGGCAACGGCGGCAACGGGAACAGTGTCGGTGCCACGCAGATAAGTACTGCCCAGGCCGGGCTTGCCGTCGGCGGCGGGTTGATGATCCTGCCCGGCTCGCTGCTGTGGACGGCGACAGCCCGGCGGCGCCGGCGCGGGAACCGGACGGGCAGAGCAGAATAGGCCCAGAAGCGGAGAAGAGAAGCGGGGTCGTGGGAGTGCGGTACCGGTATCCGGCGTTCATCGGCGCGGGCCTTGCCGCGTCCATGCTGGCAGCGCTGCTCGGCTACGTGCAGAAGATGCCGTGCAGCTCCGGTGGGGCGTGGAACAGCTTCACCGGCCAGTTCCGCGACTCTTGCTACACCGATATCTACCCGCTCTACTACACGGAGCAGCTGTCGGCGGGCAAGGTGCCCTACTACGGGCATCCGGTCGAGTACCCGGTCCTGATGGGCTGGATGATGCAGGCCGCGGCGTGGGCGGTGCACCCGGTCGCCGACGCCTACGCCCGCGGCAAGGACTTCTACGACGTGACGGTCCTGATGCTGGCGATCTGCCTCGTCGTCGGGGTGCTCGCCACCGCCGCCACGGCCGACCGTGAAGGGAACGGCTGGGGGTGGAAGTCGGCCCTGATGGTCGCCCTGTCGCCTGGGCTCATCCTGGCTGCCTACATCAACTGGGACCTGTTCGCCATGGCGCTCACCGCGTGCGGCCTGGCCGCCTGGGCGGAGCGGCGGCCATGGCTTTCCGGGGTGTTCCTCGGCCTCGCCGTGACGACGAAGTTCTATCCGCTGATGTTCTTCGGTGCGCTCCTTCTCCTGTGCCTGCGCGCGGGGAAACTGCGCGAGTTCAGCCGGGCGCTCGCGGGCGGGCTGATCGCCTGGCTCGCGATCAACCTGCCGGTCGCGCTGACGGCGACATCCGGCTGGGCCGAGTTCTACGCGTTCAGCCGGTCCCGCGGCGCCGACTGGGGCTCGGTCTGGTACCTGTTCGAGCACTACAACGTGCCGGTGGTCGGTAACTCAGCGCTCGGTCAGCTGAACCTCATGTCTTCCGGGGCCTTCGCCGTCGCCTGCGTGCTCATCGCCGTGCTCGCGCTGGCCGCGCCGCGCCGGCCGCGGCTGCCCCAGCTCTGTTTCCTGCTGCTTGCCTCGTTCCTTGTCTTGAACAAGGTGTGGTCGCCGCAGTACGTGATCTGGCTGGTGCCGCTGGCGGTGCTCGCCCGGCCCCGGATCTGGGCCTACGTCCTGTGGCAGCTCGCTGAGATCGCCTACTTCCTCGGCATCTGGGGCTACTTCGTGTACATGTACCAGCCGCCGAGCGGCATCAGCACCGGCTGGTATTTCGCGATCCTGGCCGCGCGGCTGCTGACGGTGGCCGTGCTCGCATCCACGGTGGTCGCGGACATCCTGCTGCCGCAGCGGGATCGGGTCAGAGCGGCCGGGCTCAACGATGACCCAGCGGGCGGGGTCCTCGATGGTGCGCCGGACCGCCTGTCCGTCACCTGGCACGGCGTCGGCCGCCGCCCGGCCGAGGTTGCGGCGAGCTAATCAGCTAATACGCGCCTGAAGCCAGGCGATGTCGGCCGCCAGGCCTGCCTCGGGGGTCTCGCACACCACCGCGGCGCCAGCGGCGCGGACCACGTCGAGCAGCGCGTGGGCGTCGATCGTGCCCGAGTCGAAGTTAGCGTGCCGGTCCGCGCCCGAGCCGAACTCGTCGCGTGAGTTGTTGCAGTGCACCAGGTCGATCCGGCCGGTGATGGCCTTCACCCGGTCAACCGCGTCGGCCAGTTCGATGCCGGCGGAGTTCGCGTGGCAGGTATCCAGGCAGAACCCGACCTCGCCGTTCTCCTGGCCACTGGCGCTGCCGTCCGCCGCCGAACTGACCCCTTCCCAGAGCCGGGCGATGGCGTCGAGGGATCGCGCCATCGCGCCGTTACCGCCAGCGGTGTTCTCGATGAGCAGCGGCAGCGGCCGCGCTATCTGCTCGATGGCCTTAACCCAGTTGGCGAAGCCGGCAGCGGGGTCGGTGTCCCCGGTGACGTGCCCGCCGTGCACGATGAGCCCCTTCGCGCCGATGGCAGCGGCGGCCTTCAGGTGCTGGTCAAGCAGTTTCCTGCTCGGGATGCGGATCCGGTTGTTGGTCGATGCAACGTTGATCACGTACGGCGCGTGGATATAGACGTCCACGCCGGCCGCGGCGTAGGCATCGCGGAGCGCGCCGGGATCGCCGCCAGGGATCACCGGCCCCTTCCACCCCTGCGGGTCACCGAGGAAGAACTGCGCGACCTTCGCGCCGCACGCGACCGCGTCGTCCAGCGGGTGATCGGAGTGAAAGTGTCCGCCAATACGCATGCCCTAGAGCGTAGCCCGCGCCTACGACTAAGAAGGCTCGCCCCGCAGGTTTCTTACCCGCCGGGGTCGTCCCCCGGGAGTTAACTGAAGCCGCCGTGGGCGAGGCCCAGGGCCAGGCCGACGAAGGCGGCGATGATCCCGGTGACGATGATGACCCGCTCCTCGCGGGTCGCCGACAGCATCTGCGAAACGAGGCCGATCAGCATGCCCGCGAGTCCCGTGACCGAGGCCACGACCGCCCAGGCGTGCACTCCGCTCGGGCCCGTCCTGAGGAACAGGCCGATCGCGAACGAGAACAGGCCGACCATAAGCGTGAAGAAGCTCGCCGCGTTAAGCAACGGGTGCGGCCGCCCGTCAGAGTTGAGGTTCAGCCGAGGAACACGTCCTGGCCTGCCGGTTCTAATGGTGCCTGCCATGACGGCCTCCCGGGGGACTCCATCGCTTGCGTTTCATCCCGAACTGTTCCCGCTTTAGCGCATGATGAACGGGCCGCTGGCCCCTGAATCGGCTCGGAGTGCCGTAGGGCCTTGGTACAGTTAGTGGCTGCAGACGGGGGATATCAACCTCCGCGAAGCCTCCTGTCACGAAGGTCGTGACCGCGTTAGTCCAGAGGAGGAGCGCGCATGCGCCACTACGAAATCATGATCATCCTCGACCCGAACCTTGAGGAGCGGACGGTCCAGCCGTCGCTCGAAGGGTTCCTCAAGGTCGTGACCGACGACGGCGGCAAGGTCGGCAAGCTCGACATCTGGGGGAAGCGCCGGCTTTCCTACCCGATCGACAAGAAGCCGGAAGGCATCTACGCCGTGGCCGATCTGACCGCGAACCCGGGCACCGTCCAGGAGCTCGACCGCCAGCTCAACCTCAACGAGGGCGTGCTGCGGACCAAGGTCATGCGGCCTGAGCACCGCTAGGCACGAGCCTTCCATCCCTGGATTGTCAGTACCGGGGTCTAGGTTTACTTTCATCCGTTAGTTCCGCTAGTACCAGGAGCGACCATGGCGGCAGGAGACACCCAAATCACGGTCGTCGGCAACCTCGTCGCCGACCCGGAACTCCGCTTCACCCCATCCGGGCAGCCGGTTGCGACCTTCCGCGTCGCCTCGACGCCCCGGATCATGGACCGGCAGACGAACGAGTGGAAGGACGGCGACAGCCTCTTTCTGACCTGCAACGTGTGGCGGCAGGCGGCCGAGAACGTGGCCGAGTCGCTCCAGCGCGGGATGCGGGTCATCGTCTCCGGCAGGCTCAAGCAGCGGAACTACGAGACCAAGGAAGGCGAGAAGCGAACCGTCTTCGAGGTCGAGGTCGACGATGTCGGCCCGTCTCTGCGGAACGCTTCGGCCAAGGTCAACCGAGCCAGCCGCGGTGGCGGCGAGGGCGGATTCGGCGGCGGTGGCGGCGGTGGCAACCGCGGCGGCGGCGGTGGCTACAGCGGTGGCCAGGGCTCGTCGTCTGGCGGCGGCAGCAGCCGTAACGAGGACCCGTGGGCGTCCGACGCCGGCGCCGGCTACTCGGACGAACCGCCGTTTTAGTCAAGTCAGCAACAAATTACCGACCATCCCCGCATCACGCGGGGCTCTCTAAGGAGCACCATGATGGCGAAGCCTCCAATTCGCAAGCCCAAGAAGAAGGTCTGCGCGTTCTGCCACGAGAAGATCAGCTACGTGGACTACAAGGACACCGGCCTGCTGCGCAAGTACATCTCCGACCGCGGCAAGATCCGTGCGCGCCGGGTCACCGGGAACTGCACCCGGCACCAGCGCGACGTCGCGGTCGCGATCAAGAACGCGCGCGAGATGGCGCTGCTCCCGTACACCAGCACGGCTCGCTAGGCAGGGGAGGAACTGACCAATGTCTCGCATGAAGCTGATCCTGACCCAGGAGGTCGGCGACCTCGGTGCCCCAGGCGACGTGGTGGACGTGGCCGCGGGCTATGGCCGTAACTACCTGCTGCCCCGCGGGTTCGCGATCTCATGGACGCGCGGCGCCGAGAAGCAGGTCGATCTGATTAAGCGGGCCCGCGCGGCGCGTGAGATCCGCACCCTTGAGGACGCGCAGGCGGTCGCCGGCCAGTTGCAGAAGCTGAACGTCCGCCTCAACCGGCGCGCAGGTGCCAACGGTCGGCTGTTCGGCTCGGTGGGCGCGAGCGACATCGCGGAAGCGGTGCGCACGGCTGGCGGGCCGGAGATCGACCGGCGGAAGATCTTCGTCCCCGACCCGATCAAGGCAGCCGGCTCGTACAAGGTTCAGGTGCGGCTGCACCCCGAGGTGACCGCCTCAGTGGGAATCGAAGTCACCGGCGCCTGACCGCCTCGTTATCCACAGCCCACTCGGCTGTTTTTCCACAGCCCTTTCCACAGGCAATTCGTTGTCCACAGGAAGGGTGCTTATCCACAGTTGATCATCGACGGTGGCCCTTCAGAGCGAAGGGCCACCGTCGACTGATCCTGTGTACCTGCGCGTACGCCGTGCGAGCTCAGGGTCCAGGTCGCTGACCATCTGCCAGAGAGTGGCTACCCGTGCGGTCAGCTCATTCTCGCTCACCTCGGCCTTGGTGCCGTGAGCATCGCTCGCTAGCTGGTCAATCGCCGCCACGATGCGGTCGATGGCGTCCCCCGTGTTCGAACACACAGGCGAATCATAGCCGGCCCGGATCGAGGGCGCGGCTTGTTCAGGGTCCCCGGCGTCCCTGCGTGCACCCCGCTGAGCGTATTTGGCGTGCCTGTGGAGAGTCGGCCGCACCCGTTCGGAATCTGGGGAAAAGTGCCAGCGGGCAGCGTATGCGCACATGTTTTCCACAGGCAAGTCGATGCTGCCTGTGAATTTCTCTGTGGAAAACCCTGGGATCAAAATGTGACCGAGTTTTTCCCCTGCACAGTCCGTGGATTATGTCTGTGCAGGTCGAGAACGGTTGTGACCGATCCGCGACGCGACTTTCCACAGCTAATCCACTGACTGCCCACAACCTTGCCAACAGGTTCTCGACAAGTTATCCACAGCGCCGTGTTGGCACTCGGGCTGTGGGCCGACAGAATGTCAGAGCCGCCGATGTCAGGTCCCCTTCGACAGGCGTCGATCGTCAGACCCGTTTGGTAGAACTGTGTCGACGCTTGGGCGGGGGGCGTTACGTGTGGGGAGGAGGCGTCTGATGAGCGTTACCGAGCTGCCACAGCGCGGCGAGGAGTTCGAGCGGATGCCGCCGCACGACGTCGCAGCCGAACAGTGCGTTCTAGGCGGCATGCTGCTGTCCAAGGACGCCATTTCTGACGTGATCGAGGTCATCAGGCCGTCGGATCACTACCGCCCGGCGCACCAGCTCGTGCACGAGGCCATCCTCGACCTGTACGCGCGCGGCGAGCCCGCCGACCCCATCACCGTTGCCAACGAGCTCACCCGGCGCGGCGAACTGACCCGCATCGGCGGGGCCCCTTACCTGCACACGCTGATCGCGTCGGTGCCCACCGCGGCCAACGCCGGCTATTACGCGCGGATCGTCAGGGAACGCGCGATCCTGCGGCGGCTGGTGGAGGCCGGCACCCGGATCGTCCAGTTCGGCTACGCCGGCGACGGCGACGCCGACGAGATGGTTGACCGCGCTCAGGCCGAGGTGTACGCCGTCACCGACCGGCGGATCGCCGAGGACTACCACCCGCTGTCGGAGATCATGCCCCAGGCCCTGGAGGAGATCGAGGCGATCGGCGCCCACGGCGGCGGCATCAGCGGCGTCCCCACCGGCTTCTCCGACCTCGACTCCCTGACCAACGGCCTGCACTCGGGCCAGATGGTGGTAATCGCGGCCCGTCCCGCGGTCGGAAAGGCGCTGGCACTCGATACGCCGCTGCCGACACCGGACGGCTGGACCACCATGGGCGAGGTCCAGGTCGGCGACTACCTGATCGACGCGAAGGGGAAGCCGACGCGCGTGGTCGCCGCGACCGAGGTTCTCCACGGCCGCCCGTGCTACGAGGTCGAGTTCTCTGACGGCGAGGTTCTCGTGGCCGATGAGAACCATCAATGGCTTACGTGGACGCGCGCGGCTCGACGCTATGACGCACAACTGCGTGGCGGGCAGAAGTCCTACGCTTCGGCCGTCCCGCCTCAGGTCGTCACCACCGGCGAAATCGCGCGAACCGTGCGCTGTGACACAGTGGACAAGCGGCCAAACCATGCGGTGGCACTCGCGGGCGCGCTCGACTTGCCCGAGGCCAGTCTTCCTGTCCCCCCCTATGCCCTCGGGGCGTGGCTGGGGGATGGTGCCACGGCGAGTGCCAGGCTGAGTTCCGCCGACTCCGAAGTCCCTGCCCTCGTTGCGGCATCAGGTCTGGCCGTTAGGTCAGAGGGGACACGCCTTTCCTATCGGCTCTCGTTCCCGAGACGAGAGATCACCTCCCCCATTCGCACCTGTGTCATTTGCGGCAACTTGTTTATCCCGCGTACCTCTCAGGTCCGAACGTGCGGTCAGTCGTGCGGAGGCAAGGCTCGGTTCACTACTCCTCCTGCCCCCGTTCCAGCTTGTTCCAGGTGCGGTGCGTCGATGGTGGGTGAAACGCAGGGGACAGGGCTGTGCAAAGCGTGCTGGAGGAGCCATGGCACTCTTCAGGCCGTGCTCCGGTCCATGGGAGTGCTCGGGAACAAGCACATTCCCAATGCTTACCTACGGGCATCAGCAGAGCAGCGGCGTGCTTTGCTTGCGGGCCTGCTGGACACGGACGGCACTGTGACGAATCACGGGTCGGTGCAGATCGCGCTGACCAACGCCAGACTTGCGGAAAACGTGCGGGAACTCATCTTGAGCCTCGGCTACCGGTGCACGATGACAACTAAGCCGGTCAAGGGTCGAACCGAAGAGTCGTCTACCTGCTACATGATCAACTTCACGACGGCTGACCAGGTGTTCCGCCTCAGCCGGAAGCAGGAGGCGCATCAGTCGAGACTACGCAACGATCCGCAACGTACGCGCTGGCGCTACATCGTTGACGTTCGCCCCATCCGGTCGCGCGCTGTCCGATGTGTGCAAGTGGACAACCAGGATCACCTGTATTTGGCGGGTCGGGGAATGATTCCGACGCATAACTCCGCGCTCGCCCTGGACTTTGCGCGATCTGCGGCGATTCGTCATAGTTTGCCGACCGTCGTGTTCTCGCTGGAGATGGGGCGGAACGAGATCACGATGCGGCTGCTGTCGGCCGAGGCGCGGGTGCCGATGCACGTCATGCGCACTGGGCAGATGAGCGACGACGACTGGGGGCGGCTGGCCAAGCGGATGAGCGAGGTCGCGGACGCGCCGTTGTTCATCGACGACTCGCCGAACATGTCGCTGATGGAGATCCGGGCCAAGTGCCGTCGGCTCAAGCAGCGCCACGACCTCAAGCTGGTGATCATCGACTACCTGCAGCTGATGTCCACCCCGGGCAAGGTGGAGAGCCGCCAGCAGGAAGTCTCTGCGATGTCCCGGTCGCTCAAGCTCCTGGCGAAGGAGCTGGAGGTCCCGGTGATCGCCCTCTCCCAGCTCAACCGAGGACCGGAACAGCGCCAGGACAAAAAGCCGATGTTGTCCGATTTGCGTGAATCGGGATCGATTGAGCAAGATGCGGACGTTGTCATACTTTTGCATAGAGAAGATGCATATGAGCGGGAGTCGCCGCGGGCCGGCGAGGCGGACCTGATCGTCGCCAAGCACAGGAACGGGCCGACGGCCACCGTGACGGTGGCCTTCCAGGGCCACTACAGCCGCTTCGTCGACATGGCCCCCGGTTAAGTCTGCCTGAGTGTAGGTTCTCATCTCACTTGGCCAATGACTCACCTATCTGGCCACTCGATGGCCAATTGGCCAGATCGATGAGAAACGAGGGGCGCGACGGTCGGAGGGCCGAAGCGGGGGGCGGGGGCTGCGCTACGACGAGGCAGCCAGCATGCGGGCGGTGTAGTCGCTCGGGCTTCGTCG
>Ga0335085_10016100_pt1 | contig 10823 bp, 9 predicted proteins | sample Lox_Sample_45_FD_206712 | JGI IMG/M metagenome (GOLD analysis project Ga0335085, IMG submission 206712) | Soil microbial communities from Loxahatchee National Wildlife Refuge, Florida, United States - Lox_Sample_4.5 | ecosystem: Environmental > Terrestrial > Soil > Wetlands | place: USA: Florida... | reverse complement strand
GCCCCTCGCACAGGCGGTCGGCCGGGCAGGCGCTCGCGCAGACCTCCGGCAGGTTGCTCGTCGAGTGCAGGATGGCCGCGGCCTCGAGGAACTGGCCCTCGGCGGTGAGCGCGAGCCACTCGGGGATGCGGCTGCCCAGCGGGCATCCCGTGATGCACACCGGCTCGGGGCACTGGATGCAGCGGCTGGCCTGCTCGCGGGCGGTGACCTCGTCATACAGTCCGTAGATTTCCAAAAAATCCGCCATGCGCTCGGCGGCGCTGCGCTTGGGCGGGTCCCGCCGCGGCAGCTCCCGCCAGGCGTAGCGGGCGTCGACCTTCGGCGGAATGGCGTCACTCATCGGGCGGCGGGTGTTGGACACAACGTTCCACATCTCGCCAACCCCCGCAAGTCGCGAACGCGGAGCCGGCATCGCCGCGGCGCCGGCGCGGCCGGCCGAAACCAGCGGCCCGCTTGCGGCCGGCCCGCAATTCCCGTACTTCCGGCGTCATGACCCGAAAAACCACCGCCCGTCGCCGCCCGCCCCCGGTCCGCGTCCGCGCCGTCGACTTCGTGATGTACTGCACGAAGAACATGCGCCGGGCCCGCGGCTTCTACCAGCGGCTCTTCGGCTTGCGAAAGGGCGCGGAATGGGGTGATTTCTGGTCGGAATTCCGCACCGCCCCGGTGACGCTCTGCCTCAACGGCCCGGTCTCGAAGCGGCACCGGGACTGGAACTGGCAGGGCGCCGCCTGCCTGGCCTTCGCGGTCGACGACGTGCCGGCCGCGGTCGCCGCCTGCCGGAAGGCCGGCGCGAAGGTGCTGGTCGGCCCGATCGAGACCCGGGTCTGCTGGATGGCCTGGATCGCGGATCCCGACGGCAACCGCCTCTGCCTGCACTCGCGGAAGGACGGCAGTTCCGGCTAGCGGATTTGCGATCCCGGGGACCGGAAGGGAAAAGCCCGCCGTCGCCGGAGCGGGGGCGGGCCGGAAAATGGGCGAGGCGCGCCTAGAACATCCAACTCAGGGTCAAGCCGGCGGCAAAGGTGGGGCTCGCGTCGGTGAACCCGTGCAGGACGAAGAACTGCAGATGGCTGTCGCCGCTGAGCTTCTGCTGGACGAACACCATCAACTCCGAGGCGCTGGAACCGCCGCTGATCGTCGGCTGGCGCCAGTTGCCGGCGAGGCCGGCCACGAGCTGGTCCGACATGTTGGTCACGAAGCCCAGCGTGCCGAAGAGCCCGTCCTTCATCGGATACGCGGCGCTGCGCCCGAGGAACTGGTAGCCGAGCGTGGCGTACGGCGTGAGGTCGCCGAATTTCTTCGCCACGTCGCTTTCGAGGGACAGGTCCGTGCGGCCGGTCCCGAGGCCCTTGGCGTCGTCCGCGGTGGGGAATTTCACCTTGGCGCCGAAGGAGGGAAACCAGCCGTCGGGGGCGGTGAGTTTCCGCGTGACCGCCAGGGTGGCGTCGCCGATCCCGTGTTCACTGCGCGAGGTGACGGCGGTGCCGGCGTTGCCGACCACGGAGGCGGGGCCATGGAGCCAGATGTACGGCAGGGATCCCTGCACGCGCCAGTCCGGGTTCTCGTAGGTGGGGTTGACGAGCGCCATGAAGATGTCGGTGTTGGTCGGAAGCCCGTAGGTGCCGCGGGCGTAGACGAAGCCGGTGTCGAGTTTGATTTCCGGGGCGGGTGGCGCGGCCGGAGCGGCGGTCTGGGCGAAGCCGGCGCCGGACGCGAACAGGGCGATCAGGGAGAAGGCGAGTTTCAGGGTGCGTGATTGCATGGTAGGTGCGGAGGGAAAGGGGCGGAGGGAACGGAGGAGGCGCCGGGCGATGGTGGCGCACTCCTCCGGTTGGGGAAGAGTCGGGGGCGTGACGGCGGCCGGTCAGTTCCCGACGGAAGCCGCGGTCTGGAGGCCCGCGTCCGCGTGGGCGTTGGTCCCGGCCCTGACCAGCGCGGCGTCCTTCCGGCTGCCGGCCTTGGCCGCCGTGGCCAGACCCGCAGCCGCGTTCGCGTGGGCGTTCGCCTGCGCCTTGGCCAGGCCCTTCTGACCCTGCGCCTGGACATGGACGTTCGCCTGCTCCGAGCCGTTCGCGCTGGTTTCAGCGCTCCCGCTGGTGGTGGTGCCGTGCCGGTCGTTGGCCCGGCCCTGCGTTTGCGCGGACGCGGCCGTTTGCAGGCCGGTGTCGGCGTGGACGTTGGCGGCCTCATCGGCCCGGGCCATCCCGGTCGCGCCCTGGCTGCCCGCGTTGGCTGCGGTGGCGAGTCCGCCGGACGCGTTCGGGCTGGCGACGGTCGCGGCGAGCGAGAGGCCGGTCTGGCCGGCGAGCGCGGTGTGGGCACCCGCGTTGGCGGCGTTGGTCGCGTTGACGGCCGCGGAAGCGGCATTGGACGCGTTGCCGGCGACATTTGCGGCTTGCGAGGCATTCGCCGCGATCGTGGCGGCGTTGGACGCATTGGCGGCGACCCCGGCGGCCGTCGAGGCGTTGGCCGCGACCGAGGCGGCGTTCGCCGCACTCGTCGCGACGCCCGCGGCGGTCGACGCGTTGATCGCCGCATTGGCGGCATTCGAGGCATTGGCCGCCGCGCTGGCGGCGTTGCCAACCTGCGATGCGACGTTGATGGCATTGGAAGCGGCGCTGTTGGCCGCGAGGGAGGCGTTCACGACCTGGCCGGACGCCAGGTACGGAACAAAAGCCAGAATGCCCAGAACCACGGTGCTGACAGAGCGAGTTTTCATGACGAGGGTGCGCATTGGTTGAGTTACCGACGTTTTGCTGGCGCGCGAGCGACCGCAATTTGACGGCATTTGTTCCGCAGTCAGCCCGCGGGACGGCGAAAAAACCGCCATTTGCGCGGCGCTGATGCACCGGATCCCGGGGCCGCGCCCCGGCGGAAGCAAGGTGGGACCAGTCGGATCCCGGGGGTCCGCGGGGAACCGGCGGGCCCTTTTTCGTACCAAGGCGGCGCGCGGGCCGCGAGGCTATCGCGGGTGCGGCGTCGCGACGGCGTTGGCCGCGGCCAGCCGGGCCTCGCCCGTGGCGATGGCCTGCGTCCACTCCGGGCCGCCGAGGATCGCGGGCACCGGCTTGGGCTCGGACGGCGTGGCGGTTCCGGGGCGCAAGGACAGCTCCCACCAGGAGACGTCGCGCCAGGCGCCGGCCTTGTAGCCGATGCCGTGGTAGACGCCGACGCGCCGAAAGCCGAGCGAAGCGTGCAGGCCGACGCTGGCCGGGTTGGGCAGCGTGATGCCGGCGTAGGCCCGGTGGAATCCCTGCGCCCGCAACACGTCGAAGAGCACGCCGTAAAGCGCGCGTCCGAGGCCCTGGCCGCGGCTGTCCGGGCGCAGGTACGCCGTGACCTCGACGGCCCACCGGTAGGCCGCGCGCTCGCGATGGCGGGTGGCGTAGACATAGCCGCGGATGCCGGTCGCGTCCTCCGCCGCGAGCCAAGGATACGTGACCGTCGTGCGGGCGATGCGCTCGCCCATCTCGGCCGGCAGGGGCGGCGTGATCTCAAACGAGACGGCGGAGTCGCCACCGCAGAACGGCGCGTAGATCGCGGCGATCGCCGCGGCGTCGGCGGGAGTGGCCAGGCGGATCCGAATGCTCATGGGTGATGGCGGCGCATGGCGGGACGAAAACCCGTTGCCGGTTGGATGGCGAGCATGGCGCGTGCCGCGGTGAAACCATCTCCGGGGCGGCCCCGCCGCCGCCTTCAGGCGGCCGCCGGCCCCGGCGGCGGGCGGTGGGCGCGGCGCGCGGCGAGAAACAGCAGGGCCGACGCCGCGAGCAGCAGCGGCGCCGAGGCGACGCCCGGCATCCAGCGCCCAAAATAGAGCGAGCCGCCGAGATGGCCGCAGCCGTTGGCAAACATGAGCACCGCGTACGGGTAGGCCAGCCACACCGCCGCCCGGCGGCCGCGGAACGCCAGCGGCGCCAGCGCGAGCAGGAGGACGAAGGCGGCGGCCAGCCCGGCCAGCCACACGCCGAAGGTGAACGTCGGCAGCGGCAGCCAGGGCGCGCGGGCGCGCAGGGCGCGGACCGACGGGTTGTAGACCGAAAGGAAATCCGTGCGCGCCTCATCCGTCACGTGCACGGCGACGGCGACGGTCAGCGCCAGCCAGGCGGCGCCGAGGCGCCGGTGGAGGCGCTCCGCCACGGGCGGCGGATCCGACGTCGCCGGCCTCATGGTCTCGGGCGGGCCGCCCCGCCAACCGCCGGGGCGGTGCTCCGCAGGTTCACTTGCGGGCGTGGAGGATGATCTCGTTGCCGTCGGGATCGCGGATGATGCAGCCCCGGCAGGCGGGCGAATCAAAGGGCCCGTTGAAGACCGGCACGCCCCGGGCTTTCAGGTGGGCCAGCACGGCGTCGAAGTCCACCACCTCCAGGCCGATGGTGGCCCCGTGGCGGCCCGCCTGGTGGGTCGCATCCGCGGCGGTGATCGCGAGCGTGCCGTCGCCGACGTCGTACTCGACCCACTGGTCCTCCCAGTTGGCGGTGACCACCAGGCCGAGCGCGCCCTCGTAGAACTCGCGCGAGGCCTTCACGTTGGTCACCGGGTAGGCGGTGAAGGCGACGTTCTTGAACAGTGGCGCGGCGGCGGGGCTCATGGCGACCGGGGATCGGCGGGCGGCCGGCGGAACCGGCCGGCCGGCTCAGGCTGCGGGCACGGGCGCCGGAGCCGGCGGCGCGAGGGGCGGCGCGGGCGGGGTGTAGACGGCCTTGCCGTAGCCGAGGATCGCGATCCCGATGTACGTGAGCAGGAACAGCAGGAAGAAGCCCCACACGCCCGACTTGCCGAAGGCCCTGGCCACATCGATCGCGACGATGATCCCGATGACGACGTTGACGAGGGGGATGAAGAACAACAGCACCCACCAGCCGGACCGGCCGGCGATCTTGACCCACAGGTAGAGGTTGTAGATCGGAATGAAGATGCCCCAGCCGGGCTTGCCGGCCTTGGCGAAGACCTTCCACGCGGCGATGATGAAGAAGAGCGCGACCGCGAGATAGAGCGCGCACAGGCACAGGAACAGCATGATGGCGATCATGGGGGTACGGGGTGGGATGAAGCGGACAGCCCGGGGTGGGGCGGCGCGGCTCACCGTGAGCCGGCAAAGGAGGGCTAGGGGCTGACGCGCCCGGGGTCAAACGCGTTCAGCGGCGCCCGCGGCCGCCGCCCCGGCGAGCCGGTTGATCGGGCGGCCGCCGGACACCTTCCGACCTCACAGGGCATGGATGGCGGCCTTGCCGACCGCCAGCCCGGCTTCCTTCACCGCCTCACCGAGCGTCGGATGCGCGTGGATGGTGCGCCCGAGATCCTCCGCGCTGCCGCCGTATTCCATGTGCGTGACCACCTCGGAGACCAGCTCCGAGGCGCCACGGCCGATGATCTGCGCGCCGAGGATCCGGTCGGACTTCGCATCGGCGATGATCTTCGCAAATCCGTCGGCCGCGTCGGCGGCGAGCGCCCGGCCGTTGGCCCCGAAGGAAAACTTGCCCACCCGCACGTCGAGTCCCTTCGCCTTGGCGCCGTCCTCGCCCAGGCCGACCCCCGCCACCTCGGGATCGGTGTAGACGATCGCCGGCACCAGATTCCAGTCGACGTGCCCGGCCTTGCCGGCGATCCACTCGGCCACGGCCGCGCCGTCCTCCTCCGCCTTGTGGGCGAGCATCGGCCCCGCCACCACGTCGCCGATCGCCCAGATGCCGGGCGCGCTGGTGCGCAGGCGGTCGTCCACCCGGATGCGCTTCCGCTCATCGAGGTCGACGCGGGCCGGCTCGAGGCCGAGATCCTCCGTCACGGGGCGCCGCCCGACGGCGACGAGGATCTTGTCCGCCGGGAACTCCATCGTCTTGCCGTCCCGCTCGGCCAGGAGCACGGCTGGCTCCGCGGGGTCCTGGGTTTTGAGTTTTGGGTCTTGGGTTGGGGCGCGAAGGCCGGTGACGCGAGCGTTGACCTCGATCCGAAGGCCCTGCTTGACCAGCAGCCGGTGCAGCAGGCGCACGACATCGTCGTCGTAGTTGGCGGCGATCTTCGGCAGGAACTCCACCACGGTGACCTCCGCGCCCAGGCGCGACCACACCGAGCCGAGTTCGAGGCCGATGGCGCCGCCGCCCACGACCGCGAGGCGCGCCGGCACCGCGGGGAACGCGATGGCCTCGTCGGAGGAGACCACGGTGTGCCCGTCGAACGGCAGGAAGGTGAGGGCGGCGGGCGCGGAGCCGGTGGCGAGGACGATGTTCCGGGCGGAGATCTCGCCGGAACCCGCGACCTGCACGCGGCCGCCGCCGGCGAGCCGGGCGTGGCCGGTGAGCACGGTGATCTGGCGCGCCTTGGCGAGCTGGGCGACGCCGCCGACGAGCTTCTGCACGACGGCGTCCTTGCGGCGGAGGAGCGCGGCGAGGTCGAGCTCGACGCCGGCAAGCTTGATGCCGGCCGGGCCGGCCTGGTGGCGGGCCCAGGCGTAATGTTCGCTGGCGCCGAGCAGCGCCTTGCTCGGGATGCAGCCGACGTTGAGGCAGGTGCCGCCGAGGGTGGCGCGCCGCTCGACGAGGGCGACCTTGAGGCCGAGCTGCGCCGCGCGGAACGCGCAGACATAGCCGCCGGGTCCGGCGCCCACCACCGCAACGTCGAAGGTTGGATCAGCCATGGCGAAAGGATTGGGGTTGGAGGTTCACGTTGGCGTGGCAAGGGAACCTCAACCTCGAACCTCCACCGAGCGCGACCGCGCTCACACCGCGAGGAGCAGGCGGGCGGGGTCCTCGAGGGCCTGCTTGACCTTGACGAGGAACGTCACCGCCTCGCGGCCGTCGACGATCCGGTGATCGTAGCTCAGCGCGAGGTACATCATCGGCCGGATCACGACCTGGCCGGCGACCGCGACCGGCCGGTCCTGGATGGCGTGCATGCCGAGGATGGCGCACTGCGGCGCGTTGAGGATGGGAGTGGAGAGCAGCGAGCCGAACACGCCGCCGTTGGTGATGGTGAAGACGCCGCCCTCCAGGTCGGCGAGGGTGATCTTGCTGTCGCGGGCCCGGAGCGCGAGGGCCGCGAGCTGCTGCTCGATCCCGGCGAAGCCGGCGCGGTCGCAGTCGCGCAGCACCGGCACGAGCAGGCCGCGCCCGGTCGAGACGGCGACGCCGATGTCGTAGTAGCGGTTCTCGACGACCGTGTCGCCGTCGAGCAGCGCGTTGACCGCCGGCACCTCCTGCAGGGCGCGGACGACGGCCTTCACGAAGAACGACATGAAGCCGAGCTTCACCCCGTGCCGCTTGGTGAACTCCTCCTGGTATTTCGCGCGGAGCTCCTTCACCGCGGACAGGTCGACCTCGTTGAACGTGGTGAGCATCGCGGCCTCGCGCTGGGCCTGGACGAGGCGCTGGGCGAGCCGCTGGCGGAGGGGAGTGAGCTTTCTCCGCGTCTGCCGTGCCGTTGGATTGGGGATTTCGGATTGCGGAGCGTGGACTGGTTCCGGCGCGCCAGGTGGCGGCGGATGCGGGGCTTCTTGCTTTCCGGTCTCCGCGATCCGCGATCCACGATCGGCGGCGAGCAGGTCGCCCTTGGTCACCCGTCCGCCCTTGCCGGTGCCCGCGATCGTGGCGGGATCCACGCCGGTTTCGGCGGCCAGGCGGCGCACGGCCGGGGAATCCGGGGTGCCGGCCGCCGGGGACCGGGTCGTTGCCGAAGCAGCCGGCGGCGACGCCGGGGCGCCGGAATCCTGCTTTCCGGGATCCGGTTTCGCAGCTCCGGTATCGATGACCGCGACGACCTGGCCGATCTTCACCTCGGCGCCCGCGGCCACCTTCAGCGCGATGCGCCCGGCGGCCTCGGCGGTGCCCTCCGAGGTGATCTTGTCGGTCTCCAGCTCGTAGAGCGGCTGGTCCCGGGCGACAACGGCGCCATCCGGCACGCGCCACTGGGCGAGCACGCCGCCCGTGATGGACTCGCCCAGGGCCGGAATCTTGACGTCGAGAAGGGGCACGGCTGGAAGGTTCGCAGGAGGGAGCTGAAAAGAGTTGGCGCGCGAAGGCAATCGTCGTTTCCCGCCGGCGCTCAAACGCCGAAGGCGGCGCGGACGAGCGCGGCCTGCTCGAGCCGGTGGCGCGCGAGATGGCCGACCGCCGGCGAGGCGCTGGGGTCGCGGCCGGCGTAGAACGGCTTGCGGCCGAAGAGATGCTCGAGGTGCGGGAGGACGAAGCTCCAGGCGCCCATGTTCTGCGACTCCTCCTGGCACCAGACCAGGGTGGCGCCGTCGTACTTGTCGCACAGCGCGGAGAGCCGGTCGCGGTGCAGCGGGTAGAGCTGCTCGAGGCGCACGATGGCGGCGTCGGTGATGTGGTTTTTCCGACGGTAGTCGGCAAGGTCGTAATAGACCTTGCCCGAGCACAGGATCAGCCGCTCGGCGGGCGGGGGCGCGGCGCCGGCCGCGGGCGCGTCCGGGAACAGCGGGTCGTCGAGGATCTCATGAAAGCGGCCGCCGGTGAACTCATCGATCCGCGATGTGGCGCCGGGGTGGCGCAGCAGGCTCTTGGGGGCCATCACGACGAGCGGTTTCCGGAACTCGCGGCGCATCTGGCGGCGGAGGGCGTGGAAATACTGCGCCGGCGTGCTGAGATTGGCCACCTGCAGGTTGCCCTCGGCGCAGAGCTGGAGGAAGCGCTCGAGGCGCGCCGAGGAGTGCTCCGGCCCCTGGCCCTCGTAGCCGTGCGGGAGCAGCAGGACGATGCTGCTGACGCGCTGCCACTTCGACTCGGAGCAGGCGATGAACTGGTCGATGATCGTCTGGGCGCCGTTGGCGAAGTCGCCGAACTGCGCCTCCCACAGGCAGAGCATCTGCGGATAGTCGAGGCTGTAGCCGTAGTCGAAGCCGAGCACGCCGGCCTCGGAGAGCGAGGAGTTGTAGAGGCAGAACTCGGCCTGCGCGGCGCCGAGGTGCCGCAGCGGCACATGGCGCGCGCGGGTGTCGATGTCGTAGATCGCGGCGTGGCGCTGGCTGAACGTGCCGCGCTCGCTGTCCTGGCCGGAGAGGCGCACCGGCGTGCCCTCGAGCAGGAGGGTGCCGAAGGCCAGGGCCTCGCCGAACGACCAGTCGACGGGGCCGCCCTCCTGGAACGCCTGGGCGCGGTTCTCGAGGAGGCGCTTGATCTTGGGATTGAGCTTCAGGCCGGCCGGCACCGTGGTCAGGCCGCGCGCGCACTGCGCGAGGATGTCGGGGGTGACGGCGGTGGCGGCGGGGGCGAAGAAGGTGGCGTGCTGGAACACCGCGGTGGAGCCCTCGAAGCGCTTGAGGTCGTCGATCTGGCGGTCCTGCTTCTTGCGCGCCTGGGCCAGCGCCTCCTCGAGCGCCGCGGTGTACTCGGCCTTGATCGCGTCGGACTCCGCCGCCGTGATCGAGTGCTCGGCGGTCAGCTTCGTGCTGAGGATGACGGAGGGCGCCGGGTGCGCGGCGATCTGGCGGTAGAGGATCGGCTGGGTGAAGGCCGGCTCGTCGGACTCGTTGTGGCCGTGGCGGCGGTAGCACACCAGGTCGATCACGACGTCGCGCTGGAACCGCTGGCGGAAATCGAGCGCGAGCTCGGCGACGTAGCAGGCGGCCTCGGGATCGTCGCCGTTCACGTGGAAGATCGGCGCCTCGATCATCTTGGCGATGTCGGTGCAGTAGTGGCTGGACCGCGCCTCGTCCGGGCTGGTGGTGAAGCCGATCTGGTTGTTGATCACGATGTGCAGCGTGCCGCCGGTGTAGTAGCCGGGCAGCTGGGAATAGTTGAGCACCTCGGCGACGATGCCCTGGCCGGCGAAGGCCGCGTCGCCGTGGATCAGCAGCGGCAGGACGCGGCGGCGCTCGGTGTCGCCGCGGATGCGCTGGCGCGCGCGGGCCTTGCCCTCGACGACCGGGTTGACCGCCTCGAGGTGCGACGGGTTGGCGGCGAGGCGTACCTCGATCTTCCGGCCGGCGGTGGTGTCGAGCACGGCCTCGTAGCCGAGGTGATACTTGACGTCGCCGTCGCCCGCCACGGTGTCGGGGATGAAGCTTTCGGCGAACTCCTCGAAGATGAACTCGAAGGATTTCCGGAGGATGCTGGCGAGGACGTTGAGCCGGCCGCGGTGGGCCATGCCGAGCACGATCTCCTCGACGCCCGCCCCGGGGCAGCGTTCGATGATCGCGTCGAGCGCGGGGATCAGCGTCTCGCCGCCCTCGAGCGAGAAGCGTTTCTGGCCGACGTACTTGGTGTGGAGGAAATGCTCGAACAGCTCGGCCTTGTGGAGCCGCCGCAGGATGCGGATCTTCTGGTCGCGGGTGAAGTTGGGCTGGTTGCGGCGCGGTTCCATCGCCGCCTGCAGCCAGCGGCGGACCTCGGTGTCCTGGATGTGGAGGTATTCGACGCCGATGGGCCCGCAGTAGGTCTGGCGCAGGCTGGCGACGATGTCGGCCAGCCGCATCTGCCCGCCGTCGAGGTAGTGGCCGACGTCGAAGAACGTCTCCCGGTCGGCGTCGGCCAGGCCGTAGTCGGCGAGCGCGAGGTGGGGCTCCGGCGGCGGCGGATCGCCCAGCGGGTCGAGGTGCGCCTGGCGGTGGCCGATGGCGCGGTAGTGGTAGATCAGGCTGTGCACCTGCGACTGCTTGAGGCTGTCGAGGAGCGCGGGCGCCACCGACGCGGACCCGGCGAGCACCGGCAGCTGGCCGCTGAGCCCGAGCGTGAAACCCTGGAAAAAGGCGCGCCAGGTCGGGTCGACCGACTCGGGATTGTTCATCCAGCGCAGGTAGAAATCCTCGATCAGGTCGGCGTTGGCGCGGGTGGGCAGGGTGGCGGCGATCATGGGCGGGGGCGCCGGGG
>Ga0335085_10016099_pt1 | contig 10823 bp, 15 predicted proteins | sample Lox_Sample_45_FD_206712 | JGI IMG/M metagenome (GOLD analysis project Ga0335085, IMG submission 206712) | Soil microbial communities from Loxahatchee National Wildlife Refuge, Florida, United States - Lox_Sample_4.5 | ecosystem: Environmental > Terrestrial > Soil > Wetlands | place: USA... | reverse complement strand
CCAGCTAGTCGGCTTGTGGGAGGATGATCCGGATTAGCCGAGTCTGACGCCGCTGTGTTGACCAACCCCGTCAGGCCCGATTTAGTGCGCTGTTCGCGCTGCGGGGGGCTATGAGATGAGGCGAGAGGGCTGCCGCCCTTTTCCCCGGATCCCATTCCTCGCTTGCGGCATCTTGCCTTCGTTTGGCTGCGGACAGCTTTCTCTTGACGAAGCGAACACTTCTTGCACAATCGAGTTGCCAGCGTCGTTATGCTCCGATGGTGTTCGGGATCATCCCGGATTTAGCGTTCGGCTTTGCCGGAATCCCCAGGGGATTAGCCGGGCACGGGTCCGATGGCCTGAGGAAAGCGAGAAGCCGCGCAAGTTTAGGACTTCGTAGTCTGATGTGCTGCCCAACGCTGCAGCAGTGAGCGTCGCGATTCGGGGCGGTACCTTCAGTTGTGGGTAGCTCACGGTATAAACATCAGGTTGGCTCTAGCGTTGCATGTGTTCGAGCCACGCGACTGGGTGTGAGCGAACGAGGGAGTTCCGCTCAAAAATATCTGCCCACTTCGGGTCATCGCCCCTGAAATTGAGGAAGGTTCCGACTGTGCCTTGGTAAGGCCCCTTTCCAAGAAAGACCGAATCGCCTTTCCGAAATGTCAGGACATTGAAAAGGTCGGGTGATTGTAAAGTGTGGAATCGGAGCATATTGTTCCGTCCTTTCTGGCAAGAGACATCAGGGACGGACGGTTCAACGGGCCGGAAAAAATATTCCACTCCGCTCTAGGTGGGAGAGATGCCAACTTCAGTATAGCTGGTTTAGGACATTGCGGTCTGATGTGTTGCCCAACGCTGAGACTCTAGCTGCCACTGCCCGACGCGAATCGTGCCGGTTCGTCGCCAGCCGAGATCAGCCTGTCCTCCGCTCCTTGCCGGAACGCTGTGCACGCCCCTCTTGCAGTCGCGGTTCGTGGACGCATCTGGGTAGAATCGGAAGTGGGATGGGTGCGAATTTGAAATTCACGATTCCCATTGGCCCCTAGCCCTTAATCACCCCCATCGGCCGCAAGCGTGCAACTTTTTCCGGCGAGTCCTGCGTTGTGGACTACTCAATCACTTCGTCCACATTCTTGTACGCTTCCGGCAGTTCTTCAAGGATCCCGTCTCGGGATTCGCTTCGCACCAGAATGCCGCGCGCTTCGAGCTTGCGTTGCTCCTGGCGAACATCCTTTCCCCTACGCACGGCAGTGCGGCTCATCAGGCGGCCAGCCCCGTGACAGACGCTGCCAAAGGTCTCGTTCATCGCACCCTGCCGGCCGGCGAGCACCCACGACGCGGTGCCCATGCTACCGGGAATGAATACCGGCTGCCCGATCTGTCGATACGCCAGCGGAACCTCGCGATGTCCGGGCGGAAAAGCGCGGGTGGCGCCCTTTCGATGCACGAGTACTTCGCGCTTTCGTCCTCCCGCCTGATAGCTTTCAAGTTTGGCGATGTTATGGCAAACATCGTAGACCACGTCCAGCCGCGCACTTTCGCCGAATACACGACGGAACGCCCCGCGTAGAAAATGCATGATGCCCTGGCGATTGGCCCAGGCGAAATTCGCGGCTGCGGCCATGGCGCCCAGATAGGCTTGCCCCTCCTCGGAGCGCGCTGGTGCGCAGGCCAGTTGGCGGTCCGGTAAAGTGATTTTGTATCGGGGCATCACTTGATTCATCAACGCGACGTAATCAGTGCAGACCTGATGTCCCAGCCCGCGCGAGCCGGAATGGATCAGGACCACCACTTGTCCTTCGTAAATGCCCATCGCGCGCGCCGCCGCGTCATCATGCACCTCTTCCACGAACTGCACTTCCAGAAAATGGTTGCCGCTGCCCAGCGTTCCCAACTGTGGCAATCCCCGCTCTTTTGCGCGGTCAGATACTTTGCTGGGTTGCGCGCCTTGCAGCGCGCCGCCGGCTTCCGCCAACTCGGCGTCGCGCAGATCGCCATAACCGTTCTCCACCATCCAGCGCGCGCCGCTGAGCAGCACATCGTCAAGCTCCCCCCGCTTGATCCGGACGCGCCCCTCGCTGCCGGCTCCGCACGGCACGTCGCGAAATACCTGATCGATGAGTTCCTTCAGGCGCGGACGCACATCGGCCTCGGTGAGAGTCGTTCGCACCAGCCGCACACCACAATTGATATCGAATCCCACTCCGCCTGGGGAGACCACGCCGCACTCGATATCGATGCCGGCGACACCGCCGATTGGAAAGCCATATCCCTGATGAATGTCCGGCATCGCCAGGCTCGACCCCACAATGCCGGGAAGAGTCGCAACATTCATCGCCTGAACCAGCGACTGGTCCTTGCGGATTTGCTCGATCAGCGCCGCGCTGGCGTAGACCACCACGTCGGTGCGCATACCCGCGGCTTCGTCGCGAGGAATGCGATAGCGGCAGGCGTCGATTTGCTGCAAGCGGATCTCGGCCATCAGATGTCCAAGTACACTTCGGCGACCCATCCATCGGCCGTTCGGGCAACTTTCAGTTGGTGATACGTGACCGCCTTCACCCCCATCCGCGATGGGTGCCGGTCGCGATCGCGCGGCTCGCCACCCGCGACGCACTCAACGCTCGTTTCGTCCACGCTCACAACGTTAAATGTGCCGAGCGCCATGCGCCGTCCATCGACGTGGTACAGCACCTCGTTCAACCAGTTGATCAGCAGCGATTCCCGATCGGCGCCGGTCCCAGGGACGGAGATTAATTGAATGGGTCGAATGTCGAAGGGATCGAGAATGATAGAAACCAGCGCATGTGCACTATTGGCAAATAATTCCTCCAGCGTCGTGCCGCGCGCACGGAATCCAATGTCTGCCGGGTGTTCCAGAAGATCGAAGCTCAATCCGACCTCTATCTTAGTATCCCCCGCGATGACACCCAGTGTAACGATGGAAACTGGCTTCCTGAAGACGATTGCTCGGTGAAGATGCTCCTGGCGAGGGTTGCAAATGGTGCCCTTACAGTGATCGAGCCGCCGGCCTTTATGGGTCTTCTCAAAACGGGAAACGTCTCACGGTGCCCGGCGACAACAGCGTTCTGTCTGGGCACCGAGAATTTTGATCGCTGGAAAGGTGATGCAAAAATCAGCCCATCAGCTTCTCCTCAACACTGTGGATCTTGTCTTCCAGACCCTGATCTCTGTCTATCCGAGTCCCGAACCGCATCGAGGTAGAGATCCGCGGCACGCCTGAACTGTGAAGGACTTCATGACAACGTTTGACAGCCGCGAATACGGTGTCCCAGTCGCCTTCGATGTTCGTACCGTAAGCGTGAAGCCTGGTCTTCAGGCCGGCCTCAGCTAGGATTCGCTCGCAAAGCGCCACCTGTTTGGAAACGGATAGCCCGACGCCCATCGGAATTACGCATAAATCTGCAATCACCTTCATTGGGAGCACTCCAATCGTTTCGTCCTTCACACGCCCACGTTGCCTAGGTCACGTTTCCGAACCGGTTTGAGGGCGTCAGACAGACTGGACCCGCGAACCATCAGCTACTGACGTAAAAGCGCAGACACAGCAAATGGCTCCACTCTTAGAATTTCTCCAGTTCTTTTCAGCGGCCGGGTGGAAGAGGGCGGCGTCCTCGGTCTTTGCGTATTTCACAGGTCGAATGTCGCCCTACACCCATTTCAAAGGCCGCTCTTGCCAAGGATGATGTGGTAATGAAACCGAAACACCGAGCATGGAAGATCCTCAGGGCCAGCCAAGCCCCTATAGCATCTAGTCCCGAAAACGCACGGGCTGTCGTTACGTGAGTACCCTTCCGATAGGTTCCCTTGCCTCGCTCCGCCATTTGCGTCGGTTCTGAGCGATTTATCTCAAACCTCCGGCACTAGAGCACAGTAGCCGTCGCAATCGGCTCACCCTTCTCATCTTCCTCTTGGTCGTTCTTGTGCTGTTCTTCCTCTTCTTCCTCGTCTTCGTCATCACCGTCATCAGCCGACTGTACAGGATGAAAATCCAGTTCCGCGATCTCTTCGGAGTATTCGCGGTTTTCGCGCATGGGCTTACACCTCCCTTGCGATTCGAGTATACGCCCTTCCACTGCGTTTCCGGACACGGGCCTCTTGAGCTCGGATTCCGCAGCGCGTACCATCTTTGCAGAAGGGGACGGCATGCCTGACGACATCCGAAGAATCGACTACTACTACACGAGCGCGCCGGACAAGCCCGGCGAGGACGCCGGCATTTTAGCTGGCCCGCAGGATGCGGGCATCAACCTGAGGTGCTCGGCGACTTAGACCGTAAGCGTCTCCGCAGCCAACTGGCACCGGCCTGAAGGTATCTGCTTGCGAGACGTTTCGATCTCTCTAGACCTCGTGCGGTTCTACTCCAAGGCGACAGGAAAGAAAGCCGACCTGGAAGTTCCCTGCGTGCTAGGACGTGTCGCTAGTGTCGAGGACGCTGCTGCGCACGTGCACCGCGATTTCGCAGAACACCTGGAATACGCCCGACTCTTCCGGAAATCCCACGGCCACGATGGCCTGATGGTGCGCGCAGAGGAGTTCAACAACGGAGCTACAATGACTGCCAGAGACGACGTGTCCGGGAGGAAGTGACGATGCCTCATTACGTTTTTCTCTGCCTGGACTGCAACAAGGAGTTTACCGAGGTTCTTCTCATCGCCGACCTCGATAAGGCCGGCGTGATGTGTCCCCACTGCGGCGGCAAGCGTTTGACCCAAATGGTAGCGGCCTTTTCCGCCGTTACGTCCAAGAAGAGCTAGATACGCAGCAGTTCCGATGATACTGATGGAGGTGTCCGTGCGCTTCGAGACGTTTTCCTTCGGCTCCCTCCGCATCGAGGGTGTCACCTATGACCACGACGTTGTGATCGACCGTGGAGAGGTGCGCAACCGGCACAAGAAGCCGTCCAGGAGATTTCGCGAGGCCTTCGGCCACACGCCGCTCTCCATTGAAGAGGAGATTCCGTGGAAATGTAGGCGGCTTATCATCGGCACCGGAGCCGGTGCCTTGACGGTGATGGAGGACGTGAAACGAGAAGCCAAACGCCGCAACGTTAAGCTCCTGATCCTGCCGACGGTGGAGGCAATCGAAGAACTGAAAAAGCACCCGCGTGACACAAACGCCATCTTGCACGTAACGTGCTGAACGAGCGGGAGTCCGGGACGCGGCCAGCGCCCTTCAAGGCGGTGGCTTCCTCCGCGCTCGCGGGGTCAAAGCTGCCAGCTCGTGAGCCAATGGGTTTGGGGCGCAGAACGGCCAACAGTGTCTTAACTGTTTGTCTCACGAAACGGGACAACCGCAGGCCGAGGCCAATGGAGACCGGGCACTTTACTGTGTCTGGAAGTTTGTGAGTGCCTAAAGGGCGACAATCGTCCGGCGTCCTCGCATGGACCGACGTCCTGTTCCGGTCACCCAGTGTTATGCTACTTGGCGGGGCATTACCGTGCCCGCAAACCTCACCGCCGACTATCTGGCTGCCGAGCAAACCTACAAGCGCTCCCACACGCAGGAGGAGCGGGTTGCCGCGCTAGAGCAAATGCTCGCAGCCCTGCCGAAGCACAAGGGCACAGAAAAAATCCAAGCCGAGCTGAGACGAAGATTGTCCCAAGCGCGGAAAGAATCCCAGAAAACCATCGGCGGACACGAAAGCCCGCCGTACCTCATTAAGCGGGAAGGCGCGGGACAGGTCGTGTTGATCGGGCCGCCCAACTCCGGAAAGTCGCAAATAGTGTGCCGGCTGACGCATGCCCGTCCCGAAGTCGCCGATTACCGCTTTACCACGCGCATGCCGACTCCGGGCATGATGCGATTCGAAAACGTGCAGATTCAGTTGGTGGATACGCCGCCCATGTCGGCGGAGTTCATGGAGCCCTGGATGCCGCAGGTGATCCGAGCGGCGCAGATCGGCGTGCTGATTGTCGCCCCCAACGATTCCGACGTATTGGGAGAGATCGAGTTCATCCTCCAAACACTTGAAGGCTGGCATCTCCCCCTCCCCAGATTGCTGGTCGGAAACAAGCTCGACCAGGCCGGTGCCGAGAAGGACTTTGCCGCCGTGCAAACGATCTATAGTGACCGCTTTCGGTATGTGGGCGTCTCCGCAGTGACCGGCGCTGGTTTGGAAGCGTTTGCCCGAGAGGCTTTTGGATGTCTCGACCTGGTGCGCTTCTACTCCAAGCCGCCTGGAAGGAAACCCGACCTGGACGTACCCTACGTGCTCCGGCGTGGAGCCACCGTGCAAGACGCCGCGGCGCAGGTCCATCGAGATTTTGCGGAGCACCTGAAGTATGCCAGACTGTTCCGGACATCCGGCGAGCACGATGGCCTCATGGTGGAACGTGCTCACGTCGTCGAAGACGAAGATGTCCTGGAATTCCACACCGCGTAGCGAAGCCGAGGATCCGATCAGAAGCCCAAGCATCGGCCGGTAACGCCGCAGGCGAACGGAGGGCCTACTCGGCCCGACGCCTTCCCTGCCTGAATAATAGAACCAGGAAAAAGTCGGAGCTTTCAAAACGGGACTCGGACGCGGTCATCTCATTACAGGAAGCAAATTGCGACTCAGACTTGTATCATTGTGACGGAGGTTTCAATCGACACCGCAGATTTCAGTCTTCGCGCCCACCGACAGGAGCAATCGAGCATCGCCGGCGAGGTTGAACGCTACCTCCGCACAGGCGAGACCGATTCACTCTACTCGGCGTGGCCTGGCAATTTTTTGGAACGGGCGAATCGCGCCCACGCTGGCCTGCGCGGCGCGCTGGTTTCCGCAGTCATCCGACTGTCTGAGGGCGGTCGGCATCAGTTGCCGCCCAACGTCGATACCGTCGCACTCACACGCACAAAAGTCGAGCCGATGGTTCGTGGCTTTTTCCCACGTTGTGAGCGGGCCGCGGTTCTGGCGATGCTTGAGCGATCCGTCGTCTTTCTTACGAGCGCAAATATCGAGCGGACGCTGATGGACTGCAGCTTCGACAGCACAGCATGGACGCTTGCGAACCTGTACCTCGCAAGCATTGGCGCGGAGGTGCTCGGTGAGGACGCTCCCCGGCTCGTCGGTCTGAACGAGGAGACCACCTGCTACATTTCACTGGAGTACTTCGCAGAGGAAGATCCATTCGAAGACTTCATCGTCCACGAGGCCGCGCATATCTTCCACAACTGCAAACGCGCTGGTCTGGGCCTCCGTACGACGCGAACCAAGGAATGGTTGCTGGAAATCGATTACCAGAAGCGAGAAACCTTCGCCTATTCTTGCGAAGCCTATGCGCGCGTGATTGAACGGGCTAATGGGTGCGCCGAGCGGCAAGCCCTGGTTGATCTTTATAGCCGCGCGTTGCGTGTCTCGGACGAGCGCGTAGACGCGGCCGAGATCTCAGATATTGTCCGAGAGGCCGCACTGGCCGGCAACGGCTGGAAGGTCATCCTCGCGCGCTGTGCACCGAGTCTGTGGGGCGCACGTGGCCTGCAAGGGTTTTAGCCGCGTTTTGCGCAGGACTTCCAATGCCGCGTAGGCTGGTCTACAGAGAAATGAACAGGCTTTCGGTTTTCCACGGTTCGGCTTGTTACGCGGTTCAGCGGGGTTCATACTTTACGCGGAGGCTTGTGTGAAACTTTCCTTGGCCCTGTTGGCTCGCGTTCTGGCGCTGTCGTGGGCCGGATTCTGGATGGTTTTCTTCATAGCAGAGTCGGTGGCGTGGCACACGCCTGTATCCATGGCGTTGCCTTGGATCGGCGCGGGCCTGCTCTTTGTCTTTATGGCGGTGCTACCGTGGCGCTGGGAGATGACGGGGGGCCTTCTGCTTATGATCATCGGATCGTCAGGTGGAGTGGCCTATTCGATCTGGTCGCCGCCGCAGTTGCCCTTGGTCAGCCGCGTGCTCACGACCGTCGTCCTCAGTGCACCCCCTCTCGGGGCGGGGATACTTCTTCTGATGCACCGTCGAGCCCTGACGGCTAAAGTCTGAAGTTCGTTGCCGTCAACCGGGCCGGCGGCCAGGTGCGGTACCGCGCGGCCGGAGGTCTTGGCTGCCTTGGGCTTACGCTGTCGCTGCCGGCAAGCCATATGGAGTGGCGAGCGGTCCCGAAGGAGGTGCTTTCCCACCCTGCACTTCGCTGCGTTCGACAATGAAGCGCCGCCTCGCAGAGTACATTTCCGCCCAAATAGAAATGGTTCCAAGTGATCCGAAGTGGCGGTCTCGCCCCTGGCCTGCATGCTCGGCGCTGGGCGTTGCGGGCAAGAGAACTTGCCGGGCCTCGGTGTGCTCTCCGCTGCTTCTTTTGGAAGCAACAGGTCTTTGCTCCCGAGGTCCTCTGTTGGCTTCCCCTGACCGGAGCCGGCATCTCGAAGCGGTTTTTCGCTCGCCCACCACGACCGTCCGTCACCGACCGGCCATAGTGAGGTCACCGTTCCCGACCTACCTCTTCAACACCTCGCCGAACGTTCCTCGGGGCCGTTCGACCGGCAACTCCACCGCTGACGCCGGTTTGCCCCGGTGTCGGTGATCTCAACACTGCCGGCCCGTTTCCCGATTCCCGTCCGTCAATCCCGGTCTCGCCTTGGATTTTCTTCCCCTTCGGGGTTTTCCTTTCCCTCCGGATCAGCAGTCAATCCGATTTGGTACCGGGAAGCTCGCCTTCCGACACAGCCCGATCTCCCTTCGCTCCCCGCTTTCGGTTCTATCTCTAGCAGCCGATTGCGGATCATGGTTCCGGGTCTGTTGCTGCTCCGAAGACTGGCCGTTCCTCGAACCTCTTGGAACCAACTCCATTCTGCCCCCAATCTGGATTTACGTCAATCAGGCGCTAAACTCTTGCAACTACACGGCGATCATATTGTCACGCGCGCCATTCTGGAATTTTGGGAACGGCGGAACTCATTCCATGCGGCCGAGAATAGGCCGGATCGGCCACAGCGTCACACCTTAGGTGGTACATGGCGCGCAAAATGGAATCCTTCATAGGCCAGATATCCCGTGATGATCACGGCGATCAGGCTAGCCCACATCGGAACAGAGATACCTCGGACAACGAACGGAACGCCGAAGACGATCCTCGCGAGATGCGCGATGGCAATCAGGAGAAAAACGATCCCCGCAGTCAGCGAGAAACCGTGTTGACTCATACCGGCCCTCCTTTCCGGTTGTAGTGTACACCCACGCTATCGCGGCGCGCGTGCATGCTGTTACGTGCTTCCAAGGGCGGCCTCACCCGCCGCTATTCGTGCACAGCCAGTCGATGCGCCAACGGCCATTCGCAAGTGGAATCCAAAAGAGAGGCATTGGCGACGTATCTCGCGCGTGGAGCGCCGCAGCACGGTCGTAAAACCCCCAGAGTAGGTAGGGCGATAGATGGACAAGCGACGCTCGAGCTGGAGCAAGAGGCGACTTGCGACCCAGGTTTGCCTTGCGCACGCCTCGGAAGAGCGCGCATAATCTACCAGAAGAGAAACAGGTATGAAACGAAGATATTCAGTACCGGTATTTGCGGCCGTCATCGGGGTGATGATGGCTGCGGATTCGCCATTTATCGGCAAATGGAAGCTCAACCCGGCCAAGAGCCAATTTGCCGGAACCACCACGACGATTGACCTGCTGCCTTCCGGCGAAATGCAAATGGCCGCTGAAGGCCAATCGTACAAGTTCAAGATCGATAGCAAGGAGTATCCCGCGTTCTGGGGCATGACGGCGAGCTGGAAGCAAGTCGATCCCAACACCTGGGAAACGGTCTACAAGCAGGGCACTATGACCACCACGTCGGTCACCACGATTTCCGCTGATGGAAAGACTATGACTACAAAGTCCACGGGAAGGAAACCGAATGGAGAGGATTTTCAGGTGAGCGCCACCTCGGTACGCGTGTCCGGCGGTCCGGGACTTGCGGGCAAATGGAAGTCCACCGAGGTCAAGGCATCCACGGAGAACTGGGAGATCAGCGCCAATGGCGACGACGGGCTTACGATGAAGATCGTGGACTACAACGCCGTTTGCAGCGTAAAATTCGACGGCAAGGACTATCCGTGCACGGGTCCCACGATGCCCAAGGATTTCATGATGAGCGCCAAGAAGACCGGGCCACGCACCGTGGAATTCACCGAGAAGATGGACGGCAAAGTGGTATTCGCCGACGTTTTTAGAGTGTCGCCCGACGGCAAGACCCTGGTGGATGAAGCCACGCCCGCAGCTTCGAAAGAGAAGATCAAGATCATCTACGACAAGCAGTAGGTGCGTCACCCGGCTTCGGTTTGACGGGCGTGGGCAGACCATTTGGGCGGCGTATGGCCTCCGATAATAAAGATTGCTCGCGGGCCTTCTCGGCATGCCGGATGGGCCAAATCGTCGGCTAAAAGATGGGTGAAGCGTGACCGACCTGCTTCACTTGCCGCGCGCGCATGCGTTAAGCGGAATTCGGAGACGCCGCAAGTACCGGGACGACTGGAGCGCTCGGCCGCTGGGCAGCGGAGGATCGGCGGGGCGAGGCGGGCCTCATTTCGGGCGCCGCGGCACGGGGTTGCTCCTGGATTGCGCGCTCGCGAGTTTACCTGTTGGTCACGGTGCTCCTTTATACGTGATCTATTACCTCAAGCAACAGTAAGTCAGATGGGCCTATACAGTGCAGCGATCAGGCGCGAAAATCATGAGCAGACAAGTATCGGCTAGCCCAAGGAGGACTCGTTGGCTCGGATAATGTCCGCGTGCGGAGTAATGTGTTCAGATTGTCCGGCTTACCTTGGTGACGTCAAGGGCGTTGCGCATCAGCAGTGCACCGTGGCGGCATGGAAGAGGATATATGGGCTGAATGAATCCACCGAGAGTATCGCGTGTGGC
>Ga0335085_10016098_pt1 | contig 10824 bp, 6 predicted proteins | sample Lox_Sample_45_FD_206712 | JGI IMG/M metagenome (GOLD analysis project Ga0335085, IMG submission 206712) | Soil microbial communities from Loxahatchee National Wildlife Refuge, Florida, United States - Lox_Sample_4.5 | ecosystem: Environmental > Terrestrial > Soil > Wetlands | place: USA: Florida... | reverse complement strand
CGTGGGGACGTACTTCTTGAGCGGCTCGTCGAACGGCCACGCGTTCATGAAGATCGGCTCCACCTACACGAACATCGATCCGCCGGGCTCGACCTCCGCCGCGGCGCTCGGCATCAACGGCTTCGGCGATGTGGTCGGCGAATACACCGACGCCGGAGGGCAGCACGGCTACTTGTGGAAGCACGGCGACGCGGCGCCGACGACGCTGAACTATGGCGGCGTGTCGAGCGTGCTCCCCTACGCGGTGAACGATGCGCTCACGATCGTGGGCTCGTGCAGGGTGGGCTCCGACCTGGTCGGCTTCATGGCGAAGGGGAGCGCCGTGACGCTCATCGAAGTACCGGGGGCGGGAGCGACCGAAGCGTACGGGATCAACAACGCCGGGATCATCGTCGGCGTGTACGTGACCACCGCGGAGTTCGGCTTCGGGCTGGTGACGCAGTAGCGGGCGGGGCGCCGCCCGGCGGTTGCCAGGAACCGGTACGCACTCCAGGTTTGCCCGCACTCGAGCGGAGGTGGACCATGTCGACACGCGTGCGCGCGAGCGTCTGCGCGCTCATCCTCGTTTCGGCGGCTAGCGCATCGGCGCAGCACGCCGCCGCGCACTGGACCTACTCGGGTGAGGATGGCCCGAGCCACTGGGGCTCGCTCAGCTCCGACTTCGCCGCCTGCAGCACGGGGCGCGAACAGTCGCCCATCGACATCACCACGGCGACGCCCGCGAGCCTCCCGGGCATCCAGTTCGACTACACGCCGTCGCCGCTGCGCGTGATCGACAACGGGCACACCATCATGGTCACCCCGGCAGTGGGGAGCTCCATCACCGTCGGCGGCACGAAGTATCGGCTCGTGCAGTTCCACTTCCACCGGCCGAGCGAGGAGGAGATCAAGGGGAAGCGGCACGCGATGGTGGTGCACCTCGTGCACGCGGATTCCGCCGGCCGGCTCGCGGTGGTGGCCGTGCTCCTCGACGTGGGCGCCGAGAACGCGACGGTGCAGAGCATCTGGTCGCATCTCCCGGCGATGAAGGACATGGAGATGACGGCGGACAGCGTGATGGTGGACCCGGCGGGACTCCTTCCCGTGTCGCGCGGCTACTACACGTTCGCCGGCTCACTGACGACGCCCCCGTGTTCGGAGCACGTCACGTGGTTCGTGCTGAAGGCTCCCGTGACGATCTCCGCGGCGCAGGAGGCCGCGTTCGCGAAGCTCTATCCGATGAACGCGCGCCCCGTGCAACCCGTGCACGGCCGCACGATCAAGGAGACGCCGTAGCGGCCGGTCGCAGGACGAGCGTCGCGGCGGCGAGATCCTCCACCGCGAGCCCGTTCGACTTGAACACCACGTGATGCGCCGCGGGGAGCGACGCGCTCCCCGCGAGCAGCTCTCCGATCTCCGCCGCGATCGGCGCGCGCGACTGGATCACGTCCCCCGATTCCTCCAGCGCCGCCGCGCGCGAGTCCACGATCACCGCGCCGCGCATCGCGTCGTCATCGAGCTCGCGGCGCGTGCGGCCGTAGCCGCCGATCGTGAGCACGCAGGCGCCCGCTGACAGCCACGCGCCGCGCAACACGGGCTCACTCGTGCCGGTGGCGGTGACGATGATGTCCGCGCCGCGCACGGCGGCGTCGGCGGACATCGCCGCGCCTCCGACGTCGCGCGCGCAGGTGTCGGCGTGCGCGGGAGTTCGCCCCCATACGCGCACTTCCTCGATGTCACGCACGTGCCGCAGCGCCGCCACGTGGGCGCGCGCTTGCACTCCCGTGCCGAGCACCGCGAGCACGCGCGCGTCGGGGCGCGCCAACCTGCGCGCCGCCACGGCGGACACCGCCGCCGTGCGCATCTCGGTGATCGCGGTGGCGTCCATCACGGCGAGGGGCTCTCCCGTCGCGGCGCGGAAGAGATGCAGGGAAGTGAAGTACACCGGGAGCCCGCGCGCCGCGTTGTCGAGATTGTACGTCAACAGTTTGACCCCCATCATGTCGCCGTAGATCGCCGGCATCAGCGCGAGCACTCCCGCGCTCTCCGGGATCGCGATCGACGTCCGCACGGGCTGCGTCACGCGCCCGGCGGAGAAGTCGATGAGCGTGCGCTCCATCGCCGGGATGAGCTCCACGTACGAGAGCCGCGCGCGCACGTCGGCGTCGGTCAAATAGTCTGGGGCGCTCATGGGACACTAGTATCCGCCGCGGCGGGCGCGCGCGCCATTGTCGGGCCGTGTCTTGCCGCCGGCACGCGCGGCGCGGCATCTTTCCTCGCTCGCGTTCCTCCACTTCCGGAGAGCCATGAAACTCGCCTCGTCCAAGCGCGTCGCCGCGCTCGCGACCTTCTTCGGTCTTGCCGCCGGCGCCGCACTCGCGGCCGCCGTCCATCCCGACGCGCGCTCGCACGCGCGGCTCGATCCCGCGAATCCCTTCTTCGCGCCGAGCGCGCTCCCGTTCCAGGCCCCGCCGTTCGACAAGATCCACGACGCCGACTATCAGCCCGCGATCGAGGCGGGGATGGACCAGGAGCTCAGCGAGGTCAACGCGGTCGCGGATCAGTCGGCGGAACCCACGTTCGCCAACACCATCGAAGCGCTGGAGAAGTCGGGGCAGCTCCTGAATCGCGTGTCGCTCGTGTTCGACGGCGTGACGGGGGCGAACATCGATGATTCGCTGCAGATGGTGCAGAGCATCGAGGCGCCGCGCCTCGCGGCGCATCACGACGCGATCTATCTGAACGCGAAGCTCTACGCCCGCATCGACAAGATCTGGCAACAGCGCGACCGCCTCGGCCTCGATCCGGCGCAGGTCCACCTCGTGGACAAGTACCACACGGACTTCCTGCGCGCCGGCGTCGCGCTCCCCGACAGCGCGAAGGCGCGCCTGCAGCAGCTGAACAAGGAAGAGGCGAGCCTCGAGACGGAGTTCGCGAAGAAGCTGCGCCTCGCCACGCGCAACGGCGCGCTCTTGATCCCGGAACGGAAGCAGCTCGCCGGGTTGAGCGACGCGGAGATCGCGTCCACCGCGTCCGCCGCGAAGGCGCGCGGTCAGAACGGCGTGTGGCTCATCCTCCTGCAGAACACGACGCAGCAGCCGCTGCAGGCATCGCTGCAGGACCGCACCGTGCGCCGCGAGCTCTTCGCGAACTCGATCATGCGCGCCGAGCAGAAGGACAGCAACGACACGCGCAACACGATCCGCCGCCTGGTCCAGGTGCGCGCGCAGCGCGCGCAGATCCTCGGCTATCCCACTTATGCGGCGTACAGTCTCGCCGACCAGATGGCGAAGACCCCGCAGGCGGCGATCAAGCTCATGACGGACCTCGTCCCTCCCGCGACGCAGAAGGCGATGGGGGAACAGGCCAGCATGCAGGCGCTGATCGACGAACAGAAGGGGGGATTCCAGCTCGCGCCCTGGGACTGGCAGTTCTACGCCGAGCAGGTGCGCAAGGCGAAGTTCGACCTGGACGAATCGGAGCTGAAGCCCTACTTCGAGCTCGACCGCGTGCTGAAGGACGGCGTCTTCTTCGCGGCGAACAAGATGTACGGGCTGACGTTCAAGGAACGGAAGGACATCCCCGTCTACCAGCCCGACGTGCGCGTGTTCGAGGTGTTCGACGCCGACGGCACGTCGCTCGCGCTGTGGTACTGCGATTACTTCAAGCGCGACAACAAGGGGCCGGGGGCGTGGATGTCGAACTTCGTGCAGCAGTCACGCCTGCTCGGCACGAAGCCGGTGGTGTTCAACGTCGCGAACTTCCAGAAGCCCGCGGCCGGGCAGCCGGCGCTCCTCACGAGCGACGACGTGCGCACGATGTTCCACGAGTTCGGCCACGCGCTGCACGGCATGATGTCCAACGTGGAGTACGTCTCGCAGGAAGGGACGAACGTGCCGCGCGACTTCGTCGAGTTCCCGTCGCAATTCAACGAGCACTGGCAGTTCGAGCCCACGGTGTTCGCGAACTATGCGAAGCATTACCAGACGGGGGCGCCCATGCCCGCCGAGCTCGTGGCGAAGCTCAAGCGTGCCGGGACCTTCGATCAGGGCTACAAGCTGACGGAGTATCTGGCGGCCGCGCTCCTCGACATGGCCTGGCACACGCTCCCCGCCGACGCGCCGCAGCAGGATGTGGATGCGTTCGAGGCGGAGGCGCTCAAGACCTACCACGTGGACATGCCCAACGTGCCGCCGCGATACCGCAGCACGTACTTCGCGCACTTGTTCAGCAGCAGCGGCTACGCCGCCGGCTACTACGCGTACTTGTGGAGCGAAGTGATCGACGACGACGTCTACGCGTGGTTCACCGCCAACGGCGGCATGACGCGCGCGAACGGGCAGCGGCTACGCGACATGATCCTCTCGCGCGGGGGGACCGAGGATGTGGGCGTGATGTTCAGGAACTTCACAGGGCGGGATCCCTACGTGGAACCGCTGCTCGAGCAGCGAGGGCTCAACAGCTCGAACTGAGACGGGACCGCTCGGGGCGTGACCGCAACGGACGATGGTCGACCATCGACGAGGCATAACAACTCATCATGGTCGGCCCCTGCACACGATGCCTTAGTGCGCACCAAAGCCAACACAACAAGTTGTCATGCCATGTCGATGGTCGACCATCGTCCGTTGCGGTTCGGTCGTCGATGGTCGACCATCGTCCGTCGCGGTTCGGTCGTCGACGGTCGACCACCGTCAGCTCATAGCTTCATGCTCCTGACCATCTCCTCGAACCGCGGGTGCCCCCGGAGCGGATCGAGCACCGGGTTGACCTTGAGATACGCGAGCCAGCCGCGACGCTCGCGGTAGGCGCGCTCCAGCCATTCGAGCGCGCGCTCGTTCTCTCCGAGCCCGATGAGGATCGTCGCGAAGGCGACGGGCGACACGTAGCTCGACCGCGCGCGCGCCTCGAGCTCGTCGAACACCGCGCGCGCTTCCGCGCGCTTCCCGGCGCGCGCGAGCGAGTATCCCAGCGTGGACGTGGTGTACGTGCCCGCGCCCGGGAATCCGTTCGCCTCGCGCAGCACGCGCTCGGACTCGGCGAATTGGCCGTCCATCGCGAGCGCGAGGCCGAGCACGCGGTACGTCTCATCGGTGGTCGGGTTCATCTCGATGGCGCGCAGCATGTGGCGGCGCGTTTGGTCGTAGCGCCGCGCGTAGAAGTACGCCCAGCCCAGGCTGCGGCGGATCGAGACGCTGGCGGGATCGAGGTCCGCGGCGGTGTGCGCCTCCACCAACGCCGCGTCCAGCTTCCCTTGCGACGCGAGGAGGAACGCGTACCACTGGTGCGCGGTGGCGTAGCGCGGCTCGATCTCGATCGCGCGCCGGAACTCCCGGTCGGCGAGCGCCCAGTCCCAGTCGTAGATGAACACGCTCCACGCGAGGGAGGAGTGCGCCTCCGCGCTCTCGTCATCCAGCGCGAGGGCTTTCCGCGCGTACTCCTTCGCGAGCGCGAACCCTTCGTCCACGGGCACGCTCCGGTAATCCACCTGCAGCGCGTAGCTGTCCGCGAGGCCGGTGTACGCGAGCGCGTAGTTGGGATCCTCCGCGATCGCCCGCTCGAAGAACTTGATCCCCTCGAGCACGCCCTCCTGCGAGCGCTTGTTCCACTCGTAGCGTCCCTTCAAGTAGAGGCCGTACGCGACCACGCTCTCGGTGGCGTGCCACGGGCGCGGCGCGGCGAGGGCCGCGAAGTACTTGTCGCGGAGCGTGCTGACGATCGTGCCGGCGATCTCATCCTGCAGCGCGAACACGTCAGTCATCTCGCGGTCGTAGCGCTGGCTCCAGACCAGGCTCCCGTCCGAGGCGCTCGTGAGCTGCGCGCTCACGCGCAAGCGGCCCCCCGCGGTCCGCACGGTGCCCTCGAGCACGTCGGTGGCGCCGAGGAGTGCGCCGATCGCGCGCACATCCTGCGGGCGTCCCTTGAGCGCGTACACCGAGGTGCGCGACGCCACGCGGAGACCCTCCACCTTCGCGAGCGCGGTGATGAGCTCGTCGGTGATCCCGTCGCTCAGGTACTCGTTCTCGGGACCGGGGCTCGCGTTCACGAACGGGAGCACGGCGATCGAGCGCGCCGCGGTGGGGTAGCGGCGCGCCCCATCGGCCGGCGACACGAGCGCGTCCACGAATCGCGCGACGGTCTCGAAGCGCTCGGCGGGATCCTTGGCCAGCGCCCGCGCGAGCGCGTGCTCTACGTGCTCCGGTGCGTCGGGGCGCAGCGCCCGGAGCGGGCGCGGGAGCGCGGTCACTTGCTTCGCCATCGTCGCGCGCGCGCCGCTGCCCGTGATCGGCGGTGCCCCCGCCAACATCTCGTAGACGACGCACGCCAGGCTGTACTGGTCGCTCACCGACGTGAGCCCCGACTCGCCGCTCGCCTGCTCGGGGCTCATGTACTCCGGCGTCCCCACCGCCATCCCGGCGCCCGTCACCACGTCGGTGGGCCCCGTCACGCACGCGCGCGCCACGCCGAAGTCCGCGAGCATCGCGTGATTGTCCGCGAAGAGGATGTTCTCGGGCTTCACATCGCGGTGGATCACGTCGCTGCGATGCGCGTAGTCCAGCCCCGCCCCCACTTCCTGCGCGATCCGCACGGCGTCCTTCACCGGGAGCCGGTGCGCGGGCGCGCGCTCCAGGCGCTCGCGCAGCGAACCCCCCGACACGTACGCCGCCACGAAGTACAGATAGCCCTTCGACTCCCCGGAATCGATGAGCGGCACGATGTGCGGATGCGAGAGCCGTGCGGCGATGCCGATCTCGCGCAGGAAGCGCTCGGGGCCGAGCGACGCCGCGAGCTCCGGATCGAGCACCTTGATCGCCACCTTGCGCGCGTGCTTGCGGTCCTCCGCGAGATAGACCGTGGCCATCCCGCCCCGGCCGAGCTCGCGCTCCACCGCGTAGCGGCCGGCGAGCGCCGTCGTGACGTCGGGGAGGGTGTCGCGCATCGCGTCAGTACGAGAAGGTGAGATCGAGGGATTGAACGCTGTTGTCATCCTTGCTCCCCTTGAGCCCCACCGTGACGATCGAGATCTTGGGGCTCGCGCTCCCCGAGAGATCGCGCTTCACGCCGAAGTCGATGCTCACCGTGAACTTGTTGAGCGCGAGATCGCCCACGCCGCCGGCGCCGTTCGCCACCGCGCGCGCGGCGCTCATTATGGTCTCATAAAGCTGGTCCTCGAGCGAAGCGTTCCCGCGCCACGTCGCCCCCTTCAAGGGCTTGGGCACCGCGTACGTGAACTGCAGGGTGTTCACCACGTCCGTCTCCTTGGAGGAGCCGAGCGTGAAGATGAGGAGGTTGATCGAGAAGCCCGAGCTCTTCGTGACCGTGGTCTTGAACGTGAACGTCGCCGTCTTGAGCGGAGGGAGCGCGTTCGCGCCGCCGCCCAGCGAGTGCTGGTAGCGGTCGAGGGCGCGATCCACCTGTGCGATCACGCTGTCGAGCGGGACGAGCGTGGTGTCGATCGTCTGCGCGCGCCCGGCGAGGGGCGCGAGCAGGGCGGCGGCCAGCATGAGTCGGCGCATCGAGCCTCCGGAGAGGGGAGGGGACCCCATCGCAGGTCCCTACGACAAGATGCGGCGCGCTGATTCGGCGTGGGAGGGCGCCGCTTGCCCGGCGCGCGGCGCCCCCCGCATCCTTGTCGCTGCCGCCCTCGCGAGGAGATCGATGCGCACCGCCGTCCTTGTGTGCTGCCTTCCATTCGCGCTCATCGCGCAGCAACCCGGCCCGCAGTGGGCCGCCTACGTGAAGAGCTTCGACGCCTACGTCGCGGCGGAATCGATCGTGGGCGCGAGCACCTGGCTCGTGCGCGACGGCAAGGTGATCGCCAAGCACGAGGTGGGATACGGCGATCGCGCGCTCGGCCAGAAGGTGGATGACAACACCATCTACCATTGGGGCTCGATCACGAAGACGCTCACGGCGATCGCGGTGATGCAGCTCGTGCAGCGGGACAAGCTGTCGCTCGATACCCGCGTCACGAACTTCATTCCCGAGCTCCGGCAGGTGCACGATCCGTACGGTTCGATGGACTCGATCACCGTGCGCATGCTCCTCTCGCACTCGTCGGGGCTGCAGGATCCGACGTGGCCATGGACGGAGGGGCTCCCGTGGCAGCCGTTCGAGCCCACGCGCTGGGAGCAGCTCGTCGCGATGATGCCGTACCAGCAGCTCCTGTTCGCCCCCGGCACGAAGTTCAGCTACTCGAACCCCGGCTTCCTCTACCTCGCGCGGATCGTCGAGCTCATCACCGATGATCCGTGGGAGGCGTACGTGCAGAAGAACATCTTCTCCCCCCTCGGTCTCACGCACAGCTACTTCAACACCACGCCGTACTATCTCGCCGCGCACCGCTCCAACAACTACTACTGGGTGAAGGACAGCGCGGGCACGGTGCGCTTCGTGACCAACGGCCGCGACTTCGATCCGGGGATCACGATCCCCAACGGCGGCTGGAACGCGCCGCTCGGGGACCTCGCCACGTACCTCGCGTTCCTCACGGACGCCGCGAACGGCGACACCGCGAAGCAGCGGCTGTACGACACCGTGCTCCCGCACGCGACGCTGCTCGAGATGTGGAAGCCGCTGAATCCGGTGGAGCCCGGCTCGCGGGCGGGCGACTGGATGGGGATGAGCTTCTTCAGCGCCACGCCGGAAGGCACTTCTATAGTAGGGCACACCGGCACGCAGGCGGGCTTTCGGTCCTTCTTCTACTGGAATCCCGCCACGCGCGCCGCCATCGTCGCCGCGTTCAACACGATCGACTACGCGGACAACGTGAAGTACGAAGCGGGATTCAAGGCCGTGCGCGACGCGGGGTGGGAGGTGCTCCGCTAGCTTTCAGGCGTGCACACGCTCCGCGTCATCTTCGCGCTCGGCCCGTTCGCCGTCTCCTTCTTGCGTGACCGCCGGCGTTGGATCCGCTGGGGGGCGCCCGTGCCGCGCACGGCCGAGGATCACGCGCGCCGCGCGCGCCGTCTCGTGGGGACGATCATCTCCCTCGGACCGACGTTCGTGAAGATGGGCCAGGTCTTCGCCGCGCGCGCGGACCTGATCCCGGAGCCGTACCTCAGCGAGCTCGGCCGCCTCATCGACGAGATGCCCGCGATGCCGTTCCCCACGGTGGACGGCATCGTCGCCGAGAGCTACAACGGCCGCGGCGCGGACGCGATGTTCGAGGCGTTCGAGCGCGCGCCGGTCGCGGCCGCTTCGCTCGGCCAGGTGCACCGCGCGCGCTACCGTGGCGAGGTCGTCGCGGTGAAGGTCCTCCGCCCCGGCGTGGAGCGGCGCGTGCGCGCCGACCTCATCGCGGCGCGGCGCATCGTCGGATGGGTGGGGCGCTGGTGGGTGCACCCGCACGTGCAGCGCGTGCGCACGGTGCTCAACGAATTCGAGCTGCGGATCGGCGAGGAGATGGACTTCCGCCTCGAAGCCGAGCACGGGATGGAGATCGGCGCGAACTTCGCCGGGAACCCGCACGTGATCGTGCCGCGCGTGCTGCACGAGCTCACGCGGCAGCGCGTGCTCGTGATGGAGTTCGTCGAAGGGACGCGCATCGATCGCCTGGACGCCGCGCGCGTGGACGTGCCGCGCGTCGTCGCGACGCTCGTGGAGCTCTACGTGCAGATGATGCTCGTGGACGGCCTGTTCCACGCCGACCCGCATCCGGGCAACCTCATGCTCGCTCCCGATGGGCGCATCGTGCTCGTGGACTTCGGCATGGTGGTGCGCGTGCCGGTCGACACGCGGCGCGCGCTCATGAAGACGTCCATCGCCGCGATCCGCCGTGACGCGCCGGGGGTGGCCGAGGGGTTCGGGGCGCTCGGCTTGATCCTGCCCGGCACCGATCCCGCCACCGTGCGCTGGCTCGCCGATCTGCTGATCACGAACGCGTACGCGCGCACCACCACGCAGGAGCGCATCGACGCGCTCCTCGCCGACCGCGTGATGAAGACGCTCTTCGACTTCCCGATCGTGCTCCCGCAGCATCTCGTGTACTTCGGCCGCACGGCCGCGCTCATCGAGGGGATCGGCACGCGCTACGATCCGTACTTCCAGGCGATCCCCGTGGCGAGCCCCGTGATCCTCCGCATGCGCTCGCGCATCCTCCGTTCGCTCGGTGAGCCGGCCACGCCGAGCGTGGCGGAGGTGGTGACGCTGGTGGGCGACGCGCTCGGGCGACTGGCGCGATGGGTGGAGACGCTCGTATCGTCCGGGAACGGCCATCATCCACAGGAGAGGAACGCCGACATGCAGCGGATCAAGAGTGGGACCGTCGTCGCGGCGCTCGCCGCGTGCCTCGTCGCGGGTTCGCTGCGCGCGCAGAGCACTCCCGGCGCGCTCCCCACCGTGGAGCAGCAGGTGCACGCCGCGGTGCTCCCCCTTCCGAAGGAGATGCGCGCGGGGGCGAAGGTGATGGGCTATCGCGAGGCGGGGAAGCTCGTGACCATCCGCGAAGGATCGAACGGCATGACGTGCCTCGCGCTCTTCGTGGTGGAGAAGCAGTTCCACGCCGCCTGCTATCAGGACGGCATGGAGCCCTTCATGGCCCGCGGGCGCCAGCTGCGCGCGCAGGGGGTGAAGCAGGACCAGGTGGACTCGGTGCGCTTCAAGGAAGTGAAGGCCGGGAAGCTCAAGGTCCCGAAGCAAGCGATGATGTACCAACTGTTCGGCGATTCCACGAGCTGGGATCCGGCCACGGGCAACGTCACGAAGGTGCAGGAGCTCCTCGTGCTCTACATGCCCTTCGCCACGGAGAAGTCTAGCGGGCTCTCGGCGGTGCCGAGCCGGAACGGTCCGTGGATCATGTACCCGGGCACGCCGAAGGCGCACATGATGCTCGCGGGGACGATG
>Ga0335085_10016097_pt1 | contig 10826 bp, 8 predicted proteins | sample Lox_Sample_45_FD_206712 | JGI IMG/M metagenome (GOLD analysis project Ga0335085, IMG submission 206712) | Soil microbial communities from Loxahatchee National Wildlife Refuge, Florida, United States - Lox_Sample_4.5 | ecosystem: Environmental > Terrestrial > Soil > Wetlands | place: USA: Florida... | reverse complement strand
CGATGAACGTCTGCTCCTATCATCTGCAGGAGGCCGGTGCGACGCCGGTGCAGGAGCTCGCCTTCGCGCTCGCGACCGCCATCGGCGTGCTCGATGCGGTGAAGGCGTCGGGACAGTGCGCGCCCGAAGAGTTCGGCGAAGTGGTCGGGCGCATCTCGTTCTTCGTCAATGCGGGGCTGCGCTTCATCACCGAAATCTGCAAGATGCGCGCGTTCACCGAATTGTGGGACGAGATCACCCGGGAACGTTACGGCGTGACCGATGCCAAGCAGCGGCTGTTCCGCTATGGCGTGCAGGTCAATTCGCTCGGACTGACCGAGCAGCAGCCCGAAAACAACGTCGCGCGCATTCTGCTCGAAATGCTGGCGGTGACCTTGTCGAAAGGAGCGCGGGCGCGGGCGGTCCAATTGCCGGCCTGGAACGAAGCGCTCGGCCTGCCGCGGCCGTGGGACCAGCAATGGTCGCTGCGCATGCAGCAGATCCTCGCCTACGAGACCGACTTGTTGGAATACGGCGACGTGTTCGACGGTTCGCCCGCGATCGCCGCCAAGGTCGCCGAACTGAAGGCCGCGGCGAAGGAAGAGCTCGCGCAGATCGAACAGATGGGCGGCGTCGTTGCCGCGGTCGAGCAGGGTTACCTGAAGCAGCAGCTGGTCGAATCAAATTCGCGCCGGGTCGAGGCCATCGAGCGCGGCCAGCAGACCGTGGTCGGCGTCAACCGCTTCGTCGAGACCGAAGCCTCGCCGCTCGCCGACGCCGCCGAAGCCGTCGTCACCGTGTCGGAGGACGCCGAGACCGACCAGATCGCGCGGCTTGCCGCCTGGCGCGCGGCGCGCGATGGAAAGGCGGTCGCCACAGCGCTCGAGGATTTGCGCAAGGCCGCGAAAGGCGGCGCCAACATCATGCCGCCGTCGATCGCTTGCGCCAAAGCCGGCGTCACCACCGGGGAATGGGGCTTTGCGCTGCGCTCAGCCTTCGGCGAGTACCGGGCGCCGACCGGCGTCGGCACTGCCATGCGCAACGACGCCGAAGGCCTCGACGACATCCGCGCCGAGGTCGACCGGGTGTCGAAGAAGCTCGGCCGCCGCCTGAAGTTTCTGGTCGGCAAGCCCGGCCTCGACGGCCATTCCAACGGCGCCGAGCAGATCGCGGCGCGCGCCCGCGACGCCGGCATGGACGTGGTCTATGACGGCATTCGGCTGACCGCCGAGGCGATCGCCGCGGCGGCGGCGGAGAAAAAGGTCCACGTCGTCGGGCTGTCGATCCTGTCAGGCTCGCACCTGCCGCTGGTGCAAGACGTGATCGCGCGCATGAAGGACGCCGGGCTCGATGACGTGCCGATCGTGGTCGGCGGCATCATCCCGCCGCAGGACGCAAGCCTGCTGAAAAAAGCCGGCGTCGCCGAAGTCTATACGCCGAAGGATTTCGAACTGAACCGCATCATGAGCGATCTGGTGCGGATCGTGGAGCGATCTGCCACCGAAGCGGCTAAGTCGCCGGCGGAATGACCGCCGCGATCGCTTCGCTCAAGCCGCTCGGGCTCAACGGCTTGCGCAAGTACGCGTTCATGCCGGCCGCGCGGGCGGCGGCCTCGTCGCCGTTTTCGCTGCGTCCGGAAATGCCGACGATCGGCGTTCGCCCCGCCGCGTCGGGCAGCGCGCGGATGCGGCGGCACGCTTCGAGGCCGTTGATGCCGGGCAGCGTCACGTCCATCAGCACCGCGTCGTAGCCGCGCTTGACCGCGTCGACGGCTTCCTCGCCGGAGCCGACGAAATCGGCGCGATGGCCGAGCTCGGTGAGGATGGTGTTGAGGATGACGCGGCCATACGGATTGTCCTCGGCGCACAGCACGGCGAGCCGCCGCGCCGGTGCCGCCGATTGCTGCGCGGGCGCGCGGCCCGGCGCCTCGGCGGCCGCGACCGGCAGCACCACGGCGAGCCGGAACGCCGCGCCGCGGCCGGGCGCGCTGGTGACGGTGAGGTCGCCGTCCATCAGCTTGGCGAGCGCCTTGACCACGGCGAGGCCCAGGCCGGCACCGCCATAGCGCCGCGCGATCTCGGCATTGGCCTGCACGAATGGCCGGAACAGCCGCTTGATCTCGGCGCGCGTCAGCCCGATGCCGCTGTCGGTCACGGTGATTTCGAGCTTCACCTTGCCCCGCGCCGCTGGCGAGGCGCGGGCCTCGAGCCGCACGCTGCCGCGCGCGGTGAACTTCACCGCATTGTCGATCAGATTTTCCGCCGCCGCCCGCAGCCGCACGGCATCGCCGAGCAGAAGCTCGGGCAGGTCGTCGGCGACGGTGACATCGAACTGCAGCCCCTTGGTTTCAGCGCGCGCCGCGAGCGCCTCCGCCAGGGCCTCGATCAGGCGCTGCGGCCGGAACGGCCGTTGCTGCAGGGTCAACGTCCCGGCCTCGGTTTTAGCGGCGTCGATGACCAGCGTCGTCAGCGCCGCCAAATGCTCGGCGCTGGTCCTGATCCCGCCGGCCCAGCGCCGCTCGCGCTCGCCGAGATTGGAGCTCGCCAACAACTCACCCAGCGCCAAAATGCCGGTCAGTGCGGTGCGAATGTCGTGGGCGAATGCGGCCAGCGTGGCATCGCTCGCGCCTTTTGCCAGGCTTTTGGCGGCGCGCCGCGGCGGCCGGCGCCGAGCCGGCTTTGCCGCAGACTTCTTCTTGCGCTTGTCGGCCCTCACGCGCGCCATGGCAGCCCCGTCATCACAACCATGCCACGGCGGCGAAGCAAACAAAACACGTCCGCGCGCGCTTTGTTGAATGCCGCGTCTAGCGGCCGAGCCCGACCATGCGACGGATATCCTGGCCGGTCGCGCCTTCGGAGCGCAGCTCGCGCAGGCTTTTCGCATTCGTCGATTTGGCGAGCTTGCGGCCCTCCGCGTCGAGGATGAGCCGATGATGATGGTAGATCGGCTCCGGCAGGCCGAGGAGCGCCTGCAACAAGCGATGGATGCTGGTCGACCAGAACAGATCCTGGCCGCGCACCACGTCGGTGACGCCTTGCAGCGCGTCGTCGACGACGACGGCGAGGTGATAGCTGGTCGGCATGTCCTTGCGCGCCACGATGACGTCGCCCCACATCAGCGGCGCCGCGGCGATGGTGCCGGTCTGCTCGTACGGGCCGGCGCCGGTTTCGGTCCAGGTCAAGATGCCGGTCCGCGCCACCGCGGCGTCGATGGCGAGCCGCAACGCATAAGGCTCGCCGGCGTCGACGCGGCGCTTGCGCTCGGCCGCCGGGAGCTTGCGGCCGCGTCCCGGATAGAGCGGCACGCCGTCGGGATCGCGCGGCCAGCGGCCGTGCCGTTCGCGCTCGGCGACCAGCACCGCGATCTCGCCGCGGCTCTCGAAGCTCGGATAAAGGAGCCCGAGCGCATCGAGCTTGAGCAACGCCGCCTCGTAATCGGCGAAATGCGCGCTCTGCCGCCGCACCGGCTCGGCCCATGAAATGCCGAGCCAGGCGAGGTCTTCATAGATCGCCGCCTCGAATTCGGGCCGCGACCGCTGCATGTCGATATCTTCGATGCGCAGCAGCAACCGGCCGCCCAGTTCCCGCGCCATGTCGTAATTGAGAAGCGCCGAGTAGGCGTGGCCCAGATGCAGATATCCGTTCGGGCTCGGCGCAAAACGCAGGATCCGGGTGTGCATCGACGCTACGCTGCCTACATTGCACCTTGGACTTTCGAAGCTTGACGGCGGCCATCGCCTCGATCAATCCAATAACACCGAACTTCGGCCCCTTGGAGACGAAAACCCGGCAGCCGCGCGCCGCTTCATCATGCCGACGCATATTCACACCGAAACCGACCTCGAGGCGGCGCTGGCCGCGCTGACGCTCGCCGACCCGCGCTTTGCCGCGCTGATCGAAAAGACCGGGCGGCCGCCGCTGCGGCGCCGGGCCGACGGTTTTGCCGGTCTGGCCGCCACCATCGTGTCGCAGCAGCTGTCGACCGCGAGCGCCGGCGCGATCTGGGGCCGGCTTGCCGCGGCGTTCGATCCGTTGGAGCCGGCGGCGATTTTGCGGACGCGCAAGGACCGCCTGGCGCGCCTCGGCCTGTCGGCGCCGAAAATTCGGGCGCTCAAGGAAATCGCCCGCGCCATCGACCGCGAGCGGCTGGCGCTCGCCACCCTCGGCGATCTTGCCGCCGAAGAGGCGCACGCGGCCTTGACCGCCATCCACGGCATCGGGCCGTGGACTGCCGACATCTATCTGCTCTCCTGTCTCGGCCATGCCGATGCCTGGCCGGCCGGCGATCTCGCCTTGCAGGAGGCGGCGCGCCTTGCCTTCGGGCTGAAAGAGCGGCCGACGGCAAAACAGATGCTGCCGCTCGCCGAACCGTGGCGGCCGTGGCGCGCGGTAGCGGCGCGCGTGCTGTGGACCTATTATCGGTCCGTCAAAGGCCGCGACGGCGCGCCGGTCCAGCCGACCAAATCCATCAAACGCACACGAGGAAAGAATGGCCGCTGAGCTCGACGGTCCGCGGCTTGCCCCGAAATCCGGAACCGCGCGACAGCTCGTCGTGTTCCTGCACGGCTACGGCGCCGACGGCAACGATCTGATCGACATCGGCCGCGCCTGGCAGCAATACCTGCCGCACGCCGCCTTCGTCTCGCCGCATGCGCCCGAGCCGTGCGGCCAGGCGCCGGTCGGCCGGCAATGGTTCGCGCTCACCTTCCGCGATCCCGACGAGCGCTGGGTCGGCGTCAACAAGGCCGCGCCGCTGCTCGAGCGTTTTCTCGCCGCCGAGCTCGATCGCCACAAGCTGCCGGCTGCGGCGCTGGCGCTGGTCGGCTTCAGCCAGGGCACCATGATGGCGCTGCATGTCGGCTTGCGCCGCGCCGCGGCGCCGGCGGCGATCGTCGGCTATTCCGGGCTCCTGGTGCTGCCCGAGCAGGCCGACCGGGAAAATTTCGCGACCGAGATCAAAGGCCGGCCGCCAGTGCTCCTGGTACACGGCGACCGCGACGACCTGATCCCGCCGCAGGCGCTGTTCCAGGCGACCCAGGGACTCGCTGCGCTAGGTGTGCTGGTCGAATGGCATTTGTCGGCGGGCATCGGCCACGGCATCGACGCCGAAGGCTTGCGCCACGGCGGAGAATTCTTGGCCCGCCGCTTTGACCTAAGACATTGAAAAGAAAAGATGATTTAATCCAAATTCATCGTTCATAGTAACCATTTTCTAGCAATTGCCGCCTAGAAAACACCTGTCGCAACAGGTGTGCGTCCATGATTCCGACAATGATGAGCAAGGTCGCGCTGCGCGCTCAATTCGCGCGCCTGTGCGCCGATATCGCCAAATTCAAAAGCAATAAGCGCGGCAACGTCGCGGTTATCACGGGGCTGTGCTGCCTGCCACTCATTGCCGCAGTCGGCTGTGTCATCGATTATACGTCGGCGAGCCTGGTCAAGACCAAGCTACAGGCCGCGGCCGACGCAGCGGCCGTTGCGACGCTTTCAGTGAACTCCTCGGTCATTACCACGGCCAAGGGCATGTCCAGTAGCGGCAGCGTCTCGGGCGGTTCGACCTTCGCCACCAATTTCTTCAATGCCAACTTGAGCGCGGCGCCGGCTAATGTCGGCTACACCAATCTCACTCCGTCGGCGACGGTGAATTTGAGCGGATCCACCGTCACCGCCCAGGTGTCGTTCACCGCCGACGTTCCGACCTATTTCATGGGGGTGATGGGTTTCACCAGTATCAGCATCAGCGGGTCGTCGGCCGCGAGCTATAAGCTCCCGACTTACATCGACTTCTATTTGATGCTCGATGTCTCGGGCTCGATGAGCTTTCCGTCGACCGCCGCCGAGCAGGCGCGACTGATGGCCGTTAATCCCGACGACCTCAGAGGAAACCCCAGCTATTCACAGGGTTGTCAATTTGCTTGTCATTTCTCCCGTCAGGGAGCCTGCGCGCAAACGTCAGCCCAAGGAAATCCCTATCAAGGACCGATTCCGGCGGCGGGCACTTCGACCAACCCGGGCACTGGCGGCTATTGCCAGGGCTTCATCATCTCTCGACTGGGCACGACGCCGACATCCTTCGCGTCCGGCACCACCAACACAACCAACGGCAACAACGTCAATTGGAGCAATACGCAGGTCACCTCCTGCCCCACGGCGGGAACGACGTCATGCATTCAGTTGCGCGCGGACGCGGTCGGTTATGCCGTGACCACTCTGTTGTCCACCGCGGCGGCCTCCGAGCAAGTGACCAACCAGTACCGGGTGGGCCTCTTTCCGTTCATTCAGTATCTGTATGGCTGCACCTCGGTCACACCGTGCTCGGCGTCAAACGCCTACTTTCCACTGACCACGAATCTGACCGCGACGGGTACTGGGTCCATCAATCAGGCCGCCGCCAACCTCGCCAGCCTACTGGATACTGGCGGCAATTCGAATCTCGGCTCGGGCGGCACGCATTTCGAGAACGCACTGAAAAGCATGAACAGCGCGATCTCAAGCGTCGGCAACGGAAACAGCTCGTCCAACGCGCTGCCCTATGTCTTTATTGTCACCGACGGCTCCCAGGATTATCAGACGCAATGGAGCGGCAGCTGGAGCTCGCAAAACTGGTCTTCGACGTCGGCAGTTCCCTACCAGAATTCGTCGGCGACCATTCCGCCGAACAGCGTCACAAGCGCCAACTATTGCAGTAACTTGAAGAGTCGCGGCATCACTATCGCGATCCTTTATATTCCGTATCAGCCTATCCAAGATCCCAGCACGATCTGGAATAACGAGGACGGCTACGCCAACAACAACATCCCCAACATTCCCGGCGCGCTGAAATCCTGCGCCTCAACGAACTTCTTCTATACGGCGGACACGCCGGCGGACATCAATTCCGCGCTGCTTGCAATGTTCCAGCAAGCCATCAGCACCGCTCACATTACCAACTGATCGGACGCCGGCACCCGTCAGGCCACGACCTTCGGGTTCAGTAGTGGCCGTCGCACCGCGGCATGGTGCGCTCGGCCGCGCATCGCGACTGCGCTCAGGCCTTAGCAGGTGCTGCTTTGCGGTTGGTAGATGACGCATTTGACGCTACGCGGCGTCACATACAGGCTGTCGGAAAAGGTGATTCCGCTGCTATTGCCGAAATAGCCAAACAACGGCAGGTACGTATAGTTGACCTCGGCCAGGATCAGATAAGCGCCATTGATGACCATCGCCGTCGGCGGCGATATCGAAGATCCAACCGCGCGCGCGGGGGTATTCTGGGCGGCGCTCCACTCGACGGTCGCTACGCCCGAACTGCTGATCGTCACTTGCGAGATTTTGACGGCCGGGGCTCCGCTCGTATACGGCGCCATCACCACCGAAGTGGCGCCCAGGATCGACGTCATGTCGGTCGACTGGATGGTCGCGTACTGATTGGTGATCGAAGCGAGCGCGTAGGTCGCCGCGCGCATCTTCATGTAGGCCGCGATCGCTCGCCCGCCGTCGAACGTCGCCAACAGGATGACGACCAGCATCGGCAAAACCAGCGCGAATTCGACCGCGGCGATGCCCTGCTTCGCCGCGGCGAAACGCCGGTACGTCGCATTGAGCCGCCACATCATCAATATGGCTCCACCCGAAAGGCCGTGATGCCCATGATTTCCGTATAGCCATTGCTGAAATTGGGCAGCAATGCGCCAAGAGGCCCGCTGATGATGCGCCACGGATAAACCAGCTGCAGCACCATGACCTCGCCCGGACCGCCGAGGCTATACGCCCCGGTTGTGCTGATCGTTCCGCCGGAACTGATGCTCAGCGAAGGGATAGTGGTACTGGCGCTGCCGAAGTTGGCATAGCTCTGCACGTTCACATACAGATTGCTGCAGGTGAACAAGGTTGGAAGCAACGGACAGACGTCGTTGGTCGTGAATTGCGTCTGCGACAGGTTGGCGTTCTGAACCTGGCCGGTCAGTATCAAGCGGCCGGCCGCGACCGCCGCCGTTTGCAAGGCCTGCTGGGCGAAAAGAAAGCTGGCCATTTGCAAGATGGCGATCAGCACCGCCACGAAGGCCGGAGCAATCAAGGCGAATTCAACCGCCGTCGTTCCGTCACCGGAGCGACAGAAGCGATGAAGCGCCGCCGCCGGAGCGCGGAAGCATTTGCTGAAGTGCCGCGACATGCCCAACGTGCCTTGTTCCGCGCGCGATCTTGCGGCGGGACCGATTGATTTTTCGTTGCCGCATCGGCATAAACCGCGCCTTTTCCGGCGGCGGCGTTAACCACATCGGCGCGGCGGCGCCGACGATGGCGCTTCGGAGTTCTTCGCGGCGCCGCTTGCTCGCGTTCGATGAAAATCTTGCGCAATGGCGCCACGATTGATTTACCGTAAGCGCGCTTTCGCCGCCGCGAAGCTTGGCCGCCGCACCGATCACGGCCGCCGGTCAGGCCAGCGACTTGACCATGGACAGCCGGTCGCCCGGCTCGCTAAAGCAACAAGGCTTAAGGTCAGGGACGACGCCATGCCAAACCGCAAGGCTTACGATTACGTCATCATCGGCGCCGGCTCGGCCGGCTGCACGCTCGCCAACCGGCTGACCGAGGACAAGAGCTGCCGCGTGCTCTTGCTCGAAGTCGGCGGCTGGGACCGCGATCCGTGGATCAAGATCCCGCTCGGCTGGCCGCGGCTCCTGCTCCGGCGCAAGCACGACTGGATGTATTTCGCCGAGGCCGAAGCCACGACCGGCGGGCGCGGCCTGGAATGCGCCCGCGGCCGCATTATCGGCGGCTCGTCGTCGATCAACGCCATGGCCTATACGCGCGGCCATCGCGGCGATTACGACCGCTGGGCGGCAGCCGGACTGACGGGATGGTCCTATGCGCACGTGCTGCCCTACTTCCGCCGCCAGGAATCCTGGCAGGGCGGCGCGAGCTTCTACCGCGGCGGCGACGGCCCGCTGTCGACGCAATTGACGCGGTTTTCCGATCCGCTGGTCGACGCCTTCGCCGCAGCCGGCCTGGATGCCGGCTATAAATCGACGCCCGACCACAACGGCGCCCAGCAGGAGGGTTTCGGCGTCTGGCAGATGACGGTGCGCAACGGCCGCCGCTGCAGCGCCGCCGACGCCTATCTGCGTCCGGCGCTCGCCCGCGACAATCTCACCGTCGAAGTCGGCGCGCTCGCGGCGCGCATCGTCTTTGCCGGCAGGCGCGCCTGCGGCGTCAAATATTTCCAGCGGGGCGAAAGCATCACCGCGCAAGCGGAGAAAGAAGTCATTTTGTGCGGCGGCGTCATCAACTCGCCGCAGCTTCTGATGCTGTCGGGGATCGGCGACGCCGACGCGTTGCGCGCCCGTGGCATCGACGTCAAAGTGGCGCTGCCCGGCGTCGGCCGCAACCTTCAGGACCACATCTCGGCAAGCATCGCCTACGCACGCAAGGAACCGGGACCATTTCATCGCGCCATGCGGCTCGACCGCATCGTGCCGGCGCTGGCCGATGCGTATTTCAACGGCGAGGGTATCGCGTCCGATCTGCCGACGGGGCAGATCGCATTCCTGAAGAGCCGGCCAGACGTGGCGCTGCCGGACGTCGAGTTCATCTTCAACGCCGCGCCGATGACGGCGCAGCCTTACCTTCCGCCGTTCCGCAAGCCTTATGCCGACGCTTACGCCTGCCGCGCCGTGGTGCTGCGGCCGGAGAGCCGCGGCCGCGTCGAGCTCGCTTCCGCCGATCCGCGCACAGCCCCGCGCATCCGCCAGAACTTCCTCGCCACCGACAACGACTGGAGGACCTTGCGCGCTGGATTGCGCATGGTGCGCGACGTCTGCCGGCAGCGGCCGATGCAGGCGTTCATGGAGCGCGAGATCGCGCCGGGCGACGGCCTAAATTCCGACGCCGATCTCGACGCCCATATCCGGGCAAACTCCATCACCGTGCATCATCCGCTCGGCACCTGCAAAATGGGCGTCGCTTCCGATGCGCTGGCGGTGGTCGATCCGGAGCTGCGCGTCTACGGCACCGAGGGCTTGCGCGTGGTCGACGGTTCGGTGATGCCGGATCTGGTCGGCGCCCACATCAATGCGCCGATCATCATGATCGCCGAGAAGGCCGCCGACCTCGTTCGCGGCCGGCAGCCGCTCGAGCCGGCGCGGCTCGCCAGCGCCGCGGAATTATCGCGGCACTGAGGCCGGCCGGGGCCGCCGAACGCGGCGCCCCCAGCCAAATCGCCGATTTCGCATAAACCCCGGAACGGGCTTCACAATCCTGTCACGCCTGCCTATAAACTACGGCCCATCGCCGCACTGCGGCATTGAGTCGAGGTGGGAGCGTCGGACTTGAACGCTCATGTTTCGCCATCGGGCTTTCCGGCGCTGGTGCTGAATGCGGACTTTCGCCCGCTGAGCTACTACCCGCTGTCGCTGTGGTCGTGGCAGGACGCCATCAAGGCCGTGTTCCTGGAGCGGGTGAACATCGTCGCCAATTACGACCGCGCGGTGCGCTCGCCGAGCTTCGAGATGAAGCTGCCGAGCGTGGTGTCGCTCAAGACCTACGTGAAGCCCTCGACCCATCCGGCGTTCACCCGCTTCAACGTGTTCCTGCGCGATCGGTTCAGCTGCCAGTTTTGTGGCTCTCGCGACGATCTCACCTTCGACCATCTGATCCCGCGCTCGCGCGGCGGCCACACCACCTGGAGCAACGTGGTCGCCGCCTGCTCGCCGTGCAATCTGAGGAAGGGCAACCTGACGCCGGAAGAGGCGCGGATGTTCCCGTCGCAGATGCCGTTCCAGCCGACGGTGCAGCACCTGCACAGGAACGGCCGGCTGTTCCCGCCGAACTATCTGCACGACAGCTGGCTCGACTATCTGTATTGGGACA
>Ga0335085_10016096_pt1 | contig 10826 bp, 12 predicted proteins | sample Lox_Sample_45_FD_206712 | JGI IMG/M metagenome (GOLD analysis project Ga0335085, IMG submission 206712) | Soil microbial communities from Loxahatchee National Wildlife Refuge, Florida, United States - Lox_Sample_4.5 | ecosystem: Environmental > Terrestrial > Soil > Wetlands | place: USA... | reverse complement strand
TCCAGAAGGCGTGCGCGCCGGCGCTCCGTCTCCCGATGGCAAATACCTCTGCGGCTCCAGCGCTCCCGATGATCGCATCATGCTGTTTCCGGCGGATGGCAGTTCGAGGCCGCCCATCCCGCTCACAGCGGCCGGCACTCACTTTCGCTTCGCGCAGTGGTCCGGCGACAGCAAAGCGCTCTATGTGTACCAATCGCAGCGCGCTCCCCTGCCACTCTATCGCCTCGAGATTGCGAGTCGAAAGCTTACGCTGGTGAAGACTCTCACCCCAAGAGACCGGGCCGGCGTCATCATCGTGTCGCCGGTGGTCACCAACTTGAACGGTTCGGAGTTCGCCTACAGCTACTATCAGCTTCTCTCGGTTCTGTACGTGATTTCGGGGTTGCACTGAACGGGAAGCGCGCGGTTCAATCCAGGGGACCAGCAAAATCCTCGGCCACGTAATGGAAGAACATGGAGGTCGAGGTGCAGTTCGCCGGCAAGGGATCGCGGTAGTGGCACAATTCGCGGCCCCGGTATAACAGTCCGTCCCCGATTGCCTGGAACACGGTCACACGTTTCGAACCGGTCTCGAGATGCAAGGGCCAGGGGGTGGCCAGGCGAGGCTCTGGCGAATAATCCAGACAGAGAGTGATGCTGAATTCGCACTGCTCCCTATCCTGATGCTTCCTTAATTCCGCGCCCGGAAGGTAGGCCGCAAAATACACGTAGGAAGGCTTCACCGGGCAACCAATGATTCGTGCCAGCACCGGCGTTATTTGTTGGTGAAAAAAACGGGCCACACTCTCATTGTGCAGAACGTAGCGATTCGCGCTCTGAAAATCGCCCAGCGGCATCTTGCCCTTCCGGATCAGGCGCCGGTAATAACGCCGCAGGGCTGCAATATGGAAGGGATGAATCAGTCCTGCCACCGGCGCATAGCCTGAGTTCGCGAATATTCGGGCGCAATCTGAGAGCATTCCTTCCCTCTGCGCCACCCGGACCGCGGGGTAGTTCATGGGCACGAGAACTTCCGCGCAAGCCAGCATTCCGCGCATTTCCGGGGTTAAGGCGGAGGGTGCAGGATCTCCTGATCGGCGGCCGGCCAGCATCGATTCAAGTTCCTGTCCCAGCCAGAATGGTTTCAGGTCGCCGGCGGTTGCATCGCCAACCCACGCTACGGTGGCAGGCAAGGCGAATCCTGCGGGCGTCCCCCCTGGCAGCGACCACGGAATCTCGCAGCCCGTGGTAATCCCAAAGTGCGGATTGAGAAAGAGCAGTTCCTCGCGGTCTGCAGGTGAATTTCTCCACCCGCGGCCATGCGGGACCAGATGGGCCGGCAAATCATCCAGCCGGCAGTGGAAACGCTCTCCGGACAGCCCGCTTTGCTCAGAAGCGTCTGTCACGGCTGCCATTCTCCGCCGGCGTCTCCGTCCGATGAAACCATCCATTCACCGTGAACCGGCTGTCCACGAAGGCTCCTGTGGGGCATTCCACCGGGGTAATTTCATGGGCCAGCGAGCTGAAAAAAAACACGATTTGATTCTGGCATGGCACAATCGCCCGGTAATTTTGCGTCGGAACGCAGCTTCCGTTTTCCATTCGCGAGTCGTAAATGCGGAGCTCTCCACCGCGAAACCGTTTGGGCTCGCGATGGAAGAAATAAACAAAAGTGAGTTCCCGCGTCGTGATTGCCGGATGGCCATTATCGGTATGCCAGCGAAAGAAATCGCCCTCGCCACTGGCGGTAATCTGAGCTTCCACGCTTGCCAGTTCAATCGCAGGCCGACCCAGCTTTTGAAGAACACCGGGCAAGCAGGCGTGGATGCGGCCGAGCAGAGTCTCCTGGTGGCGGCCCAGTTTCATCAGTACACGCGAACGCCGCGAGTGGAAGTCCACGGTGTTTTCGACGTCGGGCGACACGATCTCGCTAATCACGAACTCGGCCTGGTGGCTGAGCGTGTATTCCAGCAGTCCGTCCATTTCTGCAGGAGAAAGAAATTCGTCATAGACCACGCATCGCGCCGATTCGATGGCGGATGGATTCGCGGCTGCGGCTGGCACCGCGAAGTGCCGAACCCGCTCCGCTCCCGGAGGGCCGGGTGGGGCCGGGCCGCGCGGGCCCGGAGGGCCGGGTGAAGGAGAGGGAGGGAACGGGGGCATGCTGTGCACGATTCCTCGCTCTGCCTGCGGGAGAGCGCTTCCGCTCTCCGGAAAACCCTCCAGGCGGCGCAAAATGTCCTCTCCCAAGGCTCCGCAGGCTCGCTGTATCAGGGTTTCTCCCACCGCGCGGGCGATGGTCTCCTCGACCGCGCGAGCGTGGGGCGTGCCCGCTCCAGCGCTCCGCAGGAGGTGAGACAGCAGATCTTTTTCTCGCGAATTCAGCAGGAGTTCGTTGGAAAAAAGGGTATCGGCAAGACTACGCAAACTTCCGTCAGCGGACATCGGTGCGGCACCTCCTGAAAAAAGCGGCCGTAGAGCCGGATTTCAGGCAGTCAGGAAGCGCGCGGGGGAGAGAAGCATAGCAAGGAACCTGCGTGGCGGAAGACGGAAATTTGCTGCATCCGGCAGAAAACTGTGGAAAGACTGTCAATTACCGGGAGGAAACTAGTTCTCCGCAAACGCCCCGGCCAGAGATTCGAAGATCTTGAAACCCTGTGTGCCTCCGAGTTCCGGTTCGCTGGCGCGCTCCGGATGCGGCATCATGCCCACCACATTGCGGCCGGGACTGCAGATACCGGCAATGTTGTCGAGAGATCCGTTGGGATTCGCCGCGCCCGTGGTCTCGCCGTTCGGGTTGGAATACCGGAATATGACGCGCTTCTCGCGCCGAAGTTCGGCCAGCATCGCGTCCTCGCAAAAATAGTTCCCTTCCATGTGGCCGATGGGGATGGTCAGCACCTCGCCCTCGCGGCAGGCAGAGGTAAATGGAGTGTCCGTGCTCTCCACCCGCACCTGAACCGGCTTGCAGACATACTTCAAACCGGAATTGCGAATCAGTGCGCCTGGAAGCAGGCCCGATTCGCAGAGAATCTGGAACCCGTTGCAGATTCCCAGTACCAGGCCGCCACCCGCGGCGAATTTCCGCACCGACTCCATGACCGGAGAAAATTTGGCGATGGCGCCCGTCCGCAAATAGTCGCCATAGGCAAAACCGCCCGGCACGATGATCACGTCGCAATTCTCCAGATCGTGCGATTCATGCCAAAGGAAGGTTGCGGGTTGTTGCGCCACGTGCCGCAGTGTCCAGTACGCGTCCTGATCGCAGTTCGACCCGGGGAAAATGATGACGCCGCATTTCATAGGCTGCCCTTGAGGAGTTCTTCCGCAAAGTTTACCACGCATAAGGCGACGGCCACCCGTGGCACTACGTATGCCTGCGGGTGGCCGGCATCGCGCGAAAGCAGACTTCGGAGTCTCAGAACATGCCGTCTCCCTCCGGGTCGGCTGGATCCGGGGCGGGAGGAACCGGTATGGAATCCGGGCCCACGTCGGGCCTGGAATCGGGGCCCATCCTCTTGTAAAAGCTGTTCGGCCCCATTTTCCGATAAAGGAAAATCCGATCGGCCGGACCGCGCTGTTCCTGCATGGACTTCAGTTGCCGCCATTGCGCGACGGATAGCACCCGGCGCAGGTCGAGGTTCATCATGGTGAACTCGCGTTCAAGGTTGCTGCGCGCTGCCAGAGTGCCATCCACCTGGGCGCTGACCTGTTTTTCGTCAGGGCTGTCTTGATCGAGAAGATTTTGCAGGCGCAGGTCCTCTTTTTCCATGGCGGCGCGGTAATCGATCAGTTTGAGGCGGTGATCGTAGAAGATCTGGTTGAGCTTGGAAACCTGGGCGTCGGTGAGTTGCAGCTTTTTGGCAATCTCCGAATTCTTCCACCACTCTCCCATCTCATGACGGATCGTGAGTCCGCCTTCCATTCCGCCGCCAACGCCGTCCATACCGGTGCGCACGCGTATGGCGGTTTTTACGTCCGGCGGCGGGCCGGGGGGTCCGGGCGCCTGCGCAACCAGAGGGGGTGCGGTTGCGAACGCCAGCACGAGAGCGAGCAGACTGAGCTTCATTGTTTTTCTCCTTGGGAAGAATGCTGCGGAACGTCGTTCGAGGAAGCGCCGCCGAGAACATCGTCCGACAGCAATGCCGCCGGTTCCAAGGCCTCTGGAACATCGCTGTGAACACTGCGCTCGACGGAGAGCAGCAGTTGCTGATCAGACTCTATGGGGGTTCGAGGAGGAACCGGCGCGGGAGCGCTTTGCAGCAGAAACAGTGCAGCCAGAGCAAGCGCGGCGGCTGCCACACGCACGCCGACGAGCGACGCCGAGACTGGCTCCGCCGCCGCCATGCGCGTGCGGATGGATGCCCGTTGCCTCTGCCAGAAACTTTCCGGCTTGTCGGCGGCGGCGCGCAGCGCTCCCGGCAGGTGCGCCAGGCGCTTTCGCAGGTAGCGCTCATCATCCTCCAGCAGCATTTCGGTCAACGCCTCGTCACTCATATGGCGGATTAGTCGCATGGGCCCTCCCGCAGTTTCTCCCGGATCCTGGAAGTGGCGCGAAACAGTTGCGCTTTGACGGTTCCCAGCTTCAGCCCCAGAACGCCCGCAACCTCGGCCAGGGGCATCTCTTCGGCGAAGCGCAGCAGAAAAATCTGGCGCTGCTGCTCGGAAAGCGCCGCCACCGCAACCCACACTGCATCCAGTTCTTCGCGAGCCAGCAGAACCCGCTCCGGCGACGGCTCCGGTCCTGCGGGTTGCAGTTTGGCGCGGCCCTCCCGCAAACTTTCTTCCAGGGGAGCAAGCCGCCTCCAGAATGTTGCCCGCCGGTTCTTTCCGTGATCGCGCGCCAGATTGACCGCGATACGCAACAGCCAGGTCTCCATCGCACATTCCCCGCGAAATGACTCTCGCTTTTGATAGGCACGGAGAAAGCACTCCTGCGTCAGGGTGTCGGCGGCGTCCGCATCCCGCGTCAGGAGAAAAATCACCCGGTAGACGCGGCGCTGGTGCCGGAGCACCAGATTGCCAAAATCCTGCGCGGTAATCGCGTCCACCGGTGCTTGCGCCGGGTGTAAGGCCGCTGTCAGGGCAGTGTCCACGGACATTTGATCTTCTGCTATCCGGTATAGACGAATTTCGGACGCCAGGGTTTACAAGCGGCGCGGGAATTTGGCGGGGGTGTTACGGTGAGGGTAGAGGAAACCCCCGGCCCGTTCCGAGGCTCAGAATACCATGAACGTTCGCGACCATTTCCACCTGACCGGCCGCGCTCTGAAGAACTGGCTGATCGCTCAGTGTGAGGACTCGCTGGCGGTCGCGGTTTTGTGGTGGGTGGGCCTGCATTTTCTGCATGTGCCCTGGGCGCTGTTGTGGGCCATCCTGGCCGCCTTCCTGCATTTTGTCCCGCATCTGGGACCGGTCCTGGCGATGGTTGGTCCCACGCTGGCGGCGGCACTGCGATGGGGCGATTGGAAGCACCCCGCTTATGTGCTCCTGTTGTACGCAGGAATTGTCCTTGTCGATGGATTCCTGCTGCAACCGTATCTCATGAAGCGAACTGCCAGGGTGCCGGTGTGGGCTTCCATTCTCATCCCGATTGCCCTGGGATTCATCATTCCGTTCTGGGGAGTGCTCCTCGCGCCGCCGGTTCTGGCGGTGATCTACGCCTACCGGACTCATTGGAAGCGGCCAGCCGTAACTCCTTCGACCCGGGAAGAAAGCGGCCGGTAGGTCGGTTTTCCGGCAGCGGCGCAGTTACGCGGTCGGCTTGCCAGCGGGCTGCTCAGCCGGGGCGCAGCGGCGCCGCATACCTTCCTTAAACTTTTCCCGCTCTTCGGGAGTCATCTGTTCCCAGCGCTCCCTCATCCGGTGCCGCCAATCGAACCCGCGCCCCGGCCGGCCGCGCAGGCCGCCGAACAGGATCCAGCACAGCAGCATCAGTCCCCATGCCTGCCAATAGGTGACGGCGTGCAAACCAAACAGAGTCGGCATCAGCCCATTCCACAAGTGCTCCACGATCCAGCCAAAGCCGGCCGCCAGAGCCACCACCAGCGGCAGGATGGCCAGCAATCTCCAAAATCTTTTTTTTCTCATAAGGCTCTCCCTCATCGTCTGATGAATTCGTCGTAAATTGCCCGCAGGCGTTTTCGCAGGTGCAGAACTGCATATCGCTTTCGCGAAAGCAGGGTATTCATACTCACTCCGGTTTCCCGGGAAATCTCCCTGAAGCTCATGCCCTCGATCTCATGAGCTACGAATACATCGCGCTGCTCTCTCGGCAATTCCTCCAAAGCAGCTTGCAGTTCTTCGAGCAGAACGTTGCGCGCGTAAGCCCCTTCCGGTCCGGCGTCGGGAGATGGCAGCAGATCCTCGAGCGTAAGCGGTTCTCCGCCGTCCACCCGGGCTGACGGGTCTTGCACCGAAGCCATGGGCTTGTTCTTGCGGAAGCGGTCGATAATCCGATTCCGCGCAACACGAAACAGCCAGGCGCTCACCTGCTCGATCGGCTGCATCAGCCGGAAGGCCAAGGTCAGTTCGTAGAAAACATCCTGCAGGATGTCTTCTACCTCACTCTCGTCAGCGACGCGCCGGCGGATGAAATTCCGGAGCCGGCCCCGTTCGCGGGCGATCGCCGCCGTAACCTGCTGATCCTGCTCAGCCATCCAGAATGTGCTCGCGGCCTCATCCATTCATCCCTGAAGACGAATGAACGGCGCAAATATTGTAGGGGGACTGGGGAATTTCCGGGCCGTCACCGATGCCGGCTGGTGGGCCCGGGATGAGCCAGACGCTTGGGGCGGCCGGGTATGCTGCCCGTGCTATAATTTCTGTTCGCCTGCTGAGCTGCGAGGCTCAGTGATCTCCTCTAGGGGCGAATCTCTTGATCTACGATCTGCGGTTTTCGATCAGCCGATCTTCAATCTTGGGTAAGCGAGTTTCGATCAGCGATCAGCGCAATTCAAGTTCTTTAATACGCGAGGTTTAACTATGTCTGGCCATTCCAAATGGGCCACGATTAAGCACAAAAAGGGCGCGCTGGACGCCAAGCGCGGCAAGGTTTTTACCCGCCTGATCAAGGAAATCAGCATCGCCGCCAAGAGCGGCGGCGATCCAGACACCAACCCGCGCTTGCGCACTGCCATTGCCGCGGCCAAGGCTGAGAATATGCCCGCCGATAACATCAAGCGGGCCATCCAGCGCGGTACCGGCGAACTTCCCGGAGCGACCTACGAAGAATTTTCGCTTGAAGGCTACGGCCCCGGTGGTGTGGCGATTCTGCTCGATATCAATACGGACAACCGCAATCGCACGGTGAGCGAGATCCGCCACGTTTTCGGCAAAAACGGTGGCAACATGGCCGAAGCCGGCGCGGTTTCCTGGATGTTCCACAAAAAGGGGGACATCGTAGTCCCGAAAACCGCCGCCAAAGAAGACGATCTCATGGGCATTGTGCTGGATGCCGGCGCCGATGACCTTCGCGATGACGGCGAGAATTGGGAAGTCCTCACCGACCCCTCAACCTACGAGGCCGTGCTCGAGGCGGTAAAGAAAGCCGGCATCGAGCCCGCTTCCTCGAGCGTCGCCATGATTCCGCAGAATTACATCAAGCTCGAAGGCCAGCAGGCCACGCAGATGATCCGGCTCGTTGAAGCGCTCGATGAGCACGACGACGTGCAGAACGTCCATGCCAATTTCGACATTGACCAGAAGCTGATGGAGGAAGTCGCGGGCTAGCTTCGCTCTTCCGTAGAATCACAGCCGCCCGTTGAAGGGCGGCTTTTTTTCCGCTCGCCCAGCCCTTGCGGCCGGTTTTCAACATCGCAGTGGAAAAGCGCGTGGAAAAGTCTCAGAGTATTTGTGTAAACACTAAGCCAGAAAAGCACTTCTGCATTTTGCACTGGCGCTTGTGCCGAACCTTTGGGTCGAGCACTTGCGCCAAAAAAAGTGCCTGCAACTTCTCCGGAGAATTGTTCTTGAAGATAAGACTTGACCGTCTGCTGGTGGACCGGGGGCTGGTGCCTTCGCGCGAGCGCGCTCAGGCGCTGATTCTTGCGGGCAAGGTGCTGGTCAACGAGCAGAAGGGCGAAAAAGCGGGCGCCACGGTCGATTCCGAAAGCGAGATTAGGCTCCTCGGAGAAGATCTCAAATACGTCAGCCGCGGTGGACTCAAACTCGAGCGCGCTCTCGACCACTGGCACCTGGACGTCCGCGAAAAGGTCTGCCTGGACGTGGGCGCGTCTACCGGCGGTTTCACCGATTGTCTGCTGCAGCACGGCGCAGCGCGAGTCATCGCCGTGGACACCGGGCATGGTCAAATTGATTTTCGCCTCCGCCAGGACTCTCGCGTGCGCCTGCTGGAAAAAACCAACGCCCGCTATCTGACCCATGCGCAACTCGGCGAACCGGTGGAAATGATTGCCATGGATGTCTCTTTCATTTCCGCTACTTTGGTTCTGCCTGCGGTGATTGCCGCCGCTTCGCCGCAACCCGCCGCAACCCAAGTCATTGTGCTGGTGAAACCCCAGTTCGAGGCCGGGCGCACTGCAGTGGGCAAGGGAGGCATTGTCCGTGATCCCGCCGCCCAGCAGGCTGCAGTCGAAAAAGTTCGCGCGTGTGTGCGCAGCCTTGGCTGTACTCAAATCGACGTCATCGATTCCCCAATCCTGGGGGCGGAAGGCAACCGTGAGTTCCTTCTTTACGCCGTCTCCCCGGCGGGGAACCAGGAATCTGAAACTAATGATTGATTGCGCTTCTCCGGATCCGGCTTGCGCCGCTTCGCAGTTGTGAAGCCTCCCCAACCCGATCTTTATTCTGAATTCTGAAAACTTCTGTACAATTTCACTTTCATCATGGCGAACCCTCAGTCTCCATCAAAGGCCAAATTCACCGCCATTATTTCCAAGCCCGGCAAGCAGGAACTGGCCGGCATTGTTCCTGCGTTGCTCGCCTGGTTTGCCCAGCATGCTTATCAGGTGGCGGTCGACCCCGAAACCGCCCCCTATGCCGCCGGAGTCAAGGTTTTGCAGCGCGAGGAAATGGCCTCCCTGCCGCTGGACTTCGTCGTTGTGCTCGGCGGAGACGGAACTCTGCTGGCTGCGGCGCGCGCCGTCGCCAAGGCGGGCGTTCCGGTGGTGGGCGTAAATCTGGGCTCGCTGGGGTTTCTCACCGAGGTCCCACTCGAGGAGCTCTATCCCACTCTGCAGGCCATCGATGAGGGTCGATACAATGTCGAAACCCGCGCCATGGTGCATTGCAACGTTCTGCGCCAGGGCAACTCGCTCATCGAGTACGATGCCCTCAACGACGTGGTAGTCGGCAAGGGCACGATCGCCCGTCTTAATCACTGTGAAGTTTCGATTGACGGCTTGTTTGTCTCCAGCTATCAGGCCGACAGTCTGATTGTCTCGACGCCCACGGGCTCCACGGCGTACTCGCTGGCGGCGGGCGGGCCGGTGCTCATGCCTTCGGTCGACGCCTTTGTAATCACGCCGGTCTCGGCGCACTCCTTGACTCACCGGTCCCTGGTGGTTCGCGATACCGCCGAAATCGAAATTCGCCTGGAAACCGGCAACGATCAGGCCTACCTGAGCATCGACGGCCAGATCGGCATGCCGATGGAAGATGGCGACCGTGTGCGCTGCCGCAAATCGCAGTACCAGGTGAAACTGGTGCGGGTAAAGGGGACTTTCTTTGATGTCTTACGGGCGAAACTAAAGTGGGGACAAAGATAAATCTGAATTGCGATCGAAATTCATGAACAACCTTGTTCGTTTTCTGCCATTTGTAACCATTTTGATTTCAACTCTCGCCATCGCCCAAGCGCAACCCGCAGCCGACCTGATCATCCGCAATGCGAAAGTGTGGACGGTCGATCCATCTCGCCCCACGGCGCAAGCGGTTGCGGTCCTGGGGGATCGCATCGTAGCCGTCGGTTCCGACGCGGACGTTGACCTCTGGCGCGGCCCGCATACGCGGGTCCTGGACGCCGACGGCAAACTCCTGTTGCCCGGTTTCAACGACGCCCACGTGCACTTCGTCAGTGGCGGCGAGCAACTGGGTAATGTGCAGCTCAACGACGCGACCAGCGCGGCAGAAGTTGCCCGGCGGATCGAGGAGCGCGCCCGGAAGACTCCCAAAGGGGAGTGGCTCTTGGGTGGCGATTGGGACGAAACCAAATGGACGCCGCCCCAGCTTCCCAGCAAGGAACTGATTGACCGTGTCACCCCCAACAATCCCGCCCTGCTCTCCCGTTATGACGGCCACATGGTGCTCGCCAACTCGCTAGCCCTGCGTCTGGCAGGGATCACCGCCAAAACCCCGGATCCTCCCGGCGGAGTGATCGTCCATGACGCAGCCGGCAATCCTACGGGCGCATTGAAAGATGCGGCCATGGATTTGGCGGAACGAGCGGTTCCGCCGCCCTCCCATGCCCAGCTGATCGCTGCCGTGAAGCGGGCGATGGCGTATGCCGCATCGCTCGGCGTGACCAGTGTTCAGAACATGAATCCGGACTATGCCGACGTCGCCGCCTATGCGGAGCTTCTGGAAAAGGGCCAGTTGATTACCAGAATCTATGCGGCGCCGCTCATCACCCAGGGCGTGGACGACCAGGCGAAACTCGGCTTGCGTCACGCCTTTGGCGGTCCCTGGCTGCGTATCGGTGCGGTTAAAGCCTTTGCCGATGGCTCGCTGGGCTCGCGCACTGCATACTTCTTCGAGCCCTACAGCGATGAGCCCGGCAACTACGGCATCCTCTCCGATGAGATGCATCCCATTTCGCTGATGCGCGAGCGCATGATGAAGGCGGATGCCGCCGGCCTGCAAATCTGCACCCATGCCATCGGCGATCG
>Ga0335085_10016095_pt1 | contig 10826 bp, 9 predicted proteins | sample Lox_Sample_45_FD_206712 | JGI IMG/M metagenome (GOLD analysis project Ga0335085, IMG submission 206712) | Soil microbial communities from Loxahatchee National Wildlife Refuge, Florida, United States - Lox_Sample_4.5 | ecosystem: Environmental > Terrestrial > Soil > Wetlands | place: USA: Florida... | reverse complement strand
GGCCGATCTGGTAGCCCGTCTCCGGCGTGGTGCCGAACGATTCGAGATTCCGCCGGTGCATGGCGACCCGGGCCGCCGGCAGGAGCATGTCGAACGGCTTGCCCAGGACCTCCTCCGCGGCGTACCCCATCATCCGCTCGGCGCCACGGTTGAAGACGATGATGTTGAATTCTTCATCCACGGAGACAATCGCGTCTTCCGCCAGATCCAGAATGTCCGCCATGCGGGCCTCGACCGATCCCGCGCGCCGCGCCAGTTCGGCGCGGGCGAGCTCGAGCTCGGCCTCGCGGCGGCGCAGTTCGGTGTTCTGCAGCACGGCGTCCTCGAACGTCGTGATCAACAGTTCCAGGATCTGCTCCCGGTCCGCGCTGATCGTGAATTTCTTGCCGAGGAAGAGGACGTCGACGCCGACCCGCAGGCGCCCGGTGTCGCGCGCCTCGCGCGTCGCGAGGAGGTGCCGCAGGCGCGCCAGGAGGTGCTCGGATTGATACGGCTTCGTGAGAAAGTTGTCCGCGCCGCATTCCAGCCCATTGATGATGTCGAGCGGATCGGACAAGCTCGTGAGGAGGACGACCGGCGTGCGGCGGCCCGAACCTGCCTTGATGCGCCGGCACAACTCATAGCCGTCCACGCTCCCGGGCATGACGATGTCCGTGATCACGAGGTCGAAGCGCCCGCCCGCGAAGCGCGCGATCGCGGCCTCGCCGCTCGGCGCGACCTCGACGGCGTAGCCGGCGGATTCGAGGTCCGCCCGGAGGGCCTCCGCCTGCGTCGGGCTGTCTTCCGCGACGAGAACGCGGATGGGCGCCGTTGGATCGCTCACGGGACACCCTGTCTGGATTCGAACGGCGACGGAGCGCGCACGAGGTGCATGAGCCTGGCCGCGACTTCCTCAACCGGGGCGACCGCGTCGACGACCCCCGCCTCCACCGCCTCACGCGGCATGCCGTAGACCACCGATGTCGACTCATCCTGCGCGAGCACAAATCCGCCCGCCGCGCAACCCGTCCACCCCGTCACTGCCCATGCCGGTGAGAATAACGCCGACGGCGGCCGCCCCATAGCTCCGGGCCAGTGATTCGAACAGGTAGCTCGCCGACGGCCGGAATCCGTTGATCGGCGGCGCGTCCGACACCACGATCCGACCGTCGGCGTTCGCGCCGATATGTCGACCTTCCGGCGCCAGGAGGACGGTGCGAGCGGGCACCGGCTCCCCAGCCTCGGCGACTCTGACGCGCAACGGGCAGGTCGAGCTCAGCCATGCGGCCAATCCGTCGACGAATCCGGCCGCGATGTGTTGCACGACGAAAATCGGGATCGGAAAGTTCCCGGGAAGGTCGGAGAGGATTCGCTGCAGCGCCGCCGGACCTCCGGTCGAGGCGGCGATTCCAATGACCTTGACCGACGGGCGCGGCACGTTCGGGCGAGGCGGCGTGGGTCGCGCCGCCGGCCCTCGGCGCGGCCAGTGACGAACGACTTTGACCTGCGACATCGCTCGCGCCATCGCGAGCAGTTGGGCGCGCTGCGCCTCGAACGCCGGCGCACTCGGATGCTCGGGCTTCGGCGTCATCGTGAGAGCGCCCGCACGCATCGCGTTGAACGACAGGTGGACATCGCCGTGGCTCGTGCTGGACGAGACGATGATGATCGGGGTGGGCGCGATCGCCATGATCTCCTTGGTCGCCTCGAACCCGTCCATGATCGGCATGTGGACGTCCATCGTGATCAGATCCGGCTTGAGCCGTTCCGCCAACTCGACGGCCTCGGCGCCGTTCTTGGCGGTCCCCACGACCTGGATCGTCGGATCGCTCGTGAGAATCTCCACGAGCAGCTCGCGCACCGTGAGGGAGTCCTCGGCTACGACCACGCGTATCACCCGCCCGCCTCGCCCAGCAACTGTCTGATGGCATCCAGCAACATCTGTTGATCGAATGTCGACTTGGCGAGATATGCGTCAGCCCCGGCTTCCAGGCCGCGCGCGCGATGTTCCGGCGATTCGAGGGCCGTCACCAGTATGACTGGCACCTCGCGAAATCGTTTCGACTTGCGCATCGCCTCGCAGAGGCCGAACCCGTCCATGCGCGGCATTTCGACGTCCGCGACGACCAGATCGGCTCCGTGTTCCTGCAACCACCTCCAGGCCTCGGCGCCGTCCACCGCGGTGGCGACGTCGTGTCCGGCTGCCTCGAGGATGCTCTGCTCCAGCGTTCTCGTCGTGATCGAGTCGTCGACGACCAGAACGCGGTGCCTCGCCGGCTTGGCCGCGTTCAACGGCGTCGCCAGTCCGGCGCCGGGGCTCGCGCCAAGACCGGCGGCGATGATCGCCGCGCCGTCGAGCACGAGCGCGATCCTCCCACTCCCCAGGATCGCGGCACCGCTCACGAACGGCAGCGCTTGTCGACCTCGCCAGATCGGACGGAGCACGACGTCTTGCTCCGCGACCAACGTGTCGACCGCGACCGCGAGTCGGGCAGCTCCCGTCTTGAGGACGACGACCTGGAGGGCACCGGCGGGCTGCCGCTCGACGAGCGGCGGGAGCAGGCGCGCGAGCGGAACGAGCGGCACCGGCGCCTCGTCGCGCAAGACCATCACGTCGCGGGCGTCCGCGCGTTTGATGTCGGACATCGGAACGCGCAGCATGCGATCAATGTGCGCGGTCGGAATCGCGAGCAGCTGCGATCCGGCTTCGGCCAGGACCGCCGAGACCGTCGCGAGGGTCGGTGGACACTCGATCGTGAAGGTGGCACCGCGACCCGCGTCCCAGGTGACGCTGACCGCGCCTTGCACCCGTTCCACCGCGGTCCGCACGATGTCGAGCCCGACGCCTCGACCCGAGATGGCCGTCACTTCCTCGCGGGTCGACAGGCCGCCGGCAAACAACGCTCGCGCGAGGGACTGGTCGTCCTCCAGAGCCGGCCGGCCCTGGCGCTCCATTTGCCTGCGGATCCCGGCGACGTCCAGCCCGGCCCCGTCGTCCGCGACGGAGACGACGAGGCGGTGGCCGCGCATCGCGGCCGTCACGCGGATCACGCCGGACCGGGGTTTGCCAAGACGCAGCCGGTCCGCCGGCGGTTCGATGCCGTGATCCACGGCGTTCCGCACCAATTGGAGCACGGCCTCGCGCAGCCCGTCGAGCACGCCCCGGTCAGCCGCCACGCCCCCGCCCTCGACCACGAGTTCGGCCTCCTTGGAGCCCGTGGCCGCCAGATCGCGCACCACCCGTGGCAGCGCGTCAAACACGTCGCTGATCGGCCGAAGGCGCAGCAAACGCACGCCATCGGCGACGTCGGACGCGACCCGTGCCAGCGCGCGGGATTCCTTCTTCGCGTTGGTCGACAGCCGCGCCGTCTCGTCGCGCATTCGCCGGACGTGCTCGTCGACGCCGTTCACGGCCGCAACGACGGGCGGCGGGGCCCCGGCAACCTCGAGGAAGGCGCGCACGCGTCGAGCAGCGTGGGTCCACTCGGCCGCGGTACGCGACGCGGCAGCCTGCAGGTTCCCGAGATCCGCGGCGCTCTCCGAACCGGCGGCCACGGCAACCAGCAGCTGACCGGCTGCCGCAAGAAGCAAATCCAGCTTGTCCGCCTCGACGCGAACGGTCGGCTCGGGTGCGGGCTCACGATCCGCTCGCGCACGACTGACGGGCGCCGACCGGGGCGCCGACGGGTCGGGCGAAGCCGCACCCACACTCGACCCCGGTGACGGCGCCATCCGCGACAGCACGGGGCCGGACCCGCCGGGCGGCCGAGCCGCGTCCGGACGCGCGAGCCGGTCGCGCAGGGCGGCCAAGGGGGAGTCCGACAAGTCGCGCCGGGTCTCGAGACGGTTCCCCGCGTCCGACAGCGCGTCGGCGGCTGTAAACAGTAACGAGAATTCGGCCGGGCCCAACACGAGCGTTCCGTCGCGCGCCTGCGCCAACAACGTCTCGAGCGAGTGGCACACATGTTCGATGGTCGGCACGTTCGACGCCCGCGCGGCGCCCTTCAGCGTATGGGCAACACGGAACAGCGCCTTTTGCCGCTCCGGATCGGCCGGCGTTCGCTCGAGCGCCAACAACTCGGCATTCATGACGGCGACCTGTTCCTTGAGTTCGCCAATGAACATGGCCAGCAGTCGCGCGGCCAGCTGATCGTTGCTCATCCGGTCGAGCGCGCCCGTGCCCGTCCTCGCTGCTCGCCGCCAACCAGCGCCAGCAACGTGACGCCCAGACCGTTCAGGTCCTGTGCGGCACGTTCCGCTTGTTTCGTCGACGCGAGGTTCTGCTGCGTGGCCGCGTGGATGCTCGTCATCGCCTGGCGCACCTGCGCCATTCCCACGGCTTGTTGTCCGGCCGACGCCACAATCTGCGCGGCGGCCTGCGCCGCCTCGGCCACGGCTTCGGCGAGGGCCCGGATCGTCTGACCGGCCTCCGTGACCTGCTTCGTCGTCGCGGCGACCTGCTTATTGCCCTGCTCCGTCGTCATGACGGCGGCGCTCGTCGCGCGCTGGATCTCCCCAAGGATGCGCCGGACCTCGACCGTCGCGCGCTTCGATTGCTCGGCCAGGCTCTTCACCTCGCCGGCGACGACCGCGAAGCCTCGCCCCTGTTCACCCGCGCGAGCAGCTTCGACCGCCGCGTTCAACGCAAGCAGGTTGGTCTGCTCGGCGATGTCGTTCACCGTCGCGATGATCTCGCCGATCGCCTGCGCTTGTTCCGCGAGCGCGAGAATACTCTCGGCAATGGAGTCGACTTGCTCCTTGACCGCGATCATGGCGCCGGTGGACTCCTCCACGGCTTTTCGGCCGGCGCGACCGACGTCGGCCGCACGTTGCGAGGAGTCGGCGACCGCCTTTGCCCGCTGCGAGGCCTGCTCCGCCGTTTGGGCCACCTCGTCCACGGTCGCCACGGTCTCGGTCACGGCTGCGGAGGTCTCGCTCGCGCCCGACGCCTGTTGTGTCGTCGCGGCAAGAATCTCCGCCGCACTCGTCGCAAGCACCGCGGTCGTCTCCTGCAACGGGCCGCTCACGGCGTTGTAGAGGACCGCGCCGGCCACGACCCCGATGACGACGGCGAGAACAACCGAGAGGAGCAGGGCCAATCGGGCGCGATCGGCCGTACGCGCCGCGTCATCGGCCTGCGCCGTGAGCAGCTGACGTCCTGCCGAGACTTGCGCGTCGAGATCCGTCCGCAGCGTCGTGAACACGGTTCCGGGAACATGGGTGTCGCGCAGTTGCCGGGCGTCGACAACGCCCCGCTGCTGGCCAGCCGCGACCACGTCGTCGGTCAGTTTCGTCCAGTTCGCGACCTCGCTCGAGACGCTGTCGATTCCCGCGACGCGTCCGGCGAGCACCGGATTCGCTCGGAGGTCGGCCAAGGCGTGCGCGGTGGCGTCGAGGTTTTGCCGTCGGATCGCGATTTGGGCGGTGTTGCCCGAGAGCAGGTATTCGAGCAGGGCCCGCTCCGCGTCGCGGCTGCCGCCCCGGGCGCGCGCGGAGGCGTCGAGCAGGCTCGCGCTCTGGGCGTCGAGCTCGATGAGGCGCGCCGACGTTTGTCGGAGGCTCGCGTACGCGATGGCCCCCACCGCCACGAGCAGCAGGAGCACCACGGAGAAGCCGGTCACGATGCGCCGTCCCACGGTCCACGTCATATCAGCACTCCCTCATTCAAGATGAACCCCCACTGACTCAAACATCCGGCGGTCGTCGATCACGAGGACCGCGTTGCTCGTGATGCCCCGGAGGTAGGCGCCGCGGCCGCCGAGGTCGCCGGATACCGGGTGGATCTCCCCGGTGGGAACCGCCACGATTCCGTGCGCTTCGTCGGCCAGAATGCCGAAGACCACCCGGCCATCCCCAACCACGATGACTTGCCGCAGGTCGTTCAGCGCGCCCCGATGGAGGCCGAGAGCCGCGCGGAGATCCAGAATCGTCAGGACGTCTCCCCGCCACGCGGTCACACCGAATAACGGCGGCGTCGACCCAGGCAGCGCGCTCACCTGTGTCAATCGAAACACGGCCTGGACGCGCCGTGACGGCATTCCATAGACCTCGCCGGCAAGGCCAAACGTGAGGAGGTCCAACACCTCTCCCCGCTGCGCGGCGGCCAGGGGGCGCGCCAGCGCGCGCGCACGCTCCTTCAACGTCTCGCGGATGCGATCCACCCCCGTACTGCTCGGCCCGCCGGTCACGCGGCCGCACCGGGCAGCAATCGCAGCCGGATTCTCGTCATCTCCACAAGACGGCCGGAAGGCTCACCGTCGGATGCCGGCACGATGTCGTCCGGCGCCATGGCCGCGAGCAGGCGCTCCCCGTTCAGCAACGCGCGTCGCGCACCGTTCACGTCGTCGAGTCGCGCGAGCGCGTCTCCGAGCGCCAGGTGCGCGACCACGAAACCGCGATCCAAGTACAGCGCTCGGCGAGCCGCTGCCGCAGCCGCTTCAGGTTGGCCCGCCTCGGTCAACAGCACGGCGTGGAGATACGCGAGCTCCGCCGACATGCCGTGCCGGTCTTGCGCGGCCACGCACGACGCGGCCGCCGCCGCTAGGTCGCCCATGTTGGCGAGTGACCGCACGAGCAGGATCCAGCCCGACACCTCCTGCGGGGACGCGGCCACCAGTTCGGCGGCGCGTGCGGCCGTGCGCGCGTAGTCGCGCGCCACGTACCATCGGGCGACTTCCGCCCACTCGGACTCGGGCGCTGCCGCGTCGGATTCGGGAGGCGCGACCGAGGGAGCACCGATCGATTCGTCCTCTGACGACACTCCGTTGGATGGCATGTGCTCATCACGCGGCACGGGCGCTGAGCGCTCGCCCGCGGGGGCACGCGCCGGCGGCATCCAGGACGGCGCGGGCCACGCGATTCGCGTCGATGGCGGATCGTCGGCGCTCCGGCGATAGGCGAGGCCGGCTTGCGTGACCGTCACCCCGCACGGCACCAACTCGGACAGCATCGGGTCCGACGCACCGAGCAAGAGCCAGCCGCCCTCGCCGAGCGAGTCGATCAGGCGCTGCGCCACCCGCGCCGTCGTATCCGGGTCGAAGTAAATCAACACGTTCCGGCATACGATCAGATCCATTCCCCACACGCCGGCAGCGAGCGACGGATACGTGTCTTCAGCGAGATTGAGGTAGCGAAAGTCGACCGCATCGCGAACAGAAGGATCGAGGACGAACTGATCCCGGGTTCGCGTGAAGTACGTCTGCGTCACGCGATCCGGTACGCCGCGAAGCGACCATTTGGTGTACGTCGCGTTCCGGGCCCGCGCCAATGCGGTCCGGGACAGGTCGGTTCCGACGATGTGCGTGATCGGGCCCAGGCCCATTTCGCGCGCGAGAATGGCCAGCGTGTAGGGTTCTTCGCCGGTCGCGCATCCCGCGCTCCAGATCCGGAGGGCGCGCCGCCGCGGCGGACGTGCTGCCCATTCGGCCAGGATCGTGTTCCGGATCAGTTCGACCTGTTGCGGTTCGCGAAAAAAGTACGTTTCACCGACGGTGATGCGAGCGACGAGGTCATCGAGCAGCGCGGGCTCCACGCCGAGGCGAGCCCGGTAGTCGGCGGCTTCGTGTACGCCGGCGTTTCGCATGGCCGCGGCCACGCCTGCGCTGAACGACTGCAGACGACCTCCGGTGAAGGAGAGACCCGTTCGCCTACGGACGAGCGCCGCCGTCTCGCGGATGTCCGAGCTCACGGCGTCCGGGCCGATCACGAATCCCCTGGTGTGGGGGTCGAGTCAGGCCGCCCAGCCGCGCGGGCAGCGATCGCGGCATCGACCCGAACGCCATCGTTCCCCGACAGGAACCGGTCGAGGTCGGCGATAATGAGCAGGCCATCGTCGAGTCGCGCGATTCCCGAGACCTGGGGTCCGAGCCCGTCGACGGCGGATGACTCGTCGATTGCGTCGGCGGCGACCGACCTGACATCGAGCGCGCGATCCACCCGAAGTGCCACGCGACGGGGACCGGCATCGGCAATGATCATGTGCTGATCCAGCGCGATCGGTTCCGGCGGGAGGCCGAGTCGCTCGCGGAGGTCGATGACCGGGATGAGCGTCCCGCGGACGTTGATCACCCCCTCGACGTCGGGCGGGGCTTGCGGCAACGGCTCGATCCAGACCGCGCGAAGAACCTCCCGCGTCGATTCCACGAGGAGAGCGAGGCGGTACTGCGCCAAGTCGAATGCGAGCAACTGAACCGCCGAAACCTCCGGTGGGCGGAAAGCATTCGGGTCGAGCGCGCGCTCGCGAATGCACGGGTACAGTAGACCGCCGGCCGTCCGCTTCGCAAGAGCATCCTCCTGTTAACGAGCGTTAACAGGCGTCATCGCCCGGGCGAATGTCAACTGCTATAGAGAATGTCCTCGTGACTCTTGGGCGCCTCGCCCGCCAGTCGCCCCCGTCCCAGCGGGCGACACCCTCTGGATGCGGCTGGCGATCCGCGAGGACCGGACCGCACTCGGGTCGAGCGCTCCGGCGGGACGTCGAGGCAACCGTTACAATCCGTGTGGAAAAGTGGCGAGTTCTGTAACGGTCCCCCGTGGAGCCGACGGATAGCGTTCTCGGTATGTCCAATTCCCCACTCATGCCACAGTCGAAAGGGAGAGTCTTGATTGTGGAGGACGAGCCCGCGCTCAGGGCGTTCCTACTGCGCTCACTCCGCAAAGACGGGTTTGAGGTCGAAGGCACGGAAAACGGTGTTGAGGCAATCGACTTGTGCCGACAGACATCATTTGACGTTGTGGCGACCGACCTCCAGATGCCTGGCATGGACGGCCTGGAGTTCCTGCGTCGCGTGCGCGAACACGATTTGGACCTTCCCGTAATCCTGATGACCGGGGCGCCGTCGATCGAAAGCGCGGCTGACGCGGTGGCGTACGGAGCACTTCGTTACCTCACGAAGCCATTTGACATTCGCGAGTTTGTCGACGCCATTCAATACGGCATCCGTATCCGGAAGGTGGGGTTGCTCCAACGGGAAGCCGGCATGCACATGGGACACCGGCGGCCCTTTCCCGGTGATCGTGCGGGTCTCGAGGCGCGATTCGCGCGCGCCCTGAACGGGGTGTGGATGGCGTATCAGCCAATCGTCTCATGGTCGCGCCGGAACGTGTTTGCTTACGAAGCCTTGTTGCGTTCGACCGAGCCAACGTTGCCGGAGCCCCTCATTCTCCTCGAAGTCGCTGAACGACTCGGCCGGCTTCACGACCTGGGACGAACGATCCGATCGCGGGTTGCCGAGGGGTCGAGGCAGGCGATGACGGATACCATGCTCTTTGTCAATCTCCACCCCGACGATTTGCGCGATGACGAACTGTTCTCAGCGAATCAACCGCTCGTCGAACTCGCGACCCGTGTCGTCCTTGAAATCACGGAGCGGGCGTCACTGGAAGGTATTCAGAACACGCGGGCGCGGATTGCGGCCCTTCGCACGCTCGGCTTTCGCGTGGCCGTCGACGACCTTGGGGCCGGCTATTCGGGCCTCGCGAGTATGATCCAGTTGGAACCGGATGTGGTCAAGCTGGATATCTCGCTGATCCGCGGCATCGACGCTGAGCCCACGAAACAGCGACTGGTGGGGTCGATGTGCCAATTGTGCCGGGATATGGGAATCACCGTCGTCGCCGAGGGGATCGAGAATGTGGCGGAGCGGAACACCGTCGTCGAACTCGGGTGCGATCTCCTGCAAGGGTACGTATTTGCGCGCCCCGAGCGGCATTTCGCTCAGCCGGCGTGGGCGGCGTAAGGAGAAGGACCGGCATCGAACAGGTGCTGAATGCGGCTATCGATCAGGCCGCCGTCGTCGGTAGCTGCCGCGGAGACACCGCTACGCTTTAGTTTCGTGGGGTGCAACGCGAAGAGGATATCAACATGCGCACCTTGCTCGTGCTCGCCGCGTGTGGTCTCGCGGCGCTTGTTCCACGGGCCAATGCCCAGCAAACGGCCAAAGGGACGACGGCCGCCCCTCGGTTCACGCTGACGAGCCCGGACTTGACGCCGAACGGCCGCATTGCCGAGGCGCATGTGTTCAACGGTATGGGGTGCAGCGGCAGGAACGTTTCTCCCGCGTTAGTGTGGAAGAACGCGCCAACTGGCACGAAGAGCTTCGCCGTCACCGTATATGATCCAGACGCGCCAACGGGAAGCGGCTGGTGGCATTGGGTGATCTACAACATCCCCGCGTCGGTTACGTCACTGTCGAGCGGCGCGGGCGACGCGAAAGGGACCGCGGCGCCGCGAGGTAGCGTGCAGGGCAATACCGACTTCGGCACGCCGGGCTATGGGGGACCGTGCCCCCCGGCGGGCGACAAACCGCATCATTACGTGTTCACGGTCTATGCGCTCAAGGTCGACAAGCTCGACCTGCCGGCCGGAGCCACCGCCGCCTACGTCGGTTTCAACTTGCACGCGAACGCGATCGGGAACGCGACGTTGACCGCGCTCTACGGGCGGTGACGTTGCGCATCAGATCGATGACGTGGTTGCGCCAGCGCGCGATGCCCCAGTCGCGACGAACCAGCCCCATGTACTCGAGTCGGTCGGCCGGTTCGTCCAGGCACCGTCTGCCTGGTCACTGCCTTCGGCTGATCCCCGAACGGTTGTGCCGGTGAACGATCCCGTAATACCAGGACCACACGTCTTGCTCGCCGAGCAATCTCCGGCGCCAGTCAGCGTGAGCCGGGCACGGTGCTGAAGCGCCCTTGTGTTTTGAAGGGGATGGTGAAATGACCAATGGGGGCCTCGACGATCACATCGCCGGACACCTCGTAGTTGACCAGCCCGGCCGCCCAGACCGCTCGCCGCGCCACGTCCAATCCGGTGAACGAAAACTCGACGGGTATGCCGATCACTGTCG
>Ga0335085_10016094_pt1 | contig 10826 bp, 11 predicted proteins | sample Lox_Sample_45_FD_206712 | JGI IMG/M metagenome (GOLD analysis project Ga0335085, IMG submission 206712) | Soil microbial communities from Loxahatchee National Wildlife Refuge, Florida, United States - Lox_Sample_4.5 | ecosystem: Environmental > Terrestrial > Soil > Wetlands | place: USA... | reverse complement strand
GCGTCGGTGGTGCCGACCCGGAAGACGTGCCCGTCCCCCGACACGGCGGTCGCCCCGGGAAGGGCGGCGAGCCGCTCGCGCCAGTCGCCGGGCGCCCCCTGGAAGGCCACGTCCACGGTGTTCCTGCCGGAGATCGCGGCTTTGAGCCGGAGCGGCGCGTCGAGCGCCATCAGGTGGCCGTGGTCCACGATGGCGATCCGGTCGCAGAGCTGATCGGCCTCGTCCATGTAGTGCGTGGTCACGAGCACCGTGAGCTTGTGCTCCGCCTTGATCTTCCGGAGCATCTCCCAGACCGCGGTGCGGGAGACCGGGTCGAGCCCCGTGGTGGGCTCGTCCAGAAAGAGGATCCGGGGCTCGTGGACCAGGCCCCGGGCGATCTCCACGCGCCGCCGCATGCCCCCGGAGAAGTTCTTGACCGGCTTGTCGGCCCATTGGGTGAGCTCGACCGCCTCGAGCAGGTCGGCGATGAGCTTGGGACGCCGCTCCTTCGGAACCCCGTAGAGCTTGGCGAAGATGAGCAGGTTCTCGTTGGCGGAGAGCTCGGTGTCGGTGGTCATCGCCTGCGGGATGACGCCGATGACGCGCCGCACCTCATTCGCCTGGGTGACGATGTCGAAGCCCCCCACGTGGGCCGAGCCCGAGGTCGGGCGCACGAGCGTGGTGAGCATCCGGATCAGGGTGGATTTCCCCGCCCCGTTGGGGCCGAGGAGGCCGAAGATCTCGCCTTCCGCGACGTCGAAGCTGAGGGCGTCGACGGCGGTGAAGTCCCCGAACTTCTTGGTCAGCTCCCGCACCTCCACGGCGTTCACTTCGGGGGCGCTCCGACGGGCAGGAGCACGTAGGCCGTCATGCCCACGGCGAGCCGGCGATCGGCGTTCGGGACGCGGAGCCGGATTTCGAAGGTTTTGATGTCGCGCTTGGTGCGGCTCACGTCGCGCTGGGTGGCGAAGCCCGCGTCCACGCCGCGATAGAAGACGGTGCCGGTGCGCCGGGCGCCCGAGGGGAGCCGCACGGTGAGGGTGTCGCCGATCCGCACCCGGTCGATGTACGACTCCTCGACGTCGGCGCGGACCCAGAGGGAGTCGGGGTCGACGAGCGTGAGCACCGGCTGGCCCGCGAGCACGACTTCCCCGAGCTGGGCGGCGCGGACATCCACGATCCCGGCGAGAGGGGCGCGGAGCTCGGAATAGGAGAGCCGGACGTCGGCCTTGGCGGTCTGGGCGCGGGCCGCTTCCTGCTGGGCGCGGGCGGCGGCGAGGGCGGAGCGCTTGGCCGCGACCTGGCGGTCCGCGGCGTCGGCCCGGGCCTGGGCCATGGTATAGGCGGTGTTGGCGGAGTCGGCCTCCTGCTGCGTGACGCCCCCTTCCTTGAAGAGCGCGAGCACGCGGTCGCGGACCAGCCTCGTGTTGGCGAGGTCGGCGGCGGCGGCGGAGTCCTGCGCCTCGGCGACGGCCAAATCGGCTTCGCCCGCCGCGACCTGCGAGCCGAAGGCGCTGGCGCTCTGGACGTAGTAAGCGCGGTCGGCCTGGAGCTCGGCGGGCGACAGCACGGCCAGGAGCTGGCCCGGCTCCACCGAATCGCCCTCGGCCACGAGGAGCTTCGTCACCTGGCCCGCCACCTGGGGCGAGACGATCACGTCGTTCGTCGTGACGATCCCGGTGAGCACCAGGGCCTTGTGGCCGCCGCGGAAGGCGAAATAGAGGATGGCGCCGACCGCGAGCGCGGCGACGAGAATGCGGATGCGCTTCATGGAGCTCCCGGGAGCGGTATGAAACGTCTGTATTAAACGACCGTTTTACCCGGGAGTCAATACGCGGGCAGGGGCAACCCGGTTCCAAGCTCCTTGCCCGAAACGCCGGTCCAGACCACGAGTCCCATCGTCACCGCGCCGGTCAGCCAGCCGAGCGCCAGGTAGGCGTCGGGGGCGGCGAGGAGCACCAGCAGGACCGCGCCGAGCAGCACGAGGAACGTCAGCCAGCGGGCGCGGGGGAGCAGGGTCCGGAGGACACCGGGCACGAGGAGCGCGGCGAATCCGGCCAGGGCGGCCGCCACCCCGCCGGTGCTGACGAGCACCAGCGCCGCGACCGCAACGGACGGCAGAAGCCAGGCCGGGTGACGCCGCCGGACCAGGAGGATCGCCGCGGCCACGGCGGCCGCGAGGAAGCCCGCCCCCGCCATCAGGCCGCCCAGGGGGTCGGGGGCCACGCCTTCGGCCCGGTCCCTGATGCCGCGGAGCATCTGCCGCTCCATCACGAAGTGGACCGGATCCCACACGAGCGCGCGGACCGTGGCCTCGAACGCGCTGGCCGGATGCCGGGGCCGCTCGCGGACCAGGACCCGGGAGCGGTCGGGCGCGAGGGACTCGACCACGAAGGTCCCCCACCCCATCAGGACGAACGAGCGTCCATCCTCGACGCCCACGACCGGCAGCGCGGTGAATCCCGGCCGCGCCCCCGGGTAGCCGGCCTGCGTCAGCCGGATGGTGTCCCCCACGCCGAGCGTGGGCGCCGGGAACAGATCGCTCCGATTGTGAATGTCGTCGCCGAAGAGATTCTCGAGCCAGTCGTAGCTGTAGAACCCTCCGCGTCCCTGCCCGATGCGGGTCACCCATTCCCAGGTGACGGTGGCGGGGGCGCGGACGGTGATGGCGCGGGTCTCCTGGCTCACGGGCGGCGGCCAGTACTGGTCCCCGGGGAAGGTCCGGGCGCGCTCTTCGGCCGTCGACCCCCACTGCGCCATCCACGGCGGCGCGACGAGGCCGAACACGAGCAGGACGAAGCCGAGCCCGACGAGGACCAGCGTTCTCGGTTTCACGACCAGCTCACTTCGCGGGTCGCGGCCAGCTGGTGCGGAATGGCGAGGCGGGCGAATTCCCGGCTGGTCTCCCGCAGATCGTCCCAGTCGGTGTATTCCGTGTCGTGCCGGGTGTCGGCGGCGGGCATGGCCCGCGTCACGATCCGCCGCATGATCCAGCGGGTGAAGAAGTTGTACCGCGTGAACGGCGTCGCTCCCGCGACGAGCTTGCGGACCGCCGGGTGCCATCCGGTGCGCGCGAGGAACGTGTGGACGATGTCGTCCAAGTGGGCCCGCGCCTGGGGCGTGTGCTCCAGTACGGCCAGACACACGGCCAGGAACGCGGTGGGCCGGGTGTTCAGGGCTTCGTGATGCTCTCCCACCCATTGCACCACGGGCCGCTGGAACTTCCCCGCCCGCACGGAGGCGGCCACGACCACGCCGTCATAGGGCTCCGGAGTCACGGACACCGCGCCCTTCGCATTGACCACGTCCACCGCGCACCCCTCGGTTTCGAGGGCGGCGCGCACGGCGTATGCGATCTTCGCGGTGTGACCGTCGGTCGTGCCGTAGAGAACGAGGATCCGGGTCATCGGCAGCTCCTGAAAGAGCGACTGCCGATATGTCGCGAGGGCGGCGTGAAACGAAGGTGAATCCCGGGTGAAAGCTCGTGCGTGAGCCGGCGCTCAGAGGAGCGCGGTGACGCCCCGCTCGTGGTCCAGGAGCCAGCGCTTCCGCTCGATGCCGCCTCCGAAGCCCGTGAGATCGCCGTTCGCGCCGATCACCCGGTGACAGGGAACGATGATGGCCACGGGGTTCCGGCCGTTCGCGGCGCCCACGGCGCGGAAGCCGTTCTTCGAGTGGACCCGGCGGGCCAGCTCTCCGTAGCTGATCGTCACACCGAACGGGATGCTCCGGAGGGCCTGCCAGACTTCGACTTGGAACGGGGTGCCCCGCAGGTCGAGCGGCACGTCGAACCTCGTCCGCTGGTGGTCGAAGTATTCGGCCAGCTGGGTCCGGGCGGCGGCCAGGATCGCCGACCCGTCGTCGGGGAGCCACCCCGTTCGCCCGGGGCCGTGCGCCCACTGCTCGAAGAGGAGGCAGGTGAGGCCCCGCTCGCTGGCGGCGAGAGTGAGCTCGCCGACGGGGCTTGGGACGGTGGTGAAGCGAATGGCGCCCATGGGGTGAATGCTACCCCAGGGCGCCATTGGCGGATATCCGGATTCGGATCAGGTAGCCGGCGCTTCGCCGTCCTTGCGGCCCTTGAAGAGCCGCATCAGGAAGAACACGGCCGCGATCACGAGGGCGACCTTGAGCAGGAAGCCCAGGAGCGGGAAGACGAGGAGCGCGGCGAGTTTCAGCAGGACGACACCGGCGATCCCGACGGCGGCGAGCTGAAGGACTGGCTTGAGCATATGGGACTCCGGTTTGAAGGTGCCGGTGACTCCTACGCAAGAGTCGGTGTCGGTGTGTCAGTCCACGCGTAAGCGTACTCGTCGCAGCCATTTAGGGAAGAGCACGGGACTAGAGATCGAGGCCAAGGGACAGGGAGATTCCTCCAAATCGCCCCTGGCGAATCGTCTGGCCCACGTTTTGGCTCCCCGCCCCGCTCGCAAAGTCCAGCCTTTGGAGCTCGTATGCCACGGCGAATCTCAAGGGAACCCGGGGCGGACGGATGCCGATCTCGACGCTTCCGTCCCAGGCCAGGTTCGGGTCCTCCATCAGCTGGGAGGTGGAGACGTGGACCGCGTAGTGAGCAACGAACCGTGCGCTCACCAAACCGGGCACCAGCTCTCCCCCCAGCCCCAAGCCCACCCGCAGGCCGGCGAACCGCTGGTCGCCGAGCGCCGAGTTCGCCCGACGGTACCAGGACTCGACATCGACCCGGACGGGACCAGCGATGAAGAGTCCCCCGCCCGCCGTCCACACCTCGAGTTGTCGGTCGGGGAGGGAGTCTCCGACGGCGCCGGTCGTGCCCTTGAGGTACCGCCCGGTGACGTAGAACGGCCCCGCTCGGAGGGCGGCGCGGACGCCAGTGAGGCTTCCCTGCACGGAGTACGGGGTGCCCGAGTACACACCCTCTTCCGACAAGAACAAGACCTGTCCCTGAAGCTCGAGATTGTGACGAAAGTCCTGGGCGGGTGCGGCGCGAACCAGGACGAGGGCGGCGGTCAGGGTGCCGGCGAGTGCTCTCAGGGTTGCCATTTCAGCGCCATGTGGTAGGGACCGGCGACGAGGCCGGAGTCTTGCCGCGCCACGAGTGCCCGCCGTTCATCCCACTCCCGGCGCCGCTTGGCGTTCTCTGCCACTCGCTGCGGATCGATCGTGTTAGGATCGGCGGTGGCCGCTCCCAGGATGCCGATCACCGCCGCGGAAATGCCCACGAGTGCGAGGCGCCCCCCGTTTGAAGGACCCTGCCAGTTCGCGGAGCCCAGTGCGCCGAGGCCGAAGGTCAGGCCGCTGAAGGTCAATCCTTTGAAAAGGCTGCGGATCCCGATTCCCTTCCCCCGCGTCTCTCGCACCAACGCCGTGTCGGGAATCGGTCCGGGGTCGGGCAGGAGAATCGGCGGGTCTACGGTCACGACGAGCTCACGCCGCAGGACGTTGGGGATGCTCCCTGGAGCTGAGGCGGCGACGCTGACGGCGTACCGGCCACTGGGGAGGGGCCGAGGTGGCCCGGACCGCCTGCGCCCGAACCAGTCGAGCAGCACGAACGTCGTGACGTGCGCGCTGTCGACCAGGACCGTGTCCCCCGAGGGGTCGAGCATGGTCATCTGTATGCGCGCGGGGCGGTCGGTAGCCACCCGCAGCTTGAAAGTGTCCTGCCCCGCCATTCCCGCGAGCTCAGGGGTCACGAGGGTGTGATTGACGAGCTCGATCGCGGTGATCTTCACCACGTGCGCCGCGACTCCCGCGAACAGGTCGGCCAGGCGGGCGTCGAAATCGTCGGAGCCGACCGTCAACGTCGGGTCGAGCGTCAGGGCCCGCGTGAACAGCGAGTCAACGCCCTGCCCTCCTCCCTGCTGATACGAGGCGGCGGCGAGCAAAGCGGTCTGGAGGGCGGCCACATGTGGGTCCGTATCAGCCGGTGCGGTGAGGCGACGCACCTCCGCCAGTGCCCCTCGATCGAGCGCCGCGAGCGCCGCCTGAAGAGGTGCGCCCGAGCGCGCCACTCGATCCCGCAGCGAATGTGAGGGAATGAAGTGGGCCGCGGTGTCGGGCTGGAGGGAGAACAGCACGGTCGTGTCGCTTCCCGAGACGACGGACAGGTCTCGCTCCACGGTCGCATAGCCGGACCGGACCAGCGTGATCCGATGGAAGCCCTCCGGGAGCTTCACGTTCAGGACCGGAGTCTCGCGGACGTTCGTACTCCCATCGATCTCCACCATCGCCCAGGGGAGGGCCACGATACGGAGCGTGCCGGGGGGAATGAACACGGTGTCGAGTGCTTCGGGACGTTGCGCGTCCTCGCCGGCCACGACGGTCAGGGTGTCCGTGCGGTCATGGAAGTGCGGGGCGGAGATATGGAGCACATGCCGTTGCCCAACCAGGAGGCGGAGATCCGGCGACGTCGCGGGGACGTTGTCCACGACGATCCGGGCGCCCGCCGGAAGACCGGTCAGGTGCACATTTCCCGTCGGCAGCGCGCCGGAGGCGATCATGGATTCCCGAAGCCGGGTCAAGTGCCTGATCCCGTCTGCGCCGAAGACGTTCTGGTACCGGCTCAAGCTCAGTCCCGGGTACGCCCGGAACGCCCGCGCTTCCTCGGTGACCGCTCCCACGGAGTCGTTCCGATCCTGGATGAGTGCTACCGCCAGGTAGAGAGCGGCCTCGGCCTCCATCTCGGGTGGAAGTCCGTGTTCCGGTGCCAGGAGATTGCCGAGAATGCGCTCGGCTTTGCCCGAGTCCGCCATCTGGATCGCCTGCTTCGCGACGGCGAGCGACTCCGCGGCGTTGACTTGCGCTCCGAGACTCAGAGGGACGGCACCCCCGACAAGCAGGAACAACAAGGTCTTCATGGAGACGAGTCCGCGGTGAGTTGGATGAAGGGAACGGCCAGGCTGTCGCGCGCGCGGATCACCAGAGTCGTGTCGTAGTCCTTTTCGCCGTCGGCGTGGAAGTGGAGCGTGTGTTTGCCCACCGAGAGCGGATGACGACGCAGGGGCGTTTGACCTGCCGGGACGCCGTCGATCGACACGTACGACCTCGGAAGCGTGTTCGCCCAGACCAGGCCGAACGCGGGCGGCGGTGGGGTCGTGTCACGGGGGGGCTTCGGGATCGGCTTCAACTGAACGACGAATTCCTTGACCTCGTCACGGCGGGCCAGCTCGACGGAAAAGGTCGTATCGCGGTATCCCGGAGCAGAGACCTGAATGGTCTGCGAGCCCAGCGGAAGGGTGATCGAGTCCCCGACCACCACGGAGTCTCCCACTTTCACGCGGGCGTCCTTCGGTCTGGTCGTGACGTGGATGCGCGCGGACGGGACGGGCGGCGCGGTGGAGTCGGCGGCGACCGCCGCCGGCCCCGTGGGCGGGACCAGCCCGGCCATCGCCTCCAGGCTGGACAGGACGCCCCAGCGCTCCTGGGCGAGCCATGCCGCGCCGCCGAGCGCCACCAGGATCCCACCGAAGATCACCCAGCGTCGTCCGTTGCCCCCGGGCCGCGTCCGATCCCCGGGACGGGTCCGCGGGCGCGTGCTCCGGACGGGCGTCGGACCGCTGACGCCGCGCCCTTCGACCGCGTCCTTCAGGGCCCGGACGAAGGCCAGGCTCGAGTGAAACCGCTGCTCGGGTTCCTTGGCCATCCCCCGTTGAACCACGGCGGTGACGGCCTTCGGCAGGGAGGGCACGAGCACCTCGAGGGGCGGCGCTTCCTGGGTGCAGTGCTTGGTGAGGATCTCCACCGCCGATTCGCCGTCGAAGGGCAGGTGGCCCGACAGCATCTCGTAGGCCATCACGGCGAGCGCGTATTGATCCGACTGCGCGCTGACCATGCCCCCGAGGCACTGTTCGGGAGACATATAGAAGGGGGTGCCGATCGCGGCGCCGGAGCTCGTGAGGGACGAGCCGCCGAGGGCCTTGGCGATGCCGAAGTCGGTGACGTACACCCAGTCGCCCTCGGCGAGCATGACGTTGGCCGGCTTGACGTCGCGGTGGACCACCTTGCGGGCGTGGGCGTAGTCGAGGGCGGAGGCCGTGGGTTGGAGGAGGGCCACGGCCTCTTCGCCGGGGAGGAAGCCGCGCTCCTTGATGCGGTCCGAAAGGTCGATGCCTTCGACGTACTTCATCGCGTACCAGAAGAGCTTGCCGGACGACGAAACCCGGTAGATCGGAATGATGTGCGGGTGGTCGAGGGCGGCGGCGGTCTGGGCTTCCCGAATGAAGCGGTCCACGAGGCCCTGGCCGTAGGTCAGCTCCGGGGGCAGGACCTTGATGGCCACTTTGCGGTTGAGGGCGACTTCGGTCGCCAGAAAGACGGCGGCCATCCCGCCGCGGCCCAGCTCTTTGTGCACGTGATATTCGGCACCGGCTTCGGCGCGCAGGCGGACCAGCAGTTCGTCGACCTCGGCGCGGGTCAGGGAGGCGGAGGTGCGGACGGCGGCGTCTCCGGACACGTCGGCGCCGCAGCTCAGGCAGAAGCGGGAGCCGTCGGGGAGCGGGGTGGCGCACTTGAAGCAGTTCATTCCTCAAAGCGACTTGAGGATGAAATGGCTTAGGCGAATCCTCCCATAGACGTGGAATCCCAACTTTGGTAGGGCACTAAGGGTGGACGTGTACGTCGACACCAGACTGCCGTTGAGATACAGCGCATATTCTTGGCCCGTCTTCACTAGGGAAGCGGTGTTCCACGCAGCCGGTTGCCAGCTGGGGACGGGCATAACTCCGCCTGCAAGCTGCGACCATGGATAGGACGCGATAGTCCATTGCGCCGAGTCGAGCATCGTCGGCATTGGGACATTGTTAACTGCCCAACCTACGCCGAGTTGGACCTGCTCAGTGTCTGACACCCACAAGCTCCAATAGGCGTCCGCGTACACTAAGTTGTATGCAGGGTTGACACTGTCCGCGATGGTCGAGAACTCGACATCGGCTTCCCAGTTGATTGCTCCTGGCTGAAGCGAGTCTCTCAAGAGCAGGTCGCCTTGCTCGCAGGTGGGCGCTCCGCAACCTATGTCGTATTCTCCGATCAATTCCCCGTTCTGCGTAGTCCAGTCCTCATGAATGGTGTCGCCTCGGACTATCCATTTTCCCAAGCCCGCACCGAAATCGTCAGCAACCAATGTGCCCGCGGTGGTGTCTCGGACCGTTACATAGGCTGCCGCGGACACCTGATCTACAGTGCCAGTCACCGTCGTCACACCCGGAGCCAGTCCGCGAACCGTGCCAGTACTGGACACCCGGACCGTGTTGGTGTCGGACGCCCTCCATTGGATGGTCGCGTTCGCCACGCTAGTCCCCCCGGAATCGTCAGCGGACGCAACGATCACCCCTGTATCACCCACATCCAACAGTAGAGTGTCTGGTTGTAGCGTAAGACTCTTGACTACCTGCATCAGGCGAACATGAACCGAATCTTGGACGGTGGCGTCGGCTCTTGCTCGGAGGAGGACCGAGGTCGTAGCACTGGCCACCTTGCCAATCAACGTCACCTTCCCCGCAATAGGACCCACTACCTCAAGGACGTTCGGGTCTGCCGACACAGCTAGGAAGCTGTCCGCTCCCGACAACAGGTGGACCCCGCTAATGTCGGTCACCGAATCGGCAAACGTCGCTTGCCCACCCAGGCTCGCAATGACTATGCCGCTTAGGTCGGCGGACGATCGAATGCGACCTGGCGTGATCGTCAGCGCAATTGTTGTGTCGATCGAAGGCAATTGGAGGAAGGGACTTTCAAGGTGTGCCGTTACCTCGACTCGCCCGAGCGCAAACCCCGCCCGCGCTCGCCCAGTAGCGCTGTCGACCTCAAGAAGGGCCGGGTTGTCTACTGACCACCAGATTGGCGATGTAAACGCCACGCCGTTTTCGAACGGCTGCGCCTGCAGAGTCGTCGTGTCGCCTGACCGCACGGCCGCAGAGTGTGTGACCGTGATCGTGACTAGCGGTGGACTCCCAATTTGAACTAGAGTCTCGTAGCTGCATGTCGCTTGGGTACTTGCCAGCAGCAGCACGATCATTGTCCTGCGTGCCGAAGCGTGACGACTCAAAGGCCCACGCGGTTTGAGCTGCACTAGGCGCTCGTTCACTCTCGATCGCTCCGATCTTCGGACAACCTGAACTGAACGCGCGCCTGTCAGACCCCCGTCAAACGAAAGAGCCCGCTTCCCGCGGGCTCTTTCTCACGCTCCCGTCACCGTCCTCAGCTCCTCGATCAGCGGCGCCTGCCCCACCGAAATCCACCGCCTCGCCTCCGCCACCGTGAACCACTCCGCCCGGTCCAGCTCCGGGAACTTCTGCTTGATCGGCGACCCCGGCGGCCAGTACGCCTCGAACGTCCCGCTCTTCAACAGGCGCGGATCCCAGTCGCCCTCCACCGCCCACGCATACACCACCGTCCCGTTCCCCGTCCGCGCCGCCGCGAGCGGAAAGAACGCCGCGCCCGGCACCATCCCCGTGATCTCCTTGAAATGCCGCTTCGCGGCCGCCAAGAGATCCTCCTCGGCGCCGGGCGGACCCTTCGGAATGGTCCACGCCCCCTCCTCCTGCGCCGGGCGAAACGGATCTCCCGGCCTCGCAAGCAGCACCTCCACACCCCGCTCCGTCCTGCGGTACAGCACCACGCCCGCGGTCTGCCGGCTCTCGCTCACCGGCGCACCATCAGGCAAAGCCCGAGGACCATCACCAGCACGCCGCCGAGGATGAGAAGAAGCCAGCGCCGGATGGCACGCCGGTTCAACTCCATCGCCCTGTTCTCTTCAGTCACTATTGCGTTGGTCCTTCCAGTATGGAACGACGTAAGTAGGCCCCCGGCCACGTCTTACGACGCTTGCTGTCCGACCGTCCACCCGTAACTTCGAAGAGGCGAGTCGACGAAGT
>Ga0335085_10016093_pt1 | contig 10827 bp, 6 predicted proteins | sample Lox_Sample_45_FD_206712 | JGI IMG/M metagenome (GOLD analysis project Ga0335085, IMG submission 206712) | Soil microbial communities from Loxahatchee National Wildlife Refuge, Florida, United States - Lox_Sample_4.5 | ecosystem: Environmental > Terrestrial > Soil > Wetlands | place: USA: Florida... | reverse complement strand
CGACATCGACGAGAAGAGCCTCGGCGAGATCGGACGCTGGCCCTGGAGCCGCAACCTGATGGCGCGGCTCATGGACAGGCTGTTCGACGAGGAAAAGGTCCGGCTGGTCGCCTTCGACGTCGTCTGGGCCGAGCGCGACACGAGCTCCGGGCTCGACGTGCTGAGCGGCCTGGCGGCCAAGGAGCTGAGGGACGCACCCGGCTTCGGGCACGCGCTCGACGCGCTGCGGCCGAAGCTCGACTACGACGGGCTGTTCGCGGCCTCGATCAAGGGGCGGCCGGTGGTCCTCGGCTACTACTTCAACAGCGAGCCGGAAGCCGTGCGCGCGAACGCGATACCGCCGCCGGTGCTGGCCAAGGGCGCGCTCGCCGGCAGGCAGATCGAGTTCCAGCCCTGGTACGGCTATACCGGCAATTTGCCTCCCTACCAGGCCAACGCGGCGGGTGCGGGACATTTCAATCCGCTGGTCGATGGCGACGGCGTGTCGCGCCGCGTGCCGATGCTGCTGGAGTTCGATGGCGCGTACTACGAGCCGCTCTCGCTCGCGATCGTGCGCACGCTTATCGCCGCCCAGGCCGGCGCGCCGCCGCCCGTCGAGCCGGTGCAGGCCGACGAGACGATCGGAGGCTACGGCGGGCTGGAGTGGATCCGCGTCGGGCCGTACCGCATTCCCGTGGATTATCAGGCCGCGACGCTGGTGCCCTACGCCGGCTTCAAGGGCGCGTTCAGCTACCTGTCGCTCGCCGACGTGCTCCTTGGCCGGATCGAGCCGGGAAAGCTGCGCGACAAGATCGTGCTCATCGGAAGCACCGCGCCCGGACTCAAGGACTTGCGCTCCACGCCCGTCGGCGGCGCCTATCCGGGCGTCGAGATCCACGCCAACGTGGTCGCCGGAATCCTCAATCGCAGCCTCAAGCAGATGCCCGCGTACATGCTCGGCGCCGAGACCGTGCTCCTGCTCGCCGGCGGCGTCGTGCTCTCGCTGTTGCTGCCCCGGGCCTCGGCGCTCTGGGCGACGGTCGCGGCGAGCGCGGGGCTCGCGCTGATCACTGGAATCGATTTCGCGCTCTGGACCGAAGAGGGCCTAGTGCTGCCGCTCGCCTCGTCGATCCTGATGACGGCGTTCATCTACATCATGAACATGTCGTACGGCTATTTCGTCGAGTCACGGTCCAAGCGCCAGTTCAAGGACTTGTTCGGCCAGTACGTGCCGCCGGAGCTCGTCGACCGCATGGCCGACGATCCGAGCAAGTACAACATGCAGCCGCGCGCGGCCGAGCTCACGATCCTGTTTTCGGATGTGCGCGGCTTCACGAGCATCTCGGAGGCGCTCAAGCCCGAGGAGCTGCGCGAATACATCAACGAATACCTCACCGACATGAGTGGCATCATCCGCGCCAGGCACAACGGCACACTGGACAAATACATTGGGGATGCCATCATGGCGTTTTGGGGTGCGCCGGTCGAGGATCCGCAGCATGCGCGCAACGGCGTGCTCGCTGCGCTGGCGATGCAGAAGGAATGCAAGGTGCTGAGCGAAAAGTTCGTTGCGCGCGGCTGGCCTCCGCTCAAGATCGGCGTCGGCGTGAACACGGGCAGCGTACGGGTCGGCGACATGGGCTCGCAGGTGCGCCGCGCGTACACCGCGATGGGCGACGCCGTGAACGTCGCCTCGCGCCTGGAGGGCCGCACCAAGACTTACGGCGTCGGCATCCTCGTCGGCGAGGCGACGCGCAGGGCGGTGCCGGACATGGTGTTCCGCGAGATCGACCGCATCCGCGTCAAGGGCAAGGACGAGGCGCTGACCATCTACGAGCCGATCGGCCTGCCGCAGCAGGTGCGCGCCGAGGCGCAGGAAGAGCTCGGCCACTGGGGCCTCGCGCTGGCCGCCTACCGGGCGCAGGACTGGGACGCGGCCGCGGCCAGCCTGGCGAGGCTGCAGCGGCTCGCGCCGGCCAGCGGCCTGTACAAGCTCTACGCCGAGCGCGTCGCCGCGCTCCGCGAGGCGCCGCCGCCCGTGGACTGGGACGGCGTGACGACCTTCCACGAGAAGTAGGACAGCCCCCCGCGTGCAATTGCGCGTACTCGGCTGCTCGGGGGGCATCGGCGGGCGCCATCTGCGCACGACCTCCTTCCTCGTCGACCACGACGTGCTGCTCGACGCGGGCTCCGGCGTCGGCGACCTGTCGCTCGCCGAGCTCGCCCAGATCGACCACATCTTCGTCACGCATTCGCACCTCGACCACGTCACCTCAATCCCGTTCCTCGTCGACACCGTGGGCGGCATGCGCACGCGCCCGCTGACGGTCTACGCGACCGCGGCGACGATCGAGATCCTGCGCAACCACCTCTTCAACTGGGCGATCTGGCCGGACTTCACGGAGATCCCGACGCCGCAGTCGCCGTTCATGCGCTACCAGGAGGTCGAGCTGGGCCGCAGCGTGCGGCTCGGCGGCCGCACCTTCACGCCGCTGCCGGCGATCCATACGGTCCCGGCGATCGGCTACCACCTGGACAGCGGCGCGGGCAGCCTGGTGTTCTCGGGGGACACCGGGCCGAACGACGAGCTCTGGAGCATCGTCAACCGCATCGGCAACCTCAGGGTGCTCATCGTCGAAACGGCGTTCTCGAACAAGGAGCGCCAGCTGGCCGAGGTCTCCAAGCACCTCTGCCCGTCGATGCTGGCCGAGGAGCTCGCCAAGCTCGACCTCGACCCGGAAGTCTGGATTACGCACCTCAAGCCGGGCGAGATCGAGCTCACGATGCAGGAGATCGAGGAGGGCGCGCGGCGCCACCGCCCGCGCATGCTGCAGAACGGGCAGGTCTTCGAGTTCTGAGGCCATGAGCGCGCAGCTCCCGCAGCCGCTGCAGCGCGCCAGCGTGGAACAGCTCGCCACGCTGGCGCCGCTTGAGGCCCTTTCGGTCGAGCGCCTGCGCGAGCTCACCGAACTCGCCGTCCTCGAGCGCGTGGCGCGCGGCGGCGATCCGCTCGCCGCGCACAAGGGCTCGCGCCGCTCGGTGTTCCTGCTGCGCGGCGAAGTCCTGCTCGTCTTCGAGGGCGGCGGCACGCTGGTCGTCGTCGGCGGCACGGGCGACGGCCGCCTGCCGCTCAACCGGCGGGCGACGCCGATCGCGCGCGCGCGCGCGATCAGCGACGCGGAGCTGATCGCGATCGACGACGAGCTGCTCGACATGCTCGTGACCTTCGGGCAGATGCCCGCGGAGCAGACCGCCGCGCACGTGGCGCGCAGCATCTTCTCGCTCGCCAACCTGCGCAGCGGCGTGTTCGCGCGCCTGCCGCCGGCGCGCATCGAGGAGCTGCTGGCGCGCTTCGAGCGCATCGGCGCCAAGCGCGGCGACGTGCTGATCCGCGAGGGCGAGGAGGGTGACTACTACTACGTCATCGAGTCCGGCCGCTGCGCGGTCGAGCGCAAGGTCGGCGGCGTGAGCGTGACCCTGGCCGAGCTGAAGGCGGGAGACGCCTTCGGCGAGGAGGCGCTGGCCTCCGACGCGCGCCGTAACGCGACCGTCACTCTGGCGACCGACGGCAAGCTGCTGCGCCTGGGCAAGAAGGATTTCAAGGAGCTGCTCGGCGAGCCGCTGCTCAAGCGCGTGGGCTACGCCGAAGCCTGCGAGCGCGTGGCGCGCGGCGCCGGCTGGCTGGACGTGCGCTACCCCTCCGAGTACCGCTACGACCGCCTGCCGGGCGCGGTCAACGTTCCGCTCAACGAGGTGCGCAACAGCTTCCCGGTGCTGGAGCCCTCGCGCGAATACATCGTCTACTGCCAGAGCGGGCGGCGCAGCTCGGCGGCGGCCTTTCTGTTCGCGCAACGCGGCTTCCAGGTGTGCCTGCTGGAGGGCGGGCTCTGGGCCGCGGGCCGGGGGCGCTGACCCTGAAAAGCCTGTTAAAAATCAGAGATGTGGGTGTAGAATGGCCCGATACCCGGGGCTGCGGTAGCCTACCCATGAACGGGAGAGACGCATGAGCGCAGTGCTGAGTCATCCGGCTTCTACGCAGACGGACGTCAACCTCCGTCTCGCGTTCCAGAAGCAGCTGCAGCTGGTGACGAACAAGATCCACGCCACCAACAACATCGACGAGATCATGCTCGATCTCAGCGCGGACATCATGCAGCTGTTCAACGCCGACCGCCTGACGATCTACTCGCTCGGCGAGGACAAGCAGTCGATCGTGTCCAAGGTCAAGACGGGCCTCAACTCGTTCAAGGACCTGAAGCTGCCGATCGCCGAGCACTCGATCGCCGGCTACGTGGCGCTCGCGCGCAAGCTCGTGAACATCAAGGACTGCTACGACGACGCCGAGCTCAAGGCGATGAATCCGAACCTGCGCTTCCTGCAGGAGGTCGACAAGCGCACCGGCTACCGCACCAAGCAGCAGCTGCTCGCGCCGATCGTGGAGCAGGGCGGCGCCGAGCTGATCGGCGTGATCCAGATCATCAACAACAAGGCGGGCGTGCCCTTCGGCACGCTTGCGGAGGAAGGCGTCGCCGAGCTCGCGCAGACGCTGGCGATCGCCTTCAAGCAGCGCCAGAAGCCGCAGCTCGTCAAGACCAAGTACGACTACCTGATCTCGGACGCGGTGCTTTCGGCGGGCGAGTTCGAGCTCGCCTCGCGCCAGGCGCGCAAGAAGGCGCTCGACATCGAGGCGGTGCTGATCGACGAGTTCCAGGTCAAGGTGCCGGCGATCGGCGCGGCGCTGGCGAAATTCTTCGGCGTGCCCTACGAGGCGTTCAAGTCCGACCGCGTCAAGCCGATGGACCTGCTGAAGAACCTCAAGCGCGAGTACGTCGAGTCCAACCTCTGGCTGCCGATCGACGAGTCCAAGGAAGGCCTCACGGTGCTGTGCCTCGACCCGGAGCGCATCCGCAGCTCGCGCATCGCGTCGAACGTGTTCCCGAAGTCGAAGCTCCTCTACAAGGTCACGACGCAGAAGGAATTCAAGGAGACGATCAACCAGTTCTACGGCGGCGAGTCCGTCGACACGGGCGACATCGGCGACATGCTGGCGGGGCTCGGCGAAGAGGAAGGCGTCGCCGAGGGGGGCGACAGCTCGGCCGCAGACGACGTCTCGGCGGCGGCCGACAACGAGCTCGTCAAGCTCGTCAACAAGATCATCATCGACGCCTACAACCAGGGAGTCTCGGACATCCACATCGAGCCCTACCCCGGCAAGGCCAAGACCGAGATCCGCTTCCGGCGCGACGGCAACCTGCAGCCCTACATCGAGGTGCCCGCGAGCTACCGCGCCGCGCTCGCCGCGCGCCTGAAGATCATGTGCGACCTGGACATCTCGGAGAAGCGGAAGCCCCAGGACGGCAAAATCAAGTTCAAGAAATTCGGGCCGCTCGACATCGAGCTGCGGGTCGCGACGATCCCGACGGCGGGCGGCGTCGAGGACGTCGTCATGCGGATTCTTGCCGCAGGCGAACCGATTCCGCTGGAGAAGATGGGTTTCACGGCGCACAACCTCGAGGAGCTGCAGAAGGCGGTCTCCAAGCCCTACGGCCTGTTCTTCGTCTGCGGCCCTACCGGCTCGGGCAAGACCACGACGCTGCACTCGGTGCTCAAGCACCTGAACACGCCCGATACCAAGATCTGGACCGCCGAGGATCCGGTCGAGATCACGCAGAAGGGCCTGCGCCAGGTGCAGGTGAACAAGAAGGCGGGCCTCGACTTCGCGGCCGTGATGAAGGCCTTCCTGCGGGCGGACCCCGACATCATCATGGTCGGCGAGATGCGCGACAAGGAGACGACCGGCACCGGCATCGAGGCCTCGCTCACCGGCCACCTGGTGTTCGCCACGCTGCACACGAACTCGGCGCCGGAATCGATCATCCGCCTGCTCGACATGGGCATGGATCCGTTCAACTTCTCCGACGCGCTGCTCGGCATCCTCGCGCAGCGCCTGGCGCGCCGCATGTGCTCCTGCAAGCAGGCGTACAACCCCGAACCCGCCGAGATCAAGTCCTTCCTGCAGGAATACTGCGAGGAGCTGCAGAACACGTCGACGTTCAAGAAGGACCCGAAGTCGGCGATGGAAGGCGTCTACCGCGATTGGGTGAAGACCTACGGCAACGACAAGGGCCAGCTCACGTTCTACAAGCCGGTGGGCTGCGACAAGTGCAACAACAGCGGCTTCAAGGGCCGCTGCGGCCTGCACGAGCTGCTGATCGCCACCGATCCCCTGAAGAAGCTGATCGCGGAGAAGGCGCGCGTCGCGGAAATGCTGGCGGTCGCGCTCGAGGAGGGCATGCGAACCTTGAAGCAGGACGGCATGGAGAAGTGCCTTTCCGGCGTGACCAACATCAAGGAAGTGCGTTCGGTCTGCATCAAGTAGCGGACGCCCGCGGGCGCCCATGAGCTCGACCGCCGAATCGACGCAAGGGATGCGCCTCCTCGCCGCTGCCGAGGAGGGCGAGGACCTCGGCCATCGCCTCGAGCAGCTCAATGCGATCGGCGCCTCGCTCTCGGCCGAGCGCGACATCAACCGGCTGCTGGAGAGCATCCTCACCGCCGCGAAATCGATCACGCGCGCCGACGGCGGCACGCTGTACCGCGTCACCGAGGACAAGACGCTGCGCTTCGAGATCGTGCGCACCACGTCGCTCAAGTACTACTTGGGCGGCACCACCGGCACGCCGGTGCCGTTCTACCCGATCCACCTCGTCGGCAAGGACGGCAAGCCGAACCACGGCATGGTGGCCGCGTACGTCGCGCTGACCGGCAAGACCGTGAACATCCCGGACGCCTACACCGCGGAGGGATTCGACTTCACCGGCACGCGCAATTTCGACAAGAAGACCGGCTACCGCTCCAAGTCCTTCCTCACGGTGCCGATGAAGAACCACGAGAACGAGATCATCGGCGTGCTGCAGCTGCTGAACGCGCAGGACCCGAAGAGCGGCGAGATCGTCGCCTTCTCGGCCTCCGACCAGCGCCTCGCCGAGTCGCTCGCCTCGCAGGCCGCGATCGCGCTCACCAACCGGATGCTGATCATCCAGCTGGAGGAGCTGTTCGAGTCGTTCATCAACCTCATCAACTCGGCGATCGACGAGAAATCGCCGTACACCGGTGGCCACTGCCAGCGCGTGCCGCAGCTGACGATGCTGCTGGCCGAGGCTGCCGCGGAGGTCGCCGATGGCACGCTCGCCGAATTCCGCATGAGCGAGAAGGACCGCTACGAGCTGAAGATCGCCGGGCTGCTGCACGACTGCGGCAAGGTGACGACGCCCGTGCACGTGGTCGACAAGGCGACCAAGCTCGAAACGATCTACGACCGCATCCACCTCATCGACACGCGCTTCGAGGTGCTCAGGCGCGACGCCGAGATCGAGCTCATGAAGGAGAAGGCGCTGCTCGTGGCGCACGGCGCACCGCGCGCCGAGCACGATGCCGCCGACGCGCGGCACCGCGAGCGCCTGCGGCGGCTGGACGACGACCGCGCGTTCCTGCGCGCCTGCAACGTCGGCGGCGAGGCGATGCGCGAGCCGGACATCGAGCGCCTCAAGGCGATCGCGCGCTACCGCTGGACCGACGTGTCGGGGCACGAGGCGAACTTCCTCTCCGAGGACGAGCTCAAGAACCTGACGATCCGCGCCGGCACGCTGACCGGCGAGGAGCGCCAGATCATCAACCATCACATCGTCGCCACCATCAAGATGCTCGAGGCGCTGCCCTGGCCCAAGCACCTGAAGAACGTGCCCGAGTACGCCGGCGGGCACCACGAGCGCATGGACGGCAAGGGCTACCCGAAGGGCCTGACGCGCGAGCAGATGTCGGTGCAGGCGCGCGTGATGGGCATCGCCGACATCTTCGAGGCGCTCACGGCGAAGGACCGGCCCTACAAGAAGGGCAAAACGCTGTCCGAGTCGCTCGAGATCCTCGGTCGCATGCGCCTGAACGGGCACGTCGACCCGGACCTGTTCGACGTGTTCGTGCGCAGGAAGATCTACCGCCGCTACGCCGAGCTGTTCCTCGACAAGGAGCAGATCGACGAAGTCGACGAGACGCGCATTCCGGGCTACGCGCCGTAGGCCTCGCGGCAGACCGGCTAGGTAAAGCGGATCCCGGCGCGCGCCAGGCCCTCTTCGAGCTCGGCGAGCCAGCCGAGGCACTCCCGTTCCAGGCGGAAAGCCGGCATCGGCCCGTTGCGGGCGAGCGGCAGCAGCCACTTGCGCGAATGCTCGAACATCGCCGTGCCGTCGGGCGCGTGCTGCAGGCGCACGGGGAACTCGACCATCGCCGGGCGATGCGGCACGACGTAGGGTGCGCGGTGCAGGCATTCCCAGGCGAGCCGGAATGTGTCCTTGTCTCCGAACGTGCAGCGCTCGTAGTAGAAATCCGAGTGCTCGTTCATGTGGAACGCCAGCATCAGGGGTTCCCAGCAGGCCGACTTGCTCACCAGCAGCTGGCCGCTTTCCAGCTCGGCGCCGCGCCGCGCCGGCAGGCCGAGGAACTCCCAGGCGTAGGGCTTGATGGTCCAGTCGTTGTCCTCGTCGAAGAGGAAGTCCGGCCAGAAGATCTGCCCGTGCGAGCGGAACTGCGGGTGCTCGAAGAGCGGCGCCGGGTCCAGCAGCGCGACATTGTCGGCGTCGAAGGAGAACACCTCCTCGAACGGCGAATTCACGATCGAGAACAGCTTGTTCTGCCAGCCGCCCAGCTCGCGCATCGGCCGGCGCTTGCGCACTTCGAGCGAGTCGACGCATTCGACGCCGTGGCGCTCGAACAGCGGCCTCGCGCCGGCGGGCATCTCGTCGGCGCCGAGGTGCCATAGCTGGATCGGCAGCGTGCAGCCCGCGGCGCGCAGGCTGCGGATCGCCACGTAGCCCGAGATGAGGTAGAAGCCCCCCGCCGAGACGACGACGCCGCGGCCGCGGAACTCGCGCTGCGGGCGCGGGATCGCGCGCAAGAACTCGTCGAGCGTCTGCCTCGTGTACATCGGCGGTAGCCTACTGTGTCCGCGCCGGACACGCCAAATCTCGGTACAGTCGCGCCATGATCCGGAACTGGCTCGCACGCATGCTCAATCGGAACGAGGCCAATGCCGCACCTGCGGCCGACGCGGAAGCGCTCGTGCGCGAGGCGCTGCGCGCCCGGGCGGAGGGGGAGGCCGCCGCCGCCGAGCGCCTCCTGTATCGCGCCCTCGCGCTCGCGCCGGAGTCCGCCGCCATCTACTTCCACCTGGGCGACCTGTTCCGCGCGCAGGGCCGGGTCGACGCGGCGCTGCAGTGCTGCGAGTCCGGCGCCCGGCTGGCGCCGGATTTCCCCGCGGGCCGCAACAACCTCGGCAGCGCCCTGCGCGATGCCGGGCGAAACGCCGAGGCCGAAGCGGAATACCGGCGCGCCGCCGCGCTGGACCCGCGTCTGCCGGAGGCGCGCTACAACCTGGGCGTTCTGCTCGCGAAGCGCGGCGACCTCGCGGGCGCCGAGGTGGAGTTCCGCGAGGCAACCGCGCTGCGGCCCGGCTTCGCGCTTGCGCTGCTCAACCTCGGCTTCACGCTCGAGGAGCGCGGCGAGCACGCGGCCGCGACGCAGGCCTATGCGGCCGCGGCGACGGCCGACGGCGGGCTGGTCGAAGCGCATGTGAACCTCGGCATGCAGCGGCTTCTCGCCGGGCGCTATGCCGAAGGCTGGGAAGAATACGAATGGCGGCTGCGCTACCCGGAGTACAGCGGCGCGGACGCGGCGGCGCGCGCGCCACGCTGGGATGGGCACGCACTCGGCGGGCGCACGATCCTCCTGGACGCCGAGCAGGGATTCGGCGACGCGATTCAGTTCCTGCGCTACGCGCCGCTGGTCGCGGCCCGCGGCGGTCGGGTCATCGTGCGCTGCGCGCCGGAGCTGGCGTCGCTTTTCGCGGCCGCGAGCGGCATCGCCTCGGTGGTGCGGCGCGGCGAGGCATTGCCTCCGATCGACGCTTGGTGCCCGCTGCCGAGCCTGCCGCGCGCATTCGGCACGACGCTGCAGAACGTGCCGGCGGACGTTCCTTACCTAAGCGTCGATCCGGAGCGGGCCGCGCGCTGGCGCACCCGAATTGCCGCTGCGCAAGGGGACTGCCGCGTCGGGCTGGTTTGGGCGTCGCAATCCGGACACCGGACGGCCTCCGCGAAATCCGTGCCGCTGCGGGAGCTTGCGCAGCTCGGCCGGGTGCCCCGCGTGCGCCTCTACGGCTTGCAGCTCGGGCCGGCGGCACGGGACCTGAAGTCCGCCCCGGACGGAATGCGGCTCGTGGACCTGAGCGGGGAACTCGCCGATTTCGCCGAGACCGCCGCGGCGATCCAGAACCTGGACGTGGTGATCTCGGTCGACACGGCGGTGGCGCACCTGGCGGGGGCGATGGGCCGGCCGGTCTGGACGCTGCTCAAGTTCGCGCCCGACTGGCGCTGGCTGCTCGGGCGCGAGGACAGCCCCTGGTATCCGACGATGCGCCTGTTCAGGCAGGAGCGGCCCGGCGATTGGCGGGCGCCCGTCACGCGCCTGTACGAGGCTTTACGTGGCTTCGCGGACGCCCGGACGGGCGCCCCGCGCTAGGAACGGCAGGCGGCCGGACGGTACCGCAGCGGGATGTTGCCTCCGGTGCAGCTCCACTGCTTCGCATCGGCCGATGTGTAGATCAGCGTGCCGGAGGTGATGGAACTGTTGACGGACGCATCCTTCATGCGCATTTCGACACTGATGGTGCCAGAGGTGCCGACGGCCCCTCCGAGCGTGATGGTGCTTACGTACTTGCCGGCGATGTTGCCCATCACATCGCTGGCGAACGTGGGCCACATGCCCTTGTCGTTGAAATACTCGGACAGCGGCGTC
>Ga0335085_10016092_pt1 | contig 10827 bp, 7 predicted proteins | sample Lox_Sample_45_FD_206712 | JGI IMG/M metagenome (GOLD analysis project Ga0335085, IMG submission 206712) | Soil microbial communities from Loxahatchee National Wildlife Refuge, Florida, United States - Lox_Sample_4.5 | ecosystem: Environmental > Terrestrial > Soil > Wetlands | place: USA: Florida... | reverse complement strand
GCCGCGATGAGATTGGCGACCATGGCCTGTGCGCGGGCCTTGGCTTCCGGCGGGAAATAGCGCTGCGCATAGATTTTCCCTACCTCATCGCCGAGGAAGCCGTTCACGACGCCAACGCCGCGCTGCCAACGGGGACGCTGCTGCTGGGTGCCGGTCATGATCTTGCCGAAGAAGGCGAAGCGCTCGTCGGCCAAAGCTTTGGAGAGGAAGCTCGCTCCTGCTTCGACCTGGTGATAAGCCAACCAATCTTTCCATGACTCAAGAGGCACCGAGGCGACGAGGGCAGATTCGCCGACAAACGCGGTAGGCTGCCAAACGATAAAGCTGGGCTGTTTGGTCAAGCCAGCGCCGCGGAAATATTCCGGCCAATCGAGTCCGGGAGCTTTTGTAGTGAAGTCGGCCTGGGTCCAAGTGTTGTTGGCCTTTTGAATGTCGTCATTTTCCGAGAGGCTCAAGTGCTTTTCGGCGATGGCGTGTTCCAGTTCCACGATGCGATTGGCCATCGCGTCGGTATCCGAAAATCCGGCAAGCCTCAGCATGGCGGAGACATGGGTGACATAGGCGGTGCGGATTCGCTTCATGTCCTCGCTGTCAGCCAGGTAATACTCACGGTCGGGGAGTTCCAATCCACCCTGGAGAATGTAGGCGGCGTAGTGGTCGGAGTCATTAAAACCGGGAGCGACCCACAAGCCGAATAAGTTAGGAGTGTGGAAGTTGGTGTTGTTCAAGGCATCCACGTCCGCGCGCAAGGATTTGCCCAAAGCGAAAGCAAGCTCCCGTTTGTCTTTGATAGCGGCGATAGCGTCCAGGTGCGGCTTGAGGGGAGTGAGTCCCTTGGCTTCGATTGCAGATTCATCCATGTAGGAGTTATAGAGATCGGCAATTTTTCGCTGGCCCGAACCCGAGGGCGCGTCGGTTTTGGAGGCTTCTTCGATGAGGGCAGCAGTACGTTTGTTGCTGACATCATCGAGGGTGGTAAAAACCGCGACTACGGCGCGATCGGCGGGAATGTCCGTGCGCTTGAGCCAGTCGCCATTGGCGTAGAGATAAAAGTTATCGCCGGGCTTGACGCTGCTGTCGATATTGGAAACGGCGATGCCATGAGTAGTATCTTTCGCTGCTTGTTGGGCCCGAACGTCGACGACAGCGGCAGCAAAAGCCAAAACAAGGGCGCTACCGATTACAAACGTAGGAATTCTCTTGGTAAATTTCATCACACCACTCCCTGGCCGTCGCAGCACACCCTGTGCGAGGACGCTTTGAGTATAGACGCAGGTTAGGCGCGCAGGATAGCGGCGGGCTGGCCGGCGGTCGGGGTATACTCGCGGTCATGCCGGTACTAATCGCGATGCTGCGTGGAGTAAATGTTGGCGGCCACCACAAAATTAAGATGGACGTGCTCCGGGAGCTATGCCATGCGGCGAAGTTCGAGTGCGCACAGACGTATCTGCAAAGCGGAAACGTGATATTTCGAACGGATTGCCGGAATTCAGCGGAAGTTTCGGAAGTTCTGGAGCGGGCGATTGAGAAGCGGCTGGGGTTTCGGCCGGCGGTGATCCTCCGGAGCATACCGGAGGTGCGGGCGGTGATTGCGCACAATCCGTTTGGAGGTCGCGCGGGAGTGGAACCGAGTAAGCTGGCAGTGACGTTTCTGGGCACCGCGGTGAATGCTGACGCGAGGCGAGCACTGCTGGAGATGGATATTGCTCCCGAAGAATTACGGGTGCATGGGAGCGAACTTTACATTTACTTTCCGAATGGGCAAGCACGAACGAAGCTGTCCTGGCCGCGGGTGGAAAAAATGGTGGGGCCGGCATTCACGAGCCGGAATTGGAACACGGTCACGAATCTGCTTGAGCTGGCTGTGTCGATCGAGAGTGAGTCAACCTAAAATCCCGGCGGGCGCTCGTCGACCACGTGGAAGGCTTGCTCGAGAGCAAGGCCAGCGCGTCCCACAGTGCCCTCGTCGAACAATCTGCCGATTAAGGTGATGCCGTGGGGCACACGCCTGGACGGAGAAAAGTGCGGGATGGGGCGAGAGGGATCAGGCGCCCAATCGGTGCGGGCTTCGGAGACTTGGACGAAGCCGGCGCGCATGGTGAGTGAAGGATGGCCGGTATTGTTGGTGATGGTGAGGATTTCGTCGCGCAGCGACGGAACCAGTAGCAGATCGACGTGGTCGAAGACACGAGCCATTTCTTCGCAGACTTTGCGACGGAATCGGTCGGCCTGCACGAAATCGACGGCGGATAGAAAACGAGCTTGGCGGAAAATGTTGGGCCACGCGTCGTAAGTCTGTTCGCGCAACTGGCGGAGCCCGCCGTTGAGCGTTAATTCTTCGAAAGACGCGGCGCCTTCGGCGAAGAGCAGCAGGTTCAGACAATCGTAAGGCCAATCGGGAATGGATACTTCTACCGGATCCATGCCCACTTTTTTGACGGTTTCCAGGGCCATGCGATCCACGTCCGTGGCGGGAGCTTCGTTCATCCACTTGGGAAAATAGCCAACACGCAGACCTTTCACGGAGGCAGTGGCGTCGAAATCGAGGGCGCTGGGGACGCTGGAGGTGTCGCCAGGATCAGTACCGGAAATTGCTTGCAATACGAGGAGTGCGTCCTCGACGCGGCGGGTCATGGGACCGAGTTTGTCGAGAGACCAGCACAGGGTCATGGCGCCCGTTCGCGGAACGCGGCCGTAGGTGGGACGCAAGCCGGTGACGCCACAGCGCATGCTGGGAGCGACAATGCTGCCACCGGTTTCACTTCCGATGGCAAAAGCGACTAAGCCAGCGGCCGTTGCGGCTCCGGGACCTGCGCTAGAACCGGAAGCGCCTTCCTCGAGAAGCCACGGATTCATAGTTTGGCCGCCGAACCAGATATCGTTGAGAGCGAGAGCGCCCAAGCTGAGTTTTGCAACGAGCACCGCGCCCGCGTTGTTGAGGCGTTTAACTACGGCGGCGTCGTCGTTCGGGACACGATTGCGATACGGTTCGGCACCGTACGTTGTGGGAATGCCCGCCGTGTCGAGTAGGTCCTTTCCGCCCCAGGGAATTCCGTGGAGTGGCCCGCGGTAGTGTCCGGCGGCGATTTCGGCGTCGGCCTGTTTGGCTTGTTGTAAGGCATGTTCGCGGGTGAGAGTGATGACGCAGCGTAGTTTTGAATTGTACTGTTCCAGGCGCGCCAAATAAATTTGCGTGAGGCGCTGCGAAGTGAGCTTCTTTTGTTCGATCCAGCGGGAGAGTTTGGAAACGGGCGAGAAGGCGATGTCCTCGTCGTTAGCAGGGACGGGGTCGGAATCGGCTTTGCTACGGACGAAGAGGCTTTTGGCGGGAGTTTGCGTCTGACCGGGCAGCATGCTTTGGTAGCGCGAGAAGGGCGCGAGCGAGGGTTCGAGGGCGAGCTTGCGAGGACCGGTACGGCGTTCGTAGAGGGAAGCCATATTACCGCGCCAACTGGTGGCCGCTTGCGCGCACTCTTCGCCGGTCATTTCCACCTGAACCAGTTTTTCGGCTTCGACGAATGTTTTTGGCGCGACTTCGGGACCAACGGCGGGGCCCGTGCCGAATGCCGGTGGAGCGCCGGCAGGCTGCTGCTGGCCGGGGTCTTGGCTGAGAGCGGTGGCGATTTCGGGTGCGATGCTAACGCCGACGACTCCGGCGGCTAGGCCGATCGAAGCATTTGCAAGAAACTTGCGTCGCGTTTTTTTCATGGGTTCCCCCGCCGCGCATTCTACCTGACTCTGTGGGCGGCGGTGGTATGATTCCGGCCATGAGGACGCGATCTTATTTCTCTGCTTCTGCTTTCTTGTGGTTTTTAACTTTGTTCATGCCGGGCTTGACGATTTCCCAGCCCGCCACGCCTTCTAATTCAACCATTGTTCTGCATGCGGCACGACTGCTGGAGATCGAGACGGGGAAAATCGTCACGCCTGGGGAAGTGCTGGTGCAGGGCGAGCGCATCGTGGAAGTGGGGTCGAGCGTAAAACACCCTGCGGGCGCGCAAGTGCTCGATCTGGGGGATGTGACGCTGCTGCCGGGCCTGATCGATGCGCATGTTCATTTGTTCCTGCATCCGGGCGCGGAAGATTTGCAGACGGTAGAGGAGTCGGTGCCGCAGCGGACGATTATTGCGACGCTGGCGGCGCGCGATGACCTGATGGCGGGATTTACTGCCGAGCGGGATATGGGTACGGAAGGCGCGGGGTCTGCGGACACTGCGGTGCGCAACGCGATTGATAGCGGGCTGATTCCCGGACCGCGGCTACGCGTCAGCGGGAATGCGGTGGATATTTTGGGCGGGCACGAAGACGCGAACCGATTTAATCCGGCGCAACACGTTTTGTCGAATGCGACGTATGCGAATTCCGCAGAGCAACTGGTGGAAGTGATCCGCGAGCAGGTGAAGGAAGGCGCGGACTTCACCAAGATTTATGAGACTGGGCCAGATACGCGATGTGGAGACCGGCTGTGCACTCCATATCAGTACAGTGAAGCGGAATTGGCGGCGGCAGTGAAAGAAACGGCACGCACGGGAAGAGTCGTGGGAGTACATGCGACGGGCGAGCCGGGAACGTTATATGCGGCGCAGGCCGGCGTGGCTTCGATCGATCACGCGTATCAGCTCGGCGACGAGACGATGCGGTTGATGAAGGAGAAGGGGATATTCGCGGTGCCCACCTTTACGATTTCGGAATACTTTGAGGAACATGGCGCGACGCCGGCAACGGCACAGCTTGAACATGCGTTGCAACAGTTGCATGCGAAGGAGTTTAAGAAGCAGCTTGCAGCGGGAGTGCCCATGGCGGTGGGTTCGGATGTGGGTCCGTTTCCGCACGGCACGCAGGCGCGGGAGTATGTATTGATGGTGCAGTACGGCATGAAGCCAGTGGAGGTGCTGCAGGCGGGATTGCTGAACGGCGCGAAGCTTCTAGGGTGGTCTGACCAGATAGGCGCGCTGAAACCGGGTTATTTCGCGGACATCGTGGCGGTGCCCGGGAATCCGCTGGACGATATCAGCGTGCTGACGCACGTGGCGTTTGTCATGAAAGCGGGAACGATTTATCGCAAGAAGTAAGGTTTAAGGGGAGATTTCGTTCTTTATGTCGATCCCTGCGTCTTATATACTCCGTCGCGCTGCAAGGGCTCACGGACCGAGCTATAAAGAGTGTGGTATCCGCCCGCGCCGACTCCTGCAAGGGACCTGCTGCTCCGGCAAAGCTGCCGGATGAATTTTATGAATGAAAAAGGAGCGAATATGACGCGACGTATCCATGTGATTCTTGCGGTCGCTTTCGGCCTAGGACTGATATTTTTCTCTACGTCGATGGCTTGTGCGCAAGAAGGCGAGGCGAAGGAGCAAGCGGCGAAGAAAGTAGAAGCCTTGGCGAAACAGTTGAACCTGACTGCGGATCAGAAGGAAAAGTTGTTGCCGGTGTTGGCCGATGAGGCGCCGAAACTGAAGGCGGTGAAGGAGGACACGGCGTTGACGGGACTGCAGAAATTGCAGAAGATTCGTGCTATTCACGCGGAAACTGATCCGAAAGTGAAAGCAATTCTTACGCCGACGCAATACGAGCAATGGCAAACCATCCGGCAACAAGAAATTCGCGACATGATTGAGAAGAAAAAAGCGCAGTAGCCGCAGGCGTTCTGAAAGGTTTGAAAAGCTGGACTGCCGACCAGGTGTGGTCGGCAGTTTGCGTTTCTGTTCACGCTTCGTGCTACATTTCTTGCGGATTCTTGGGGAGTGGCAATATTTGTGGGAGGGATTCCATGCGGCGAGCGATTAGCGGCAGTCTGGGGGTTCTTGTTCTGACTGGCATCGTGGTGGCGGGGAGTTCGACGGCGCCAAAAATTGATTCGGAGAAAATTCGCGCGCACGTGAAGTATCTGGCCAGCGATGAGTTGGAAGGGCGCGGGATGAACCAGAAGGGCGGGGATCTGGCGGCCGACTATATGGCGGCACAGTTCAAGAGTTACGGTCTAAAACCCGCGGGGGAAAAGGGAACGTACTTTCAAAAGGTGCCGATGGTGGCAGTACAAACGCTTCCGAGCACCACTTTCGAATTTGTTCCGCCTTCCGGGGCGCCGGTGGAATTGAAAGCGCTGGACGACTACGTGACGACCAATGAGAGGCAGAAGGAAACAGCGGAGATCGACGCGCCGATTGTGTATGTGGGCTATGGGATTTCCGCACCGGAATACAAGTGGGACGACTACAAGGGCTATGACTTGAAAGGGAAAGTGGCGCTACTGTTTGTGAACGAGCCCACATCGGATGATCCGAATTTTTTCAAGGGGAAAGCGCTGACGTATTACGGGCGCTGGACGTACAAGTATGAAGAAACGGCGCGGCGAGGAGCGATCGCGACGCTGATCATTCACCGGACGGCGCTAGCGAGCTATCCATGGGGGGTGGTGCGCAATTCGTGGGGCGGGGAGAAATCGTTTCTGAAGCTGGATGGCACGCCGAAGTTGGAAGCGGCGTCGTGGATCCAAGAAGAGGTAGCGCGGAAGTTGGTAGGAATGGCGGGGCTGGACCTGGACAAGTTGTTTCAGGAAGCGCAGTCGCGGGACTTCAAGCCGGTTCCGTTAAACGTGAATTTGAAGGCGCATGTGGCCAGTTCGGTGCGGCCGTTCGATTCGCGCAACGTGCTGGCCATGGTGCAAGGGACGGACCCGGCGAAGAAAAAAGAAGCGGTTCTGTACACGGCGCACTACGACCATTTCGGGATCGATAAGACAAAACCGGCAGGGGCGAATATCTATCACGGTGCGGTGGACAATGCGACGGGCTGTGGCATTTTGCTGGAACTTGCGCGCGTGTGGGGGGCAACGAAACCGGGTCCGGAGCGTTCCGTATTGCTGGCGGCAGTGACGGCGGAAGAGCAGGGATTGCTGGGCTCGGAATATCTGGGGAAGCATGTGGCGGAGCTTCCGGTGAAGCCGATTCTCGATTTGAATTATGACGCATTGGCGCCCATCGGAATTCCCGAAGAGGTGGAAGTGAGCGGGGCGGAACGAACAACGTTTTATGCGACGGTGGAAGAAGTGGCTAAGGATTTCAAGCTAACCATTAAACCCGACGCACAACCGGAGGCGGGACACTACTACCGGTCGGACCATTTCAGCCTGGGGCGAGTGGGAATCCCGGCGTTTTCGGTGAGTGACGGCATGAAGTATCAGGGGCATGACGCAGAGTGGGGAATGGCACAGGCCAAGGATTATGTGGAGCACCGCTATCACCAGCCGTCGGATGAATACAAACCGGAAATGGATTTTCGCGGAGATGCGTTAATGGCGGAATTTGGGTATGCGCTGGGGCAAAAAGCGGCGAATGCATCGACGGTACCAGCGTGGCTGCCTGGCGATGAGTTCGCACCGAAGTAGAGGAAGCAGCGGCGGGTAAAGCGGAAACTGAAAACGGGAACGAGACGACGAGTGGGCTAGCGGGGCCAGACGCCGGCGGTGAAGGATTTGATGGTGGTAAAACCGAGGCGCTCGTAGAGATGGACGGCGGTGTGGTTTTCCGCCGTGACCGTGAGGGAGAGTTCCTTGAAGTGCAAGCTGCGCAGGGCGTTGGCGGCCGTTTCCATGAGTGCGCGGCCGAGCCCGTGCCCTTGAAAGCCGGGCTGGACGCAGATTTGGGTGGTGTGGCCCACGCCTTCGGCAACTTCGCTGGTGAGCACGGCGCCGACAAGTTCGTCGTTGCCGGGATGGCGCAAAACAAAGGAAGCACTGGGCTGAAATTGGCCGCAACCCGGCAGCAAGATGATGTTCTTCAGGAATTTAAGGGCGCCGTTGCGCGAGCGGTACTGATCGTTGATCTCGCCATCGATGTGGTTGGCGTACGCCAAGTAAATTAATTTTGCACAAGGCTCGAAGTAACGATCATTCCAGCGGTCGAGGCGCAATCCGGAATTGATGCTGGGGCCGCGTTCGGTTTGTTTTTCCAGATCAAGCAGCATGAATTGGCGGGTGTGCAGGCGAAAACCCTGGGCGCGGAGGGCGTCGTCGACCGGGCCGCCGAAGGGCATGAGCTGAGCTTCAATGCGCTGCATTTGCGGGAGAGCCCGCATGCTGAACAGCATTTCTTCCAGGAGCCGTTTGCCGATGGGCCCCTGCTCCTGTTTGGGGGTGACGTACATGCCGCCGATCAGGCCCTTGTGATCTTCCAAGACATAGAAGGAATAGCCGACCGCGGAGCCGTTCTCCAAAGCAACGCAGCCTGACAGGGCGTGGGCATCGAGAAAGCGTTTGATCAGTTCGAGAGCGCCGCGGTAATCCCAGTGGAGTTCGTCGCGCCAATGATTGGCCTCTTCGTGAAGGAGCGGCTCGATCTGGCGAACAGTCGCTTGGCGAAGGTCGATGATGTTCATAGAGCGGATGTTGCGCAAGTCCTCTGGTAGCAATGCCATGATAGCCGATTCGAGCAACTCGCCGCCAAGTCCGAAGGACGAGGGCAGATATAAATTCGGCACATGGCTTGGAGATGATGGCCACCGCGAGAAATGGGCATGCTAGCCTAAATACGAGCTCCAGCAGTGGGAATTATTGCGAATTTTTGCGGCGATCCATGGCGAGACGCTGGAGGTAGAGTTTAGAAACCATGTCGATAGTGGATGAATTGCGTTATCCGAGGCGTTGGTACACCAAGTTGATGGTGGTGGTGCTGACGCTGGTGTTTTTTGTGGCGCTGGCGACAGCTGCAATCGCGGGCGTGCTGACGTATTGGATCGTTGAGCCGCAGCGCACAAGTTCCGAAATCAATATGGCGAGCTTTCCGGGTCGGCCAGACGAGATTGATTTCACGGTGAGCGGGCTGAAACCGTCGAGCCGAAAGGGTTGGTTCTTTCCCGGCTTGCGAGGCGCGCCAACGATCATTCTGTGCCATGGATATGAATCGAGCCGGGGTGAGTTGCTGACGTTAGTCTCGGCGCTGCAGGACCATCAATACAACGTGTTTGTGTTCGATTTCGCGGGGCACGGTTCGAATGCGGGACGAACGACGTTTGGCTACCGGGAATCGGATGAAGTGCGGGCGGCCATCGACGTGATTGCGAAACGGAACGATGTAGACACGACGCGATTTGGATTGTGGGGGTATAACCTGGGCGCGTATGCGGCCTTGCGGGAAGCGGAAAAGGATCCCCGGGTGCGCGCGCTGGTGCTGGATTCCGTGTACGACCGGCCCAGCCAGATGGTGAAGATTGGGGTAGAGAAGACGGGCGTCGGAGGGTTTCCCTTCATGGTGAAATCGGCGCAAACGACATTCGATTGGTTGAACTACGCCTACAAGGACGATCCGCCAGTCTCTGCGAGATTGAAATCGTTGACGGACGTTCCGGTGTTATTTATTCAGGCGACGGACGACCCGGAACTGGGAGCGATTACCCGCGACATGTTCCTGAAGGCGCCGGAGCCGCGCGAGCAAGCGATTATTGCGCACGGAAACTTTGTGAATTTACCGGATGAAGAAAAGCGGACGTACGAGAATCGCGTGGTGACGTTCTTCTTAACGCGGCTGCCAGCGGCGCCGGTGGTCGCTGCCGCGGTTCCAGGCAAACCCGCCAAGATCATGGCGAAGGCCACTCACTAGGTGGTCGTTTTAGTGAACACGATAAATGAGCCATCCACTACGTTTCAGCAGGATAGGTTCGCTCCCGCATGTCGCAGGCGCCTGCACGAAAATGTTGCAGGCTCGCGAGGGTAATAATAAGTAGCCATCCTTCGGTTCGCGCGAATCCCACGCGGGTATTTCCTGATGCAAATAGAAGCTGAGGCTGTATTGCTGGCCGCGCTTCATTGAAGCCACATAAATTTCCTGGGGAGGAATTTGTGCAGCGATGATCTCCGACGCGAGAGTCTTACCGGAAAGATCGTACCGCAGCCATGGACGGGAAATGGCGGGGAACATCAGTAGCAGGCCCAAGACAGGCAGAACTGCGGTCGCAGCGAATGGGAAACCTTGGTGTTGGTCCCTGAGAGTGAGAAGCAAGTTCGCAAGTGCGAAAGCGAGTAGGACACAGCCGATCGCGATCATCGCCCCAGCGTTGGTGTGGGATGAATCGAACCGCCGGCCGAATGCGATCAGAACGATAGCTGTCGGTAAGGCGAGAATGGCCAAGCCGGTGAGGATCGAGCGCAGCGAGCGTTCCTGTCGATGCGAAAGAAGGACGTAGGCGCGGGAGAGTAGCAGGCCGATCGGCGGAATTGCGGGGAGGATGTAGCCGGGTAGCTTGGATTGGGAGGTGGAGAAGAAGACGAGGCAAAAGAGGGCGTAGGTGAGGAAAAAGAATTCAAGAGAAGAGGAGCGCGTTTTCCAGAATGAGTTGCGGACGCCGAAGGCCACGGACCAGAGCAAGAGGAGCGTCCACGGAACGAAGGCGATGAGGACGATAGGGACGTAAAACCAGAAGGGCTGGATGTGCTGGAATTCGGGAGTGAGGAAACGCTTGAAGTTGTGCTCAATGATGAAGACGCGAAAGAAGTTGGGATTACGATGGGCGCAGAGAAGGTACCAGGGAAGAGCAGTAAGGCAGAAGCTGGCGATGGCGATGGGGTGAAGACAGCGGACGGCGTCGCGCCAGCGTTTGGTGCAGATGGCCCAGACTAGAACAGAGCCGCCGGAGAGGATGATAGCGGCGGGACCTTTAGCGAGAGCGGCCAGTCCGAGGAAGAAACCGAAGAAGCACGAGGTAAAGGAGGTTGAGGAGGTGAAGGAAGTAAAAGAACTGGGGATGGACGGATCTGGGACAAGTCCCACGAGGCGCGCGGCAAAGACCATGGCGATGGTGAGCATGGCGGCGAAAGGCATGTCAGTGGCGGCG
>Ga0335085_10016091_pt1 | contig 10828 bp, 11 predicted proteins | sample Lox_Sample_45_FD_206712 | JGI IMG/M metagenome (GOLD analysis project Ga0335085, IMG submission 206712) | Soil microbial communities from Loxahatchee National Wildlife Refuge, Florida, United States - Lox_Sample_4.5 | ecosystem: Environmental > Terrestrial > Soil > Wetlands | place: USA... | reverse complement strand
CCTCCACAACATGCCGTTTTGCCTGCGGCAACTTGTCTCGCCGCTGCGCCGTACTTTTCTTTCACCGCTTCCTGAATATTCTTTTCGCTCATAAAAAATCCCTTCCTCAAGACTTCGAAATTTGTACGACCGCCTCTGCGGGAACCACGCGGTTGCGCGTGCAACATTCCTCGTACAGAAAACCTAAAACCTCTTGCAACGCTCCGGTGTTGGCCTTGTACCAAAGAAACGTGCCGGCACGCCGCACGTCCACCAGCCCCACATAGCGCAATTTCTCCAGGTGGTGAGAGAGCGTCGACCCGGGAATGTCCAGCTCTTCCTGAATTTCGCCGGCCACCATGCCGGTGGGGTGCGCGGAAAGCAGCAAGCGAACGATGCGCAAGCGCGGCTCGGAGCCCAGCGCGGCAAACCGGTCACCGCAGCGAGTTACCAGGAGAGGATCGACAGGTTTTGGCATATTTCGATTATTGCAGAAATACGGTTGCCTGCCAACCTCCTTTCTCCGGAAACCGTTCGCCTCCCCACTACATCTCATTACTTGGGACCATGCTGCTCTGCGAAACGCTCCGGATTTGGCTTTTGACCGCGCCCACCGTGCATGGGATACTTTCTACTCCTGGATTTTTATGACCCTACAACGCATCGTGTGCACGCTCTGTTTGGCCGGGCTAACCGTATTTCCTGCCTTTGGCCAGACCGCGCCCGCGGATTCCGTCCCCGCCGAAAAGATGACCCCTCGCGCGGACGCCTATTACAACTTCACCATGGGCCATCTGTACGAACTGCAGTACGAACAGACCAGCCAGCCGGATTTCGCCACTAAGGCCATTGACGCCTACAAAAAGGCCTATGCGTTAGACCCCCAGTCGCCCATCATCGGCGAGCGCCTTGCCGAGATGTACTGGAAGGCGCAGCGCGTACGCGAAGCGGTCAATGAAGCCAATGAAATTTTGAAGCACGAGCCGAATGATTTGGCCACCCACCGCTTGCTCGGGCGGATTTACCTGCGCAGCCTGGGTGACGTGAATGGCACATCCGGAGTGCAATCGGAAGTGGTCGCAAAAGCCATCGCGGAATATGCGGAAGTGCATCGCCTGGATCCCAGCGACCAGGACGCCGCGCTTTGGTTGGCGCGTTTGTATCGCCTCCACAACGAACCGGATAAAGCCGAGCAGGTTCTGCGAAAGATGTTGGAGGACGATCCTGCCAACGAACCCGCCGTGGAACAGTTGACGCAGCTTTTGCTCGACGGAAATAAAGCGGATGAGGCCATCAAACTCCTGGAAGGCATGACGGCGCACTCGTCTTCCGCGACGGTGTTTGACCTGCTAGGCGATGCCTACACCCAGAATCACGATTACGCCAAGGCCGAGACGGCTTATCGAAAGGCCGTCGAACTTGATCCCTCGGAATTAAGTCACTTGCGGGGATTGGGCCAGACCCTGCTGACCGAAGAAAAATATTCTGATGCCCTCGAGGTCTATCAGAAGCTTGCGGACTTGATGCCCGACGATTCCGATAATTATCTGCGCATCGCGCAGATTTATCGCGAGCTTCACCAACTGGACAAGGCCGAAGAAAACCTGGTGAAGGCGCGGCAGTACAATCCCGGCAGCCTGGAAGTTCTGTACAACGAGGCCATGATTTACCAGGCGCAAGGCCGCTATGACGATGCCATCCGCGTGCTCTCCGATGCCATCACTGGAGTAAAGTCGCAATCGAACGTTTTGCCCTCTCGCCGCCGGTCCCTATCGATTCTCTACCAGCAGCTCGGCATGCTCTATCGCGACGTGCAGAATTATCAAGCGGCGATTTACACCTTCCAGGAACTGGCCCATCTGGGCGACGAAGAAGATCACCGCGCGCGCCTGCTGATCATGGACACGTATCAGAAAGCGAAAGATTTGCCGAAGGCGCTGCAGGCTGGCCGCGACGCCATGGCTAAGTATCCCAACGATACCGCGATTAAATCCAGCCAGGCGCTCCTGCTGGGAGAGAACGAGCAGACCGATGAAGCGGTCAAGCTGCTGCAGACTGATCTGAAAGGTACGCCTGCGGACCGCGACACCTATCTGAATATTTCTCAAGTGTACGAACGCGGGCGCCGCTACGCCGACGCGGAAGAAGCGGCGCGCAAAGCGGAATCCTTCGCGGCCCAACCGCACGACAATGAGATCGCGTGGCTCCTGCTCGGCGCGGTCTACGAACGGCAAAAGCAATTCGATAAAGCGGAGAACGAATTCAAAAAAGTTCTGGATGTAAATCCGAAGAACGCGCAGGTGCTCAATTATTACGGCTACATGCTGGCCGATCGCGGTATCCGCCTGGATGAGGCGCAAGACCTGATTCAACGGGCGGTCGACCAGGAACCGCAAAATGGCGCGTATCTGGATAGCTTGGGCTGGGTTTATTACAAACAGAACAAGCTCGACGAAGCGGAATCGATGTTGCGCAAAGCCGTGGAACACGAGCCCCACGACCCCACGATTCGTTTGCACCTCGGTGACGTCTATGCCAAGCAGGGCCACACCGATCAAGCCGCGGTTGAATGGGAAAAATCTTTGAACGAGTGGCACCGCTCCTTGCCTGCCGACCTGGAAAGCGATAAAGTCGCGGAAGTCGAGAAGAAGCTAAACCAGGTGAAGCACCGCGTGGCGCAAAAAACACCAGCCGGCGACGCCAAACCCTGACCCATTGCATGCGAGAAATCCAGATCCCTGCGTACGCGAAAGTCAATCTGCGTCTCGACGTGCTGGGTAAGCGCGCCGACGGCTACCACGAACTGCGCACCATCTTTCATACCGTGACGTTGCACGACACGTTGCGATTCCGGCCCGGACCCGCCAACGCCATAGCCTTGCAGATTCAAGGCAACGAACAGCTCTCCCAGGAAGTCACTGAGAAAAACCTGGTATACCGCGCCGTGGACGCGCTGCGCCGCGAACTGAAAATTCGTTCTGGTGTTCAGATCCTGCTGCAAAAAAGGATTCCGGCAGGCCGTGGGCTCGGCGGAGGCTCCAGCGATGCCGCTGCGGCGCTCCTCGGGTATCTGCAATTCGTCCGGAAAAAAGTGGAATCGACCCGACTGCTGGAGATTGCCTCCACGCTCGGCGCCGATGTGCCGTTCTTTCTCTTGGGAGGGCGCGCGCTCGGGATCGGAAAAGGTGACGAAATCTATGCGCTCCCCGACGTTCCGAAGCGCACCCTGCTGATCGTTTCCCCGAAAGAGATTCACGTGCCCACGCCCGATGCCTACCGCTGGCTGCATGCGCCGGAACTGGCTTCATTGACAAAATTCGCCGCCAACCATAGACTATTTGAGTTCTGTGCTCTGTGCTGGAGTACGCAGGTAGAGCGGCTTTCCAACGATTTCGAGAAAGCTGTCTTCCGGCGATATCCCCGGCTGGATCGAATCCGGCGGGTGTTACTCCAAAAAGGGGCGTCAGAAGCCTTGCTGGCTGGTAGCGGTTCGGCGGTGTTTGGAGTATTCCCGAGCCCAGCTAAGGCGCGCCGAGCCGTTGTCGGGTTTCCGCACGATCAGACCTTCGTCTGCGAAACAATTTCGCGGAGCAGGTATGCGCAAAAGATGAAAAGCGCGTTGGTTGTGTGACCTTGCAGCGTCCTCCGGTCTTCTGACTTTCCACCGCACCATCGGCTCAGATCCTTGGCTGCATCCTGAATTTGGCGTCATCGCAGAGCGGTGACCATGTGAGTGCGTCGTGAACGACGAACGATTCAAGATTTTTAGCGGAACCGCGAATCTGCCCCTGGCAGACGCGATCTGCAAGCATTTGAACGTTCCGTTGGGGAAGGCGCTGCTGGGCCGGTTCAGCGACGGCGAAATTTATTTTCAGATTCTCGAGAACGTGCGCGGCGCGGATGTGTTCGTCGTGCAGCCGTGTTCCTATCCGGTGGACAACCACCTGCTCGAGTTGCTGTTGATGATTGACGCCTTCAAGCGTGCGTCGGCTTGGCGCATCACCGCGGTGCTGCCGTATTACTGCTATGCGCGCCAGGATCGCAAAGATAAGCCCCGCGTCCCGATTTCCGCGAAGCTGGTGGCGGACTTGCTGGAAACGGCGGGGGCCAGCCGGGCGCTCACGTTGGACTTACATGCGCCGCAGATTCAGGGCTATTTCGACGTTCCCGTGGATCACTTGTACGGCTCGCCGGTGCTCGTGGACTACTTCCGGCACAAAAAATTGCCGAATTTAACGGTGGTTTCACCCGATGCAGGCGGCGTGGAACGCGCCCGGGCCTTCGCCAAGAAGCTGGATGCGCCGCTGGCCATCGTCGATAAGCGCCGCGTGGATCTGGATGTTACGGAAGTGATGAACCTGATCGGTGACGTGAAAGGACGCAGCGCCCTGATTGTCGACGATATCATCGACACCGCGGGAACACTGGTAAAAACGGCCGATGCGCTGATTCGCGAAGGCGCCACGCAGGTTTATGCTGCCTGCACCCACGCTATTTTCTCTGGACCCGCGGTGGAGCGGCTCGAGAATTCGAAGATTACCGAAGTGGTGGCTACGGATTCCGTGCCCGTTTCCGAAGCGGCCCGGCAATTGAAGAAGGTAAAGATTTTGAGTGTTGCGGACCTGCTCGCGCGCGGCATTCGCTCGATTCACGAAGAGACGTCTATCAGCGAGCTGTTCATCTAAATTTTGTCCGGCGAAACTTTGCGCCGGAAAAGATGCAAGGAAGGGAAAGAAGCTATGGCTCAGATTATCGTGCAAGGCGCGCCGCGAGATTTGCGGGGCAAAAATGAAGCGCGGCGTTTGCGAGTGACTGGAAATGTTCCCGCGACCCTCTACGGAGGAAAGGGCCAAGCGCTCTCCCTCTCGGTGAATACCAAGCAGGTCACCGCCATCCTGCGGTCCGATACCGGCCACAACACCCTGTTTCAGGTGGAATTTGCTGGCAAGCAGGAACCCGCCATCGTGAAAGACTGGCAAGTCGATCCGGTCAGCGGCCGTCTGTTGCATGTGGACCTCCTCCGCGTGGCGATGGATGTGCGCATGAAGGTGAAAGTTCCGGTTCACACCTTCGGCGATCCTTCCGGCGTAAAAGTACAGGGCGGCGTGTTCGAAGTGGTTACCCGCGAAGTGGAAGTGGAATGCTTGCCGGCCGACATCCCCACCGAATTCAAGGTCGATGTCAGCGGATTGGCGTTGAACCAGAGCTTGCGCGCCGGTGAACTGCCGATCGACAAGGCCAAGCTCAAGCTGATCACCGAAGCGAATACCGTGCTGGCTCACGTTGTCGCCCTGCGCGTCGAAGAAGAGAAGCCTGCGGAAGTGGCAGCCACGGGAGCGGTTCCTGCGGAGCCCGAAGTCATCAAGAAGGGCAAGAAAGAAGTGGAAGGCGAAGAAGGCGCCGAGGGCGGGGAAAAAGCGGAGAAGCCGGAAAAGAAGAAGTAGTTCTCTTCCGCGCCATTCGCTGGCAATTCTATGCGGCTTATCGTTGGCCTTGGCAATCCGGGCCCGGAATACCAGTGGACGCCGCACAATCTCGGTTTCCTTGCGGTAGACGAACTGGCCAACCGCGGTGGAATTCGCGTGGAACGCCCGGAAGCGCAGGCGCTGGTTGGACTCGGCAAGGTGGCAGGCCAAGACGTAATCCTGGCCAAGCCGCAGACGTACATGAACCTCAGCGGCAATGCCGTCGGCCGGCTGATGGACAAGTACGAAGTGGAGCCCGCGGAGTTGCTGGTTTTGTTCGACGAGCGCGATTTGCCCTGGGGCATGATTCGCATCGGCGAACGCGGAAGTCCAGGAACGCACAATGGGGCGAAATCGGTCACCAGTGCGGTGGGTACCCAAGAATTCGCCAGGTTGCGGCTGGGATGCGGGCCCGATCATCCCGTGGGCGATTTAGCAGCCTACGTCTTGCGGCCGATGAAGAAGGGCGAGTTGGAAGTCGCCGGAGAAATGGTGACGACCGCCGGGGATGCCGTCGAGTTGATTTTGACGCAAGACATCCAGGCGGCCATGAACAAGTACAACCGGCGCGTTTCCCCGCCGGAAGAAGAGAAGTAGCGGCGAGATCGATTCGCCGAGCAGTTTCGCAGAGATTTCCGGGTCTTGCGCCCGGAGAAGAGAAGAAACGAGGTCATCATGGAAGAACGTTTGTACGATCTGGTCTTCATCATTCGCCCGGCCACGCCGGAAGAGGAAATCAAGAAGGTCCTGGCCACGTTGGAGCACGCCTGCACGGAAAAAGGCGGCAAGATCGAAAAGGCCGAAACCTGGGGCACGCGCAAGCTGGCCTACAAAGTGATGAAGCACCGCGAAGGTATTTATTTCTACCAGCAGATTCGCACTGGGCACGCTGAGCTGGTCCACGAACTGGAACGCCGCCTCGGCGTGCTGGACGCGGTCATCAAGTACCAGACCGTGCGCCTCGACGAAGATCTCAAGCGCCAGAAAAAACTGGTGCACAAGCGCGAGCAGCGGGCGGCGCGTCGGCCACGTCGCGTTGCGGCCCCCGCTCCGGCGGCGCCGTCTGCTCCCAGCGTCGAGCAGAACACCCAGGCGTAATCGCTCGGGCGTTGAACAGTTTGGGTTGGAACGCTTCGTGGCCTTGGCCCGGAGCCACATCGGAAAGGTAGGAAGGTATGTCAGAGGAACAGAAACAAGGGCAAGCTCCGGCCGCGCCCGCTGGCGGTGAAAGCGCTCCGAGCAGCCCGAGCGTGCAAAGCGCTCCAACTGCCCCGAGCGCACCTAGCGCGCCGAGCGGTCAAGGTCATCAAGGCGGCCAGGGTGGGCCGCGCCGTGAAGGCGGCGGTGGACATTCGGCTGGCGGGCGCCGTGAAGGTGGCCCGGGTGGCGGTGGACGCCGTGAAGGCGGTCCCGGTGGCGGCGGTCCCGGAGGCCCAGGCGGTCCGCGCCGCGGCAAGCGCCAATATTTCCGCAAGAAGAAAGTCTGCAAGTTTTGTGTCGAGAAGATGGACTTCATCGACTACAAGCGCGCGGACATTCTCTCCCAGTTCGTGCAGGAGCGCGGCAAAATCCTTCCGCGCCGCATGACTGGCGTGTGCTCGCGCCATCAGCGTTGGCTCGGCGTAGCCATCAAGCGCGCCCGCAACATCGCTTTGTTGCCGTTTGCCGGCAGCGCCGCGGGAACCCAGGCGCCTCGCGCGGTGGTGGAAGCTCCCAAGGCTTAACCGCAGGTTGCACCGCTTGACGGCTGTCGATCGCGCCGTCATTCCGGACGGAATCCGTGAGGTCCCTGGGTCTTTTCTCGGAAGAGAAGAACCCGCCTCGCGCAAAGTTTTGCAAAAGAATCAGGAGATTAGTCATGCAGATCATTCTTCAAGAAGATGTGGAAAAGTTGGGCAATCGCGGCGACGTGGTCACCGTCAAGCCCGGTTACGCGCGCAATTTCTTGCTGCCCAAGAAGCTGGCCGTCGAAGCGACGCCCGGCAACATGAAGGCGCTCGAGCGCATTCGCGGCGCATTGGCCAAGAAAACCGCCACGGAATTGGATGCCGCTAAGAAACAGGCCGAGCTACTCAGCGGGGTTTCCCTCAAGTTCACGCGCAAGACCGGTGAGAACGACCAGATGTTCGGCTCCGTTACTAACGGCGATATCGCCGATGGACTGAAGGCGCAAGGCTTCGCCATCGACAAGCGTCAAGTACAGATTGGCGAGCCGTTGAAGTCGCTCGGCGAGTTCCCGGTGACTGTGAAAGTCTTCCGCGACGTGACCGCCGAGATCAAGGTGAATATCGGAAAAGAAGCCTAGCTCTTCGAACCTAACAAGCTTCTCTATGGGGCACGTTCTGCGTGCCCCTTTTTATTTTTGTGCCGGCTCGAACGGTTCCGCCACCGCTTCCACCTCTTCCCGCTTCCAGGTCCCGCCCGATAGATTCGTCACCAGCGCCACCACCAGGTGCTTCTCGGGATAGACAATCAATTGCGACGTGCCGCCCACCGAGCCGCCGGAATGTTCGTAGACCAATCTTCCGGAATGCGATTTGCGGATGAACCAGCCGATACCGTACTCGATCGGCTCGCCCGTTTTTGTCTTCTGCGGCGTGAACATGGTGTGCAGCGTCTCGGCCTTCAAAAAGCCGGGCTGCTCCATCGTCGATCCGAAGCGCACTAAATCTTCCGCGGTCGAAAGAAATCCTCCGCCGGCCCATTTGTAGCTGTTATCCACGTACGGCGCGTTCTCCGCGTGGTGATCCTTAGCCAGTTCGTAGAAACGCGAACGCTGCTCGATGATCTGCGTGTTTTGGTCCGCGGCGGTGTGCACCAATCCCATGGGCGTGAATACGTGTTCCTGCATATACGACAGGAATGGCTCGCCCGACGCCGACTCGATCACCGCGCTCAGCAAATTGAATCCGTAGCTCGAGTAATTGAATTTCGTTCCGGGCGGCGATACCAGCGGATCATTTTCGAAGATTTTCAATCCTTCCAGCACGTTGTCGTAATGACGTTGCATCATCATCTCGCCATCGTTGTAATGGCGAATCCCCGCCAGGTGGCCCGCCACCATGCGCACCGTGATCGGGGCGTCTTTGACCGGGAACGACGGAACATATTTCTGCACCGGTGCGTCTAAATCCAGTTTTCCGGCTTCCACCAGCTGCATCAAGGCCGTGGCCGTCAGCGGTTTAGAAATGCTGCCGATACGGAACTTCGTCGTCGGCCACACAGGCACGCGTTCTTCCAGATCCGCGAACCCAAAACCTTCGGAGTACACTATCTTGGCATCCACCGCCACAGCGAGAGCCAACCCCGGCGTGCCTCGCACCAGCCATTCCTGGGCCTGGCGATCGGCGTTCTCTTTCGCGTTCGCATACGCTGCGGAAGGCGCGCCGGAACCCTGCTGGGCCACTGCCCAAGAAATGCCGGTGCCAGCGCACAACAAGACCAGCACCACCACGCTGCCAAGCCAGGTCACTCTATTTCTCAAGCGCAACTTCGCCATCGCGACCCCCGGGAATCGAATAGCCGTTCAGCATGTTGCCACAGTCCAGCGCCAAATAGTTATTCACCGTTTTTCCTTCGCGATTCACAGCGAGTCCAATTGACGCGCCTCGCGTTTTGCGAGAACCTTTGCAGGTTCCTGCACTGAACACCATGCTGTTGGGCCGCGGTGACGAATCGCATTGCGGCTGGATTAGCCGTGTGCTATTTATAGAGCATGTGATAGCGAAGAGAAGGCGAAACAATAACTATGCCGGCCGATGCCACCCTCGAACGTCCTCTACCCAATAATCTGGAAGCCGAACGCTCCATCCTCGGCGCCGTCCTGCTGGACAACAACGCCCTAAACACCGCCATTGAAGCCCTGAAGGCCGAAGACTTTTTCCTCCCACAGCACCGTCACGTGTTCCAGCAGATGATCTCGCTCGGGGAAGCGCAGCACGCCATCGATCTGGTTACGCTTACCGAGGAATTGCACCGCCGCGGCGAACTCGAGGCCGCCGGAGGAGCGCCCTACTTGGCCAGTCTCACCGATGGTGTGGCGCGGGTTTCCAATGTCGAGCACTACGCGCGCATTGTCAAAGAAAAGGCCATGCTGCGCAACTTGATCCATGCCACACACAACATCCAGCAGAAAGCCTTCGAAGGTGAAGACGGCGCGGATGCCATCCTGGATGGTGCCGAATCCAGTATCTTTGCGCTGGCGGAAGATCGCGTTAAAGCGGGCTTGATCCCCATCAAGGAAATCGTCCACGAAAATTTCGATCGCCTGGAAAAAATCTTTCGCGAAGGCAAGTCCATCACCGGCATCTCCACCGGTTACGGCGAACTGGACAAGCTGCTCTCGGGGTTGCAGCCTTCAGAACTGATCATTCTCGCCGCGCGGCCCTCGCAGGGAAAAACCGCGCTGGCCCTGAACTTGGCGGAGAATATTGCCATCCGCGGCGGCTTGCCCGTGGCCGTGTTCAGCTTGGAAATGTCCAAGGAATCCCTGCTGCAACGTCTGGTGGCTTCCGTGGCGCAGGTGGACGCGCATAAATTCCGTTCGGGCCACCTCAGCCGGGAAGATTGGAAGCGCATGACCGAAGCGCTCAGCACCATTTCTTCCGCACCGTTGTGGGTCGACGATGCGGGTTCCACCAGTGTGCTCGAAATCGGTGCGAAGGCGCGGCGACTGAAGCGTGACAAAGGTCTTTCGCTGCTGGTGGTGGATTATCTCCAGCTCATCACCGGGCGCGGCCGCTTTAATTCTCGCCAGGAAGAAGTGGCCAGCATTTCTCGCGGCTTGAAAGGTCTCGCCAAGGAATTGCAAATTCCCGTACTCGTGCTCAGCCAGCTTACCCGTGCACCGGAGCGCGATGAGCGCGGTCCGCAGCTCTCTGACCTGCGCGAATCCGGCGCCATTGAGCAGGATGCCGACGTGGTCATGTTCATCTACCGGCCCAACTTCTTCAACCTGAACGCCACGCCGGAAGAACGCGACATGGCCGATATTCTGATCGCCAAGCAGCGCAATGGTCCCACCGATAAAGTGAAATTCGTGTTTCGCAGCCGGCTGACCCGTTTCGAAGAAGCCGCGCCAGACGCGTTTTCCCAATTCGCCGGCGGCGACGAGATGTAGGGACACACACCGCGTCTGCGGTGCCACAAAGCTCCTCTCTTCGTTTATCGGCGGATTCTGGATCGGCCTGGGCCGGAACCGCAACCCCTTCTAAATCATCGGCTCTCGTAACTCCCAAAGAAGCTTGTTTTCCTTCCTACCTACCCGCAACCCTGGCCACCGCCGTGCTCCTCCCTCTGTTGACCTTCGCGCACCGTTTCGAGCCAGTCCTTTTTGCTGCTCTGCGCGGATGCCGTACACTAGAGCTTTCCGGGAAAAATTTATG
>Ga0335085_10016090_pt1 | contig 10828 bp, 8 predicted proteins | sample Lox_Sample_45_FD_206712 | JGI IMG/M metagenome (GOLD analysis project Ga0335085, IMG submission 206712) | Soil microbial communities from Loxahatchee National Wildlife Refuge, Florida, United States - Lox_Sample_4.5 | ecosystem: Environmental > Terrestrial > Soil > Wetlands | place: USA: Florida... | reverse complement strand
GGATCAGACGCATGCCGCAGTTGATGTCGAAGCCGATGCCGCCGGGAGAGATGACCCCCTCCTCCGGGTCCATGGCGGCGACCCCTCCGATGGGGAAGCCGTACCCCCAGTGGCCGTCGGGCATGCAGTAGGCGTAGTTGAGAATGCCGGGTAGGCAGGCGACGTTGGTGACCTGCTCGAACACTCCGTCATCCATATCTTTTAGGAGCTTCTCGGTGGCGTAGATGCGGGCCGGCACCAGCATCCCCTCCTTGTAGGAGGGGGGGAGCTCCCAGACGGTGCCGGAAACCTTGCGGAGAGCTGAAGGAGGCATGGCGCATCACTCCCATGGGTGCAGCGGGAATTAGAATACATCAATAACTATATCACACCATGCGTCCGGGGCAATGGAATCGGGCGAGCCACTCCTCGAAGACACCCACCTTATGCTCACCGTACCGGCCGAGACTCTTCCGGACCTGGTCGGGAGTCTTTTCCACCTCCACGCTCCCCGGCTTCTTGGAGTAGAAGAGGTCGGCGAAGGAAACGATCCGCTCCTCCAGGGAGAGGGGGACCATCTCACGCTTCGGCAGCGGCAGCTCCTGGGCGATGATGTCGTCGACGGTCAGGCCGACGCCGATGTGGCGCTCGCAGACCAGGGCATGGCGGGGAAGTCCCTCCCGCTCCAGGATCTCCCGGCCGATGATGCCATGCCGGATGTACGGCTCATCGCCGCGGCAGCCGATGGAAGGGGAGGCGGTGCGGCAGATGCCGATGTCGTGCAGGAGGGCGGCCTCCTCGATGAACCGGCGGTCGAGGGGGATGCCGGCCAGCGCGTCGGCGACGGCGAGCGCCTTGGCGGCGACCAGCCGGCTGTGGGCAATGACGATGCCGAGGGCGTCGGGGTCGGTAAAGTATTTTTCCAGGAGCGGAACAGCGGTCATGCATTTACCTTTCGTCTATTTGCGGGTATGATGTAGTCAGCTTAGCACAGAGTACCGTTCCAAGGAAAGCCCGAGATCATGGCCATCGACATCAAGGAAACGGACATCAAAGTAGAATTCTACCGCGGCTCCGGCCCGGGGGGACAGCACCGGAACGTAACCGACTCGGCGGTCCGGATCCGCCACCTTCCGACCGGCATCGTGGTCCAGGCGTCAGAGCGCCGTTCCCAGGCCCAGAACAGGGAGCTGGCCATGGAGCGGCTCAGGGCCGCCCTTGAAAAGCGGGAGCGGAAGGCGAAGAAGAGAATCGCTACCAAGACCCCCCGGAGCGCCATCGAGAAGCGGCTGACGGAGAAGAAAATAATATCGCAGAAAAAGAGGCTGCGTACGTCCCATGAGGAGTGACCCGAATAAGCCCTATCTGCTTGACCTTGCATGCCGTATCGGTTATTTTACCTGCATATGGCTCTAGCAGGCTGTTGAAAATTCAGGTTGTTCAAAAACGGTCAGATCGCCGCATCCGCAGAAAGCCCCGAGAAGGGCTAGCAGCGTTACGTCGCACGAGGAGGTTTTCGAGGACGGCGGCGAGATGGCTGTTTTTCAACAACCTGCTAGGAGGATACGATGGCACGTCCCGGCTGGGATGAGTACTTCATGGAAATAACCCGCCTGGTGGCAAAGCGCTCCACCTGCCTGCGGCGGCAGGTGGGGGCGGTCCTGGTGAAGGACAAGAATATCCTGGCCACCGGGTACAATGGCGCCCCTTCGGGGGTGGCCCACTGCCTCGATGTCGGCTGTCTCCGGGAGAAGCTGCAGATCCCCTCGGGAGAGCGGCACGAGCTCTGCCGCGGCCTCCACGCCGAGCAGAATGCCATCATCCAGGCCGCCAAGCACGGCACGAACATCGACGGGGCGACCCTCTACAGTACCACCATGCCGTGCATCATCTGCTCCAAGATGATCATCAACGCCGGCATCCGGCGGGTCGTGTACGAAATCGGCTACTGCGACCAGCTGGCAGCCGAGATGATCGGCGAGTCGGGGGTCATCATCGAGAAGTTCGGCGCTGCGGGAGCCGGGGAGAGTGCCGGATGAGGTGTCCCTTCTGCTTGAACCAGGACAGCAAGGTGGTCGATTCCCGCCCCGACAAGGAGGGTGCGGCCATACGCCGCAGGAGGGAGTGCGAATCGTGCGGCAAGCGGTTTACCACCCATGAGCGGATCGAGGAGATCCTCCCCCTTGTCATGAAGAAGGATGGCCGGCGGGAGCCGTTCGACCGGCTGAAGCTGATCGCCGGCATCCAGAAGGCGTGCGAGAAAAGGCCGGTCTCGGTGGAGACCATCGAGCGGATGGTGGACCGGCTCGAAACCCGCCTCCAGGAGGGGAACGAGCGGGAGGTGCCGAGCACGGTCATCGGCGAGTGGGTGATGAACGAACTGCACGACGTGGACGAAGTGGCCTACGTCAGGTTCGCGTCGGTTTACCGTTCATTCAAGGATATCAACGAGTTCATGGTTGAGTTGCAGGACTTGCTGAAAAAATAGGGACGCGCCTTTGCGCAATCTCTGCGTTGCGCATCGTCGCGTGACGCTCAACGTAGCGCTGCTACGCCTCGCGCCCCGCTCCTTGCGCGCCTTGACCTTGCGAAAAATTCGCGCCCCGTATGTGGTAATTGGGTCATGTCCGAAGATCAAAGTCACCAACAATACATGAAACGCGCCATTGCCCTGGCCCGGCGGGGAATGGGGAAGACCTCCCCCAATCCGGCGGTCGGCTGTGTGATCGTCAGGGACGGCGTGGTGATGGGAGAGGGTTGGCACCGGAAGGCGGGGACCCCCCACGCCGAGGTGCACGCCCTGCGTCGGGCGGGCATTGCGGCCCGGGGGGCCGATGTCTATGTGACCCTGGAGCCGTGCAGCCACCACGGGAAGACCCCCCCCTGCGCCGAAGCCCTCATCGGGGCCGGGGTGCGGCGTGTCTTCGCTGCCATGGTCGACCCGAACCCGAAGGTGAGCGGCAAGGGGGTGGAGATCCTCCGCGCCGCCGGCATCGAGGTGTTGACCGGTCTGCTGGAAGGGGAGAGTCGCCGCCTGAACGAGCCGTTCATCAAGTACATGACCACGGGGCTTCCCTTCGTCATCCTGAAAAGCGCCCTGACCCTGGACGGGAAGACGGCGACCACCAGCGGCGATTCCCGGTGGATAACCAATGAAACGTCGCGCAGATACGTCCACAGGCTTCGCGCAATGGTTGATGCGGTGATGGTGGGCAGAGGCACCGCGATGACCGACGACCCCCGGCTCACCTCCCGGATTCCCGGCGGCAGGGACCCGGTCCGGGTCGTGGTCGATTCCAGTTTGGCGATCCCCCTCGATTCCCGTCTGCTGAACCTTGAGTCGCCATCGCCCACAGTTGTCGCCACGATTGCCGGTGACGGCGCGCTGGGGGACGGTCTCCGGGCGCTGGGAGCTGAAGTGCTGCAGTGCCGTGCCCGTAATGGGAGGGTCGATTTGAATGATCTGTTTGCCCTGCTCGGTGCCCGGGGGATCCAGTCCGTGCTGCTCGAAGGGGGGGCGACCCTTGCCGGCGAGGCGTTGCGGCTCGGCCTGATCGACAAGTTCCTTCTCTTTTATGCTCCCAAACTCCTGGGAGGTGACGGTCCCGGCCTCTTCGCCGGGGAGGGGGCCAACCTGATGGCCGATGCCGCCCGGCTCAGAGACCTGAAGCTGCGGCGGTTCGGCACTGACATTCTGCTGGAGGGATACCCGGAGGTGCGATGTTTACCGGCCTGATCGAAGCTGTCGGCAGGGTGGCTGCCATCGAGCGGCGCGGCGCGTCTGCCCGTCTCGTCGTCGAAAGCGTGTTTCCCGGTGAAGAGATCGCCCTCGGCGACTCCATCGCGGTGAACGGGATCTGTCTGACCGTGGTGGCCCGGGAGGGGGGAACGGTTGCCTTTGATGTTTCCCCGGAAACCCTGGAGCGGACCGGTTTCAGGCAGCTCCGGAGCGGCTCCCGGGTCAACCTGGAGCGCGCCCTGCGCCTCTGCGACCGGCTCGGCGGCCATATCGTCACCGGGCACGTGGACTGCGTGGCTCTGGTCGCGGAACGGCGCGAGCTGTCGGGGAACATTGCCCTCTCCTTTAGAATCCCGCGCGACTACGGCCGCTATGTCATCGAAAAGGGGTCGGTGGCCATCGACGGCATCAGCCTCACCGTCAACAGCGTCACCGTCGATTCGTTCACGGTGAACGTCATCCCCCACACGGCCGGACAGACCACCCTGCAGGGACTTCGTCCGGGGGACGAGGCGAACATCGAGACCGACATCATCGGCAAGTACGTGGAGCGGCTCCTGGGTGCCCGGGGAACGGGGGAGGGGGTCTCCCTCGATCTCCTTGCAAAAAGCGGATTTCTGTGAGGGCACCTGATCGCCGTTCGCTGTAAACAAAGTTGACGGTGTAAACTTTGTTTACATCTGCTTGTAACGCCCACCCTGCACGGTTTTGCTGCCTTTCCTCCGCCCTCGATGTAAACTTTGTTTACAGTGTCTCACTGTTCTCCTTAACCTAACGTACTGTTCCCCCGCCTGTTCTTAAACCGGCATGGTTCCTGCTGATCAGGGGGTTTATATTCTGTTTCTCTGTTGTCGGCGTTCAGGCAGTTGGGCGGCTCTGCGGATTCTTTGTGAATGGGGACTTGAAGTTTTTATTTTTGTAGATGCGGAGGGTTTGCATGGTACGAAGAATGAATTGGTTTGTGAGCGGTATCGCACTGGTTTCATTGGTCCTCCTTTCCCTGCCGGCTATGGCGGTAACCACCTGGCAGCCGACCGGGGGGCCGGAAGGTGTGGTAATATACGACGTCGCCATTGATCCAACCGATTCCCAGACCGTCTATGTCGGGGCCGAAACTGGCGGCGTGTACAAGACATCCAATGGCGGCGTTTCATGGAATCCTGCCAACTCCGGACTGCCTCGCTACTCCGTCTATTCTCTTATAATTGATCCTGCAAATCATCAAACTATCTATGCTGCGATGATTGATGAAAACGGCAATGGCGGTGGCATCTACAAATCCATTGACGGCGGTGGATCATGGCAGCCGACTCTCTTAACCCCCGTATCTTCTCTCGCCATTGACCCGGCCGATTCTCAAACTCTTTATGCCGGGACACTCAGCGGAGGTGTGATAAAGTCCGGTGATGGCGGATCTACCTGGGCTCTCTGCATCTTCACCCTCAGCGGAGGAGATTTTCCTGTAATCCAACTCGCGATCGATCCTACCAGCACACAGACCATCTACGCCGTTACATATTTTGAAGGGTCCATGTACAAGTCCACCAATGGCGGCGTTACTTGGCAGCCAGTAATAGGCAATCTGACCGGCAACAGCAGTATCATAAACACCGTGTCGATTGATCCGTCCAAACATGATGGGATATACATCGGCACTGAGGATGGCGTTTACAAGTCCATCAATGGCGGCATTTCCTGGAGCCAGGCCGGTAGCGAACTGTTCTACACCTCTGTAGGATGCATTGCCATCGATCCATCATCTTCACAGACAATTTATGCGTCGGTCTACAACGATAGAAACTCAACTGACATTCTGTACAAGTCCACCGATGGGGGCGATTCCTGGCATGAGATAAGTAATGGGCTCCCTTCCGACAACTCGTTTTTCGTGGCTCTGGCAATTGCTCCGACTGCTCCACAGACACTCTATGGTGGCTATACATGGATGTTCAAGACGATGGACGGCGGTAATTCCTGGAATGCAATCAACAAGGGACTGAATTGTACGAATGTCTACGCCCTTGCTGTCGAGCCTGGCAATTCCCAGACAATTTATGCGGGATCCGACACGATAATCTATAAATCCACTGACGGCGGGAATACCTGGAGTGCGTCAAAAACCGGCCTTAAAGATGATTATGATATCATCACTTATTTGGCCGTTGACCCGGTCAACACCCATAACATCTATGCCGGGACATATAGTTCCGGCGTGATTAAATCCATCGACGGCGGCGTTTCCTGGAGCCCGGCTAAAACCTGGCCATCCTCCAGTGCCAGTTATAACCACTGCGTGGTCATCGATCCGTCCAACCCGCAGATCGTCTACACCGGAACATACGACGGCGCGTTCAAGTCTGTCGACGGCGGCGATTCCTGGAGTGCGATCAACGGTCTGAACTCTTCGTATGTCTTCTCCATTGCAGTCGATCCAACCTCCTCCCAGACCATCTATGCCGGGACAGGAGACGGCGTGTTTAAGTCCATCAATGGGGGCGCTTCATGGAGTTCGGTTGGCATTGGAACAACCGGTGAAGAAAAATTGACCACCAACCTGGTAATCGATCCTGTCAACTCGCAAACCATCTACGCCGGTACTGGCGGCGGCATTTTCAAATCGACTGACGGCGGCGAAACCTGGACGGGAATAAACACTCGACTGAAAGGAGAAACCCATTGGATACTCTTGGCGGTTAATCCAATCAATCCTCTGATAATCTATGTCCATACTTCGAAGGGGATGTTTGCGACCACCAACGGAGGTGAGTCTTGGAGCGCTGCTGACAGCGGCCTGAACGGTTTATGGGTCCCTTCTATGGTATTCGACTCGGGCAACTCCCAGATTCTTTATGCAGGAACTGAAGGGAGAGGAGTGCTTACGAGTCTCGCCATTCCGGACATCCCGACCATCACGACTGCTGCTCCCCTGCCGTCCGGAACCTACAACGTCAACTACAATAAGATCCTGGCGGCGACGGGAGCCACCAAACCCTACACATGGTCGGTTGTTTCCGGAGACATCCCTGCTGGTATCACTTTCGACGCTGCAAAAGGTGCCCTCAAGGGGAAGCCGACTGGGTGGGGAGATTTTACCTTCACGGTCCAGGTTGCCGACAAATATGGCTACAAATCGACGAAGGACTTTACCCTGAGCATCCTCGTCCCGCCGCTGACGATTACCACGACGTCGCTCCCGTGTGGCAAGGTCGGTTCCTCCTACAAGAAGGTGCTGGCGGGGAAGGGGGGCGTGAAGCCGTATGCCTGGTCGGTCTCGGCCGGAGCCCTTCCCGGCGGACTGGCCCTCGATGCCGCCACCGGCACCATCAGCGGCAAGCCGACTGCACCGGGCGCGTACAGCTTCACCATCCGGCTCATGGACGAGAGTAAACAAGCGGTGGCGAAAGAGGTTACCCTTATGGTAAAGTAGGAACAATCCGGGGTCGTGCGAAACGGCATCGTTGTTTCAATTTGTGACAATTACATTTTGTGTTAAAATTTTTTTAGTATAATTTTTCCTGCAGTCATCGCTGCACGGAGACCGGGATCATTCCTCAACGCAGTTGAACTTGGGCAATTCTTTGAATTGCAAAAGAGAGGTTTCATCATGCATACCAGGCGTGGCTACCGGATCGGGTCCATTCCGTGCGAATTGACAATGGGTGCCGTGGCATTGTTCCTCATCCTGGCGGCAGCCGGGTCGTCCGTTGCCCGGAACCTGGAGGGACCGGAGCGCAAGATCAACGCGTATTATACGGTTACCCCGGTGACCCATCCCGATGGGACCGCCCTGGAAAAAACCGACATTCATGGGCCGCCGACGCCTCCTCCCGGCTTCGACAAGGAGCGGCAGGAGGTTGAGCTTCCCGAGCCCGGCAAGGAGGCGGCCACAAACGTGCTGTCGTCGGTGCCGGCGTTCAACTGGGTGTTCGGGTGCTCGGCCGTTTCCGGCGCCATGATTGCCGGATATTACGACCGGAACGGGTATCCCGATATCTACACCGGCCCCACCAACGGCGGTGTCATGCCGCTGGACAACAGCTCCTGGCCGACCTGGTCGGACGGCTACGACATCTATCCGAACTGTCCGTTGATTGCTTCCAAAAACGGCGTGGATGGCAGATCAAGCCGCGGTTCGATCGATGACTACTGGGTTCAGTACGAGAGCTCGGCGTCCGATCCCTACATCACGGGCGCCTGGACGCAGCACACCTGGGGAGATGCAGTCGGGGACTACATGAAGACCAGTCAGTCCGCCTACGGCAACAGTGACGGGTCGACGACTTTTTATACGTTCACGAGCTCGGCGTCCCAGCTGACCTGCAGCGCCATGGAGGGGTACGGAATAAGCACCCAGGACGGCACTTACGGCAGAAAGCTCTTTTACGAGGCAAGGGGGTACACCGTCACGGACTGCTACAACCAGAAGACGGACAATATCATTTCCGGTGGCTTTTCCTTTGCCCAGTACAAGGCGGAGATCGACGCCGGCCGGCCGGTGATGCTCAATCTTGCCGGCCATACCATCGTCGGCCTCGGCTATGACGATTCCTCGAACCTGGTCTATATCCACGATACCTGGGACTACAGCAATCACACCATGACGTGGGGGGGGAGTTATTCGGGAATGGCCCTGCAGTCGGTCAGCATCGTCAATCTTGCTCACGTTGTATCCCCTGGATCGATCGAGTTGAGCGCATCCGCCTATTCCGTGAACGAGAACGGCGGTAGCGTCACCATCACCGCCACCCGCACCGGCGGCAGCAGCGGCGCCGTCGGAGTCAGTTATGGGACGGGCAACGGCACGGCAACGGCCGGAAGCGATTACACAGCCGCGAACGGAGTTCTGTCCTGGGCCGACGGGGACACTGCCGATAAGACGTTCACGGTTTCCATTATCAGCGACTATGTGGTGGAAGGGGACGAAACTTTCACCATCACTCTCAGCAGCCCGACGGGCGGTGCGGTTCTGGGAAGCCCGTCGAGCGCCACGGTGACCATAATTGACTACGTGGACACCCAGCCTCCGGTCAACGGCACCCTTTCCGCCGTTGCGGGGGCCGGCAAGGTGAATCTCTCCTGGTCCGGGTTCTCCGATCCGGGTTCCGGCATCGGCAGCTACAAGCTTGTCTATGCCGCCGGGAGCCAGCCGGACAGCTGCACAGACGGCACTCCGATCTATGCCGGCATGAATACCGCCTATCTCCACACGGGGCTGACAAAAGGGACCACCTATTATTACCGGCTCTGCGCCATCGACAAGTTCGGCAACGTATCCAGCGGCGCAACGTCAAAAATAAAAGTCACCGTTGCCCCCCTCGACATCACCTCGACGTCTCCGCTTCCCTCGGGGACCTACGGCGTCAACTACAGCAAAACCCTGGCCGCCTCTGGCGGGACCAAGCCCTTTACCTGGTCGGTCATTTCCGGAACGCTTCCCACGGGTATCAGTCTCGGTGTCTCGAACGGCGCTCTCCGGGGGAAACCGACCGGCTGGGGGGATTATGCCTTTACCGTCCAGGTCGTCGACAAGCAGGGGAACATTGACACCGGGGAGTTCACCCTGACCATCCTCGTCCCGCAGCTGACGATCGCCACCACCTCGCTTCCGGGCGGCAGGGTCGGCGCCTCCTACAAGAAGGTTCTTGCGGGCAAGGGAGGAGTGAAGCCGTATGTCTGGTCGATCTCGACCGGCGACCTGCCCGACGGTCTGACCCTGGATTCCGCCAGCGGCACCATCAGCGGCAAGCCGACTGCGGCGGGAACCTATAACTTCACCATCCAGCTTGCGGATGACCGGCCGGAAGCGGTTATGAAGGACGTTACCCTGGTGGTGAAGTAGCGGCATACCGCTGCCGGATACCAACAACTCACCCGCAGAAAGAAAACCGGCGTCCCTTTTGGGGGCCGGTTTTCTTTGCTAAAAAGCGCAAATTTTGCTATAAGGATTCTTTATGTCGGCAGCACATTGTCGCTGATTGGGTACAGGAGAGCAGTAAATCGGGAGATGTGAACATGTCCGTTTCACGGATCGAGGATGCAATAGAGGACATTCGCCAGGGGAAAATGGTTATCCTGGTGGACGATGAAGACCGGGAGAACGAGGGGGACCTGACCCTAGCCGCCGAGATGGTCACCCCCGAGGCGATCAATTTCATGGCCAAATACGGCCGGGGGCTCATCTGTCTGACCATGACCGCCGAGCGGTGCGACCAGCTCCGCCTCCCTCTGATGGTTTCCAGCAACACCTCATCCTTCGGCACTGCCTTCACCGTTTCCATCGAGGCGAAAAAAGGGGTCACCACCGGAATTTCCGCAGCTGACCGGGCCCATACCGTTCTGACGGCCATGGGTGACGACTGCAAGCCGGAGGACCTGGCGCGACCCGGGCACGTCTTCCCGTTGCGGGCGAAACCGGGAGGGGTGCTGGTACGGGCCGGCCAGACAGAGGGGTCCGTCGACCTGGCGCGGCTTGCCGGGCTCAAGCCGGCCGGCGTCATCTGCGAGATCATGAACGACGACGGCACCATGGCCCGGATGCCGCAGCTGAAGAAGTTCGCCAGGGAGCACGGGCTGAAGATATGTACGATCGCCGACCTGGTCGCCTACCGTCTCAGGAACGAGATGCTGGTGCGCCGGGCGGCCGACGTGACTCTCCCCACCAGCTATGGAGGGAAGTTTCGGGCCATCGCCTTCGAGAACGATGTGGACAAGCTGGAGCACCTGGCCCTGGTCAAGGGGGAGATTCGTGGGGACGAGCCGGTGCTGGTCCGGGTCCACTCGGAGTGCCTGACCGGCGACGTGTTCGGCAGCCGCCGGTGCGACTGTGCCGAACAGCTCCATCGCGCGATGGAAATGATCGAAGTCGAAGGGAAGGGGGTTGTCCTCTACATGCGCCAGGAAGGGCGCGGCATCGGCCTGATCAACAAGCTGAAGGCCTACGCCCTCCAGGACGAGGGGAAGGACACTGTGGAGGCGAACCTCGCCCTCGGCTTCAAGGCCGACATGCGCGACTACGGGATCGGCGCACAGATACTGGTCAACCTCGGGGTGAAACAGATCCGCCTCCTGACCAACAATCCGAAGAAGCTCATCGGCCTTGAAGGATACGGC
>Ga0335085_10016089_pt1 | contig 10828 bp, 7 predicted proteins | sample Lox_Sample_45_FD_206712 | JGI IMG/M metagenome (GOLD analysis project Ga0335085, IMG submission 206712) | Soil microbial communities from Loxahatchee National Wildlife Refuge, Florida, United States - Lox_Sample_4.5 | ecosystem: Environmental > Terrestrial > Soil > Wetlands | place: USA: Florida... | reverse complement strand
TCAGACAGTGGGCGGATACATTTCGGACAAAAGAGTTCATCTCCGTCGAGCCGCGGTCTGGCTATCGTATGGCGCTACGTGAGGACGACAGTCGCCCAATCTATTTGACTCCGGACGCGACCGACGTTGCATTGGGCCATGCGTTGTTAGAAGCGCTGGACAAGAGCCGCTTCATTTGGCCTCCCGATGAGCCTGAATTTTTTGAGTGGCAGAGATATATTCGCCGCGAACGCGACTGGCATAAGGAATTCATGGATCGCTTCAGTTACAAGACAAAACGCGAGGCTTATAGAAACATGAATTGGTGCCGGATTCAAAGGTCGGAAGGTCGTATCTCGATTGAGCCTCACAAACGGCGCGACCAGCCGGAGCATTGGAAGTGGCTTCCACAGGATCAAACCGTCAGCATTCCGGATTCCCGAGATACTGCCGCCGTCGGTGCAGCCCTGAGATTGGCCCTGGATCGTTGCGAGTAGTCGTTCGAGCGGCGCTGTTCTAACGCTCCTCAGTCTCGATCCCAAGCTTCGTCGCGCCGTAATAGCCGTAAACGTCGTGAAGGAGCGTCAGCACTTCCGCCGTCAGCGCTTCATCGGTGACCTTGTCTGCCAAATAGGTCTTCGAGTAGTTCGGTCCGCGACCCGGATCGGCATAGCCGGCGGCATGCAATCGCGCGATACGTTCGGACGTCAGCACTGTCGCCAGGGCCGGCCAGCTATCGGCAGACTGGGCTTCGCAATAAAAGCCGTCCGGTTCGGTCTGTGTTTCGCATTGCACGTACCCGATTCCGGCATCGAAAATGGCATAGGCTCGACGGTGCATATTCAAGCGAAGGCGCTCGATCTCGACGGTTACCGTCGGTCCGTAAAGCGCAATCAAGTCCGCCGCAGTGCTGTCGGGGCCGAGCCTGCGTGGCGGCTCGTCGTTCGGGGGGCTGTAAGCGCAAGCGTTTACCGCGAATCGCGCCATGGATGCCGCGTCGTTGATCATGCCTGCAAGGTTCTGCGTGAAGCCATTGCGCGGCGGGCATGGCTCGTCGGGAACCGTGCTCGTTTGAACTTCCAGATTCTGAATGTCGGCATCGTAGCCCTCGGACAATGCGGCGACAACTTCGCGTGCGACGACTGTGGGAGCGGTATCGGACGCGAAACTCCGCACATAATTGCCGAAACTGGAATCGAGCGTCCAGCCGCTTGCTTTCAGGCGGGCGACGCGGTCTGAAGTCAGGACGCGCGCAAGCGATGGCTGCATCAATGTCCCGGCCGCTTCACACCGGAAGGCGTGGTCCGTCATGACGCGGCATTGCACATATTTGTTGCCGTCCCAAATGGTTGCGAGCCTGATCTGACCGGGTCTGTCGAGAACTTTGATCAGAGCTATTGCAGACTGCACATTGCTTTCTTGCGCAAGCACTGTGCGGCTGGTTGTGATAACGGCGCATATGGCCACGATAGCGACCAACCATGTCGCGCGAGTATCTTTCATCATGACGCCTGCACCCCCTCTATTGCATCGCGGATCTGGCCGGAGGCCAGCCGTCTCAGTGAACGATATCGAAGGGGCGCGCAGGATGTTTGCCGGCTTGGTCGCGGAGTGTCCGACCGACATCATTTGAGACAAATTTCTGTTGGCAAGTAGCGGCTGCTATCTTGCCGCGAATTGTTTTATCCCGTGTCGGGCAACGCTTTCGCGACAGAATCGGCAAACATTGCCCGCGGTCTTCCGAATGATGGGCACACGCGATGGGCGCAATCGCGTCGGCGTTGGGACGACACCCGCGCGGATCGCCGAGCGGCCGTCACCATGTCTCGCCGAGTGGTCTCACGTCCACCTCGAATGTCCATGCTGAGCGCGGCTGCTGTGCGAGCCACACGGCAGTTGCCGCCATGTCGTCGGGTTTGAGAAAAAAGCTGTCCGGCTTGTCCGGCAAGTTGCGCCGCGTTGCGGGCAAGTCCACCACGGCATCGACGATGATCAGGGCCACATGGATACCCCTGGGCCACAAGCTGCGCGCCATCGATTCGGCAAGGCTGCGTTGGGCGGCCTTGGCAGGAGCAAATGCGGCCGTCTTCGGCCCGCCCCGGCGCGACGCCGTGGCGCCAATGAAAATGATTGTGCCCGATCCGGCTTGCTTCATGGCGGGGATCACCTCCCGGCTGGCCGCCATGGCGCCGTAGGCGTTGATCCGCCACGCGCTTTCGAAATTGTCGAGCGTGATGCTCTCGATGTCACCGCGAACGCCGGACCCCGCATTGTAGACCAGTGTCGCCGGATCGCCCATCTCGGAGCGGATTGCGCCGAACGCTCCGGCGATGGACGATGCGTCGGAAGCGTCGCAGGCATAGGACCGGGCGTCGGAAAGCTCTCGCGCAAGCGCCGTTGTAAAGTTGGTGCGCCGCGCCAGCAGGGCGACGGCCATGCCGGCTCGGTCGAACGCACGCGCCAGAGCCGCGCCATTGCCTTCGCCGACGCCGACAATTGCGCATACAGGTTTGCTCATGTCTCTCTCCATAAGAACCACGCTATCAGTGCCGGAGCGAGCACGGCGGCGCTGCCATTCGTATCCAGGCATCCGCCCTGCTGCGCCCAGGATCGTTCTGCATTAAATCAAAGTTGGGCCGCGAAGAAGCAGAAGAGTTTCGCAAATTGTCGTCAATTCGGCCGAGACAGGCGGCACCAGGCGGCCGTTCCAAGGAAGCCAATGCCGTGCGAGCTCATCCAACGCCCATTCTGCCGCAACGCTACCGCCGTACGGGGGCGAACGCCATTCCTTCAGCGCTGCGTCCCCGTCGCTCTCAACCCCTCCCATAGAACGCGGTTATAGGCCGCCGAATCGACGCGGTCCTCCGCGCTCCAATCGTAGCCGTGCGTGGCGCGTTCCCAATAGGCAGCATCGTGGGCGTAGCGAAAACGAAGGCCCGCTGCCTTCTCGGCGATGGGCAGGGCCGTTTGCGAAAGTGCAGCCGACGGTTGCGCGGTGAAGGTCCATGCCTGCATTTTGAGATCGAACACGTCCGTCATCGGCCGCTGAGCGGCATCGAACATGCTGAGCGGCTCCAGCCCCAAGATGTCCTCGATCGTGCGCAGCATGTTCACCGTCGCATAGCGCTGCGAGACGACGGCGCCGCGCTTGACGCAGGGGCCGGCGACATAGGCTGTGGTGCGGTGCGCGTCGACATGGTCGGGCCCGTCCTGCGCATCGTCTTCGAGCACAAAAATCAGCGTGGAATTCCGGTAGGGGCTTTTGGCGACGCGTTCGACAAGCCGGCCCAGGGCATAGTCGTTGTCCGCCACTTGCGCTTCCGGCCGGTTCACGCCGTCGAGCGCATGCGCGAAGTCGCCCGTGTGATCGGTCATGAACCGCACGAGCGAAAGCGCCGGCAGGTTCTTGTGTGCTACGAAGCCGTCGAACTCGCGCTGCCATTCGCGCTCGCGCCAGAAATCGGGGAACTTGAGATCGAAGCCACGGAAGTAGGGATCGGTGACGGCAATGAGAGCAGGGTCGGAAGCGTAGGCCACAACCGTATGCAATTTGGCGGGATCGCGCTCGAGCGGAATGGGCGCGGGGTGGCGATATTCGTAACGCGCCAGATCGAGGTAGAAGCCGTAATTGCGTACGCTCAGATGGGCGCGCAGCGCCGCATCCCATAAATGGCCGCGGCCAGGTTCGCCGTCCGCACCATCCGGCGCACCGACATCGGCTGTACCCGGCAGCTGGTCGGCATCGTCGGGCGTGATCGGATCGGCTGCGCGCCGCTCCGCGAGTTCCGGCAGCGCGACGTTGATGTTGCGGTTCGTGCCCTCGACGTCGTAGCTCTGCCCGCGCTGGGCATACTGCATCGGGATGTATTTGACGCCGACATCGGTTTCGCGCGCGCTCGTGCTCCATGGCCAGCCATTGCCGCTGACCTCGCCGGATGCATAGAAGTTGTCGAGCGTCACGAACGTATTCGCGAGCTTGTGCTGGTTGGGTGTAACGCTGGCGCCGAACAGGGTGAGCGAGGGATCGCCGTTGCCCTTGCCCAGGTCACCCAGCACCTGGTCGTAGGTGCGGTTCTCCTTGATCACGTAGATCACGTGCTTGATGCGGCGTCTGAGCGCCGTCATGACGCGCACATCGTCCGCATCGGGCTGTATGTCGAAGCCGTCGTTGGTGGCGACAATTTGCGTCAGCCGCGCATAATCCGCCGGTTGCGGCACGGGCAGCGCGAGAAAGCCGGCTTTCGACAACTGCAGGACGTAGTGGTTGCGGGCCATGCATTGCGCAGTCTCGGCGTGAGCGAGCCGCGCATGGCTGCATCCGAGCGGATTTGGCCCCACATTGCTGCGCCCGTTCACGACGTAGAGCATGTTCGCCGTAGCGCTCACAGCGTTGGGATACCAGCCCGTCGGTACGAGCGCCGCCACGCGATGCGGGACCTGGTCGAGGGGGATGACCGCCAGCGCATTCGCGCCGCCCAGCGTCGCATAGAGCGTCTTGCCGTCGGGCGACAGCGCCACACTGTCGGGTGCCGCGCCACGGAACATCCGTGCACGGGACAGAACGTCCGCAGGCGCGCGCGCGTCGATGGTTTCGCGTACCGCGTTGGAGGACGTATCGATGACGGCAATCTGATCGCTGTTGTCTTCGGCGACATAGAGCAGCGTCTTGTCTGCGTTCAGCACCATGCGGTTTGGCGTGCCGTCCACCTTGATGCGCGCAGTCACCCGCATGGCCGCCAGATCGGCGACCACGATCTCGCGGTCGCGCTCGGCCGAGACATAGGCGATGTTTCCCTTGACCTGAACCCAGGTGGGATATTCACCGCCGGCTACGCCCTTTTGCGCCGGATTGCTTTTTCCCGGCCGCAGATCCATCTCGCCTTTGACCGTGCGCGCCTTGACGTCGACGACGCTTATCGAATCGTTCTCGCGATTGGCAACGACGACGAGACTGTCATCCGCGCTCACATCGAGGCCGGACGCACTGGGTTTGATGCCGATTCCCAGTCCGGTTATGTGGCCAAGAGCGACGGGTGGACCGTCCTCCGCCCAGCCGGAATCGCCGTGCGCGAACACATGGACGGTATCGTCCATGCCGCCGGAAACGAAGAAGTGCGAATCGTCCGGTGCGAAAACAATCCCACAATCCGTGTTTGCAACTTTGAGAACCTGCATCTGTTTCGGCGTGGAGCCGGAAACATCGAAGACGAAGACATACTCCTGCGATGCGGCCGGATCCTTCTTGCCTTGCGGCGTCGACAGCACGTTGAAACCGCTGGTCAGAACAAGCAGCGTTTTGCCATCGTGACTCACGGCTGTGGTCACGGCCTGTCCGGCGCGGTGATCCGGATAGTCGGCGAGGCCTGGGTCAAGCGTCTGGAAGATTGCGCCGGGCGCGGCAGTAGGCGTCAGCCGCTGGCCGGTCGGCAACCACTCGCCGGGATCTTGTGCAAGCGCAACCGTCGCGCACATCGCAATAGCCAGCGCCAGTGTGAATGAGGTTAAATAACTAGGCATCGCTGATTCCCTGATTACCGCCGCGCTTGATACCTCGCGTGTCGCAACATGCACCACGGAGAACACGGAGTGTGGCGCCCGGCGCCAGCTGGCTCGCCGGAATTGACCGCAAAGGCGCCAAGCCGCAAAGGCAATAGCGGTTCCTTTGCGCCTTTGCGACTTGGAGGTAGAATCGTTGTGCCCACTGAAGGCGTGCCCCGCTTTCTCCGTGCCCTCCGTGTCCCCGTGGTGAATACTGCCTGATAATGAATCCGCTGTCGCTGCAACCGATCCCCTATCAGGGCAGCAAGCGCGCTCTGGCACCGCGCATCTGTGCCCATTTCCAGCCCGGCATCAGCACGCTTTACGAGCCCTTTGCCGGGTCGGCGGCGGTCACGCTGTATGCGGCGCACCATGGGCTCGCCCAACGCTTCGTCATCGGCGACGTGTGCCCTGCGCTGGCGGCGCTGTGGCGCCTCATCATCGAGGAGCCGGCAGAGATCGCTGCACGCTATCGCAGCCTCTGGGAAGAACAGGTCACCGCGGGTCCCGGTCACTTCAATCGAATCCGAGACCGCTACAATGCCGAAAGAGACGCAGCGTCATTGCTCTATCTCATCGCGCGCTGTGTTAAAAACGCCGTGCGCTTCAATCGATCCGGAGATTTTACACAGTCCGTCGACAAGCGGCGCCGCGGCATGCGTCCGGAGAAATTTGCCGCCGCGGCGCAGCGCGCCAGCGCTCTGCTCAAGGGCAAAGCGAGCGTGCACTGCGCGGATTTCACGGATTGCGTCGCCGCCGCGCGCTTGGGCGACCTCGTCTACTTGGATCCGCCCTATCAAGGCACGACGTACGGCCCGGATAAACGGTATGCGGCGCAGCTTCCACGGGACCGGCTGACTTCGTGTCTCGAGGATCTTAGTCGCAGGGGCGTCGATTTCATTCTATCCTACGACGGCAAGACCGGCAGCAAGGTGCACGGCGTGCCGTTGCCGGCTTCGCTCAAACTTTCGCATATCCACATCGATGCCGGCCGCTCCAGCCAAGCCACCTTGCTTGGTCGCAGCGAACATACGCTGGAGAGCCTTTATCTTTCCGGGCGGGTTGCAGCCGCCTGAATTGTTCGCAGCGTGTCCCCCATAAGGGCGCCGAGGACACCGGCGCGTGGCTCACTGATCCTTCGCGAAGTTGCTATGGCTTAAGCTTGAACACGGTGCCGAGGTCGTGGGCGCCGCCTTGATAGGTCGTGCCCCAGACTCTGCCCCGTCTGTCGCGCATCAGGCCGGCGTAAGGGCTCGTGCCGTCGGTCGCGCTGGCGCCGAAGTTGTGCACCACGGAATACATACCGTTTGTGGCGATCTCGAACGCGGTGCCATCGTCGTGGTCGCCACCATTCACCGTCGTCCCCCAGAGGGTTCCGGATTTGTCCTGGATCAGGCCGGCATAGGGATTGGTGCCGTCGGTGCCGTGCGCGCCGAAGCTGTGTACGACGGAATATGCTCCGTTCGCGGTAATCTTGAAGACTGTCCCGTCGCCGTGTGCACCGCCCTGGAACGTCGTTCCCCAGAGATTGCCGCGCCTGTCGCGCAGCAGGCCGGCATAAGGGCTCCAACCGTCGGCTATGTTGGCGCCGAAACTGTGCATCACCTTTTCGCGGCCCGTTTTCGGATCAAGCGAAAAGACCGTGCCGCAGCCGCGGCCATCGCACATCTTGGCGCCGCCGGCGTACGTTGTCCCCCAGAGCTTGCCATTCTGGTCCACTGTCAGGCCGGCCAAAGGACCGGTGCCATCGGTGCCGGCACCCCCAAAACCATACACGATCGAATAGGCGCCATCGGCAGCGATCTTGAACACCACGCCGCCGTTATGCGCACCACCGGCCACGGTCGTTCCCCAGAGGTTACCGAGCGCATCCTGCATCAGGCCGGCTTGGGGTAGCTTGCCGTCGGTACTGTCCGCCCCGAAGCTGTGCACGACGGAATAGGTGCCGTCTGCGGCGAATTTGAATACCGAGCCGTGGCCGTGGGCGCCGCCGTTCGCCGTCGTTCCCCAGAAAACTTTCTTCGCCAGGATCAATCCGGGAAGCGGGCTCGAGCCGTCGGTGTTGTCGGCGCCGAAACTATGAACGATCGCGTATGTGCCGTTGGCTGCGATCTTGAACACGGTGCCGCAACCGCCGTTGCCACATCTGGCGTTCCGGTAGGCGCCGCCTTGACAGGTGGTGCCCCACACATTGCCTTTCATGTCCTGGAGCAGGCGGCCCTTGGGTATCGTCCCGTCGGCCTCGGCGGCACCGAAACTGTGCACGATGGAATAACTGCCAGCTTGGGCCGAGAGTGCGAAACACAGAAATACCGCGCCGAAGCCCAAGGCGATAGTTCGCCGCATGGCGATGACGAGTTCCCCCACTGACATCGACAGCAGCGCCTGGCGCTGCGCAATGTACTGCCCAAATGGACCTTGGGTGCTTTGCCCGATGGCTGTCAAGAACCGGCGGTCGGCTCAGCGACGAATGGAGGCGATGCGCGAAAATTCCCTGCAATATCCCTGCTGACGCCGGCAAGGGGTTGAAAAAACCCAGGAACAATCCGGTATTATGGCGCAAACGCCACGCTCCGCCACCCGCGTCGCTGGCAAAGCGCGGCGGGCTTGCGTATATCGAGCGCAAACACAAGGAGTTGTCATGGCCCCGCCCTGGAGCCCGTCGAGTTGGCGCGCAAAACCGATCCGGCAGGTACCGGAATACCCCGATCCCCAGGCGCTGGCGGCCGTCGAGGCGCGCCTGAAAACCTACCCGCCGCTCGTCTTCGCCGGCGAGGCCCGCAGCTTGACGGGGGCATTGGCCGAGGTTGCCGAAGGCAGAGCTTTCCTGCTGCAGGGCGGCGATTGCGCGGAAAGCTTCGCCGAGTTTCATCCCGACAACATCCGCGACACGTTCCGCGTGCTTTTGCAAATGGCGGTAGTCCTGACCTTTGCCGGCGCGCTTCCGGTGGTGAAAGTGGGCCGTATCGCCGGTCAGTTTGCCAAGCCCCGCAGTGCCGATACCGAGACGCGCGGCGACATCACGCTGCCGTCCTATCGCGGCGACAACATCAATGCGATCGAATTCGACGCCGAGAGCCGCTTGCCCGATCCGCAGCGCTTGATGCAGGCCTACCTGCAGTCGGCTGCCACGCTCAACCTCCTGCGTGCGTTCGCGCAAGGCGGCTACGCCGACCTGCATAACGTGCATCGCTGGACTCTGGGGTTTGTGGCGGGCTCGCCCTCCAGCGAACGCTATCGCGCTCTCGCCGATCGCATCTCCGAAACGCTCGAATTCATGGAGGCCTGTGGCATCACGCCGGACTCCACCCCGCAGCTGCGCGCCACCGACTTCTACACCAGCCATGAAGCGCTGCTCTTGGGTTACGAGCAGGCACTCACCCGCATCGATTCGACCAGCGGCGACTGGTACGACACATCGGCGCATTTCCTCTGGATCGGCGACCGCACCCGCGATCCTTCGGGCGCCCATGTCGAGTTCTGCCGCGGCATCAAAAATCCGCTCGGCGTCAAATGCGGGCCCTCGCTCGCCGAGGACGACCTCTTACGACTCATTGGCGTGCTCAACCCCGGGAACAAGCCCGGACGGCTCACGCTGATCTGCCGCTTTGGCGCCGACAAGGTGGCCGAAAGATTGCCGCGGCTGATCCGCGCGGTCGCACGCGAGGGTGCGAAGGTGGTGTGGTCCTGCGACCCGATGCACGGCAATACGATCACCTCGCAGACCGGCTTAAAGACCCGCTCGTTCGAGCGCGTTCTCAAGGAAGTGCGGCTGTTCTTCGAGGTTCACCGTGCGGAAGGCACCCACGCCGGCGGCGTCCATTTCGAGATGACGGGGCAAAACGTCACGGAATGCCTGGGCGGCGCACAGGCGATTTCGGAGGAGGATCTCTCCAGCCGCTATCACACCCTTTGCGATCCGCGGCTCAACGCGAGCCAGGCACTGGAGCTTGCCTTCCTGATGGCGGAGGGGTTGCGTGCCGAGCGAGTGAAGGATTCGCGCTTCAAAGCGTCGGCCTAAAACGGCAATGGGCGCCGCGCGGCTCTTGGCGAAGGCTTGGATCGTCTTCGTGCTCTATGCGATGGGGCTCGCCTCCAAACGCGTGCTGGACGCGGGCCTCCCCGTGGACAGCTTGCAGCAGATCGCCGTGTGTGCCGCGCTTTTCGGCGCCATGGGGCTTCTTTTCATCGCGGGCTACGGCCTGTCTTCCGGGCTGTCGCTCCCCCACGCCTTTGCGCGGCTGAGGCCGGTGCATCTGGCCCCGGGATTCAACGAACTGGTGTTTGCCGCGTTCGTACTCCTTTGCTTTTACGTTCAGATCGCGTTCGCCCCCGCCCACGCGGAGGGCGCCGCCGTCACCGCCTTGAAGGGCGCGCTGCGCTTTGCGGTATACGGTCAGCATGTGCTCGAAGACCGGCTTGCAACCTGCGGCCTCGATGGCGGCCGCGCGCTGGCTTCGGCCTTCGCCTGGTTGCTGGGCTTCATCTTTCTGGGCTCGGCGCTGTCGCGTGTCAGGCTCGCCGCCGCGCTGGTGCGCCTGGAGCGCAAGGGTCACCCGGAGGGGCTGGGACCTCAGGCCCTCGCCTTAGCGCTCGGCCTTGCCTCCATCATCGGCATCCAGGCGCTTTACGTCGGGACCGCCTATGTCCTGTCGCCGTGCAGGGCGCTGGGCGGTATTGCCGGCGACACCCTGGTCGGATTGGGCCCGCTGGGGCTCGCCTACTGCCTCTTTGCGGCGCTCACCAACCTGATCGCCTTGAACCCCGATGCCTGAGCAGACCCGTCGGTAACGCTAATGTAACAACCGGAAACATTTTATGAGTCGCGCCCGGACCGGGTCTGTGGCTCATAAGTGTTTGCATCTGCGGGGGAATCCCTTTTTTGCGCTTCCGCGAGAACAGCCCGGGCATGCTGCGGGCGGCAGTGATTGGTTTCGGCGCGTTTGGCCGTCACCATGCCGCCAAATATGCACGGTTAACGGATGTCGAGCTTACCGGAATTGCCGATCCCTGCTCTGAGGCGCGGGGCAAGGCAGCCGCTGCGCATGGCGTAGAAGCCGTGCACGACTGGCGCGATCTGCTCGGAGCGGTCGATATCGTCAGCATCTGCTCGCCGGCCGTGACGCACGCGCCCATTGTGCGGGCATTTCTCAACACCGGCAGCCATGTTCTGGTTGAGAAGCCGATCGCCACAAATCTCGATGAGGCCGATCAGCTGATTGCATTGGCCGAGGCAACCGGACTGGTGCTCACGGTCGGGCACCAGGAGCGTTTCGTTTTCGCACGGACCGGGCTTCTGGATTACGTCGAC
>Ga0335085_10016088_pt1 | contig 10828 bp, 7 predicted proteins | sample Lox_Sample_45_FD_206712 | JGI IMG/M metagenome (GOLD analysis project Ga0335085, IMG submission 206712) | Soil microbial communities from Loxahatchee National Wildlife Refuge, Florida, United States - Lox_Sample_4.5 | ecosystem: Environmental > Terrestrial > Soil > Wetlands | place: USA: Florida... | reverse complement strand
CTGGCGCAGATCGTGAAGCTGGTCAGTGAGGCGCAACGAAGCCGGGCGCCGATGCAGCGCTTAGCGGACCGTGTGGCCGGATATTTCGTTCCGGGAGTTGTTGCAGCGGCGGTGCTGGCATTCACCGGTTGGATGGTATGGGGGCCGGAACCGCGATTCGCGCATGCTCTGGTGGCGGCGGTGTCGGTTCTGATCATCGCGTGTCCCTGCGCGTTGGGACTGGCTACGCCGATGTCGATCATGGTGGCTGTCGGCAGGGGTGCAAAGGCGGGAGTGCTGGTTCGCAACGCGGAAGCGCTGGAGACATTGGCCCGCGTGGACACGCTGGTCATCGACAAGACGGGCACTTTGACGGAAGGAAAACCGCATCTCGCACGTGTCGAAATCCTCGAGGGAGTGAAATTCCAGGAAAATGCCATTCTCTCCTTGGCGGCGAGCCTGGAACGTTCCAGTGAACATCCTCTGGCGCGAGCCATTGTGCGCGCCGCCGAAGAGCGGAAGCTGCCGCTGGCAGCGGCGACGGATTTTCAAGCGAGCCCGGGCGGTGGTGTAACGGGAAAAGTGCTAGGCAAGAACGTCGCGATTGGGACGACGCGTTTTCTTGGTGAGCAGGGCTTGCCGTTACCAGTTATCAGTCCCGAATCTGCCGGCCTAGGCGACGCTGCCATCACTGAGGTGCTCTGCGCGATCGACGGTAGGGTGGCGGGAGCGTTTCATTTGGCGGACCAGCTCAAGGCCTCGGCCCCGAATGCGATCCGAGCTTTACGCGATGACGGAGTTCACTTGGTGATGTTGACCGGCGATCGCAGGGACGCTGCCGAGGCGATCAGCCGGCAGCTGGGAATCGAAGACTATCGGGCTGAGGTGCTGCCGCAACAAAAAGCGGAAGTCGTGAAGAAGCTTCGCGACGAAGGGAAGTTTGTGGCGATGGCGGGGGATGGCATCAACGACGCCCCGGCGTTGGCGGCGGCGCATGTGGGAATCGCGATGGGAACCGGAACGGACGTGGCGATGGAAAGCGCTGGGATCACTCTGGTGAAAGGTGACCTGAACGGTATTGTGCGAGCACGGAAGCTGGCTCGGGCAACGGTGACGAACATCAAGCAGAATTTGGGATTTGCGTTTGTGTACAACGGGATCGGAATACCGATTGCGGCTGGAGTGTTTTACCCCATTTTGGGCTGGCTGCTGAGCCCAATGATCGCCAGCGCGGCGATGAGCTTCAGCTCGGTGTCGGTAATTACGAATGCTTTGCGCCTGAGACGGACGTCACTCTAATCAAGGTTTTCGCTCCTCCGGCATGACCAACCGGCTCTCTAAACGTCTATAAACGGAGAAGTGGGAACATTTCATCCACGCCTGCGTACTTAGGTATGAGCGTGGTGAGACGTAAACCCCGGGGGTCGGTTATGTCGAGCAATGGCAATGGTTTAACGAACGGCAATGGAAAAGCGGCCAAAAAGCGGCGCCGCAGAATCATTATTGGTGCGATTGCCGCCGTGGTGCTGATCGGCGGCGGGTATGGCGTGTATGCGGCGCTCCGGCCGACTCATGTAATTGACCCATCGAAGCTGGCGGAATCGGAAAAGGGCGATCTGGCGCGTGTGGTGGTGGCGACGGGCAAGATTCAACCGCTGTCGAAGGTGGAAGTAAAGTCGAAGGCCAGCGGCATGGTGAAAAAGCTGTATGTGGAATTCGACGACCGGGTGAAGGCGGGCCAGACGCTCTGCGAGCTGGATAAGGTGCAGCTCGAGGCGGCAGTGCGGGCCGCGCAAGCCAATTACTCGGCGGCGCAGGCGTCGCTGGAATCGGCCAAGGCGCAGCTCGAACGGAATAAAGTGGACGCTGAAGGGCCGGATGTGCCGTTCCTGAAGCTGAACATGGAACGCGCCCAGCAGATGTACAAAGACGGGGTCATGTCCAAGAGCCTGGTGGAAGACGCCGAGAAGAACTATCAGCTGGCCTTGAACAAACAGGTGAGCGCGCAGAGAAACCTGGTGGTATCGCAGGCAGAAATTGCGAAGGCGAACGCAGGAGTGGCGCAGGCGAAAGCATCCCTGGAAAACGCCGAAGAGGATTTGCGGAATTCGACGATCGTGAGCCCGATCGATGGCCTGGTATTGTCGCGCGATGTGAGCGTAGGCGATGGTGTGAGCTCGATTCTGATTCTGGGTTCACAGGCGACGCTGGTGATGACCCTGGGTGACACGAGTGAAGTCTACGTGCAGGGGAAAGTCGACGAAGCGGATATTGGGAAGGTGTATTTGGGCCAACCGGCTCGGATCGTGGTGGAGTCCTTCAAAGATAAGAAATACGTGGGCAAAGTGACGCGGATTTCACCGTTCGGCAAAGAAAAGGACAACGTTACGACATTTGAGGTGCGCGTTTCGATCTCGAATCCCACAGGCGAGCTGAAGGCCAACATGACCGCGAACGCCGAAATCATCCTGGAAGAGAAGAAGAACGTGCTGATGGTGCCGGAAGCTTCGCTGATTTACGACAAGGACCGCAATGCCTCGGTGGAAATCCCGGACCCCAAAGCGGAAAACGGACGGAAAAAGATGCCAGTGAAGCTGGGCATTTCAAACGGCGTGAAGACGGAAATCGTTTCGGGCTTAAACGAAAAGCAGCAAGTGATTCTCCAATAGCGCGGTGCGGCCATGACCTTTCGGGATCTCCTGCGCGACACGCTCGCGACGCTCTGGGCGCATAAGCGGCGGACGCTGCTGACCATGTTCGGCATCGCGTGGGGCATCATCTCGATTACGTTGATGGTGGCCGCCGGCGAAGGCTTAGGGCGCGGCATCCAGAAACAACAAGAAAATTTCGGCAAGGACGTATTGATCGTCTTTGCCGGGCGAACCAGCATGCAGGCCGGGGGCACGCGGAGCGGCCGCGTGGTGCACTGGATGGAGGACGACTACAAGCAGGTGGCTGCCGAAGCCCCGGCGTGCAAGTACGTGATGCCCGAGTTGGGCAATAACCTCAAGGTCCACAGCGCATACAACAGCGGTGATATCGATACCGTCGGATCGTTGCCGGAATTCACGGTCATTCGCAGCATCAATGTCGCACAGGGCCGCTTTTACAACCATCAGGACAACGAAGAAGGCCGGCGCGTTGCGTTCATTGGCAGCGATACGAAGAAGCAGCTTTTCGCGGACCACGAGGCCGTCGGCCAGACCATCGAGCTCAATGGCGTTCCTTACACCGTCATCGGTGTGATGAAAACGAAGGATCAGAACTCGAGCTACGACGGCGTGGACATCCGCAAGATTTTCATACCTTTCAATGCAATGAAGCGTGATTTTCCGAACAAACCACCGGCCGTGGAGCATACCGTGGACCGCCTGTTGGCCGCGCCCTGGTCACTGGATACGCATCCGGCATGCGTTCGCCAGATTCGCAAGACCTTGGGCCGGCTGCATAACTTCGATCCACGCGACGAAGAAGCGGCGAGCATCTGGGACACGGTCAAGAATGCGCAAGCCAACCGCATGATCTTTGTGGGGATGGAAGTGTTCATGGGCGCGGTCGGCGTGGCGACGATTTTCCTTGGCGGGATTGGTGTGATGAACGTGATGCTGGTGAGCGTGCGCGAGCGGACGCGGGAGATCGGCGTGCGGAAGGCTCTCGGGGCGACGCGCGAATCCATTCTGAAGCAGTTTTTTCTGGAGACGGTATTCGTCGTGTTTCTGAGCGGGGGAACCGGACTCATCATTTCCTACGGGCTGTGCTTTCTGGTGAGCCTGCTGCCGAAGTTGCCGTTCTTCGATGGACTCGACCCGAGCTGGCAACTGGCGACCTTGACGATCAGCCTGCTGGGGCTGATTGCGGTGCTGTCAGCGCTGTATCCGGCGAACAAGGCCGCCTCGATCGATCCGATCGAAGCGTTGCGTTTCGAGGCAGGGGGGTGAGGCGTGCTGACCGAGGTATTCAAAGAGGCGTGGATCGCATTGGGACGCAACCGTGTGCGCAGCTTGCTTACGATGACCGGCATTTCGTGGGGCATTGTGGCGGTGACGCTGTTGCTCAGTTATGGTTCGGGATTCCGCAGCGTGCTGCTCTACACCTTCGAGACTTTCGGCAAAGCGGCGGTGATCTGCTGGCCGGGTACGACCAGTGAGCAGGCGGGCGGCGAGCGCGCCGGCAAAGAGGTGCGCTTCGAGCAGGAAGATGCGGATTGGGTGAAAGCACAATCGCCGCTCGTCAAGCGAGTGACGCTTGAAACCGTGAGATGGAAAGGGATTTCACACGAAGAGCGGCTTTCGGACTCCGCGACGCGCGGCGTATATCCCGAATATGGCGAGATGCGGAACGAGGTGCCGTCCGATGGGCGGTGGATTTCCGCCGAAGACGTGGCGGAACGCCGCCGCGTAGTGGTGTTGGGCGCGCGACTGAAGAAGAAACTATTCAGCGGGACGCCCGCCGTGGGCGAAACCGTGCGGATCAATGGCGTACGCTTTACGGTGATCGGCACGATGGACATGAAATTCTCCGACAGTTGCTATTTCAATTGCGACGACGAATCCGCTTTCATTCCGTACACGGCCGCGGCGGATATCTGGGATGCACGATATGCCAGCGTGATGGTGATGGAGCCGGTGGCGCCGGAATTCGAGGCGAAGGCCATGACGCAGTTTCGCACCGCCATCGCCAACCGCCAGCGATTCTCGCCCACGGACAAGCGGGCGATCACCATGTTCGGGCGACAGGAGTTCAAGCCAATTTATGACGGAATTACACTAGGGATCGAAGGGCTGCTGTTTCTCATTGGCGCGATGACACTGGGCATTGGCGGCGTCGGAGTCATGAACATCATGCTGGTGTCCGTCGAAGAGCGTGTGCGCGAAATCGGCCTGCGGCGCGCGCTAGGAGCGCGGAAGTGGCACATCCGCTGGCAATTTCTGTTGGAAGCGCTGGTACTGACAATTGCGGCGGGCGCGGTGGGCATGCTGATTTCCTGGGCGCTGACATCCGCGATCGGAACGCTGCCGTTCCTGGGCCCTGCCTATGAAGACGACAGCGGCAAGGTCGACATTCACCTGGCGCTTTCTGGCACAACGCTCTTCATGTCCACGCTGATCCTGATTGTGGTGGGAGTGCTGAGCGGTTGGCTGCCGGCCATGCAAGCGGCAAAGCTCGACCCCGTGGAAGCGCTGCGCTACGAATAGCGCTCTCTATACGATTCGCCGTTGAGCGTCATGCGGCGCCGTGACGCACAGACCTTGCCTGTCCGTTTCTTCCAATGCAATCCAATCGAATTGGGGAGAAAGTACAGGGCTGGTATAGTGGAGGCTTGGAGAAATCCGAGATTCCTGCGTGGAAAGGACTGTTTGCATGAAGAAGCGGATAGCGATATTGGCGACTGTCGCCGTGGCGATTCTCGTGGTTGCGGGATTTGTCGAAGGCCATGCCATTCTGAAAGAAACGACCCCTGCCGCCAACAGCAAAGTGGCGGGCCCGGATGTCCCGATTAGCTTGAAGTACAATGTGCGAATTGACGCCAAGCTCTCAAAGCTCATGCTGCTCAATCCCGACAATTCGACCACGGAACTGAAGATCGACGAGCAGAAATCGCCGGATACTTTGACCTCCAAGGCCAGTGGGCTAAAAGCGGGAGCCTACCGGATTCGCTGGCAAGTGCTGGCGCCCGACGGGCACATCACGCGCGGCGAGATTCCGTTCACCGTAACCGGGAATTAGAAGACGTTCATGGCAGATTTACTTGGCGTATTTGGCTTTCTGGTGGTGTTGCTGCGGGCAGTGATTCTCTGCTGCCAGACCGTAGCCATCGGCGGAGTTTTCTTTCTGACGGTGATCGCGGGGCGCACGGATCTGCGCAGCGAAGAGCTTCTGGTTTCCTGCTGGAACCTGCTGCGGCGCAGCGCGCTGGCGCTGGTCGTCTCCCAATTGTTTTTCGTGATTTCGAATTCGCTGGTGCTGACCGCCTCGACGGATATTTCCTGGCGCGACGTGCTGAGCGCAAATTTCGTGTGGGCGGGATTGCTGGCGATCCTGGCGGGCCTGCTGGTGTTCTTCTGGCCTGCGACTCTGCGCAAGAGCGTTAACCCGATCATCTGGCTACCGGCGCTGGCGATACTCGCAGCCACCGTGATGACAAGCCATTCGGCGTCGCGGATGGAAGGACGATTGGTGCTTGTCAGTTTGACTACGCTGCACTACCTGGCAACAGCGACATGGATTGGCGGGTTGGCCTATTTGCTGTTCGCGTCGAAGGCGGCCCGTCCGGAAGCCCGGGTGACAATCACTCGGAATTTTTCACGGTCGGCGCAGATCAGCGTCGCCGTGCTTTTTCTGGCGGGCCTCGGCTTGAGCCTGGTTTATGTGGGCAGTATGAGTGCGATGTGGGGCACTGCCTATGGCGTAATGCTGGGCGCAAAGATCTCGTTGTTCCTGGTGTTGCTGCTTCTCGGCGCTGCGAATTTCTATATCGTTAAGGGAATTGACGCGGACAAAAGCGGAACCGGCGCGAGAAGCCTGTGGTGTTTCGGCGAAGCGGAGATCGGGATCGGTTTGAGCATCATCCTGGCGGCCGCTTCCATGACCTCGCAGCCGCCGAGCGTGGACCTGACGGAAGACCGCGTCAGTCTGCAAGAGATTGCGGCGCGATTCGGGCCAAGAATGCCGCGCTTCACAAGCCCGGACATCAAGGAGGTTTCCGAATCGACCAACGAAATCATGAAGCGGGCCGCGGCGGCAGGCAAGCCGTTGCCGGCAGCCTTCGTGCCAGGCCAGTCGGGAATCGGCGTAAACACGCCGGCGGATATCGCCTGGTCGGAATACAACCACAATGTGGCGGGATTTGTGGTGTTCCTGATGGGCATGTTGGCGTTTTTATCGAGAAGCAAATATTTTTCGTGGGCGAAGATCTGGCCGCTGGCATTCTTGTTGCTCGCCGTGTTTTTGTTTTTCCGGGCCGACCCCGAGAACTGGCCGATGGGCCCGAATGGATTCTGGGAGAGTTTCGCGGTGACGGATGTGTTGCAGCATCGCGCGGCAGTGGTGCTGATCATACTGTTCGCGATCTTCCAGTACCGCGTGGAGACCGGGAAAGTGAAGTCGATGGGGGCGGCGCTGGTGTTTCCCGCCGTTTGCGCGATCGGCGGCGTTGTTTTGCTCACGCACACCCACGCGCTCACTAACGTCAAAGAAGAGTTACTGGCGGAATTGAGCCACACGCCACTGGCTGTGTTTGGCATTGTTGCGGGCTGGTCGCGTTGGCTGGAGCTGCGGCTTCCGGAGGAAAACAAGGCAAGACGGTATCTGGCATGGGTCTGGCCAGTATGTTTCATCATGGTCGGGCTGATCCTCATGGATTACCACGAAGCGGACGTGCGCTACTGACGGGGAGGAAGCGAAATGCCGAAAATGGCGCTGATTGTCGTGGATGTGCAGCGTGATTTTTGCGAAGGCGGCGCGCTGGCGGCCTCGGACACATTGTCGCTCCTGGAACCCCTGAAGAATTACATCGAGTCGGCGCGGCGCGCCGGCGCCGTCATCGTCTTCACCAAGGACTGGCATCCCGAAACACACAGTTCGTTTCAGAACAATGCAGGCCCCTGGCCGGTGCACTGCGTGGCAGGAAGCCCCGGCGCGGAATTGATGCCGCCCTTGGCCGATGAAGAAGGCGACGTCATCGTCCAGAAGGGAATGGACGTGAACGGCGCGGGATACTCGGGATTCGAAGGCACGGGACTGAATCGCAAGCTGCGCGAGTTGGGAGTGCAAAGCGTGGCCATAACGGGAATCGCAACGGAATACTGTGTGCGCGCCACGGCGCTGGATGCGGTGAGGGCGCGCTTTGAGACGGCTGTGTTGACCGACCTGATCCGCGCGGTACAAATGAACGAAACAGAGAAAGTTCTGAGCGAGCTGAACGCTGCCGGAATAAAGACGATCCATGGCGCGCAATGGCTGGCGCCGGCAGGCGAAGCCAAATCTTCCGGAGCCCATGGCTGCTGAAACCGTCGGCGAAACGGACAAACTGAACAGATGCGAACAGTCCTTGCCATTGCATCACTTATGTTTTCTCTTCCTCTTCCAGCCGGGCTCCATTCGGAAATTGAGGCGGCGGCGCACCAGGCACTAGGGCACGTGGGTGTTTCGTGTTCGGCTCCGGACGTGACACTGGACTGCGACTACAACGCGACTGAGAGACTTCCGATGCAGTCGGTGTACAAGTTGCCGATTGCGATGGCGGCGCTCGACGCGATCGAACACGGTAAGTTCACACTGGACACCAAGGTACGCTTTCTGCCGTCGGATCGCATTGCTCCGGATCAACACAGCCCTTTGCAGAAAGCTCATCCCCGCGCGAGTGTGGATGTCGCCGTCGATGAACTCCTCAGACTTGCCATCACGGAAAGTGATGGTGTGGCTTCTGATCTGCTGCTGAAAGAACTAGGCGGACCGGGAACCGCGGATCAGTACGTACGCAGTCTTGGGATCCACGAAATCCGTGTTGTTGATACAGAGCAGCGACTCGGGAAAGACGACAGTCTGCAGAATCGGAACTATGCGACACCGCGTGCCATGGTCGCCTTGTTGCGGCGACTGGCGGATAACTCGCCGCTCTCGCGCGAACACACCGCAATGTTACTGAACTGGATGACCATCACGGAAACAGGCGAGCATCGATTGAAAGCGAAGCTACCTGCCGGCACTGTGGTGAGTCACAAGACGGGAACGTCGGGTCAAAATCGTACCGTCACTAACGCCACAAACGACGTGGGGTTGATCACTCTACCGGATGGAACCAGGCTCGCGATCGCGGTCTTCGTTGCCGACTCGCGCGCAAACGTCAATGTCCGCGAATCTGTCATCGCGGACATTGCGTATGCAATTTGGAGTTCAGCCCGCCAAAGTCAGTAAGACTCCCCTCGACAATTTAGATTTATCTTTCAGTGGCCAGTGATGGTGTAAACGCCCACCGCCGTGCCGGATTGCGAAATGCCCGTGCCGGCCGCCATGGCACGGAGCGTCGAGCTCGCCGAAATTGCGACCAGGCATGGACTGGTGCACGAGGAGGACGAAGTTGTCGGGAAACCGTTAATCGCCCAGTAGATCGTGACGCCTGGTGTCGTGTCGCTGATCGTTACATTCTGAGCGGTGGCAAAAGTGCCGCCCGCGGGAGAAAACGCGGGCGTCTGTGCGGCGATGGTGTAAACGCCAACCGTGGTGCCGCTTTGGGAGATGCCATTGCCGAGTGCCATCGCACGCAGCGTTGTCGTGGTAGAGATGCTGACGTTACAGGGACTGGTGCAGGACGGCGAGGAGGTTGTCGGGAAGCCGTTGAGGGCGTAGTAGATGGTCACGCCCGGCGTGGTGTCGGTGATGGTGACGGTCTGCGTGGAGTAGTAGGTGCCAGCGGCCGGGGAGAACAGCGGATTACTTGCCGCAATTGTGTAGGCGGCGACCGAAACATTGCTCGACGCATAGCCTCCGCCAGAAGCGATGGCTTTCAATGTGGTAGTTGCGGAAACCGTCAGCGAACAGGGATTGGGACAGGGCGTCGAGGAAGTCGTGGGCGCCGATCCGTTCGTCGTGTAGTAGATGGTGGCGCCGGTAATCGTCGAGGAGATGACCACGTTCTGCGAAGCGTAGTAGGTGCCGGCCGCGGGTGAGAAGGTCGGCACGGGCGCCTGAATATTGTAGTTACCAATGTACGGCGCACTATTCAGATAGCCATAAGCCGCCGTGATCGCGCTAATGATGGTGTTCTTGGTGACCGAGATTGGAGTCGTGTAAGGAGTCGAACCCGTCGTGGGCAGGGAACCATCGAGTGTGTAGTACATCGGCAGGTTGGCCGAGTTCGAGAGCGCCACGGATTGCGGGCCGCTAAAAGTCGAGGGAGGCGGCGTGAAAATGGGAGACGGCGCCGTGGGCAGAACGATGGAATATGTGGCCAGGACAACGTTGCTCCGCGGATAGCCGGGATAGGTGGCCATCGCATAGATGGACGTAGTGGCCGAGATTGGGATCGGAGCCGAGTAGACCGGCGAACCGGTCGTCGGCAAAGTGCCGTCGAGCGTGTAATAGATGGTGGCGCCGCTCATCGAGTCCGAAATCGCGACGGATTGCGGTGTGTGATAGGTGCCGGGCGCGGGCGAGAAGGTGGGCGTGGGAACCCCGGGGTCCGGCGGATGCATAGTCGATGCCCAGTAGGCCAATTGCGTCTTGGTATAGGCGTGCGCGCCGGGCATGCCTGGGGGTAACGTCAGACCATAAGGATTGGTCTTGCCATCGCCGCCTACGTGGCACTGGCCACAGGCGAGATCGACGTCGAGCCAGATCGCGGGATTGTAGGTGGTGCCATCCAACGGCGAAACTTCAGGAGCGGTATTCGGCGTGGAGATGTTCTGCGTGTAGAGTTGGCTCGATGTGGGGAACGTGGCGTAGTTCACGTTGCTATTGATCCGGAACAGATGGCTGTGGGCGGTGCCGAGCGCGGCCTGCATATGGCACGTAACGCACGCGCCGGGAATGTCAGTCGGCAGCCCGGTCGGGAATGGCGTGCCCGGCCCCATCGGGTGATTGATGGTGGACATGATCGTTTGCGCCAGCTTGTGGCACTGATCGCAGGTCTTGACGAGGGGTTTGGCATCCGGTGCAGATGCCACGGTGGTCTGGTGCGGATCGTGGCATCCGGTGCAGCCGAGATTCTTGGTGGGATCCCCGATGGATTCGCTGAACTGGCTGCCGTACGTGCCGGAGATGGTGACCGAGAGGTCAGGCGAATTCTGGGCATTCTGAATCATATTGCCGTTGAGCCGCGCGTGCGGGCTGTTCAGAAATGCCGGCCCCT
>Ga0335085_10016087_pt1 | contig 10829 bp, 10 predicted proteins | sample Lox_Sample_45_FD_206712 | JGI IMG/M metagenome (GOLD analysis project Ga0335085, IMG submission 206712) | Soil microbial communities from Loxahatchee National Wildlife Refuge, Florida, United States - Lox_Sample_4.5 | ecosystem: Environmental > Terrestrial > Soil > Wetlands | place: USA... | reverse complement strand
GCGTCGGCTCCATCACCGAGAGCGACGTGCTGCTGGCCACGGCCTCCAACGCCATCATCATCGGCTTCAACGTCCGTCCCGAGCGCAAGGCCGCCGAGCTCGCCGCACAGGAGGACGTCGAAATCCGTCTCCACTCCATCATCTATGAGTTGCAGGATGAGATGCGCCTGGCCATGATGGGCCTGCTCGAGCCTGCATTCAAAGAGACTTACCTGGGCCGCGCCGAGGTCCTCAACATCTTCCGCATTCCCAAGGTGGGCACCATCGCCGGCTGCCGCGTGCAGGACGGCGTAATCCGCCGCGACGCCGAGGTGCGCGTCATCCGCGACGGCGTGCAGGTCTATAAGAGCAAAATCGGCTCTCTCAAGCGCTTCAAGGACGACGCACGCGAGGTCACCAGCGGCATGGAGTGCGGCATCGGCATCGCCAACTTCGGCGACGTCAAGCAAGGCGACATCCTTGAAACCTTCTCGACAGAAAAGCTCGCCGCCGATTTGGGAGCGCTGACCTCGGCAAAAGCATAGCTCTCATCTAAAACCAAATAAGCCCGTCTCCCGCAGCAGAGACGGGCTTTTTATTGGGCGATCACACAAACCCATTGCATCTGTCACCCTGCGGATGCTAAACGTTTCTCCAGCGGGTGTAGCGCGGAGCCGATGCGATCAAGTGTGGCGTTTCCCTCAAGAGCGCGCCACCGAGCACGATGCTGAAGACTTCGCAGTGACTTGAAAAACGCCGCAGAAATTCAGCGCGCGCTTCGAGCAAAGCCGCGCAGAAGCGCGGCGCCGGATTCGCCAACAGCTTGATTGCGTCAATAAATCGTCCCCTTCGTTTTTCTTATGCCTGCTGTCTTTTCAAGGGTGTCGCCCTGGCGATAATCCTCCTTGACAAGGCCTAAATCCACGTTATATTGTGACACCGCTTTCCATATAGAGAAGTTCGGAGAATTCTGGCCCGAAGTTCAGGGCCGGGTAACCGTGCAAGGTTGTGCTCACGTATCGAACAATTTGGAGGAGACAAAATGAGTGCCGCATTGAGTATGAAGAAGTTCACATTATGCATGGCCGCATGCATAATTTTGGGGCTGGGGATCTCCGGCTGCAGCAACAACAACACCACTACTGTGTCGGATACCTCAATCACCTCAAGCAGCTTACAAGCCGGAGCGGGCTCCGCGGAGATTGTGTTTCCGAGCGCGATGATTGCAACTCCAAGTGCGGTTGAAGGCTTTAATGGGACCGTCCTTGACTACCCTCATGCCAGAGTGATGGTGCTTGAAACGAATAGCAAAGTCGCGATTGTTTCGCTGGAATCGGTTCGAACGGACGCAGACGGCGTTGCGCTCGTAAAGCAAATCGTTAACCAGTACACTGGCACGCCCACAGAGAATATCTACGTGCATTCCACTCATGCCATAACCACCCCGCACGAGCCGGCAAATGCCACTCTGCTTAACGATTGGCTGGGCGCCCTTCAAAGCGCGATCACCACGGCCTCACAGCAGGCGGCCGCGTCCTTCCAGCCCGCGGTTGCGGGAATCGCTACCGGAACAAGCGATGTAAATGTTAATCGGAACGTCTTGATGTCAGACGGCAAATTCCACATCGGCCTCACCGACACGACTCATGCGTCCAACAAAACCATGACCATCCTGGGGGTACAGTCGAAGAAAACCGGCAATCCAATCGGTTTCATCATGAGTTACGGCGTGAAGCCTACCCTCATCGATAATGCGGGAATGGCAGCCAATCTTCGGGAAATCTCGTCCGATGTGCCGGGCCTGGCCGCTGTCTTGATGGAGCAGCAATTCGGCGTGCCCACACTGTACTTAATGGGTGCGACCGGCGACCAGGTACCGAAGTATGATGCCTACCGTGCTTTGGATTGCGGAAGCGGCAACGTGAAGGATAATTATGACTTTTCCACGAATCCTCTCCTGATAGAAAGTACATATCCAACCTGTCCTTTAGCTGATAGCCTGGCCTCTAGCAATTCCTGGGGCTTCAACTACATTTATCAACAAAATACGACGTATGGCACGCAAATGGGCAATGACGCCATTTCCATTGCGAAAACGATCTCCTATAAGATAACCAACCCGACGATAACCTTCACCAACACTACCTTCAGTTGGCCGGCTGTATCGTACAACCCTGGTGGTAACGATTACTCATACACCGCCGGGACGTTGAATGTTGAACCGGTGTTCGCTATCCGCTTCGGTGACGCGGCGATTATCGGCACCAAGCCTGAGCTTGACGCTGCGACCGAGCAACAGGTAATAGCGGTGGCCACCCAATTGGGCTATTCGCATGTAATGCTTGACTCATTCGTCGGCGGCGACGCCAAATACATGCCGCATTCAGATGCCTATTCGAGTCCAGCGAATTCGCTGTATCCCATGCCCTCGGTCGAAGCGCAAAAAACAGGGTTTGCACAAGGCGCAGCGGAGGAGTACGTGACAACGGCGAATAAGCTCCTGAACCAGTTCTTGGGACAAGATCTCGCTGACACCACCCCGCCAGGAGCCATATACACTCTCACACCATCAACCTCTACAACCGGGTCTGTGGTAATTACCGTGATCGCTTACGACGATATCAGCGGCGTCAATTCCATCACAACGCCGGATGGCAAGATCAATCAGGTATCGACCGTTACTTATACCGTGACCGCGAATGGAACCTACCACTTCATCTTGATGGATAATGCAGGGAATCAAGCGACATTTTCCGTGACTGTGTCGAACATTACTACCGTTTAACGCCGACAGAAATTGCCGCGGGGCTCGAACAAAAGACCTTTCAATAAACAGGCAGCGTTCAAGTTCATTGTGAATTTGAACGCTGCCTTTTTGCATACGCATACCCCGCGATAGTCACAGGGTCTGGTAAGGCGAGTGGGCGAGTGGCCCGGCCCCGGGAGCCTTCAACTGACTAAAGACCATGGGTGCCCCACGTCTCGCACGCGTTCCAGGCTCAATAGCATGAATGCCCTGAAAATCACACTGGATCTTTTGTGCTCATTCTGCGCTTGCCCCTGCGGCAGCTCCGTTTTCTGTAAGGTAACTTCCGTATAGCAGACCACACTCTCGCGAAGGGCGCTTCGCCCGCGATTTTCGGTACAAATGACGGGGCTTGCACAAGACTTACCCAGATTAGGGGAGCGATGCCCCTCGTTGAGTGCAGCGTCGATTAAAGCCGCCCAAATCCGGGGTATCAGCACTCTGTCGAAAGCTGGTGTGCAGGTTTAGACGAGCTTAGCAGCGGCTGTGCGTTCTGAGTGTTCGAAGGCGTCTACGAATGGCTCGAGCTCATCGTCACTCATGCCAATACCCTGCCCTGCCTTGCGCCAATCATTCACGGAATGCACAACCTCTCTCAGTATCTCCTTGGCCCGTCTAGCCGTGATGCGGAAATAAGCAATCACGGACATAAGGGCGTCGATGGTCATTTCAGGGCCTGCACCTTCGGATATCCACGTCTTCGATTCACGCACCCGCTCGGGTGACGGGTTGATGTCGAAGGCGGGCGACAACCGCCAGAATTCCCGATCTACATACAGGAAACCGTGATTGCGCAGGTGGTCGTCCACATTCGTAATCAGAATTGAGAAGGCAATACGCCGCCACAACTCTTCGATATCGGCTTGTGCGTCGGCTCCGTGTACGCGGATTGCGTCCACGATTTCGGTGTAGGTATGTTCCACGGGTTCCGTCACCTCGACACCCAGCATCGTCGCGGCGGAGATATACATCACGCGATGTCCGTTGTCTTCCCGGTCGAAGCGGCGGATCAGCGCAACCGGCAAATCTTCGCTCTGCACGATACGCGCCGTGGCTGCGTTGATCCCGGCCTTTCTGGCAAGCGTCAGAGCTAGCACTTCTCCCTTGGTAACGGCGCGCTCGTCTGCGATGCTCGGAAACTTGCCGATGCTAAGCGCGCCGTCTTTGTCGATGACCGTGCATTTCGGGCGCATGCCGCCAAGCGATGTGCCTCGCCCGCGCAAATATGCAAGGTCCGCCGCCGTCTCTTTGTTCGCCTCGACAGCGCGTGACGCACTGAGCAGAGCCCCGAGTTCGATGAGTAGCGGAGCTGTCCGGCGTCCTTCTTCCTGGGCACGCTGGAACACGCCATCTTCGTCGCGAAAGCGAAGCGCCCCGACACGGCTGAAATCATCCACGGCCAGCAAGTAATCAAGCGCGTTGAGCGGTCGTGACTCTTCTTCTTTTCCTTCGTGAAGCAATTTCTGTCTGCGTTTGATGTGATCGCGCATAATGACACGCCTTCCCCACCCATCGGGCTCGGTGTCAGCAATCGCGGCATGGAACAAAGAACCGTCTTTCGACTTGCGATGAAACTGAGGTCCCGGCTGGAGCGGAAGCGTCGGACCCAGCGCGAATCGCGCAGGATCGCTGAGCCAGCCTGCGCCATACTCGAAGGCGGCGTTTTCGCGACGGCCTTGCAAACCGTAACGCACTGTGCCGATCTGCACCCCATCGCCCAGCATCACGTCGATATTCCGCTTCATCATCGCGCTACCCGTGCTTTCTTCATGCGCACTCGCTTGGGCAGACGTTCTTCATCGAGCAGAAGGCCGGTATCGTCGCGGCTCACGTCGATAAGAGTGCCAAAGGGTTCGCCAAAGCCCAAAACGAAAAGCGCCATCGCATATACGCCAAGGCCGACTTTAGGACCGCCCTTCTCTGCGCGGAGATAGGTATTCTTGGAGACGCCTATGCGCTCGGCGACGGCAAGGATCGTAAGTCCACGTTTCCGCCGCGCGGTCGCAAGGTCTGTGCCGAATTTGGTCAGCGACCGCTTAACGGCAGGGGGGAGGACATCTGATACATTCGATCTCATTACGGCTCCATAGATAAAGCCTTAAGTCGACATATAGCCTAATATATAGGACTTTACTCAGTATGTCTAGACCGAATGAGTTCAAGGAGCATCGCTTCGTTTACCGAGGCCTCCTCGATCGCCGGATGGGGCATTTGGGGAATTGCTCCTGGACGGTCGGCATTCGTAGAACCCCCGGTTCCTCGCACTTGGGAACCGGGGATACCACAGACCTGGGCAGATGGAACATCTCATCACTCCAAACTCGGGACTGCGGCCGCACCGCTGCCATCTTGGCCAGCCTCACCTCAAGCTGCCGCCGACACGATGTAGATCCGCAGTTCTATCTCACCCAACTGCTGGTCAATCTGCCGTCGCTGCGGATAAGCGACCTGCCGGACTGGCTGCCCGACAGATGGAAGGCCGCACAGAATGTGAGATTGGCCGGCTTTACCCATGAACGCAAGTTTGCCCAATAGTTGAGTCGTTTGCCATGGTCGTCCCGACTGATCATGATAAAGATCAGCATGGGTCAGCATTGCCGGTCACTGGCCCAGAACACCAGAACCGTGAAGAGAAACGGGAAGTAACTCTTGTCTGCGCAGAGTGTGGTTTTTTTGCGCTCGCTCACGCAACTCCTGGCGTGACCGCCTCTCGTTTTGCTGGCAGAAGCGCCAACAGGATTCCGCCGACCACAAGGAGTACGATCACGTCCGTAAAGTTCCTGTGGACGCCGTCAATCCAGGCTTCCACGCTTTGGATGGCCATCACTCCGCCATGGGAGATGTGCCACCAAGCGGCTAGAGCAATCATCGAGCGATGCTCAGATGGTCTCCTTGCGGCCAAAAGCAGGAAGACCCCGACCGGAATAAAGAAGCTCAGAAACATCGGCCCGGTTTCGTTCTTCTGCTGCAAGAGCCAGCTGGAATGCCACAGGTCCATGAATAGCGGATAGATGATCGCCAGATTCAAAAACCCCACGATCATCAGGACGATCTGTGTCAGGCGTTCTTTTCTCACATTGACCTCTATTTGAGTAAATCTTGTCGCGAGCGCAGGAGCGGCTCACGCCGCGGGGTAGTTAAGAAGAAGTGATCCCAGCTTCCGGCTGGCTGACGATCCGCTCCGAACTAACTGCCGGCTCCGCCCCTGCCCAAGTCCACGCCTGCCAGATGATGACCGAGGTGGCGATCGTTTCGATGGTGGCGAAGAAAACGTACTCGGGAAAAGCGGGCGGCCTGCCCCACCCGGCCAGGGGCGGGACGAAGGTGAGGAAAGCGTTTATAAGGGTCAAAATGGCGCCGGCGACGATATTCGCCAGCCGGTTGATTCGAAACGGAAGCAGCCGGCACGCCAGAATCATGGCGATGGGTATTTCCATCAAGACTGCTGCACCGAGCAGAGCCAAGGGGGAGAGAGGCTCAAATGAATTTCCAGTGCCAGCAATGGCGAACAGGGCAATAACGTCGGCATACAGGTAATTAAGTAACGCGAAGATCCACAAGAGCGACAACCGCTCCTTTGTGTTGTGCATGTCAAACCTCCCAAGAAAGAATGGACGACGCCGGCAAACCATGGGAGCATTTTCCCGGCAACCCCATCAGAAAATGAACCGATCGAAGCCGGAGCCAAGCGATGAGCTCAGGCCATGGAGACAGAGTTCGGCGCTTGCGGTTGGCCACAGCGGGGACAGAAGCCGGCATCTGGCGCAACGCCGCGCCCGCAAGCGGGGCAGGGATGCAGGATCGGCTTCCGCAAGAGAAAATAGAGCACGAAGCCAATGCAGTTCGGAACGAGGACGGCGAGCGCGGTCCAGGGGATGGGCGGCATACCGCGCCGCGCAGCATCCGCGTAAACATAGCCCGCCAGAAGAAAATAAGCGGCGGCAATGGCGCCGCCCGCCAGACCGATCAAGGTACCGAGGGCGATGGCACGATGATGGTCGAAGGTCACAAAGAAGAAGACCACAACGGCTAAAGCGGCCAGGATCCTGGCCGGACCAGGAATGACACCGAATTCGCTGCGCCAGCTCATATTGCCTGTCCTTTGCTATGGGAATCCTCTCCCATAAGTCTCGTTCGAAGAAGCGGCAGCAACGCGAGCACAAGGGATGGTAGCAACCAGAACGCTGCGAATGCGATCTGCCATGCGCGGCTGGGGAGATTCCATTGACTGGCCAGCCACGCCACGGCGCGCCATGCAACAGCGGATCCCATGAAGGTAAGGAAAATTGCGACCCCTGTGCCGATCAAAAGGCTTCTTGCATGCGACTCGGCCGATCGCATCTCCTGGGCACGGCTGCGGACCATGTTCTCAACGCGCAGTGCTGCTGACGGGTCGAATTCAAGAGCGAAGCAATCGAGCGCGCGGACGGCACGCGCCGAGAGATCGGCATACGGGGCACATTCGGCGCATTGTCTGACATGAGCATCGAGCCAGCGCCGATCGTCCAGCGAAATTCCTTCGACGAGGGCTCGATGGAGCAGGAAGCGGGCTTTTTCATGGTCCTCAAGCGGCATGGTCGCCTCCTCCGAGAGCGGCTTCGAGCATGGAGAGGCCGCGATGAATCCTGGACGAAACGGTGGAGATGGGAGCGCGCGCGACCTGGGCAATCTCCGCGAGCGACAGTTCTTCCTGGAAACGCAGGAGAAGCGCTTCCCTGTAGATTGGCTCAAGCGCTCCCAAAGCGACCCCGATTCGTTTGGCATCTTCGCTTCTTGCGGCGGCGAGGAACGGCGATTCAAAATCCGGCGCCGGAAGGTCCGCGCCCGCTTCGTCCTCCCGGTACATGCGATGCGTTGCCGCCTGGTGCTTTCGCAGGTGATCGATGGCCAGGTTGCGTGCGATGGAAAACAACCACGGCTCGAAACGGAGGCGGGGGTCATATTGCCCCGCGCGTTCCAGAACACGCAACCAGGTCTCCTGAACGACGTCCTCGGCCAGCTCGCGCCGGGATGTGAAGTAGACCAGATATCGGAGGAGCCGATAGTGATACTGCGACACGATTCGGCCAATGAATTCCGAGTCTCTTCTCCGCAGCGCACGCGCAATCGACTGAGACTCGGGTTCCGCGACACGCGAGAAGGCAGTCACCAAGGCAACCATACCCTATATACGAGATCGAGCGCGAGAATTATGCATGGCTGCGTATTTTGAGGATGCCCCGAGAAAGTGGCCGTGCGACCGCGCAAGGGGACCCCGCTCCTATGGCCCACTGAATACAGGCTGAAACAAGATTCAAAGCACGTTGTCTGAATCGAAGCAGGTGGGCCACTTCGGGCCTTAGCATTCCTTCACGGCGTTCCGAGCGCATGGTCGGCGACTCTTACCTTGGTGTGAGCGGGATCACTCCACCCATTGTCGCCCAAGATATCGAGCGCTTGCACAAAAATCAACCGTAGAAGCCATCAAATAAGCAGAGTCAACCTGACCTCAGTGCCAAATCACACTCCGCAATCTTGACCCGACCTGCGGTTCACGTAACGCTCACAGAATTACCGTGCCCTGACCAGGAACGTGGACTTGCCCTAGGTCGTTCCACCGGCGCCGCGGACTTTGCCACCGACTTCAGTCTTGTTGAAACGACCGAAAGGGGACTTCGGGAATCCCCGCTGGAGAATTTGTCCATTTTCTCCTTAGAAAGGGCGCAGGAAAATGTTCTCCAGTCCCTTTTGCCGAGGCTAGATCAGAGAATTTGGCCGGAAATCGGGCGAGGGCGGGGAGATTCTCTGTAAAGTATTGATTATAAATACTGTATTGCGGACCCAAGCATCCGCCGCGAACCCTGACTCCGTTCCATTTTCCACTCCTCAGTCCTTAGTCCCTTGCACATAATTTCCCCCTCCCGGCGCATACTGTTCCCATAAACCCCGGAGCAGACCTCGCGCCCCAGCTCAATCTGGGGCAAAGATAGAAGCTGGGAGCTAGAAGCTGCTAGCCGAGAGCTGAAAGCTGCTCCTTAAGTCCTTATTTTCGACGATTTTGCACTGTAACCTCTTCATTTTCAACGGGTTAAAGTAAAAGGCGAAAGGTACAAGTGCCTGAAAAAGAACCACTTAACCCCTAAAACAGGGGGGTGGGGGGGGAGGGGTTACCAGGTGGTACAGACCGGGAGCAATCCTGACACGGGTGAACGGGAGGAACAGACGATGGCCGGGCTGTGTTCGAGCTTCGGCATCCCGTGCGAGACCGGTAATGCCCTCACTTTGCCGATGACGAATGCTCGGTTCCCTCCCGCTGCCACACGGCCGCATCGAAGCTGTGCGCGCACTGGTAGCCTTCCTCTTTGTACAGTTGAACGGCCTCGGAGTTCGCTTCTGTCACGGTCAGTGAGATTTCTCTCACGCCCAGCCGCATAAAGCTGAACGCAGCTTGCGCGAGCAGCAGGCGGGCCAGCCCCCGGCGGCGGTATGCAGGGTGAACGCAGACCTGTGTCACGTGTCCGCTTTGCGCGCTCACGCGCGAGCCCAGTACCAGGGCCGCCAGTTCATTGCTCGCGCGTTCCACCACCACGTGCGACGCCTGCTGAATAAAGCTGCCGCAGCCGGCGTAGCGCACGATGTTGTTAAGGAAGCGCATGGAACCGTGGACCGAACGGTATTGGTCGTTGATCAGGCTGTCGGGATGGCCGCGATAGGCCTCGCAGATGAGCCGTGAAGCCGGCGCCAGGTCAGCCTCGCGCCACGGCCGTAACTCAAGATTGCCGGGCAAATCCGCATGGGGTGGGTTCCATCGCCCATCGAGAGCCTGCACCAGGAAAAACCTGCGGAAGATCCGGAATCCTGCCGCGTGGAAGGCATCGGAATGAGATCCGGAGGTATGCAACAGCATTTGGGACTCGATGCGATCGACGTGCGGCGAGTTCAGCAGCAGCTCGAATAGATGCTGCAGCAGTGTCTCCTCCGTTGCGCACGCGGAGCCGGCCTCCTGGTGAGCGCCGTCAGGCGTACTGGGCAAAGCGAATACGTCGCCGATGACGGCCTTGGTCTCTTCGTAGACGCAGAACACATAGCCCGTCACTCGCCCGGCCTCGAGCGCCGCATAGCCGGGCAGCATACGGTTGTCGAGATACTGCATCAGCAGCCGCGCCGAGGGGTGGTAGTCCCAGTGCAGCCGCTGCTCCCACAGCTCGCTCTCCGCCTCCAGAACAGGACGCAATACGTTGGCGGCGAAGTGCCGCAGATCAAGAATCTCGACGGAAACCCCCGATTTTTTCATTCCCCCGTCACTTTGCCACGAATCAACATCAAACCGCAAGTTTGGCCGCAAGTTCTGGCGTGGTTCATTGGCGGCCCACCAGGTAAACTTCCAGTCCCTGCTCCGGCCAACTGAAGAGCTGCTCATATTGCCGGCCTTCGAGATACTCTTCGAGCGCGGCCTGAGTGTGAAGGTCGACGCCGTGACGGCCATACAAGCGTGCTACCAGTATGTGCTGTTCGCTCGGCACGCCGCCTACCTCGTAGTTCGCTACTTCGTGATTGCGATAGAACGAGAGGCCGAACTCGACATCGCGGCGTACGCGAAATACCGCCACGGTCTCGGTCGCAGGAGCCACTTCAGCCAGCCGTTCGGCAAGCGGCCGCGCCGAGTAGGTGCGGTCGAGCAGATGAATCACGTGTTTGGTTGCTGCAACTGCGGGAATGCCGAAGAAGGGGCCCACACCGTAGAGGAACAGAACCAGCAAAACCAGAATCCCGCAGGTAGACGTCCGCAGCCGCGCCACGCCAAAGCCGTTGGTCGCAATCAGAATCAGCAGTCCCGCGCCAATACCGGCCAGCAGAGCGGCGGCAAGCGCGTGCCCGGGCGGCATCTCCGCGCCGTGAGCCACAAACCAGGGCATAAGCAGGACGGTCATCGCCATGGCGCCGCACAGTATTGCATGGCCAAGAAGAATCCATCGGTTCAGCCCCGGTTGCCGGCGCCGGTAAAGGTAGTCCCCGGTGAGGATGGTGATGGGTGGAATCGCTGGAAGAATGTAGCCTGGCAATT
>Ga0335085_10016086_pt1 | contig 10829 bp, 11 predicted proteins | sample Lox_Sample_45_FD_206712 | JGI IMG/M metagenome (GOLD analysis project Ga0335085, IMG submission 206712) | Soil microbial communities from Loxahatchee National Wildlife Refuge, Florida, United States - Lox_Sample_4.5 | ecosystem: Environmental > Terrestrial > Soil > Wetlands | place: USA... | reverse complement strand
CTAGCTGCTTCATCCTCTTGTTTCCATCCCCGGGAGCGGTGTCTAATGAGCGGGCGCCGGCGGAAGGCGCTACCCATGCGTGTTGAGGCCGGACGGGCGAAACGATCATGATCGACGGAGAAATCAAACTGCTTCAAGACCTGCTCCTGAAGCTCGGCGTGACGCTGACTCTCGCCGCGGTTCTCTTCGGGGTCTACTACTTCATGTCCCGGAAGCGGGCCAAGAAGGTTCCCGGGTATTTCTTCGCCACATACATCATCACGCTGTCGCTCTACGTGCTGCTGATCCTGAACGAGAGCGACCTGGTCGAAGCGGTGGATTTGTGGGAAGGGGCGTACCTGTGGACCAAGTTCGCGGCCTATCTCGGCACCGCCTTCTATCTGCTGAAGGCGACGGACCTTCTCCTGGTGGAAGATTACCTCATCGCCAAGAAGGGGATTCATATTCCCGAGCTGGTCCGCCTCCTGCTCGTCCTCTCCGGTCTGGCGGCGTCGGCGCTGATGTTTCTCCGCACCGTCATGGGCATCAACGTTGTGGCCCTGGTGGCCATCCCGACGGCCGCCACGGCGGTTGTCGGATTTGCGTTGCAGGATACGCTCAAGCGGTTCTTTGCCGGCCTGATGCTGGGCAAGCTCGTCCGCGTCGGGGACTGGGTGTGCGTGGCGGGCAAGGAGGGCCGCGTCCTGAAGGTCGATCTGGGGCATGTGACCATCCTGACCCGCGACGACGACCAGGTCACGATCCCGAACAACGTGGTCGTCCAGCAGGACATCCTCAATTACAGCAAGCCGACCACGAAGCACGCGCGCACCACGCTCGTGGACGCGGCCTATAGCGTCCCGCCCATGCAGGTCCAGGCGATCCTGATTGAGGCTGCGAAGGCGGTTCCCGGTGTCCTGCACGAACCCGAGCCGGAGGCTTTCGTGGTCGCGTTCAAGGACTCCTCCATCCAATACCGCCTGCGATTCTGGATCAAGGATTACGCCGGGATGCAGGACGTCGAAGGCCAGGTGCTGACGTACGTCTGGTACGCCTTCCAGCGCCACGGGATCGAGATGCCCTATCCTCAGCGCACCATTCACATGACGAAGGCGCCCGACGAAACGGCGCTCCAGGCCTCGAAGCGGGAACGCATTCTCAAGGCGTTGAGGCGAATCGAGTTTCTGTCGGTCCTGAGTCCGGAGGAACTGGAAACCGTCGCCCATGAGGCGAAGATCCAGGTTTACCTGCCCGGCGAAGTCGTCGTCCGCCAGGGCGACGTGGGGACGGAATTCTTCTTCATCCTCGAGGGCCAGGCGACCGTTCGCAAAGGAGCAGGGGAAGCGGACGCAACGGTCGCGGCCCTGAATCCGGTGCAGTTCTTCGGCGAGATGGCGTTGCTGACCGGCGAGCCGCGCTCGGCCACTATCGTGGCGCAGACGCGGCTTGAGGTGCTGGTGCTCTCGAAAGAGGCGCTCGCGCGGCCCATTATGGTCAATCCCGTCCTCGCGGAGCGGATCGGCAGCATTCTGGCGGAGCGGAAGGTGGAGATGGCGACGCACCAGGAACGGGCGGCTCACCGGGGCGGGCCTGTGCCCGATCTCGCGGAGCAGACCAAGACGCTCGGCTCGCGCATCCGCAAGTTCTTCGGTGCCTCCGCGCGCTAGCCACGGGGCCCAGCCCCGCTTTATCCGATATACGGCAGGTTCGAGTCCTGCCCGGGGAGTCGTTATTCGTGCGTAAAGAAAGCAGCAGCTCAGGCCGTTACCTGGTTTGACAAGCTCGAACCTTCTCTTTTTGTCTAGATTTTCAGCGGGGCACGACTTTGCCTGCATAGGCGCCGCTTGCACTGCTCTCGATCGCCCTCCTTTTGCTGCCAAGCCTGATATATAATCTTGACCGGTTTAAAGAAGACTGGTCAATGACTGCCTGACCCAACAAGGCGGTCATGGGGGAGTGGTGCTTCATGAAAAGAGTGCTCCTGATCGTTTTGGCCCTGACCGCTATGGCGGCCGGTGGCTATTCGTACCTTCAATGGGAGGCGAACCGGCCGCCGGATAACACGTTGAAGATTTCCGGCAATATCGAAGCCCATGAAAGCGTGGTGAGTTTCAAGGTGCCCGGGCGGATCGTGGGCCTGCCCGTCGAGGAAGGGCAATATCTCCAACAAGGCGATCTGATCGCGCGCCTGGATGATGAGGACTACCGGCAACAAGTCAAGGTGGATGAGGCGACGGTGGCGATGCGTGATGCCGAATTGGCGTTGGCCCTGGCTGGAAGCCGGACTCAGGAGATTAAGGCGGCGGAACAGACCGTGCGCGATGCCCAATCAGATCTCGAGTTGAAACGGCTTCAGTTCCAGCGGCGCAACGAAGCGCTTCTCGAAGAGCAAGCCATCTCCCAGGAAGATCGGGACACGGCCGCATCAGAGCTGAAACGTGCGCAGGCCATCTATGAGCGCGTCAAGCACCAATACGATCAGATCCTGGAAGGGACCCGCAAGGAGCAGATCGCCGTCACGCGGACAAATCTCCAGCTTGCGCGGCAAAATCTCGAGATGTCGCGTATCAAGCTGAACTACACTGTCTTGCTGGCTCCGAAGGCCGGCGTGATTCTGGTGCGGCAGGCAGAGTTGGGTGAGGTGATGGCTGAAGGCACGCCGGTGGTGACACTCGCTGACGTGGACCATCTGTGGTTACGCGGCTACATCAGCGAAACCGATTTGGGTCGAGTCCGTTGGGGCCAGCCGGCGACCGTTCATACCGACACGTACCCCGACAAAACCTGCCGCGGTCGGGTATCGTTCATCTCCTCGCAGGCGGAATTCACCCCCAAGAGCGTGGAGACCCATAAGGAGCGCGTCACGCTGGTGTATCGAGTCAAAATCGATCTGGACAATCCGAACCATGAACTCAAGCCCGGCATGCCCGCCGATGCCGTAATCGAACTGACTCCCCGGTGAGCGATGGCCGAACCCGCCGCCGCGATCCACGTCTCCGAGTTGACCAAGAGCTTCCCCGGCGTCCTCGCCGTTGACCATCTGAACTTCCAGGTGACCGCCGGCGAAGTGTTTGGTCTGGTGGGACCGGACGGCGCAGGCAAGACGACGACTTTGCGTATGTTGGCTGGCGTGCTCACTCCTGACTCCGGGTCGGCGATGGTCGCGGGCTGCGACATCCTACAGGACACAGAAGGCGTCAAAACCCATATCAGCTATATGCCGCAGCGATTTGGGCTCTATGAAGACTTGACTGTCGACGAAAACATCCGCTTCTACGCCGATGTCTTCGGCATTCCCCGTGTGGAGCGAGAGCAGCGTGCGCGCCAATTGCTGCAAGCGGCCTGGATGAGCCCGTTCGGCAGCCGTCTTGCCGGGGCGCTCTCTGGGGGGATGAAGCAAAAGCTGGGGTTGGTCTGCGCCCTCATCCACAGGCCCAAAGTGGTTCTTCTCGATGAGCCGACCAACGGCGTGGATCCCGTGTCACGCCGCGAATTCTGGCGCATTCTGTATGCGCTGCTCAGCGAAGGCATCGCGATCTTGATGTCCACCGCCTATCTCGACGAAGCCGAGCGGTGTCACCGCGTCGCCTTACTGCACCAGGGCCGGATGCTCTTCTGCGACGCACCAACTCAACTGAAAAAGAACCTGCCGGGAGCGGTCGTGTCCGTCACTTCGAGCGACTCCCGCCGTGTGCAAGCGGCTCTGGCGCACGCCGAGGGCGTCCTGAATGTTATGTTGGTCGGCGACGGCCTGCATCTCATCGTGGATAACGCCGAGCGCCGCATTCCTGCATTGCGGGCCAGGATGACGGCAGCAGGTCTCCCGTTCGGTGATGTGGAACATGTCGGGCCCACCATCGAGGACTTGTTCGTCGCTGCCATCGAAGGCCACGAAGGGCGGAGCCCACGGTGACCCCCGATTCCCCATCGGTAGTTGTGAAAGACCTCGTGAAACGATTCGGCGACTTCGTCGCTGTGGACCGCATCAACCTGGACGCGCGCCGCGGGGAAATTTTCGGCTTCCTGGGTCCGAATGGCGCTGGCAAGTCCACGACCATCCGGATGCTGTGCGGGCTGCTTCGACCCACGTCCGGCCACGCGCTCGTCGCCGGCCATGACGTGGCCCGCGAGCCGGAACTCGTGCGGCAATGCATCGGCTATATGTCGCAAAAATTCTCCTTGTATAACGATCTCCGGGTCATTGAAAACATCCGGTTCTTTGCAGGCATGTACGAGGTGCCGCCCTCCCTGCTCCGGGAACGCATTCCGTGGGTGCTTGACATGGCGGGGTTGGCTGGTCGCGAGTCGGCCGTGACGGGCACCCTGGCGGCCGGCTGGAAGCAGCGGCTCGCGCTGGGCTGCGCGGTGCTGCATCGCCCGCCCATTCTGTTCCTCGACGAGCCGACATCGGGAGTCGACCCCATCTCGCGCCGGAAGTTCTGGGAATTGATTCACCAGATGGCCGCGGAAGGGGTGACGGTGTTCGTCACGACCCACTACATGGACGAAGCCGAATACTGTAACCGTTTGGTCTTGATCTATCAGGGGCAGATCGTCGCGTCCGGGTCGCCGATGGAATTGAAGCAACGCGCCATGAAAGGCGAGCTGGTGCTTGTTGAATGCGACCCGCTTGGACGGGCGCTCGATCTCCTGCAGACCGCCCCGGATGTGCTGGATGCGGCCGTGTTCGGCAACGCGCTGCATCTGGTGGTGCCGCACGCCCCGGCAGCCATGGCTGCGCTGGGCCCATTTCTGTCGGCGCACGGCGTCACCGTCACGAAGATCGAACCCATCCGCCCGAGTTTGGAGGATGTCTTTGTCTCGCTGACCACCAAACGCGGAGCGCCCGGGCAGGAGACGCCATAGAGATGCGCTGGCATCGGTTCGCGGCGGTTGCTCGCAAGGAAGTGATTCAAATCCGCCGGGACACGCGTAGTTTGCTCATCGTCGTGGCAATGCCGCTCGTGCTCATGTTGGCGTTTGGCTACGGGGTCAGTTTCGACACCAAGCACATCCCGGTGTACGTGTATGACCGCGAGGGGAGTCAACAGAGCCAGGACTTCCTGAAACGTTTCCAGGCATCGGAGTATTTCAATGTCGTGAAGACCGTGGAGAATTTTCCTGCCCTGATTCGAGCTATCGACGCCGGCGCGTGCCGGCTTGCGATTGTAATCCCGCAGGACTTTTCGCAGAGACTGAATACGGACAGGCCGGTGAGCATCCAGGCGCTGCTCGACGCCACCGACAACAATACGGCCAATCTCGGTATCAGTTACAGCGAAGCCATCGTTCAGGCCTATTCCCAGCAGGTGCAATTCGAATGGCTGCAACGCCAGGGGCGGTTCAGCGTCCAGACTCCGGTGAGCGTGGACATCCGCACTTGGTTCAACGAGGACCTGGAGAGCGCGGCCAACATCGTGCCGGGAGTCGTGGCCATAGTCATGGCCGTGATCGGTTCGTTTCTCACCTCTCTGACCATTGCGCGGGAGTGGGAGCGCGGCACAATGGAACAGCTCGTCTCCACCCCGATCACGCCGCTGGAAGTGATGGTGGGCAAGCTCGTGCCGTATTTCCTGATCGGCATGCTGGATACCGCCCTGTGCGCGGCCCTGGCCGTCTGGTGGTTCGAAGTGCCGTTCCGCGGGCAATGGAGCGTCTTTTTTCTCAGCTCCGCGCTCTTCCTGCTCGTGGTTCTGTCGCTGGGCTATGTCCTGTCGGTGGTTGCCAAATCGCAGCTCGCCGCCAGCCAAGCCGCGCTGATCTCCACGTTTTTGCCGGCATTTCTGCTTTCCGGGTTCATTTATCCCATCGACCAAATGCCGGCGGTTATCCGCTTCATCACGCACGTCATTCCGGCGCGCTTCTTTATGACGATCACCCGCGATGTCTTTCTGAAGGGGACATCATTGCCGTTGCTCCGAGACGACCTGCTCGCCCTGGCCATATTTGCGTTCATTCTCACGATCCTCGCCACCCGCGCATTCCACAAGAAGCTGAGCTGAGGTATCGGTCATGCTAGGTCGACTGCGCGAGATGTTGATTAAAGAGTTCATCCAAGTCTTTCGCGACAAACGCAGCCGCTTCCTGCTCTTTGGTCCGCCAGTGATTCAAATGCTTGTCTTCGGCTACGCCGCCACTTTGGAGATTCGGCACGTCCCGACTGCAATTCTCGACTATGACAATAGTCAGGTGAGCCGTGACCTGATTGCTCGCGTGGCCGCCAGTCCCTACTTTGATGTGCGCGCCCGCCTACAAGACCGACGACAACTCGGTGATCTGATCGATCGGGGCGACGTGACGCTTGCCCTCCAGATGAACGCGGGTTTTGCCCAAGACCTTCGGAAGGGTCAGACGGCGCATCTGCAGGTGATCGTGGACAGCAGTAATTCCAATACCGCGCTTATCGCGGTCGGCTACGTCAACCAGGTCGCCAGCCGATTCGCGCAGGACTACCAGACCGAACGCCTGAGCCGTACGTCCCCGCTGTTGCTTTCCCGCATGCCCCGTCTCGTGCTCGATCGCCGGCCGTGGTTCAACACGGATCTCAAGGATCAATGGTTCTTCGTTCCCGGGGTGATCGGGAACCTCGTGCTGGTGATGGTGGTGAACTTGACGGCCTTCGCGGTCGTTCGGGAGCGCGAAATTGGCACCCTCGAGCAAATCATGGTCACGCCGATTCGACGGTCGGAATTCATTCTGGGGAAGACGGTGCCGTTTTTCCTGATCGGGTTGCTCGATACACTCCTCATTTCTCTCGCGGGAACCCTCTGGTTCGGCGTGCCCTTCCGCGGGAACATCGCTGTGCTGGCGTTCGGCGCAATCCTCTTCATTGTATGTGTGCTGGGGATTGGTCTGTTCATTTCGACCGTCTCGGCGACCCAGCAACAAGCTTTGGTGTCCGCCTTCTTTTTCGTCATGCCCGCGATCACGTTCTCCGGCTTCGGGACTCCGATCAGCAGCATGCCCCAAGCCATGCAGTGGCTCACATATCTGGACCCGCTGCGGTACTTCTTGATCGTGATCCGCGGTGTCTATTTGAAAGGCGTGGGCTTGGATGTGCTCTGGCCGCAAATGGCCGCGTTGGGGCTCTTCGGGCTTGTCATGCTTTCTATCAGTGTCTTCCGTTTCCAGAAATCACTTGACTAAATCACTGGTTCGGATAGTTGAGGGTTATTGTGTCCCACTTAGGATTCGGATAAGCTGGAACGAGATGGAACGATTTCTTGATTTGGGTGTCTTGGAGAGGACCAGTATGGCTTTTTAAGCTGCCCGAGGTTCTCGGTAGCTCAAACCGGAGGGTTCGCAACGCGCACGGGTCGGGGAGCCACAAACGGGAGGAACGTATGAGTCGGGCAATAGCGATCCTGGCGAGTGTGCTGGCCGTGACCATGTTCAGTACCTGGGCGGCGGCGCAGAGCGAGCGCGGCAATCGCCAGGCCGGGGCGATCATCTACGAGCAGAATTGTGTCCGCTGTCACGGGCTGGCCGCCAGCGGGAAGGGGCCCGACTCGCAGTCTCTCAGCGTCCCCCCGGCTAATTTCCAGCTCGATCGTTCCCGGTCGAAGACCGATACGGAGATGATGCGCGTCATCATGCAGGGCGTCCCGGGCAGCCCGATGCAGGGATGGAACGGCCGCCTGACCGAGCAGCAAATGTGGGATGTCCTCAGGTACATCCGGTCCCTCTACCCCTTCCACCCCTCGGCACGAGAGGGGCCGGCGAAGTAATCAGCCGGGCGCGCAGTAGTAGGGACTCGTGTAGGAGAAAACAGTGGAGCCGCTGTCCTTTCCATTACTTCGGCAGGTCGAACGCCAGCTGCATGCCCTTGGCGAGTTTTTCTCGCTTGACTGAGCCGGCCGGCAATTCGAGGACATAGAGGGCCGCCGCGCTCGGTTTGTATTCCGGGCAGGGGTCCTGGCGGCAGGGCGGGACGTTTTCCTCGATGTAGACGATCCGCTTGTCCGGTCCGATCCACAGGATGTCGAGCGCCACTTTGGTGTTCTTCATCCAGAAGCTCCACTCGCCGGCATCCTCGAACCGAAACAGCATGCCCGCGTCGGGGGCCAACTGCTCCCTGAACATCAGTCCGCGCGCGCGCTTCTGCGGGGTGTCGGCGAGTTCGGCCAGGGCGCGCGCGCCGGTGGGATAGATGATGGTGACGGCGGGGTCGGCGGCGGCGGCGGGGACGCCGGAACACAGAAGGCCGGCCAGAAACAATGCGGCCGCCATGGCGTAACGCTTGGACATAGGCGTTGCATCATAGGCACGCGGCGATGCCCTGTCAAACGCGTTTCCCGTTCTTGACAACCTCGCCGGCGGTGGATTACGGTTTCCGAGGGTCCATGATTGCGCATGACTGACAAGGCTTCCGGCGCGATGGAGCGGCCCTGGCTCGCGCAATACGAAACGGGCGTGCCGCCCGCGCTTTCCTATCCGGACGTCCCGCTGCACCGCTTGCTGAGCGACTCCGCCGGCCGGTTTCCGGACCGTACGGCGATCGAGTTCTACGGCCGCCGCATCCCGTACCGCGAGCTGGACGAGCTCACCGATCGCTTTGCGCGGGCCCTGATCGGGCTCGGGGTGCGCAAGGGCGATCGCGTGGCGCTCCTGCTTCCCAATCTGCCGCAGGCGGTGATCGGCTACTTCGGCATCTTGAAGGCGGGGGCCTGGGTGGTCGCGATCAATCCGCTGTACGTGGGCGCGGAGATCGCGCACCAGGTGGCGGACTCCGGCGCGGAGACGATCGTCGCGCTTGACCAGTTCTATCCGAGGATCGAGCCGATTGTGGCCCGCACGCCGCTCAAGCGGATCATCCTGACCAGCGTCCGTGACTATCTCCCCTGGCTGAAGCGGCTCCTGTATCCCATCAAGGCCCGCCGGCAGGGCCAGTGGGTCGAGGTCGAGCGAACGCCCCCCATCTACGATTTTCCCGCGCTCCTCAAGACGGCTCCGGCCGGCTCTCCGCCGGGCGACGTGTCGGCGGACGACATCGCCCTGCTGCAATATACCGGCGGCACCACGGGGGTTCCCAAAGGGGCGATGCTCACGCACCGCAACCTGACGGCCAACGTGGTGCAGTGCCGGTGGTGGCTGCATGGATTGCGGGAAGGCGAGGAAGTCTTCCTCGGCGTCCTGCCGTTCTTTCACATCTACGGCATGACGACCACCCAGAATCTGTCGATCTTTCTCGGGGGCACCACCGTCCTCCTGCCGCGATTCCAGGCCGACGAAGTGCTCAAGGCGCTCGCGGCGCATCGCGTGACGGCCTTCCCCGGCATCCCGGCGATGTACTTGGCCGTCATCAACCACAAGAAGGTGGCCGCGTATGATCTTACGTCCGTCCGCTGCTGCATCAGCGGCGCGGGCCCACTGTATGCCGAGGTGCAGGACCGCTTCGAAAAACTGACGGGAGCCCGTCTCACCGAGGGCTACGGGCTGACCGAGGCGTCGCCGGTCACCCATTGCAATCCCCTCGTCGGGCTGCGCCGTTCCCGGTGCATCGGCCTGCCCGTGCCCGATACCGACGCGCGGGTGGTCGACTTCGAAACCGGCCGCCGTGTGCTCTCGGCCGGGGAAGAAGGGGAACTTCAGGTGAAAGGTCCTCAGGTGATGCGCGGGTACTGGAACCAGCATTCCGAAACGGAGACCGTGCTCAAGGACGGCTGGTTGTCCACGGGGGACCTGGTGCGGATGGACGAGGAAGGATTTTTTTACATTCTGGACCGCAAGAAGGATATGATCAAATCGGGCGGGATGAACGTGTATCCCCGGGAGGTCGACGAGTGCCTGTGCCGGCATCCCAAGGTGCAGGATGCCTGCGTCATCGGCGTTCCCCAGGACTTGCGCGGGGAGAAGATCAAGGCGTTCGTCGTGCTCAAGGACGGCGAGGAGGCCACCCCCGCCGAGATCCTGGAGCACTGCCGGCGCCAGCTGGCCCAGTTCAAGGTGCCCAAGCAGGTGGAGTTCCGGAAGGAGCTTCCGAAGACCCTGGTGGGCAAGGTGTTGCGCCGCGTGCTGCTGGACGAGGAACTCAAACGGGCGGCGGTTCCACATTGAATGAGGGAGTGAATCCGTGGCATACGTACTGCATACCGCGATGGCCATCGACAAGTCCGTTCTGCATCGGGACCGTTGTCTCGAAGTGCCTCAGAACGTGACGCACCAGGATCACTGGACGGGGGTCTGGCAGGAAATCATGGATAAGGAGCGCGCCTACGAGTCGCTCGAGCTGAGTCCGGCCAAGTACAAAATCAAATGCGCGCTGTGCAAGCCGTAGGGGACAGATTTTAAATCTGTCCCCCAGGAGAGGAGATCAATGAAAGAAAAGCGAATGGTGCATTACGTGAAGGGCGTGTTCGTCTGCCCCCAGTGCCGGCAGTCGTACGTGCAGGAGAAATGGATCGAGGAATGGCGGGTCCGCTGCCACAAGTGCGACTACCGGGGGGCCCTGACCCACGTCTCGGTCGAGGAGCAAATGGACGAGGATACCCGCCGGTACTGAACGGGCGGCGTGCAACGATGGCTGCGCCGGTCCCTTGGCTTTCCATCCTGTGCGCGGGGGCGCTTGCGCTCTTCGCCGGCCCTGCCCTCGCGACCGACGGCGCCGACTCCGTCGCCGTCCTCGTCACCTATCACTCGCTCTCCGGCAACACCGAAAAGATGGCGTACGCCGTCGCCGACGGGGCGCGGGCCGTCCCGGGCGCGCGCGTTGCGCTGAAGCGGGTCGGCGAGGTGACCGGCGACGACCTCTTCTCCTGCGACGCCCTCATCGTCGGCTCGCCGGTCTACTGGTCGAACATGTCCGGCGAGGTCAAGACCTTCTTCGACAACTGGCAGTTCAAGTTCGGCGT
>Ga0335085_10016085_pt1 | contig 10829 bp, 13 predicted proteins | sample Lox_Sample_45_FD_206712 | JGI IMG/M metagenome (GOLD analysis project Ga0335085, IMG submission 206712) | Soil microbial communities from Loxahatchee National Wildlife Refuge, Florida, United States - Lox_Sample_4.5 | ecosystem: Environmental > Terrestrial > Soil > Wetlands | place: USA... | reverse complement strand
TGCCAGGCTCTCTACAGCAATCCACCGAGAGTAAAGTTGCGAGTGTTATTGTTTAATTTGCGGCGCAAGCCGGCACCCGTGGAAGAACGAGCAGGTTGATCGCAGAGTCCGAGGTCTTCGCATGCCTTGTCTACTACTCATTCTGTTTGCCGCGTTTCCGCGAGTTGCGCTGGTGTTGTTGTTCTTTTTCTCGACATACCTGCAACGCGCGTATCATGGGCTGCTGGTACCGATAGTAGGGTTCATCTTTCTTCCGCTGACGACGTTGGCCTACGCGTGGATGGTTAATTCGAATTTGCCGATTGCGGGCGTCAATTTGTTGATCCTGATCATCGCGGTGGTGATTGACGTCGGTGGCTGGAGCAGCGGCGAATATCATCGACGCACGCGATGGTCGAACTGAGCCTTTGAATTACCGTTGCGCCGTCGCCCTATCTACAGCCCTTCCTTCATTGACTCCTGTGCGGGGTCCCGCAGAATCGAATACAGGGGGGAATCATGATCAAAAAAGTAAAAGAAGGTTACAAAGTGCTGTCCGAGAAGGGGAAAAATCTCGGCGGGCCCTACAAAACCAAGGCGGAAGCGGAAAAGCGCCTGAAACAAGTTGAATATTTCAAGCACCACAAAGGCTAAGGCGCGGGGGTTTCTGTGATCGACAGCGGAGAGGACGTCAAGATGCGAAACACGAAACGAAAGGCAAAAATCAGACGCTTGCGCAGAAATCAGGAACGGCACGGCCGAGTCGCTCCTCGCAGAATGCCACCGGCTCCGCGCGCGATGGCGCCGGCGGTGGAAGGCGTGCCTCCCACGGACAATTTGAGGAAGCATCCGGACGAGGCGTATGGTGACACGGAGATTCCCAATCGCGGGGCACAGTTGGACAAGGTGAAAAGAGAATCGCAGTAACCAAACTAGTTTACGGATTCGGGACAAGAACCCCTGCGAGTTCCCCAGGAAACGTCTAGACGGTAATCATGTCAACTAATTTCGGATTTCAGCAGGCAACAGCGCGGGACAGGTATAGCTATGGCTATCCAAATCGCCATATAGCGGGCGTGAGATTGCTTGTTCGAAGGCAGCCCATCGACACATGGATTGTGTTCGCTACGGTATTGGCATCGCTGGCAGCGGCATGGGTGCATTCGCACAACGCTTCGATCTGGTACGACGAGGCGATCACGCTGCTGACTGCTTCGGGTCACGCCAAATTGAATTGGGCCCTGGGAATGGGGCAGTTCCAGCCGTCTGCCCATTTCAGAACAATTCTATCGGAGCTGTATCAACAGGACGTGCATCCTCCGCTGTACTTCTGGACGCTGGCGGTCTGGCGAGTTGTGTTCGGGGAATCGCTCGAAGTAGCGCGGGGCTTATCGGCGGTGTTCACGCTGGGGACGCTGGTGACGTTGTACCGGGTGGCCACACGTTTGCAAATGAAGTGGCCGAGCGTGCCGGTGGTGATTTATGCCGCATCCGCGGTAGGGCTACGGTATGCGTACAACGCGCGTCCGTATGCGATGGCGTCCTTCCTGATCGTGCTGACGTTGTTGCTGGCGCTCAAGGGTTCCCGGTGGACCGGGGTGTGCGCGGCCGCGTGCGTGGCGACGCATTATTTCGCGGCACTGTGCGTGGTACCAATTCTGGTGTTTGAATGTGCCGAACGCTGGAAGAGCAATCGCCGTTGGGCCGTGGTGACCGTCGCCTCATTCGCGATTTGCTGCGCGCCGCTATTACCGCTGCTCCGTGTGCATTTGTTTGCGCGGCCACAGCAGTACCCAATCTTTGGGGCGTTCCCGAGAGAATTGTGGGCGCTATTGAAGGGGTCGATGGAGGGAGCCATGCCGAGCACGTGGTTGCCACATTGGGGATTCGCACTGTGCGTCTCAGCATGTTTTGTGGCACTGGGTTGCTGGTGGTGCCGCAAGCGCGGGGACTTTTTGCTGCCATTTATTTATCTGGCGTTCCTAATGGGATTTTTCGTGCTGGCGATTCTCACGAACAAATCCATTGCCAAGATGCCCACGGACTACTACCTGGGACTGGCCGTTCCGATGGTGGCGTTGCTGATCGGGTTTGGGGTGAATACCGCTCCCCGCGCCAGTTCCCTTCTGGCGGCGGTGGTTGTGGCAGGGACGGTAACATCGGTTTCGATGACAAAATCGAAGGATTATCGAACCATGGTGCAGCAGATCCGTTCGGAATGCCCCGAGTGTCCGATATTGGTGGGCGTGGGATATGCCGGGGCGATCCCGGCCTGTGTGCTGTATGAGGCCAAAGGCGCGAACGTATTCCTGTTGAAACCGCAGGACACGGTGGGAGAAGCGCTGGAACGTATGGGCGATCCGACCGACCTGGTGCTGGTGCCGGCAAATGAGCCGGCGACGGGCAGACTGGAACGAGAGTTTATCCAAGATTTTCCAGCGGTGGAAAGAAAAGGTTACTTCGAGATCGACGCTTCGCGCGTCGAACGGAAATCCAGGAATGGATTGCTAGCCGAAAGGGAGAAAGTTGTCCGGCCGTTGGCTTCGGGCGGGACGTTTTAGTCGTGCAGCGATTTTCCGCCGGCCACCTGAGCATGCCCCAAGGCCGCCACCAGGGAAACACCGCCAACGATATTTCCCAATAGGGTGGGGAAAAAGAAGTGGGTGAGATACGAGCTCCAAGAGAGCGATTTGATGACGATCAGGTAGAAGAGCGTGGTTGATCCGGCCACGATGTGATTGAAGCCTCCGATGCCGATCAGATACGTGAGGATGATAATGATTCCCACGCGCGCCGACTCGGCTCCCGGTAGAAGCCAGACCATCAAAGCAATCAACCAGCCGGCAAATACGGCGCGAAGAAACACGGTACCAAACGCGGCCTGGCCGTGGACGCTGCCGATGGCCGCCAAAGAGGCTTTTACTCGATCATCGAAAATCGCGGCGTGGCCAATGGTGTAGGCAAAGAGAAAAGTGCCGAAGAGATTTGCGACCAGCACCACGCTCCATAATCGCGCGACGCGTAGCACCACGGTCCAGTTCTTGTGAAGGAGCACGGGGAGAACCACGGTCAGGGTATTTTCCGTAAACAGCTGTTGACGCCCCAAGACCACGATCAGGAATCCCACTGAGTAACCGCTCTTGGTAATGAGCGGCGCCCAGGCCGCGTCCGGCAGATGCGCCTTCAACAAGGCTTCGGCGATAAAGGAAAAGCCCATCGATAGCCCCGCAGCCAGCGCCGACCAAGCCAACGCGGCAACCGGCCGGATCAGCTCCACTTCTCCTTCGCGGCGAATGGCTTCGTAGACGACGTTAACGCCGACGGCAACGCGCTCCTCAACCTGTTTCTTTTCGGCTGGCGTGGTAATGGCACCGCTCTCGGAAGGCGTGTCAGGAGGTGAATGCTTTTTCTTTGTGGGCATATGGTGGTAGCGAATGCGAATGGAACCGAAACTCGCGAATCGCAAGGAGAGCATGCGCGCAAGGCGCGGGAAATCGAGGGAAGTACCTAGATTTAGGTTTGATGCGCTGGTGTGAAGAGCTACGCGAAAACAGGTAAGCCAGGAGCGCGCTGCGGCGATGGGGATTTGGCGGGAATTATTTTAGGGGCTCTCCATCGCAGGAAGCCGCTTCGGAAGTAACGGGCTCTTGCCAGGGTTCCACCCAGTGCTTGACCGCGGTGACGCCCATGACGTCGCCTGTCCAACCACAGTGGCACACGGGATTAAACCAGTGGGCTTCGGCCTGTTCCAAATTTCTCTTGATACTGGCACATGCTGAGGCGAGCGGACTGCCACACTGTGGGCAACTAAATAGCAACACATGCGCGAATTGATCGTCCATCGGAGCCCCCCAGGCAATATACGCGAGGGTACGACGTTTGCGGCGCCGAGTCCAATCTTGCGACCCGATCGGCGGGAATCGGCGGTATAGCGAAAGAATACGAAGTACAGCTAAGACCCGATAGCGGGTGGCCGGTGGTAATGGGACTCTAGGACGAAGAGATTGAAACGATTGCGCTCCAGCGGACGGAAGCCTATGTCACGCAGCAGTTCAAAAAACACCGAATCACAGGATGCCGGTTCTGGCGAGTCGACCGAACACGACCATAAATCGGGGGGCCGGGTTCTTTCGATCAACCGGCGAGCGTACCCACGGAAGGAAACACTCGAATCGATCTTGTCGACAGTGCTGCGCAAGGAAGACAAAGACCTAGACGAGATTCTGCGGGCGCTAGCGGATCTTTCTGAGATTGCGAAATCGCAAAATCCAAATTCTGCGGCGCTGAACAGCGCGCTGAAAAAAGCGGCGGTGTGGGCGGTGGAAAAGTCAATGCTGGACCGGGAGATTCGGTCGCTGGCCATCACCGACGATCTGACGGGATTTTTCAACCGTCGCGGATTTCTGGCGGCCGCGTCGCAGCAATTGAAGATTGCGCACCGCGATCATCTTAACGTGTTATTGCTTTACTGCGACTTAGACGGATTGAAAAGCATCAACGACTCGTTTGGGCATCGCGAAGGAGATCTGGCCCTGGTGCGCACGGCGGATGCGCTGGAAGAAACTTTCCGTGATTCGGATCTACTGGCACGGCTAGGGGGAGATGAGTTTGCGGTACTCGCGTGGGAAGCAGCGATTCCGGATCTGCGAATCATCCTGACGCGCCTGGCAAAGAACCTGGAGAACGCGAATGCCAATGAGGGTCGATATAAATTATCGCTGAGCGTGGGAGTAGCGCGATACAACCCGAATTCCCCCGTGGCCCTTGCGGAATTAATGGCCTGTGCGGACCAGGAGATGTACCGGCACAAAAAACAGCGGGCCAGCGCCGCCTCCGCAAGTGAGTAGCTCAACTACGAAGGCGATTCTGGCACGCTGTAGCTTCGCAAAGGGCATGCGCCCGTGCTAGGAACTGCTGGCTTTGCTGCTGCTAGCCTTCTGGTTTCTGACTTCCAGTTCGTTGACAACCTGCTTAACGTTAGGAACTCCGGAAGCGAGTTTTTCCGCACCGGCGCGCTGCGATTGAGAATGCACTTTACCGGTAAGGGTGACGACGCCGTTCTTCACATCGTATTTCACGTCCTTATCGAGTTTATGCTTGACCAGTACGGCATCCATGTTCTTTTCGATGGCCTTGTCGAGGTCGGAATCAACGGTCTTGGCGGTGCTTTCCTCTCCTGGAGGCCGCACGGAAATCTGGTTGGCGATGACTTCCGAAGTGGCGATAGACTTAGCGATGGATTCGGCTTGACCTTTGTCGCCTTCGGAGGCGGTGGTACCGGTTAAAGTGACCACGCCTTTATCGCGGTCCTGGCTGACGCTGACATCTTTCAAACCGGCCTGATCGAGCGAATTGCGAATTTGACTCGCCACATCCGGTGACTTGGTCTGTGAAGTGGAACAGCCCGCAACCGAACCAAACGCAAGTACAGCCAGCAAAGCACCTGGCAGTAAATGTTGTTTCATAATCCTCCTTTAATCCGACAGTGGCCCCATGGCGCGAATGTCCATGTCGATCTGAAAACCATGTTGCGCAAAAGTTGCGCGGAAGCCCATCGGGCTTGGCATGTAAGACCGTCGAAAACTGCAGGTAGGTTTGGTGTGGAGAAAGCAGGTTGGGTATCGAGAAAGAAAAGTGGAATATTCAACTGGCGGCCAGGGCGACTTCCAGGACAGTCAAACTGCAAAGGCCCGTCCCGGATCACCGTGTGCAGTCACTCCCAATGGGACTAGACCGCCAGCGTCTCTCAGGGTTCGACGACAAGATACGTGGTTAGAGGGCATAGCTGCCATCCGGGAATCGCTGCAAAAACCTTGGTCATATTTACTTGTTTGGGCGCCATTGCGGGTGGATATGTTCCGGCGTGGAAATGGAGCGTTCCCTTGATGCCCTTCCGGGGGCGATTTACCTATAGTGTGGCTTTGCGACCAGCTCATCGTGAGGACCAATGATTTCGGGAACCGTTTCCACTCCCAGCCCGAACTCTTCCAAACCGACGCCTCCTACACCTCAACCTCCTGAGCCTGAACTTCCTCGAAAACGCCCGTCGGATCCGCAGTTTCCCGCTCCCGATCCGGGCGTGCCACCTCTTCCCGGACGGCCCGAACCGCAACTCCCGCAGCAGAAGGTTTTCTTACAGATGCAATTTCTGGCGGACGGCGACTTGTCGACACACTGATGGGTGCGCGCTTCGAATAAGAATTAATAATGAGCGCGGCTTAGGCGTTCGGGTCTTCCGCTCTGGGCACATCAATGCCGAGTGCAGTAGCGAGATCGATCTGATGCTCTTGCTCATTGACCAGAATGCCGCGGATGAGCTCGGCCATGGCGTACTCGCCGAGGGTCTCGCACTGGCGGATGCGGCGACGATAATTTTTGATGGTTTCGGTTTCGTTTTTTAGATCCGCGCGCAGCATTTCCTTGTTGTCGTCGGTCACCTGAACGGGCTTGGGCTGCGCCGTCGGCTGACCGCCGAGGTAGTCCACCTGCTTGGCAATGATCAGGGCATGCGACAACTCCTGCGCTGCATGTTTTTCCAGTTCGGCGGCAATGCCCATGAATTCCGCGCCTTTGAGAACTTGCGAATAGATGACGTACGCAATAATCGCCTGATACTCGCGTGACAAATCTTCGTTGAGATCCTTAATCAATTGATCGCGATCACCTGCCGAGCGCTTCTGATCAGCATTTTTCATGTGCGGAGTCTCCGTAAAAGCGTAGATGACAGCATCGAGAAATTCCCGCGCAAGAGCCATCCGGCTTTCGGTGTACGAGGACACGCGGAAGAGTGTAAGCCGATTATGAGCGACCAGGAATTTGAGCCCCTAACATTTTGTGGCGCGCATCCTACAGCCTTGCCTTGATTGTTTCTGGAGCAGTTTGGATTTTGAATAGGCGCGGAGGTCAATAGCCCGCATTTTCGGAGGATGTCACGGGAAGGTCGAAGTGGCCGTGGGAGGTTGAGGGGCGGGCGAACAAATATGCTGACGATACTACTGGTGATTTTACTGTTGATGGCACTGGGCGCGTTGCCGGCTTGGCCGTATAGCCGCGGATGGGGCTATTATCCGAGCGGCGGCTTGGGGTTGGTGGTGGTGGTACTGGTGGTTCTGCTTTTGCTGGGCCGGTTGTGAAGGCCTGACATGATCGTCGCGCAGCGCTTCCGTTGGACTTTGCTGGCGATCGGGCCCTGATGGGAGCGGCCGAACACGCGCCCCATCAGGCGTCTAGCCACGTAGCGCGTCGGACAAAAAGCAGCGCAATTTGGCTGGCGGTGACTCATATCGGGCCCGGATTGGTGACGGGTGCGTCGGACGATGATCCGAGCGGTATTGCGACCTATTCGCAGGCGGGAGCGCAGTTTGGCTTCAACGTTCTGTGGATGGCGGTTTTTTCGTATCCGTTAATGTGCGCGGTGCAGGAAATCAGCGCGCGCATTGGTCGGGTGACCGGGCGCGGGATTTCGGCGAACTTGCTAAAGAGCTACCCGCGGCCGGTTGTGGTTTTTATTGTGCTGCTGCTACTGGTTTCCTCCATTTTCAATTTGGGTGCGGACCTGGGCGCAATGGGCGACGCGGTGCACCTGCTGTTTGGGGGAGCCGCGTGGTTCCATATTCTGTGGCTGGGAATAGGATCGCTGGTGCTGCAGGTGTTTGTGCGGTATACGCGCTACGTGGGCTACTTGAAATGGCTATCGCTCTCACTGTTCGCGTATGTGATTACGGTTTTCTTCGTGAATGTTCCGTGGCTGACGGTATTGCAGCATTCTCTGGTCCCACCCGTGCGCAGCTTTCGCGGCAGCTACGTGACCATGGTGGTGGCGGTGCTCGGCACCACGATCAGTCCGTACCTTTTTTTCTGGCAGGCCTCGCAGGAAGCCGAGGAAGTGAAGGACCGGAAAAAGGAAAAAGCGCTGGTCCGCGCTCCGGAACAAGCGGAGCAGCAACTGCGGCGGATTCGCCTGGACACCTACCTGGGGATGGCGGTATCGAACATCGTGGCTTTTTTTATCATGCTGACTTCGGCGGTTACCGTATATGGTCACGGAAACCAGGAGATCCAGACGGCCACGCAAGCGGCCAAAGCCCTAGAGCCTTTAGCGGGGCGCTATGCGTATGTGGTTTTCTCGCTGGGCATCATCGGGACCGGTTTGTTGGCGGTGCCGGTGCTAGCGGGCGCTGCGGCTTACGCGGTGGGCGAGGCGATGCAGTGGCGGGTGGGATTGCAATTCAAGGCCCGGAGGGCCGAGAAGTTCTATATCGCGCTGGGCGTCGCCATCCTCGTGGGATTGTCGTTGAATTTTGTGCACTTGAATACGATCAAGGCGCTGTTTGTTGCCGCGGTGATCAACGGTTTTCTGGCATCTCCGGTAATGGCGATGATGATGCTGATGACGCGAAACGCAAAAGTCATGGGTAAATTCTTGTTGCCGCGATACCTCCGTATTTTCGGGTGGGCGGGAACATTGGTGATGTGTGCCGCGTCGCTGGCTTTCCTTTTGCAACTCTTGTGACTGAGCTTTCTCTGGGCCGTACATTAGACCATGGGCAGAAATCCCGAGACAACCGTATGGCCGAATGCTGGTGGGCGCCGCAGAATGGAGTGTTTGTTGAGAGACCGGGGAAAATGCCTAAAACAAAGAAGAAATCCTTGATCGACCCGACTCTCCTGAAGCCGACTGTTTCGCAGGACAGCGAGATTGTTCAGGTGATTATCGAAACACCCAAGGGCAGCCGGAACAAATACGCGTTCGACGACAAGCAAAAGATTTTCGCGCTGAAGAAGGTCCTGCCCGCCGGGATGGCTTTTCCTTACGATTTCGGATTTATTCCCTCGACCCTCGCGGAGGATGGCGATCCCACGGATGTGCTGGTGCTGATGGATGAGCCGGCGTTCCCGGGATGTTTGCTGAAATGCCGCGTGATTGGAATAATCGAGGGCGAACAGGGCGCAAAGAAAGAAAAAGAACGAAATGACCGCGTGGTCGCGGTCGAGCAAGATGATCACAGCTACGCACATGTGGAGCACGTCACTGACCTTGGGAAGACCTTCGTTCGCGAACTGGAGGAATTCTTCGTGAACTATCACCGGCTGTCAGGAAAGCAATATAGGGTTCTGGATGTGCGGGGGCCGCGTGAAGCGCAACGAAGGATCAAAGATGGAACGCGGACATACAAGAAAGAGCACCGTAAATAACTGGGGCGAATAACTGAAGTTCGAGCCGGTTAGACACCGGTGTGTTCCCGTTCGCGCTCGCGAAAACCCAACTCCACGGCATCTTCCGAGGCGGGTTGCGGAGCCCGCGACCACGGCGGAACGGTGTGCGGGCGTTCTGCCAGCAAGTTGGCGATTTTATCCAGTGAAGGATGCGAGTCCGAGACGATCTTTACCAGCGCCGTTAAGGGCACCGCCAGAAGCACGCCAATCACGCCCCACAGCCATCCCCAAAAGAGAATGCCTATGGTGGCGGCCACCGGGCTGATACTGACGCGTTTCCCGATGACCCTGGGGATCAAGAGGTTCGCGGAGAGCGTATGCAACGCAATGACCGTTAACAGAATGATCAGGATGCTGGTGACGGATTGATTTTGAAATAAAGCCGCGCCCATCGAAATGACCGCTGCAAAAATCGCGCCGACGAACGGCACGAGGTTGAAGAATCCGCTCACGATTCCGATCAAGACGGCACCCTGTATCTGGAGCGCGTAAAGAACGGCAATGGTCACCAGCGCCATCAGGGTGCCGATCATGAGGTTGCCGATGGCAAAACCACGCACCATGCGCGTGACGTTCGCAGCGAAAATGGACACGTCGATGGAATCGCCCCATACGATGGACAATTTTTGTTTGAGTTTGTCTTTCTGGATCAGCAGGAAGAACATCAGGAACGGCACCACGCCGACGATAATGGCGACTCCGCTGACGGGACCAACGCCGCGAACAACGTAGGTGGTCCACGCCGGGTAGTCCTCCTTGACCTTCACTTCTGGGACTCTCTTGGCGGGAGGTTCGGGATTCAGCCGTCCGGCGCTGTCTTGCACTTTTTGGACTTTTTTCGCGAAGGGGGCGATGGCCTCGCCCACGCGCCTTGCGTAAACGGGAAGCTGGTCGACGACCTCGGACACCTGGTGGTAGGAGGCGTAGATGGCGCTGGCGATCAGGATCGTTGTTCCCACGATAATCACAGCGGAGGAAATCATCCGCGGAATGTGCAGGCGTTCGAGGTAGGTGATAAGCGGGTCCACTACAATCGCGAGAAAGGCGGCCAGCAGCACGGTGATGCAAAGCGAGCTGGCGAAATAACAAAACGCCAGAAGCAGCGCGAGCGCGAGTATCCACAGCGGCAGCACAATTTGGCGCAAGAAGCGGCTTTGCGGAAGTTCCGCGCGAGTCAGCACAGTTGGGGGATCTCCTGTTCGTCCGGCTTTGCTGATGATCGAGTTAAACGCGTGTTGAGGCTCCGTCGGCGATATGAGAGAGTCTGCCGTAGTCGCTGCGCGGGATGTATAAGAGAAACCCTGCAGAAATTGCTGTAGGCCACCTGAGATTTTGGTGCGCAGGCGATTGCGGTTGGCGCGAGTGGGCTTTCTTGGATTTCGTGGACCTGTGTTAGGATTAATTGGAGAGCGCACGCTATCCGTTTTGTGGTTTAGCAGGGACAGCTGCTAGGGCCGATTTGTGGGTGCGTTCGACGCTGGTAGTGCCACGCAAGGGTTGGGGACGTAGTTCAGTTGGTTAGAACGCTGCCCTGTCACGGCAGAGGTCGCGAGTTCGAGTCTCGTCGTCCCCGCCATTCTTTTCAAGGAGTTGCGAAGACCTGTTTTGCTTATTCTCGGTTTGTGTGTCGCTAC
>Ga0335085_10016084_pt1 | contig 10829 bp, 11 predicted proteins | sample Lox_Sample_45_FD_206712 | JGI IMG/M metagenome (GOLD analysis project Ga0335085, IMG submission 206712) | Soil microbial communities from Loxahatchee National Wildlife Refuge, Florida, United States - Lox_Sample_4.5 | ecosystem: Environmental > Terrestrial > Soil > Wetlands | place: USA... | reverse complement strand
GGCGGAGTTGCGGGCCAGCCGGGAGCATTCCAGGCCGAGCACGATCCCGGCCCGGCCGAGGGAGACCTCGGCGACCAGGTGCTGGAACCCTTCCCGGTCGGCGGCGCTGGCGCCGGAGTGGCCCTGGTCGATGTCAATCACGGTGATCTGGCCGGCGGGCCAGCCCAGCGCGATCGCCGTGCCGCGCAGGTCGTACTGGCGGATCGCGGACTCGGTGTTGCGGAGGACCTGCTTGAGGCTGGACTGGCGGATATACAACAGAGCCGTTCTCGAGAGGTGGGCGGCGGTCACCTTGGACGCCGCGGTGCCGGTGAGCATGTGTTCCCTCCTTGTCGTGTCGCTGTGCGGCTAGGGCGGGGGCAGGCCTGAGCGGGTCAAGGGGCCGCCGATCGCGAGGCCGGCCAGGGCGTGGATGAGCTCGGCGGCCAGCTGGGCCGGCAGCGCGGGCATCGCGGCCGCCTGGGGGCTGGCCGGCGGTGACGGGGAGGTGGCTGGCCGGGCGGGCATGGCTGCCGGGGCCACACTGGCCAGCGCGTGCCGCCAGGCGGTGACGCCGCGGCTGGTGAGCACGCCCAGGCCGAGCGGGAACGCCTCGGCGCGTGCGTGCAGGGCAGCATGACGCAGTTGCTCGTAGCGGGCGTCCAGCCCGCTGCCGGGAACGCGATCCTGGCCGGCATCCGGACGGGCGTCCGGTTCAGCAGCCGCGTGGCCAGGTGATGGGAGCAGGGACAGGGACGGGTGCTTCTCCTTTCTTTCCTCGCGGGCGGGCAGGTCAGCGGCTTTTGGAGTGGCGCTCCCGGTAGCGGGCCAGCGCTCGCTCGATGCTGCGGGGGTGCGCGCGCACGCCGAAGGTCTGCTCGATCGGCCCGGCCAGGGCCGCGGGCCGCAGCCCAGGGTCGCCGCGCAGCTGCTGGTCGGCCCAGGCGCAGATGTCCTCGGTGAGCTTGTGCCCGCCGCGCGGCCCGGGCTTGGCGGGCACCAGTCCCTCCAGGCCGGAACGCTCCAGCGCGGCGGCCGCCTCGTAGTAGGACGGCCGTGAGTACCCGAACGCCGCGGCGGCGCTGGTGACCGGGGCCCCTTCGGCCTTGACCCGCCGCACCATCTCGTATTTGACCTGCACCAGGTCGCGGGCGTCGAAGAACTCGCTGGCCAGGAACGCCTCGTCGCGGACCTGTTCGGGATGGGGGTTGAGGCAGCGTGTCTCGGCGAGGGCGGCCTGCTTGGGGTCCGGTCTGGGGTCTCGCGTGGCCATGCCGCCTCCTTATCACCGGGTATGATAGGACGATTTTGCCGGAACCGGTTGCGGGATGCAGGCAGGCACGCCGTTGTTTCGGCGATTTCCCGCGGATAATCGCCATCATCGTCCTGAGGATCACCATGATGATGGCCGGCCAAGAAGAGCGCTCCGGCGTAATCCCCTTGACGATCACGGCGTAATCTCCCTGACAGCGCGCTCGCCGCCTGGCTGCCCGCGGAGCCGGTCGATCAGATCGGCCAGGGCGAGCAGGCCATCGGTGGTGAACGGGCAACGGCCGGCCGCGATCACCGTGAACGGATCCGCAGCCCTGGCGTCGGTCCAGCCCGCCAGGAGCGAGAACAACTCCCCGTCCTCATCACGGAGATAGACCCGGTCCTCGCCCCAGTTCTGGCGATACTCGACGAACTCATACTCCCGGCCGGCCAGCGGGTGGAACGGGTGCGTCACCCGCACCCGGCGGTACCGATCGCGCGGATCAGGTGTAGTTGACGATGCGGGGCAAACCGCACATCGAGCGAACCCTGGGTTCGGTGGCGTCACTGTTCGCCCAGTACGTGGCCGGCTATACCGGCCGCAGCCCCGAATATCGCGGGCGGCGCGCCGAGGACGCCGCGGTCTGGCCGTTGCCCGAACTGCAGGACCTCCTCGATCAGTGGATCATCGCCGGCTTTTCCGGCCGGCCAGCCGTCTGTCCGGGACGTCCGGCGCGCCTCCCGCTGACCGCGTGACGGGTCCGTTAACCTTCCGGGGATGCGGCGTTCGTCACGTCGCCTGACCGGGGGGTTCACATGGGGCGGGGGCCTGTTGTCGGTGATCTGCGGGTGCAGCGGATCGAGCGCCCGGATGGCGGATGGTCGTTCACGATCGTCTGGCCGGATGGCGCGGTGCATGCGGAAGCCGATGGTTTCCTGCGCGGGCATGAGGGGTCGGGGACGCAGCGCACGTACTCCTTTCTGCTGGTGGACCATCTGCGCTGGGTCGAGCGCGAGTGCCTTTCGTTCGATGGCGTGACGCTGCGCGACCTGGAACGTTATATGGGACTGGTCGGCGCTGACGTGCGGATGCCGCTCGGGGAGCCGTGGCGGGCGGGCAAGCGGCCTTACGGCCGGTCGGCGCTGTCGTCTGCGGCGGCCTGCCTGAAGGGGTTTTACCTGCACCTGGCGTCGCTGGGGGTCAATGCCGGGCTGGGTGAGCGGCTGGACCGGGCCCGGCTGCCCTCGCGGCAGGACCGGCGGCGCGCCTTCTTGGGGCATGTGACGTCGGTGATGCCGGCCAATCCGCTGGCGCCGCGGGGGCCGCATCGTCGTCATCCGAAGATGCTGCCGGATGGCGCCCGGCACAAGCTGCTGGAGGCGGTGAGCACGGCCCGCGACAAGCTGGTGGTGACCTGGCTGGCTGACGGGGGCCTGCGGATCGGCGAGCTGTGCGGGCTGCACCTGGCCGGCCTGCACCTGCGGGAGAACGCGGCGTGCGGCCAGTGTCCCGCCCCGCACCTGCACATCTGCCACCGGCCCGGCAACCCGAACCGGGCCGCGGCCAAGGCCAGGCATCCGTGGCGGACCGAGCAGGAGACAGTTACCGGCGGGCTGATCAGGCGGGTCAGCCCGGCGATGATCCACGCCTACTTCGACTACATCACCACCGAGTACCCCGGGCAGCCGGGGCATCAGATGCTGCTGGTCCAGTTGCATGGCGAGCGCGCGGGCCAGCCGTGGGCGCCGGATGCGGCCCGCCGGATGCTGGCCCGGGCAGGCAGGCGGGCGGGGCTCGGGGTGGTCAGGCCGCACGCGTTCCGTCACTCTTTTGCCTCCGCGGTGCTTGACGCTGCGGGCGGCAATCTGCTGATCGCCCGGGACGCGGGCGGCTGGGCCTCGGCCGCGACGGTCGACGAGGTTTACGGGCACGCCGACCTGCGCGGCCCGGCCTTCGATGCGGCGCTGCGCGCGGTATGGGGTGAGACGCCGTGACCGTCACCTCGCTGCGCATGGTCCTGGATGACCGGGCCGGCCGGGACCGGCTGGAGATCCTGACCGCGCTGATCAGCGCGCCGTCGTTCGATCCGCTGTTCCGCGCGGAGATCATCACGGTCCCGCCTGGCCACCCGGTCTACCGCTGGAACTGCCTGGTCACCGGCTGCGAGCGGCCGAAGACGGGCCACGGCGACTTGTGCCCGGCGCACCTGGAACAGTGGCGTCACGCGGAGCGGGATGGCGGGCTGAAGGCTGATTTCCTGCGCGCGGCCCGTCCTCTTGGGCTGGCTGCCTGGACCTGCGAGCGGCGGTGCCGGATCTGCCCGCAGCGTCCTGCCCGCCATGTCGCCCTCGTGTTGTGCGACAAGCATCAGTTCCGCTGGTTCCGGCATCGTGAACGTCACGGCGACAGCGCGGACTTCGCCGCCTGGCTGGCCGGGCAGGAGACCTATCCGGGTTACGGCGGCTGCCGGGTCCGGGCCTGCCCGGAGCTGGCGAACTCGCCGCTGGGGCTGTGCGCCGGGCATGAGAGCCGGTACCACGCCCAGGGCAAGCCCGGAGCGGCGGCCTTGCCATCGCAGTGGGCCAGCCGCTACGAACGCCGCGGCCAGCCGGTCCCGGTCAGCTACGGCGACGAGGCAGTGTTCCGGCGATGGTGCGCGGCAGCTGACCCGGTGCTCCGCTCCTGCCAGGTCAACCTGCGCGGCCTGCATCCGCTGCTGCGCGCGGAGATCCAGTGGGGCATGCACGCCCACACCCGGACGGCGCACATCTGCTGGGAGCTGCCCTGGCTGCAGGTGCTGGCGAACCACTGCCGCCAGCTCGGCATCCGCTCGCTGACCCAGCTGGCGGCCGGCGATGATTCGGCACTGGCCCGCGCGGTCGTCCGGGAGGCTCCTGCGGTCGTCCGCGAGATCGTCCGCGGCCTGCAGGTTCTTTACGTGGCACCGGAGGAGACGCGCGAGCAGGGATACATCCTCACCAGCCACTTCGGCCGCCGGCTGCCCGGGCGTTCCGGCCGGATCGACCTGACCGGGGTGTCCCAGCGGTGGCTGCGTGACCTGCTGTGGGAGCATCTGGCCGCCGTGTTCGGGTCGCCGCGCTGCCCGCGCAGCGCCCGCCCGTTTGATGACATGCGGCGGGCCGGGCTGGAGCTGAGCGCGTTCCTGGAACTCCGCGCCCCCGGCGGCGGCCACGACCCCGCCGTCCTGACCGCCCAGCACATGCACCAATTCGCCGCCGACCAGCGGCAACGCGAACATGACGGGCTGCCGTCGCTGGGGGTCCGCGGGCGTTACGGCACGCCGTCGATCGTGACCGCCAACACCCGTCAGGCGGTGTTCCGCCGCACCCGGCAGCTGTTCCGCCAGGCACTGGAATCCGGCGAAGCCGGCCGGCTCGGCCTGGACCGGGGCTTCCTCACCGCCATGCCCCAGCCGGGAGCGATCATCCGCCGCGCCCGGCACCCGTTCCCCGACGGCGTGGCCCGTGCCCTGGCCGACGACGCCAACCTGAGCACGCTCGCGGTCTACGACCCGTGCGACCGTGGCCTGCGCGATGTGTGGGAGACCATCATCGTCACCGGCAGGCGGTGCAGCGAAGTTCTCAACCTGCGGCTGGACTGCCTGGGCCGCTACGGCGGCCTGCCGATGCTGTGGCACGACCAGACCAAGGTCGGCAACTACGACGCCGCGATCCGCATCCCCGAACGGGTGCACCAGCTGCTGCAGGGCCGCCAGCATAAGACGACCGCCTTGTTCACCGCCCGGCACAACCGGCCGCCCACCGCCGAGGAGCGCGCCGACCTGGCGTTGTTCCCGTCCAGCCAGCGCAACACCGACGGGCGCCGGCCGCTCACCTGCAACTGGTTCCACAAGGGCTTCAAGGGATGGATCGATGGCCTGGACATCGGCCGGTGGGTTCCCCACCAGGCCCGGCATTCGCTGGCCACCAGCTTGCTGCGGGCCGGCGCGTCGCTGACCCACGTCCGCCGCTACCTCGGCCAGGTCTCGGAGAAAATGGCCGAGCACTACATCCACCTGACCCAGGCCGACCTGGAAGACGTGCTGCAGCACGTGTGGGTCGCGGGACCCGGCGCGGCCCGCCCCGGGGAACTGATCTCCGGCCCAGCCACTCCGCTGTCACCCGGGCAGGCCCAGGCGCTGGCGATCGACTTGTCGCGGCGCAGCACCCCCGCCGAGGGCGGGTTCTGCACCTTCCAGCCCGTCGTGGACGGCGGCGCCTGCCCCTGGCAGCTGGACTGCCACAACTGCGGCAACTTCGTGCTATCCGGCGCGGACCTTTTGTACTGGCGGCGCAAACGCGAGCAGTGGTATTCGCTGGCCGAACGCGCCCCTGATGAGGCCACCGCCGCCTGGCTGCACCAGGTGTTCGCGCCGACCGCCGCCGCGATCGACGGGCTGGAAGCTGCCCTGGCCGGGCTCGGCCTGCTCGACGACGCGCTCGCCGTGGACCTGCGCCGCCCGCAGGACTACTTCCAGCGGATCTGGAACACCGGGTTCCGCGCCGCCGAGCTCGCCAAGGTCAGCGAAGACGCCGATGACGAGCACCGCGACCAGCCAGATGAACCGCACCACGAACTGGAGGCGACCGCGTGACCCCGGACCGCACCGCCGCCGCCATCGAGGCCCGCCGCCGCGCCACCGGGCAGAAACTAAAGCAGGTCCGTGACGCGATCGCCTGGCTACAGCGCAGCAAGACACCCGTGACTTACCCGGCCGTTGCCCGACGCGCGGGGGTATCGCGGACGTTCCTCTACGACAACCCCGACGCCCGCACGCTGATGGACGCCGCCGGAACAGCGCAGACCGCCCAGCGGCAGCGCGACCAGGCGAGGCAGGACTCCCAGGCCGAGGCGTCATGGCGGGAGCGAGCGCTCAATGCCGAAGACGCCCTCAAGGCCGCCCACGCCGAGATCCGAGCCCAGCGCGACCGCATCGGGCAGCTGCTCGGCCAGCTCCGCAACGCCGAGCGCGACCTCCCTCAAGACGCCGTCCAGCGGATCACCACTGAGAACACCACGCTCAAGCAGCGCGTCCGCCAGCTCACCGCGGACAACCGCGCCCTCGCGGAACGGCTGGAGGCCGCCCGCTCCAACAACCGGTTCGCCGACCGGCGCATCGCCCAGCTCGAAGCTCAGCTCACCGAGAACACATCGTCCCGCTGAATCCGGCCACGCTCCCGCGCGTCCGCCATGAGGCGTCCGGCATCCTCACGTCACGGACATGCACGCAACGTGAAAGTCCAGGTCAGAACGCTGCTTACAGGTCGGCCGGTCGGAAAAGCCTGCTGGCAGAACCGGCCGCATGATGGCCTGCGGGACCCGCTGCTGCCGGGCCGCGAGTTCACCCCGAACGAGAAATACGCCGCGCTGGTGGAGACCGCCGGGTACCTGCCGCTGGCGCTGTCGCCCGATGACTATGTCGAGTTGCTTCCCGCGTGCTGGCGGGTCATCAACGCCTACGGGGTGAAGCTGAGCCGGCGGGTCTATGACGGCCCCGGGCTCAACCGGTTCCGGCTGCAGCATTCCGGGGTGGCTGCCCGCGATGGCCAGTGGGAGGTGCACTACGACCCCTATGACGTGTCCCGGATCTGGGTCCGCGACCACTGGGACGGCGGCTGGATCACCGTGTTCTGGACTCAGCTGCACCGGGTCGCGGCCCCGTTCGGGGAACTGGCCCGGGACCACGCCCGCAAGCGGATGCCGCACGCGAGTGAGACTGAGCTCGCCGACGCCGTCGAGGACCTGCTCACCCGCGCCGGGCAGGGTCCCGACGACCCGGACCGGCAGCTGAGCACGCAGGACCGGCGCGTGGCCGCCCGGACCGCGGCTGTCCGGGGCAGCCTCGCTCCCTCCGAGCCGCCCGGCATGGCCGAAGACCGGTACGAACCCGAGGACGAAGCCGGAGACCAGGCAGGGGATCAGACCGGGGCGGGCACCGGGATCGTCCCGATGCCGATCTTCGATCCGTTCCGGGAAGCCGAGAAATGGTGGTGACCCCCGCCGAGTGCCAGACCGACCCGGCTGTCCAGCTGACCACGCTGCCGGGATGGCGGCATTTCGTCGCCGCAGTCCCCTCGATCCCGGAGCTGTTCGCCCAGGCCGGGTGGCTCGGGCTGGACGCGGACAAACGCGGCGCCCACGACGAAGAACGCCTGGAACATCACTCGCGGCTGGTGGTGGTCCAGACACCGGCGATCGCGCGGACCGTGAAACGCGGCGGTGACCTGATCCGGATGAACCGCGCCGCCTTCTACGGGCGGTCCGGCCTGATGGTGTCCGGGCCCGCCCGGACCGGGAAGACCACCGCAATCACCCAGCTGGGGAAGACCGCCGAGGTGATGCACCGGCGCCGGCATCCCGGCGGCCGGGACGACATCCCGGTCATCTACATCACGGTGCCGCCGGCCGCCACCGGGAAAATGATCGCGATGGAGCTCGCCCGGTTCCTCGGCCTGCCCGTCTCCCGGCGGGCGAACATCACCGATGTGATCGAGCCGGTCTGCGGGGTCTGCCTGGACGCCCACGTCACGCTGGTCCTCGTCGACGAGCTGCATAACCTGGACATGGGCACCCGCGCGGGCGCCGAGGCGTCTGACACGCTGAAATACTTCTCCGAACGGCTGCCCGCCACATTTGTTTACGCGGGCATCGGACTGGACCGCGGAGCGCTGCTGGCCGGCCCGCGCGGCGCCCAGGCCGCCGGACGGTTCACCCTGATCCCGGCCAGCGCATTCCCGCCCGGCCAGGAATGGATCACGCTCGTCGCGGCGCTGGACAGCAGCCTGCGGCTCTACCATCACCGGGGCGGGGAACTGGCCAAGCTCGCCGACTACCTGCACCGCCGGACCCGGGGCGTGATCGGCAGCCTGCTGTGGCTGGTCCGGGACGCCGCGAACCAGGCGATCATCGACGGAACCGAGAAAATCACCCGGAAAAGCCTCGATGTGATCGCCGTCGACATGACCGCGCAGGCACCGGCCGCCCAAAAGCAGGCCCGCAAACCATGACGAATATGCTCCCGAGGGAACGGGCCGAGCTGCTGCTGGCCGAGTATGCCGCCGGCACGCCGATCCGGGTCATCGCGAAGACTTTCGGGCACAGTACCGGCACGGTCCGCGACTACGCGCACGGGCGCAAGATCCCCGGGGAGCCAGCGCAGCGAGCCGACGAGTTCGAAGGGTTCACGGCCTACTGCCGGCGGCGCCTGGCCGATGACCCGCATCTGCGGTCCGCCGCCTTGCTAGCTGAGGTGGCCGTTCTCGGCTTCCGCGGCAGCAGGGCGTCGTTCTACCGGGCGCTGGAACGCCACGGAATCCGGCCCCACCCCTGCCCGGACTGCCATATCGCCAGGTTCAGCGGATACGCCCCGATCGCCCCGGCCAAAAGCGCGCGACCGGTGCCGGCGCTGCCGTTTCCGCTCTCCCCGATCGCCGGGGAGACCCTGGCCTCCTTCCTCGGCCGGCTCAGCGCCGTCAACCACCTCAAGACCGGAACCCTCCTTGAGGTTCTACCTGCCTGGTTCCGCGTCAAGATCCGATGGCACGACGACCGGTGGCAACCCGAGCAGCTGGCACCCTGGACCCGGGACGCGCTCACGCACCTCGCCACGGTCAGCGGCGCGACCACGCAAGCGCTGGTCAGCGCGCTGCCCGCGTTCGGCGCCGCGGCGGACCGGCCCTACCGCGCCACCGGCGCATGCCGACGCTGCGCGGCGGCCCGCCGGACCTCAGGCCCGATCCCGGTCCACCTGCCCGCACACCGCCGGATCTGCCTCCGGCATGGAATCTGGCTGCCGGCCGCCGGGCTGCCCCAGCTCGACATCAGCCGGTGCCCTGACATCCTGGAAGCGGAGAAACGGGCGCGTTACGCCGTGCGCCAGCACTCACCCGAGCAGATGATCCTTGCCCAGACCAAGGCGGAACAAGCCATCGCCAGCCGGACACAGCAGCCCGGCCGCCCCGGGAACGCCGCGCATGCGTGGCGGCAGAGAATCCAGGCGATCATCGAGGCCAATCACCGGGACGCCATCGAGGCGAACCCCCACGCGCTGTTCCAGGCAGCCGGCCACCCCGAGGTGGCCGCCGAGGCCATCAGCATCCTCACGCAAGGCCGGTAAACCGCGATCCGGGCAATCTTCAATGACAAACGCCACCTCCCCGAGCGCCTCTCAACGGACACACGAGCCCCGGCTCAAACGCACTTGCCATTGAAGATTGCCCACGACCAGCTCAGCACGTCGGGTCGGGCAAGATCATTTGGCAGAGGACACTTCGTGCCTGGACCGGTTCGAGGGCCCGGCCGGGCGATGGCATCACCGGAACGCCGAGGCCACGCTTGCGCTGGCCACCGGGCGCTTCGCCGAGGCGGCGCGGCTGGCCCGCGAGGGGTTCAAGCTGTTCAGCGACATGGGACACCCGGCCGCTATCGGTGCTGTGTGCGTGATCTTGTCCCAGTCCGCGCTGCACATCGGATTGGACCAGCCCGGCCTGGCCGAGGCGTTCGGCCTCGTGCCCGCACAGCTGCGGCCGGAAGCCGTGGACACCACCCAGGGGGTCGCCACCATCTTCCCCGCGCTGACCCTGACGATGATCCGCCTGCTCCGGGGCGATCGGGCCGGCGCCGAGGCGGCCTACGCGCTGGCGGGGCCGATCCGGTCGTGGACGCCGTCGCCGGCGATGCGCATGTCGGCCTGGGGACATGCGCTCCCGGTCGCCATCGGCCTGGCACGCGCGGACGATATCGAGTTCCTGGCCGGGCGGTTCGAGCCGTTCCGCGGCCAGCACGCCGCGAACGGCGCGGGCGCCGGCGTCTACATGGGCCCGGTCGAGCTGCAGCTCGGCCTGGCGGCCGCGGCGCTGGGGCACCTGGACAGCGCTGCGGCGGACCTGGCCACGGCCGTTTCGATCTGCGACGACAACGGCGCCCGCGGGTACGCCGTGCAGGCCCGGGTCGAACTCGCCGCAGCCCTGGCCCGACGGCAGGCGCCTGGCGACCTAACCCGGGCCCTGGTCACGCTTGACGCCGCGGCAGGCGACGCCGGTCAGCTCGGCATGGTCCCGTTCACCGAGCGGATCAGGCAGCTGCGAGCCCGGCTCCCGGCCACAGCGGCAGCCCGCACGCCGCTGAGCCCCCGGGAGCACGAAGTCGCCAGGCTGGTCGCACGAGGCCTGACCAACAAGCAAATCGGCGCGGCTCTGTGTGTCTCGGAACGCACCGCGGAGAACCACGTCCGGCACATCATGGTCAAGCTTGGATTTAGCAGCCGCAGCCAGATAGCGGCGTGGTCTAGCGAATCGCCCGCTGCGGACGCGCCGCCGCCAGCGCAGTGAGCGGGTACCTAACGGCCCAGGACCCGCGGATGAGTACCCAGATGAGGGTTTTCCCAGATGGAGGGTTCCGGCCTTTCCCGTAGCGTCCTTCCTGCCAGCGCGAATTACGCGCAGGCCAAGAAAGGCAGGACAGTCATGGCATACATCCACTTCGCCAAGTCCAAGGGCCAGTCCATCGAGAGCTTCCGCATGGTCTCCGCCAGGCACAACCCGCCCCAGGAGATCGACGGCCTGCTCGCCTGGGCGGC
>Ga0335085_10016083_pt1 | contig 10830 bp, 10 predicted proteins | sample Lox_Sample_45_FD_206712 | JGI IMG/M metagenome (GOLD analysis project Ga0335085, IMG submission 206712) | Soil microbial communities from Loxahatchee National Wildlife Refuge, Florida, United States - Lox_Sample_4.5 | ecosystem: Environmental > Terrestrial > Soil > Wetlands | place: USA... | reverse complement strand
CAGGCCGCAAAAACTCATGTCCAGCGTCGCTTCAGTAACCGATTCACGTCCGCGCGCCTGACGAATCCGGGAGTCAACGTGAGCGCGTTCGCCGCGCCGCACGCGATTCCCAGCCGAATCGCTTCCAGCGGCGATTCGCCGCGCCACAAACCGGTCGCGATCCCGGCCATCATCGCGTCCCCAGATCCGACCGAATTCACCACCCTCACCCGCGGCGGTTGCAGCCGAAACATCTCCCGCCCATGAATCACCGAAACCGGTCGTGCCCCATCCGAAATCGCCAACCACTGTACTCCGTCCCGATCCAACTTCGGTACAGCAGCGAGTTCGTCACGATTAATTCGAACGAGAAACACTCCAGAACGGACGGCGTTCACAAGCTGCCGACCTTGAACATCGATGAGTACGGGAACGCGGGTGTCTGCAACCAATCGCGCGAAGAAATCGTCGCCGCAATCCGGCGGCACCGTGCCGGTCAACACGACAAGACGCGCCCGTCGAAGCTCACGCTCAAATGCCCCGACCACGCGCGCAACCTCAACCGCGCGCAACGCTCCCGCTTCCTCAACCAGTTCCGTGACAGCTTTGCCATCAAGTAACGTCTGACAGATTCGTGTCTCCGCTTCCACTTGCACGACATGCGACGGGATTCTCTGAGATTTCAGCGACCCAACCAGAAGCTCGCCGCGAGGTCCGCCGGCGAGCGTTAACAGCCGAACGTCCGCGCCAATTTGTTTCGCGACACGCGCGACGTTTACGCCCTTGCCAGAAGCGATCTCGCTCACGCGCACGGCGCGATTGACTTTACCGGGGACAAACCGTCGAAACTCCAGCGTGCGCTGCCACGCCGGCGAGAGGCCAAGGACCAGAATCATTTCACCACGCTCGCCTCAATCAAGAACGGCGCGGTCTCAACGCGGACCGCCTGTGAAACCTTCGGCGCGCCCCCAATGATGATTGGCGCGTAAAAAAACGCGATCTGATCCACCAATCGCGCCTCAAACATCGCGCTCAACAGTTGCGCGCCGCCCTCGACCATCACGCTGCTCACGTCCATCCGACCCAACTCTCGCAGCGCCGGCCGCAAGTCCACCCGCCCGCCTTTTGCCGGCACGATGATGACGACGATACCTAGTAGTGCCAGATATCGTCGCCAACCCGACGGCGAATGTCTGGTGGTAAAAACAAGCGTGTGATGCCGCAGCGAATCGGTGAAGAGCCGCGCCGTGCGTGGACACTGCCCGCGTGAATCCACCACCACACGCCACGGCTGCCTGCCGCGAACACCATGCCGGAGCGTAAGCCGGGGGTCGTCACGAATGACTGTGTTCGCGCCGACCATGATCGCATCCGCGTGCGAGCGCATCTCGTGCGCCTTGCGCCGGGCAGCCGCGTCAGTGATCCACTTGGAATCGCCGGTCCGGGTTGCCATCTTGCCGTCGAGACTCAACGCCGCCTTCGCCGTGACCAGCGGCAGCCCGGTCGTGATCCATTTGTTGAACGCGGCGTTCATTCGCGTCGCCTCGTCGGCTAGCAGCCCCGCATGTACGTGGACGCCAGCCTGCCGCAACAGCTTGGCTCCACGCCCGCTGTGCTTCGGATTGGGGTCTGTTGCCGCATACACCACGCGCCCGACCCGCGCCGCGATGATTGCATCCGTACACGGCGGCGTCTTGCCCCACGTGCAACACGGCTCCAACGTGGAGTACAACGTTGCCCCGCGAGCTTTGGCCCCGACGTGCCTCAACACTTTGGCCTCAGCGTGCAGTTGACCGGCTTCCTCGTGAAAACCCTCGGCGATGATCCGCCCGTTCTTTACCAAGACGGCACCTGTGGCGGGGTTGGGACTCGTCTTGCCCAACCCGCGTCGCGCCAGCGCCAACGCCCGCCGCATTAACCGTTCGTCTTGAGCCGTGAAAGCCATGGGCGCACTTTATCAGTTTGCCATTCTGAACGCAGCGAAGAATCTCCGACCCTAAATGGCGCTTGCCAGCCGCGTGACCTCCGCGTTACGCGGGCGGCCAAGAACGAAGTGACCAAACTGACGACAACCGCGGGAGGAGCAATAGCCGCCAAAGCGGGAATACTCTTCCTCGTACTGGCAAGCGCTTCGTCTATCGCAGATGACACGAACTATACAAGGAGCGGAATTCCTCTCATGGGCTCGGAAGGACTACGTAGCGTCCGGGAGGAAGAAAGTTTGAGTATGTCTGTCGTCTAATTCACGTGCACGCCAGCGGCCATTAGCTTGCGGTTAACTTTGTAGTAGAACAAGGAGACGCAAAAGGGCGAAAGATTATCTTGTCGATAAATCCGAATGATTCGGTTCTATCCTTGAACGATCATCGCTTGCGGCAGATGGCGACGCAATTTGTGTCGCGAACAGCCACGAATATCCGAATGCGGATCACACTGGTCGGAGAGTTATTCCGTGAATCAACCGTATTCGCGCCTGCAAACAAACTGATTGTGGAGTTACAGGAGTTGGATCAGACCGAGACGGCGATTCCCATCAAGCAAAACGACCCGGCGTATGGGGCTTCGCCACGACACTGAACTTTGCTATCAAGCCAGGTTCTCCGCGAACAAGGCGTCAGAAAATTTACCCGCGTCGAACGGCTGCAAATCGTCGACCTGCTCGCCGAGGCCGATGAATTTGACGGGGATTTTGAGTTCGCGGGCAATGGCCACGACGATACCGCCTTTGGCAGTGCCGTCGAGTTTGGTGACGACCAGTCCCGTGACGCGGAGCGCTTGATGGAATTCGCGGGCTTGCACGAGCGCATTCGTGCCCGTCGTGGCATCGAGAACCAACAGCACTTCATGCGGCGCACTCGGCAACACCTTCTGGAGTGAGCGCTGCATCTTCTTCATCTCTTCCATCAGGTTCTTCTTCGTGTGCAGCCGACCCGCCGTGTCGATCAAGACGTAATCCACCTTCCGATTGATTGCGGCTTGTAGCGCGTCGAATGCGACCGCGGCTGAGTCGGCTCCGTATTGTCCCGCGATGACATCGCAGCCCACGCGATCGCCCCAGATTTTCAATTGTTCAATGGCCGCCGCGCGGAAGGTGTCGCAGGCGGCGAGCAACACGGTGTTCCCCTGCTCTTTCAACCAATGCGCGAGTTTCGCCGCCGAAGTGGTCTTGCCGGTGCCGTTGACACCAGCGAGCAGCACAACGGTCGGCGGCTGCGCGGCGTCAGCGAGATGAGGAGCTATAACGCCAAGCTCACGCTCAATTTCGTTCTTTGCGACGGTGAAGATGTCGACTGGACCTGATTGTCGCGCAGCTTCTTTCGTCAGTTCGACAATCTTCGTTGCGGTATCGATGCCGATGTCGGTCGACACGAGGACGGCTTCGAGTTCATCCAAGGCCGCGACATCGAGCTGCGGCGAGCGAGTGACGATGCGTTTGATTTCGGTCGTGAGTTTGGTCGAGGTTTTCCGGAGTCCGTCGCGGAATTTTTGGAAAAGGCCGGTCATTTGGTTTGACCGACGCGTTCTCGGAGCGCTTCCACCCGGTCGTACGGAATCTTCACGCTGCCGAGCAGCGGTTCGCCGCGAACGGTGCCGTGGCAATCACTTCCGCCCGTCGCGAGCAGTCCAAGGCGCTCGGCCAGCTTGAGATAACTCTCCGACTGCGCGGGTGACTGCCGCGAATGCCAGACCTCGAGGCCATCGAGACCCTGTTCGACCAAGTTCGGTATCTGCGCATCGACCCGATTGAGGGCTGGGTGCGCGAGGACGGCGACGCCGCCCGCGCGCTTGATGTGACCGATTGCTTCGCCGGCGGTCATTCGGTAGCGTTCAACAAACGCAGGTTTGCCGCGTTTGAGAAACCTCTCGAACGCTTCCTCGACGCTCTTGACGAAACCGCGTTTCTGCAACGCCATCGCGACGTGCGGACGCCCTACCGTGCCTGCGTTGGAAAGCTCCTGCACATCCTGCAACGTGAGCGGAATGCCAAGTTCGTTGAACTTGACGACGAACTGGGCGATGCGTTGCTCACGCACGCGCTTCGAGTGGTCGAGCACGGCGCGCAGCGATTGGTCCTTCCACGTCTCGCCGAACAGGAAGCCGAGCATGTGAACCTCTTGGGTCTCGACGCGGCAGGTGATCTCGACGCCGGCAATGACTTCGATGGCAAATTCCCCGCCCGCGCGTCGCGATTCGGGAACCGCGTCGAGCGTGTCGTGGTCGGTGACAGCAATGGCGGCGAATCCCTGTCGCGCGGCTTCGCGCACAAGCTCCTCGGGCGTGTAACTGCCGTCGGAGTAACGCGTGTGCAGATGCAGGTCAGCGAACTTCATTTGGCTGGTGCCGCCGTACGAGCAGGTCTCGGCAAATCTCCGCGCAGGCGATCGAGGATGCCGTTGACGAACGCGCCGGACTCGCGCGTGGAGAATTTCTTGGCGATGTCCACGGCTTCGTTGATGCTAACGACGGGCGGAATGTCATCACGGAACAACATTTCATAGATCGCCAGCCTAAGGATATTGCGGTCGACGGCGGCAATGCGCGCGAGTTCCCAGTGCTCGGTGTACTTCTTGATCTTCTCATCGATCACACCGCGCTGTTCGAGGCAACCGCGAATCAACTCTTCGGAAAACTTGCGTGTGGCATCGCCGGCGTCAGGCTGTGTTTGCCAGAACAAGGTCAGCGTCTCGTCGATCGGGCCGCTGCTGATATCGTGTTGGTAGAGGAACTGGGCGGCCAGCTCGCGGGCTTGGCGACGTTTGCCAGATGGTTTCACAGGTTCTTCCACAATTGCGCCATCTGGATCGCAGTCTGTGCTGCTTCGCGGCCACGATTGTGTTGCTTGCCGAGACAGCGGATGCGCGCCTGCTTCAAATTGTCGGCGTTCACAATCCCAAACACGGTGGGCACACCGGTTTGAATTGCGATGTTCGTCAATCCGTGCGCAACCGCATCGGCAATGTGATGCGCGTGACTGGTTTCGCCCCGAAGAATGATACCCAATCCGATGATGCAATCGTATTTGCCCGACTTCGCGAGTTTGGCTGCCGCCGCGCTGACTTCGAAGCTGCCCGGCACACGCACAGCCCGGCTCACGCGCAGGTCGGCGCCGGCTTTCGCGAGCATGTCGAGACAGTTCGCGACGAGCGCGTCGGCAAGCTCGACGTTGTAGCGCGCGGCGACGATGCCGAAGCGCAGGCCCCGAGCATCAACCGGCTGAAGTTTCTTCTGGGAGCGAAGCATGACGATCAGAGTGCGTGACCGAGTTTTGTCTTCTTCGTTTCGAGATACCTGACGTTGTGCGGCGTTGGTGCGGCGCGAATGGGAAGTTGTTCAATGATCTCCAGCCCGAAACCTTCGAGGCCGACAACTTTCTTTGGGTTATTGGTGAGCAGGCGGATTTTGCGCAGGCCGAGGTCAACCAGAATCTGTGCGCCGAGGCCGTATTCGCGCAAGTCAGGTTTGAAGCCGAGCTTCTCGTTGGCCTCGACGGTATCGAGCCCTTCTTCCTGAAGAGCGTAGGCGTGGATTTTGTTGGCGAAACCGATGCCGCGTCCTTCCTGGCGCATGTACACGAGAACGCCTTCGCCCTCTTCTGCGATGCGCTTCATCGCGTCGCGCAACTGCGGCCCGCAATCGCAGCGCAACGAACCGAAGACGTCGCCCGTGAGACATTCGCTGTGCACGCGCACGAGCACGCCTTCCTTGCCGCGCACCTCGCCCATCGTCAGCGCCGCGTGGTGCTGGCCGTCGACGAGCGAGCGGTACAGGTGCAGCTTGAACCCGCCGAACTCGGTTGGCATCGCGACTTCCTGTTCTTTAGCGACGAGTTTCTCGCGCATGCGGCGATATTCGATGAGGTCGCGGATCGTGCAGATCTTCAGCCCGAATTTGTTCCTGAACTTGAACAGCTCTGGCAGACGCGCCATCGCGCCGTCCTCGTGTAGGATTTCGCAGATCACGCCGACGGGAAACAACCCCGCCATCTTCACGAGGTCAACCGACGCTTCCGTGTGCCCGGCGCGACGCAATACGCCGCCCTCGCGCGCCTGCAGCGGGAAGATGTGTCCGGGCGAAACCAGGTCGTCAGCCGTCGCATGAGAATCGGCCAGAACGCGGATCGTGCGCGCGCGATCGTAAGCGCTGATGCCCGTGGTGATGCCAACGCGGGCGTCAACGCTGACCATGAAGTCGGTTTTGAAATTCTCGCGGTTCTCGCTCACCATGCGAGCGATGCCGAGCGCTTTGATCCGACTCTCAGTGGTCGGGACGCAGACGAGGCCACGGCCGTGCTTCGCCATGAAGTTGACGGAATCGGGCGTCACCTTTTCGGCCGCCATCACGAGGTCGCCTTCGTTCTCGCGGTCGGCATCGTCGGTGACGATGATCACTCGCCCCTGACGAATGTCCTCGAGGCAGTCCTCGATTGAATCAAACTGTAAGTGCGCTGTGTCGGTGGCGTTGTCCATTGAACTCGCAAGAAGATTAGCAGCAACGCCAGCAGAAGGCAATGGCCGCAGCGCTCAGTGGTCGGTGATGTCGAACTCAATGCCCTTGAGGTGTAGCACGACAATCCACAGTCGATAGAGGTCAAGGCGCTCACCCAAGCGGGCGTAGTTTTTGTCCAGCAGATCGCGGATGATTGCGTCCATCTCCGAGTATGGCATCCCGATCTTGGAAGCCAAATCCGGCAGATTGAGCACCACGCTCAACATCCATTTCCCGCGCATCGCCGCGAGCAGGAATTTCACCGCGCGATGAGACAAGCCCAGTTCGTCGGCGTACTTGACCAAGTCCTCGGGGAATTGAATCCAGTCGATCAGATTCTCCGGCGTGCCGACCGGGAAATTCACCTTGCCCACAAATGTCTTTTCGGTGACAACTGCCTCGACTGGGATGACCTCCGCCATCCTAGGAACTTACCCGGTGCGCCGCGCCCTGCGCAATCGAAAAGACGCGAGCGAGTTCTGAATTTGACACTCGCCGCGCCGCTCGCTAACGTAGCCCGCGCTCATGGCCGACACCGCGACACTGCGCCGCACACCGCTGTATTCCGCGCACGTGAAATGGGGCGCGAAGATGGTGCCGTTTGGCGGCTGGGAAATGCCGGCCCAGTATTCGAGCATCATCGAGGAACACACCGTCGTGCGCGAACGGGTCGGCCTGTTCGACATCTCGCACATGGGCGAAGTCCTCGTCGCGGGACCAAACGCCGAGCGGGTGTTGAATCATTTGCTGGCCAACGACGCGCGCAAAATCGCCGTCGGTCAGGCCCAATACACGTTGATGTGCAATGAACACGGTGGAGTGATCGATGACCTGATCGTTTATCGCCTCGAGCCGAGCGTGTACCTGCTCATCATCAACGCCTCGAACATCGAGACGGACTTCGCGTGGATGAACGCTCACGCCAGCGCATCCGCCGTGTTCGAGAACGAAAGCGACAAGACCGCCGCGCTGGCGTTGCAGGGGCCGAATGCCGCAAGATTGCTCGCCGATGCAGCAGCGCAGGTTCCGCACTTTCACATCGCGCGTCTGGATGTGCTCGGCAAACGCTGCTGGGTCGCGCGCACGGGTTACACGGGTGAGGATGGATTCGAGCTTCTGTGCGACGCTGCCGATGCGGTCGAGCTTTGGAACACGTTGCTCGCGCGAGGGCGCGAGTTCGGCATCCAACCGTGCGGATTGGGGGCGCGTGATACTTTGCGACTGGAGATGTGTTATCCGCTCAACGGCAGCGATATGACGAAAGACACGACACCACTTGAAGCGGGCCTCGGCAAGTTTGTCGTGTTTGACAAGGGGGAGTTCATCGGACGCGACGCGTTGTTCCTGCAGAAAGAAAAAGGCGTTGCGCGAAAACTTGTGGCGTTTAAAATGGTCGACAAATCGCCGCCGCCGCGTTCGCATTACCCGATTGTTGCTGGAGCGCGAAAGATTGGAGAGGTCACCAGCGGGACGCAGTCACCGACACTCGGCATCGGCATCGGCATGGGTTACGCCGAGACGGGCTGCGCGCAGACCGGGTCGCGCATTGAGATCCAGATCCGCGGCAAAAATCATCCGGCAGTGATCGAAGACAAACCGTTACTGAAGAAAGCGAGAGTCGACACATAAACTTGTAGGCCGACTCTGCGAGTCGGCGCAAGCCGACGCCGCTTCGCAGAAGCGGCTTACAAACAGAGATTATGAATATTCCCAAGGACTTGAAGTACGCGAAGACGCACGAATGGGTTCGCGTGGAGAGCAATATCACCGTCGTCGGCATCACTGACCACGCGCAACAGGAGTTGACCGACATCGTTTACGTTGAATTGCCCACCATCGGTGCCCAGATCGAAGCCGCGAAGGAATGCGCCGTGGTGGAAAGTGTGAAAGCTGCTACCGACATCTACGCGCCCGTGTCGGGCGAAGTGGTCGCGGTCAACGATGAGTTGTCGCACGCCCCCGAGTTGCTCAATGAGGACCCGTATGGTAAAGGCTGGATGTTCAAAGTCAAAATCAGTGATCCAAGTGAGCTGAACGAGTTGCTGAGCCCCGACGATTACGCTCACCACGTCGGCGCATGAGCGAGCCTTTGGTCTTCGCCGCGCGCCATATCGGTCCGTCCGCCGCCGACATCGGGCAGATGCTCGGAGCGTTGCCCGTGTCATCGCTCGATGCTCTCGTCGATGATGCGATTCCAGCGACGATCCGTCTGCGCAAACCCCTCAACCTCCCTGCGCCGAGCAGCGAACCCGAAGCGTTGGCGGAGCTGAAGTCGATCATGGCGCACAACAAGGCTTGTCGATCCTTCATCGGCATGGGTTACTACGATTGCATCACGCCACCTGTGATCCGGCGCAACATCCTCGAAAACCCTGGCTGGTACACCGCCTACACGCCGTATCAATCCGAGATCTCACAGGGCCGACTCGAAGCGCTGTTGAATTACCAGCAGTTGGTCATGGACCTGACCGCGATGGAAATTGCCAATGCCTCGTTGCTCGATGAAGCCACCGCCGCCGCGGAAGCGATGCACCTGTGTCACACCGTGCGCGGCAGCGTTGAGCGCAACGTGTTCTTCGTGTCCGACACGTGTCACCCGCAGACAATCGCCGTCGTGCGAACGCGCGCTGAACCGCTCGGCATCAAAGTTGTCGTCGGCGACCATCGCAAGGTCCAGTGCGACGCCACCACGTTCGGCGTGGTCGTGCAATACCCCGCAACCGACGGCGCGATTCACGATTTCGAACCGTTCACCCGCCAGGTCCACGACCAGAAGGCGTTGATCGTAGTCGCCACTGATCTGCTGGCGCTGACGCTCATCAAGCCACCGGGGGAGTTCGGCGCCGATATCGTCGTTGGCAGTGCCCAGCGTTTCGGTGTGCCGTTGGGTTACGGCGGTCCGCACGCCGCGTTTTTCGCCACACGCGAGGAATTCAAACGGCAGATGCCGGGCCGACTTGTCGGCGTCTCGCGGGACGCGCAGGGCAACCCTGCGCTGCGGCTCGCGTTGCAGACGCGCGAACAACACATCCGCCGCGACAAGGCCACGAGCAACATCTGTACATCTCAAGTGCTGCTCGCCGTCGTGGCTTCCATGTACGCGGTGTGGCACGGCCCCGAAGGATTGAAGCGAATCGCCGAACGCGTTCATGAACTTACGCGCACGCTGGCCAGCAACGTCGAACGAGTTGGAACCGAGCCTTTCTTTGACACGATCCGCGTTCGCGGAAAGGCTCCCATGGGGCTCAATGTCCGAAACTTCCACGACGGAACGATCGGTATATCACTAGACGAGACGACGACCGAGGGGGATATCGAAGCACTTATCAAGGCACTCGGCGGCTCGGCCGGAACCTTACCCTCCATTCCCGTGCGCACGACGCCGTACCTGACGGCGAAGACGTTCAACTCGTATCACACAGAGCAGCAGATGCTGCGGTACATCAAGCGCCTGGAACTGCGCGACCTGTCCCTCACGACCTCGATGATCCCGCTCGGCTCGTGCACGATGAAGTTGAATGCGACCTCCGAGATGCTGCCGCTCTCGTGGCCTGAGGTGACCCGGCTGCATCCGTTCGCGCCCGTTGAACAAGCCGAAGGCTATCAAGTCTTGTTCGAGCAACTTGAAGCGTGGTTGGCAGAGATGACAGGCTTCGCGGCTGTCTCGCTGCAACCGAACGCGGGCGCGCAGGGTGAATACGCCGGGCTGCTTGTGATCCGGGCGTATCATAATCACCGCGGGCAAATGCAGCGCAACGCTTGTCTCATTCCCGTGTCGGCGCACGGCACGAATCCGGCCAGCGCGGTCAGGGCGGGCCTGAACGTTGTCGCGGTCGAGTGCGATGCGCAGGGCAACATCGACTTGGAGGATCTTCGGGCCAAGGCGGAAACATGCAGTCGGACTCTTGCCGCGCTGATGGTTACCTACCCGTCCACGCACGGCGTCTTCGAGGAAGCCATCAAGGAGATTTGCGACATCGTCCACGTGCACGGCGGGCAAGTGTACATGGACGGAGCGAACCTGAATGCACAAGTCGGCCTGTGCCGCCCCGCCGACATGGGCGCGGACGCATGCCACTTGAACCTGCACAAGACCTTCTGCATTCCGCACGGCGGGGGCGGACCAGGCATGGGACCCATCGCGGTCGCGAACCATCTCGCGCCGTATCTGCCGTCGCATCCGATCGTGAAGACTGGTGGCAGCGAAGCCATCGGGCCTGTGTCCGCCGCGCCCTGGGGCAGCGCGAGCATCCTGGCGATATCGTGGATGTACATGCGCCTGATGGGAGCGGAAGGTCTGACGCAGGCGTCCAAGGTCGCCATCCTGAACGCGAACTACATCGCCAGGAGGCTCGAGCCATACTA
>Ga0335085_10016082_pt1 | contig 10830 bp, 11 predicted proteins | sample Lox_Sample_45_FD_206712 | JGI IMG/M metagenome (GOLD analysis project Ga0335085, IMG submission 206712) | Soil microbial communities from Loxahatchee National Wildlife Refuge, Florida, United States - Lox_Sample_4.5 | ecosystem: Environmental > Terrestrial > Soil > Wetlands | place: USA... | reverse complement strand
GCCCGCGCGTACCGCCTGCCGCTGCTCCTGGTGCGAATAGCGCTCGCCACACAATGCTGTGCGCTCCGCCTCCAGTTCATCCTGGACGAAGCCGAATCCCGACAACACCACCGTGTCCCATAGCGCCTCCCGCGCTAATCCATGAAATGGAAATCGAAACTGTCCGGATGCGCTTTGCTCTTTCTCACGCTTCTTGCCAATCTTCCTCATGGCGGCTCTCCTCCTTATGGCAACCCGATCTTCCGATCGGGCGAGGTTTGCCGCCACTCAAAAATCAACAGCGCTCAGGACATCTCCATATCGGACCATCGGAATCGCGACCGCGCGCGGCTTAAATTAGGCCTGAGATGCTAGCAACAGAGAATCTAGCCTTATAAGATCGCCAGATTTGGAGTCCGAAATCTCTGTCACCCCGGCTTCGAGCAGAACTTCGACCACCCTGCGAGCTTCACCGAGTTTCTCTTCGGGCGTCAGCTCGCGTCGGAGTGGCCGGTTCGACCGACAAAGCGCTCGCCGCGCTGCGCGTCGCTCGCCGCGCAGTGCAGCGCGAATTTCCTCGACGCGGCAGTCCAGATTGGAACGGCGCGGATAGAAGGATCGATCCCGACGTATAGCAAGGCCGATATGGTCGGCCAACCTTCTGATGCCGTGGACTATCGCGTTGTGGTAGACCTCGCTGGTTCGATATACGCGAGTCGCCCTCGCGATCTGGCGGGGGCTCCAACCGCATACCTGATATCCCGCCAGCCAACGAAAGACCATCGGTTGACGAAATTCTGAGGAGACTTGGACTAGCCCCTCAGCGCGGGCGGCTGATTCTACGCGGTCGAGATATTCGCTTATTAGCAGCTCGGTATTGTCTACTTCGGTCGTGCTCATACAATCCTGACGCGGAGGGAAAACATCAAGCTCAAAACCATCGAGCTACGACGCCGGCTGCATCATCAGTCTGCAGCCACAACTTCAACCCAGATGGACCAGATCCTCTCTTAAATCCGTTGCTAACTTGTCCAATAGGTTCTGACGACGTACAGTGCGCGGCACCCTCGGCAGCATGGCAGTAAACGCGTTGGGTGCGGCCGCCACCGCGCTAACGGTAATGGTCGTGGCCATCGTCAAGTTCATGGCCGGCGCCTGGATCGTGGTGCTGCTGGTGCCGTCGCTGGTCGCTCTGATGCTCGCGGTCCGGCGCCACTACCGACGAATCGAGCGGGAAACTGCTCCCGGGATCTGAAGCTTGGCGATTTGCGGGAACCTCTCGTGATAGTGCCGATTCTCTCGTGGAATTCAATAGCAGAGAATGCGCTAAGGTTCGCGATTACGCTTTCGCGCGAGATCGAAGTGTTACATATCGAAAGTCAGGACAGCCCCAACTCGCTCAAGCAGATTTGGCCATTGCGCGTGGAGCAGCCGGCACGTGAGGCAAATCAGGCGATCCCACGGCTTGGGGTTCTCAAGTCAACTTTTTCGATTCGTGGTGCAGCCGATCCTCGATCATGTCCTGGCGATCGAGCGAAACAACCCGGATCGTACTGTCGCGATGCTGCTGCCGGAGCTGGTCGAACGTCAATGTACCAATATTTTCTCACAACCGGCGCGCCCGAATTCTCGCAGCTCGCTTGCTGCTGCAGGGCGCGCATCGAATCGTGATCGTAAATGTGCCCTGGTATCTGCGCAAACGGCCGTGAATGGTCCCGCACTTCTAAAGTCGCGACTTAAGAAACTAAATCACGAACCCGCAAACCGACCTGAGCAGGCGGGCGAACAATTCTGTCCAATCTGATGCTTTACAACGGGCGGCTCGTGCGGGCCTGGCACGATTTACTCGTCTTTAACTGTTGCGAACCGCTTTCACTCCTTCAGGTCCAGAGTTGTGAGATGAGCTCGGTGTCAAGATAGGCGACGCCCTCGCGCACCCTGCCATCCTCCAACCGCATCACCCAGCAATAGCGCTGATTGTAAGGCTTGCCATTTTTCGCGGATGCGCGGCCATCCCATTGCACCGCGACCTTGTCGCCGTCGGCGATGACGTCGAGCACGCTGGGCTTGATTGGTGTGGCAAGCCGCGCGGTTAACGGCTGCACCGCTACTTCCAAAAATTCGCGCTTGCTCTGGTAGGAGCGTGACACTCGGGTGCTGCCGATAACCGTCCATCGCACGTCGTCAGCGAGAAGTTTGAAGACCGCGTCTGCGTCGCCGGCGGCCCACTTGGCGAACGCCTGCTGAATCAGCTTCTTGTTTTCTGCTGCGCTCATAGTCTGCCTTCTTCCGCTAGACAAGCCGGCTAAGAGATCTGCCTGGTAAAGGTTGCTAGATCGAAGTAATCGCGCCAAACCTTGATTTTGCCTGCGTCATCGAGTTCGAACATGCCGGCCACCGGGACCTCGGCCTTTTTACCGCTTTTCATGGTAATCGTGTCGACGCGCGAGTCGAAAACGACATTGCCCTCATGCAGGCTCTTCAGGATCTTGACGCTGAAGGCGCTCATGTCCTTCATGAAACCGTGCGTCATCTCATGGATCGCCTGTTTGCCTTTTGCGGGGGACATGGGGACGTTGTCCCATACGGCATCTTCCGCGAAGTAAGTCATGACCTCGTCAGGATTCAGGCGAGTCCAGGCGGCGAAAAGGTCGCTAATCACCTTTTCACAATTGGCGGCCATAGTGTTTCTCCTTGAAGCGATTTACTGATGAGTTCTCAATTCTGCGTGTAATACGATGCTGCGTTAATATCAAGATGGCGGATCGCGCGGCTGTCGTTGGGCAGCGAATTTCAAAGCGGATATATGACGAGCTTTTTCTCCGCGCTGAAGGAGATGCGATGAGAATCCTGCACGCAGGCGCAACCGGCGCGAGGCTGTCGCTGATCCGTTGTTTGAAAGAAAACAATCGGGTATCACCGGACCGGGCCGCCTGACGCTGAACAGATTTCTGAATTGCTCGCTCGTCTTCTCGTGCGAGCAGTTGGGATCGACGCAGGCGCGAGCTCTCGGCGACTGGGCCGCTGAGGATCGAGTAACAGCGAAAGGAGAGTCGACATGCAGTTCGAAGACATTCTCTATGAGAAGGCTGACGGCGTTGCGACCATCACGATCAACCGGCCCCGGCAAATGAATGCATTCCGCAGCAAGACGGTTGACGAGCTCGTTCAAGCGTTTTATGAAGCATGGCGCGATCGTGGTGTGGGGTGCGTAATTCTCACCGGAGCGGGTGAGAAGGCCTTCTGCGTGGGCGGAGATCAGACGACCCGGGAAGAAGGTGGCTACAAGGGGAAGCCATCGCGATCAGATTTGGGACTCGACATAGAGGACCTTCACTCGGTTATCCGCGACATACCGAAGCCGGTGATCGCCGCCGTTAACGGCTATGCGATAGGCGGTGGGCAGGTGCTCCACGTGCTCTGCGATCTCACGATCGCATCCGACACGGCAAAGTTTGGCCAAGTAGGGCCAAAAGTCGGAAGCGTGGACCCGGGCTTTGGCACCATGTACCTCGCTCGCGTCGTCGGCGAAAAGAAAGCTCGTGAATTCTGGTATCTGTGCGAACAGTATACGGCGGAGGATTGCTGTCAGATGGGTCTCGTGAACAAGGTCGTACCCGCCGCCCAGCTGATGAACCAGGCGCGAGCTTGGGCCCGGAAGATCGCCAGCATGAGCCCGACAGCAATAACGCTGGCCAAGGCGTCATTCAACGCACCGAGCGAGGAGATTCGCGGCATCGGTGCTGTGGCGCTACGTGCACTCGCACTCTACTACGGAACTGAAGAGGCGATGGAAGGCAAGAACGCGTTCCTCGAAAAGCGGACGCCGGAGTTCAGCAGGTTCCGTCGGTGAAAAAAAGAGGGGAGCGCAAGTTTAAGGCTGAAGTGACCGGCAGGTACTCACGCAAGAGTTGCTTCTTTCGCATCGCCCAGCGTGGCGCGAACTAACGCGCGCAGAAAGTGATCGATCCTCTCCGGCGGAACGCGGGTGAACTTCATTTGAGCAACCATGTGCGCAGAACCGACTATCACGCGAGCGTCATCGTCGACGTCCACCTCGTTTGTGGCGCCGTCGTTCACGCGAACCCCGAACGCTTCGATCAGACGGCAATCCGCCGGGATGTTGTTCCCCTGTTCCAGCAGAACGATCTCGCCGGGCACCAGGCAGTCAGCGTGCAACCTGACCGCCTTGCCGTCGCGCAACACGTCGACCTGCTGCGGCAGCAACTCGCGCAGCGCGGCGAGGGTGCGCTCGACCCGAAATTCCTGCCAGAAAGAAAACAGCCCGCTGACCAGGATCACCACCAGGATGGCATAGCCCACCTTGGCCATGCCTTGTCCCGGGTCGCTCCACTCGGCCAGAAAGGCGAGCGCCGCTGCCAGCCACAGGATCAACGCGAAGAAATGGGTGAACTCCTTCAGAAACCGCAGCAGCATTGGTTCGCCGGCGACTTCTTCCACCCGATTGGGGCCGTACTCGGCGAGTCTCCGCGCGGCTTGCGCGGATGACAACCCCCGGGGACTGCTGTTGAGGCTCGCGACGGCGTCGGCAGCTGACAGTTGGTGAATCTGCATCGGAGGCGATTCGGCAAAATTCGATGCGCCCAAGCCGGCTGACGCGGATCGAGAGCCCGTCAGCACCATCGCAGAGCCTCCACTTTCCTAGCGTGCAGAGCACCTGAGAAACAAACGGGAAAGGGTTGATCACCACCTGCCGGTCACGAGCCTCGTAGCCGACAGGCTGTCCGCGGTCAGAAGGGTGCATCTAGCTGCGCCATCAGAACGGTTAGACCTTCGAGCGCTTCAGGCCTCGGTCCGCGAATCCCGTGATTCAGGCGAGTCTGTCGCTCGAACAGAGGTGTGCGGCAAAGACGGGCCCCTTATCCCCGAACGGCCAGGGTTTCTTGAGAAATACACAGCTGGTCCAGAACTCTCTGGCCGTTCGGTACCCTGCGAGCATCGAATTGGCTCATACAGGAAGTTGCCGACCGAGACCTACTGCCTCCGTAGGCGGTGCGCCACTTATGTGGTGGCGCGAACGGATACAGCACTTCAGCGTCCAAGTCCGCAGCCCCGCCGATCTCCTGTGGCATGGCGAATGCTACATGCTATGAGGCGTGAACGTGCCGCTTATCAGACGCCTGTGGCCGGTTGCTGCCGTGCTGCTGATCATGGCGGCGGTTGCACTCTGGTGGATAACCCAGCGCAAGTACGGGCCTGAATATGTCACTGGGCAAGTAGATCGCGGTTCGGTTGTCCGCTCGGTTACGGCGACGGGCACCGTGAATCCTGTTGTGGTTGTCCAGGTGGGCACCTACGACTCCGGGCCGATTATCGCTATCTACGCGGATTTCAACTCGCGCGTAAAAGCCGGACAGTTGATTGCCAAGATAGATCCCCGGCCGTTCACCGTAAAAGTGCATCAGGCTGAGGCTGCTCTCGCCAATGCCCAATCTCAGCTCGGCAAAGATCAGGCTGATCTAGTCTACAAGGAACTAACCTTTCAGCGTGATTTGAAACTGCATGAGGAGAACGTCATTTCGCAGGACACGCTCGACAGCGCGAGTAGCGCTTTCAAACAGGCCGCATCGCAAGTTGCGTTGGACCAATCCCTGATCAAACAGCAGGCAGCCAACCTAGAAGAGGCACAGGTTAACCTCGCTTACACGGATATCATTTCTCCGGTCGACGGCACAGTGGTGTCGCGCAATGTCGATGTCGGGCAGACGGTTGCCGCCAGCTTTCAGACTCCGACCCTGTTTCTGATTGCTAAGGACCTGACGCAGATGCAGGTCGATACTAACGTGAGCGAATCCGATATCGGCGACGTGCGGGAAGGTGAAACCGCGGAGTTCGGAGTGGATGCCTTTCCTAATCGCGTGTTCCAGGGCAGCGTTGGACAAGTCCGTCAGGTACCGATCAGTGTCCAGAACGTTACTACCTATGACGTCGTGGTCAACGTACCCAACCCTGAATTCCTGCTCAAGCCCGGCATGACAGCCAACGTGACAATCATTACTGCGCAGCGGGATAATGTACTTCGAGTTCCAATTCAGGCTCTACGATTCTCACCCAAGTCCGCAACCCCGAAACTGAGCCGCTCGTCGAGTCCGCATGAGCAGCAAGTGTGGGTCGCCCATGGCAGCGTGCTTGAACCGGTATCGATCACGACCGGACTTGACGATGGACATAATGTAGAGGTTTTAAGCGGAGGGCTCAACCCAGGCGATTTGGTGGTCACTGCCGAATCGGCTCGGGACGACACGAGCACCGCTGCAGTACCGGCATCTTCATCTACTCTTCGCTTCGCGCATTGAGAGTTCCGTGGTGTCCGCGACCATCGAAATCAAAGGACTGACCAAGACCTACCGCATGGGTGAGGTCGAAGTGCACGCCCTGCGGAATGTCTCATTCAGCGTTGAGCGCGGCGAGTTCGTCGCGATTATGGGTGCTTCGGGTTCGGGCAAGTCGACCCTGATGAACATTATCGGTTGTTTAGATCGTCCTAGCAGCGGCCTTTACGAACTGGAAGGTATCGATGTCGCTTCACTCGCGGACAACCAACTGGCGGCGATCCGCAGCAGTCGAATCGGATTCATATTTCAAACTTTCAACCTGCTTTCGCGGACGACCGCGCTCGAGAATGTCGAGCTGCCGCTCTTTTACTCGGAGCAGGCCGACGATGGCGAGCGGCGCGCCGAGACGTTGCTCGAGATGGTCGGGCTTCATGGACGCGAAAACAATAATCCGAACCAACTCTCGGGCGGACAGCAGCAGCGAGTCGCCATAGCGCGTGCGCTAATCAACCGGCCGTCGATTCTGCTGGCCGATGAGCCTACCGGGAATCTGGACTCGAAGAACTCCGCTGAAATTATGGAGATCATCCGTCGGCTTAACCGTGACCACGGACTCACAGTTCTGGTAGTGACCCACGATCCAGACGTAGCCGCCTATGCGGATCGGGTCGTCACTTTCCGCGACGGCGCAATAGTCTCCGATCTTCGAACGCCACACGCTGAAGCGGCTGCGGCCAAGCGGCAAGCTGCGACGGCTGTTCTCGTGTCCAGGCAGCCTGCTCCCTCATCTTCCGGGGAAAGCCATGTGCGCAAATTCGGCGTCATGGCATTGAGCGCCGCCGCCAGAGCGCTCAGGCGAAACAAGACCCGCGCTGCCCTGACCATGCTTGGTATTTTTATCGGCGTTGCCGCGGTGATCGCTATGGTTGCGGTGGGTGACGGCGCGCGCTATTCCGTGCAGCAACAGATCCAGAGCCTCGGCACGAATCTGCTGGTTGTGCTGCCGGGCGCCACTACCGCCAGCGGTGTCCGCGCGGGCTATGGCAGCCTTTCAACCCTGACGGTCGCGGACGCCGACGCGATTCGGAAGGAGATAGGCATCGTAGCGGCGACCAGCTACATCGACCGCCAGGTTGCGCAGGTCGTGTACTCCCATCAAAACTGGAGCACGAGCATCAACGGCACCACTCCCGCTTACCTGATGATCCGTGATTGGCCGGTGGTTCAAGGACGCGCATTTACCGAAGACGAGGAGCACAGCGCGGCGCCAGTGTGCCTGCTCGGACGAACGGTGGTGAACACTCTGTTTGGCCCGGGCGAAGATCCCATCGGCACGATCATACGAGTTAAGAATTTCCCGCTACGCGTGATCGGCATACTCGCGGTGAAGGGCCAGTCGAACTACGGCCAGGATCAGGACGACACCGTAATGATTCCGTTCAGCACCGCAGAACGGAAGGTCTTGGGGACTTCACAGGTGACAATGAACGTTCCAACAAGCTCCGCCGGATCGAGCAATCCCGTTCTGAATCCCTACAGCGGAGCGCCCAGCACCAGCGCCTCCAATCCAGTCTACCAACAAAGCCTCACGCGCATTAATCCATTTGGCAGTCCGCCAAAGATCTCAGGCGTAGTGAACATGATCTTTATCAAAGCCCGCACGGCCCAGGATGTCGGCTCAGCCCAAATCCAGGTCCAACATTTATTGCACAGGCGCCACCATATAGGCATTGGCCAGGATGATGACTTCACGGTACGCAGTCTTAGCGAAATCGCACAAGCCTCTGAAAGCGCAAGCGAGGTGATGCGAATGCTGCTTGCCGCTGTGGCATCGATTTCTCTGATTGTTGGCGGTATTGGAATTATGAACATCATGCTGGTCTCGGTTACTGAGCGAACGCGCGAGATCGGAATCCGTATGGCGATCGGAGCGCGCCGCGTGCAGATTCTTCTTCAGTTCCTGATCGAGTCCGCCCTGCTCAGCGTCGTCGGCGGGCTGGCGGGCGCCGTGCTCGGGATGATCGCATCCAAGGCGCTCTCTGCACTCGCCGGCTGGCCGACCTTGATCTCGCCGACGGCGGTGATCGGTGGATTTTCATTCGCGGCGGCGGTTGGCCTCTTCTTCGGGTGGTACCCGGCGCGCAAAGCTTCAATGCTCGATCCGATTGAGGCGCTTCGTTACGAGTAAGACCCTCCCAGGGAGCGGTCCATATATGAGAAGGGACAGCCCTTCGGTTTGGCTTTCGGGTTGCCTAGCATAGCTGTTGCCCTGCGCCGCTCCTCACGTATCTTTGCCCGCTCCTGGAGGATTGCAGACCGTTCCTCGGGCGTGAATTGCGCCCAATAGTCGCGGGCCCGCTTGGATTGAACATTATGCGCCTCCTGGGCGCCGCCAGCGCCGCAGGGGCGCCTTAGCATCCGGTGAAAAGAGATTCCGCGAATTGGTTGCGCCAGTTTTGGCAGTTGTTGAGCCCTGGCAGGGGAGATCGGTATACATGGCACCGACCGTTATCTGGCAACCAAGCTTCTGACGAGTCTGCAGGTTTCCTTCTCTCAGCCCTGATCGTCCTCTTCGCCGGCAAACTCCTCGATCGGAACACCTGAAGCCCGCGAGGGGCGAAGCGCGTGTCGGAGACCGTTGATACTTCCCCTCTGTATCCATTTATAGACCGCCAGGTTTGATACTCCGCATATTCTCGCTGCTTTCATAGGCCCCGCTACGTGCGCCCTTTCACACCTTCCGGGTCGTCGCCGATTCACGTGACGAGAAGCCATTGCTCCATCACCGGTAGCTGGCGACCGCCCTCTCCTATCGTTGGTGCGAGCGGCCCATTTCTATCCGTCCTTCTGGGAGGCCTTCATGATCGTGGGCGTAGGGACGTTGCGCGCGAGCGAGTTGGACAGGCTGTAAGAATTCGGGTTGCGGCCGATGGAACATCGCGGCCAGGCACTGATCGTGGTCGAGATGGGTGGTTACCTGAAAAACGACACGCTAAGAAATGCTAAGCACTCGACAATCCCAACTGCGGCTTCATCCCTGGGAGCGGCGAGCTTTTCGACATCGTCGCCGGCAGGTTTTCGATCGCAAAACCAGAGGCACGGGAGCCTGATCGCATCTAAAAGCCGCTCGACGCGGCGCTCGTCGATCCGGTCATAGATGGTCTGGGCGCGCCACGCCTCAGATTGGCCGCTGCCGCGCGCTTGGCCCGCCCGCCAGACTCAGCTTCAGGACCAGCTGCTAGCCTGACGGAGCCTCCTACCTGTTCCCGTCTCGATCCCTGCGCCTGAATTTCTGCACAAGGAGACAATTCGGTTGACACTGTCGGGCGGTTGACAAAAGACCATCCTGACCGATTTTCCAGACCGGAGTTTTTCACAAGCCTGAGTGATGTGTTTGGCTCCAGAGCTCTTTTCTTGACTGCGCTTGAAATTAATAGCCGTCCAGAATATTGCGAGATCACCCTTGCGAGCGAAAGGTGGCTCTTTCGCTCGTACGTTCAAGAGTCAAAAACAGCTAATGCGGGCACTGCGGAACAAACCGTCGCAAGGACTGGAGGCTTTCGGCTTGTCATGATCGAGGCCGCCAGCAAACCGCCCATCCTGGTCGTTGGTGGCGGAATCGGAGGGCTCACCACGGCGCTTGCGCTATCGCACAAGGGCATTCCGGTGCAGGTGCTGGAGCAGGCCGAGGAGTTCAAGGAGATCGGCGCCGGCATCCAGCTCGGCCCCAACGTGTTCCGCATGTTCGAGGTGCTGGGACTCACCCAGCGGATGTTCCGCTGGGCGGCATTTCCTGAAGGTCTGGAGTTGCGCGACTCGATTACTGCCGAAACCATCGTCAACATGAAAATCGACGCGCGGTTTTACGAAAAATACCGTGCGCCCTACGGTGTCATTCACCGGGCCGACTTGCTCAATGTCATCCTCGAGGCCTGCAGGAAGTCGAACCTCATCAAGCTGGCCACCTCGCAGAAGGTTGCCACGATCGATGATACGGGCAGCGGTGTCGTTGCCAAGACTGAAGCCGGCGAGACCTACATGGGCGCGGCGATGGTAGGCTGCGATGGGCTGTGGTCGACCGTGCGCCAACACATTGTCGGCGACGGCAAGCCGGTCGTCTCGGGTCACATCGCCTATCGCGCCGTGCTGCCGACAGCCGACTGGCCGAAGGAGTATCGTCTACCCAAAATGATCGTCTGGTGCGGCGAGAAGACCCATCTGGTCCACTACCCGCTTCGTCGCGGCGAGCTGTTCAACCTGGTCGTGGTGTTTCACTCTGACCGCTACGAGGAAGGATGGGACACCTACGGCGACCCGGCCGAACTGCACTCGCGCTTCCGGGACAAGTGCGAGCCGGTGCGCACCCTGCTGCAAAAGGTTAACGCCTGGAAAATGTGGGTGTTGTGCGACCGGCCGCCGATCAAACTGGAGCAAAGGCCGCATCACGCTGCTCGGTGGCGCCGCGCATCCGATGCTTCAATACCTCGCGCAGGGTGGCAACATGGCGATCGAGGATGCCGTTTGCCTAGCCGACCAGATCCAGGCGAGCGGCCAG
>Ga0335085_10016081_pt1 | contig 10831 bp, 5 predicted proteins | sample Lox_Sample_45_FD_206712 | JGI IMG/M metagenome (GOLD analysis project Ga0335085, IMG submission 206712) | Soil microbial communities from Loxahatchee National Wildlife Refuge, Florida, United States - Lox_Sample_4.5 | ecosystem: Environmental > Terrestrial > Soil > Wetlands | place: USA: Florida... | reverse complement strand
TCGATCTACGATCGACTGAAATTCGAAATTCGAAATTCGAAATTCGAAATCCTGGTTACGTTCCCTGTACCCGTCCCCAAGAATTTCACGGAGCAAGAGATTCGCGATCTGCTCGCCAAGCAGGGCTACCACAAGGTGGAAAAGTGCGGCGACGCGCTTGAAGTCACTCAAGATAACGTCGCTTTCACCGAAAAGAATCGCTCGCGGATGATTGACTCCCTCGAGGCCGCGCTGAAACACGGCCAGGGCCGGGTTAATGTCTGGCTTCACAGTCCTCCAGCACTCCAGTCCTCCAGCACTCCGTTCCGGTTCTCTTCCGACCTTCACTGCCCCGACTGCGACATTCATTATCGCGATCCGGTGCCGAATTTGTTTTCGTTCAATTCGCCCATGGGCGCATGCGAAACCTGCCGGGGATTCGGTCGCACCATGGGCATCGATTACGACATCGTCATTCCCGACGACGCCAAGACACTCGCGGGCGGTGCGGTCAAGCCGTGGCAGACCGAGAGCTACAGCGAATGCCAGGATGACCTGATGTCTTTCGCACCCAAACGCGGCATCCCGATCAATGTCCCGTGGCGCGATCTCACCGACGCGCAACGCAAGTGGGTGATTGATGGCGAAGGGAGTTGGGAAGACAACGAGTGGTACGGCGTGAAACGGTTCTTCGACTGGCTGGAGACCAAGAGCTACAAGATGCATGTCCGGGTTTTGCTGTCGCGTTACCGAACCTACGTCCCGTGCCGAGCCTGCGGAGGCGCCCGGCTCAAACCAGAGGCGGTGCTGTGGCGGCTGCCTTTTCCAGGTTCTGCCGGCCTGAACACCAGAACCGAAGCTCACGCTTCGGCTACAGTGCGAGAGAAGGGTCTCACGAACGGGCGAGAGATTCCTCGCTCCGCTCGGAATGACAACGCAAGGAAAGACGGTTTGACCATCCACGACATCGTGCTCCTGCCGATCGCGAAATGCAGCGAGTTCTTCGGCGCGCTCCGACTCCCCGCGCCGCTCGATGAAGCGACGGATCTCTTGCTCAACGAGATTCGCACGCGACTGCGCTACCTCGTCGACGTCGGGCTCGGTTATCTCACGCTCGACCGTCAATCGCGCACGCTCAGCGGCGGCGAAGTCCAGCGGGTCAATCTGACGACGGCACTGGGCACCTCGCTGGTCAACACGCTCTACGTTCTGGACGAGCCGAGCATCGGCCTTCATCCGCGCGACATCAACCGTCTCATCGGGATCCTGCGCCGTCTCCGCGACGCCGGCAACACGTTGCTCGTCGTCGAACACGATCCCGATGTGATTCGTGCCGCCGATCGGATTCTCGATCTTGGCCCCGGCCCCGGCGAACGCGGCGGCGAGGTTGTGTTTTTTGGAAAGCAAAATGACTTGAAGAAGTGTAAGCGGAGCCTGACAGCCAGATATCTCGCGGGAGCGGCGTCCCCGCCGCGACCGGCCCCATCGCGGCGAGACACCGCTCCCACAGAATGCTTGAATGTCAAAGGTGCCCGCGAGCACAACCTCAAGAACATCGACGTCGAAATTCCCCTCAACCGTATCGTTTGCATCACCGGCGTGAGCGGTTCGGGCAAATCCACGCTTGTGCAGGACGTGCTCTACAACGCGTTGCGGAAGTTGAAACACAAACCGGCCGAGCAACCGGGCAAACACAAGCGGATCACCGGCCACGAGCACATCGATGACGTGGTGATGATTGACCAGTCGCCCATCGGCCGGACGACGCGCTCGAACCCGGCGAGCTACGTCGGCGCGTTCGATGCCATCCGCAAATCATTCGCCGCCCAGCCGCTGGCCAAAGAACGCAACTATTCAGCGGGTACATTCAGTTTCAATAGCGGCGAAGGGCGTTGTCCGACGTGCCACGGCAACGGCTTCGAGCACATCGAAATGCAGTTTCTGAGCGACGTGTACCTCCGTTGTTCTGATTGCGATGGAAAGCGGTACCGCAAAGAAGTGCTGGAGGTGACCATCCGCAGTAGCGCGGCCGTCCCGCCCGCCCGGTCCAAACCCGGAGAACAACACGGGCGGGAAGCCCGCGCGACCAAGTCCATCGCCGATGTTCTCGACATGACCATCAACGAGGCGTGTGAGTTCTTTACCCATTTTCCTGAAGTCTTGCGGGGACTCGAACCGCTCCGTGCGGTGGGCCTCGGTTACGCGAAACTGGGCCAGCCCGTGCCGACGCTCAGCGGTGGCGAAGCGCAACGGCTGAAGTTGGCTGGGTATCTCGCTGAGAGTTCACGGATCAGGGTTTCAGGTTCAGGGTCACGTCAACCGAGAACTGTGAACCGGAAACCGAGAAGCCTGTTCCTGTTCGACGAGCCGACCACGGGCCTGCACTTCGACGACATTGCGACGCTTGTGAAAGCGTTCGACCAACTCGTTGCGCAGGGGCATTCAGTCGTCGTCATCGAGCACAACCTCGATGTCATCCGCGCGGCGGATTGGATTGTCGATCTCGGACCCGAAGGCGGTGACGCGGGCGGTGAAATCGTGTGCGTTGGCACGCCGGACGACGTGGCGGAGTGCGAGCGGGGTCACACGGGGCAAGCGCTGCGCGGGGGGGTGACTGGTGACCGGAGACAGGTGATTGGAGACAGAAGCGGTCAGGCTGATCGCCAATCGCCAATCACCAATCATCAAATTCGGATTCACAACGCCCGGGAGCACAATCTTAAAAATATCGACGTCCACATCCCGCGGGACAAATTCACGGTCATCACCGGCATCAGCGGCAGCGGCAAAAGCACGCTGGCATTCGACATTCTCTTCGCCGAGGGCCAACGTCGTTACCTCGAATCCCTCAACGCGTATGCCCGGCAGTTCGTTCAGCCGGCGTCGCGTCCCGACGTCGACGCGATTTTTGGGATTCCGCCCACGGTGGCGATCGAGCAGCGGACGAGTCGGGGCGGCCGCAAGAGCACGGTGGCGACGGTCACGGAGGTTTATCACTTCTTACGGCTGTTGTTCGTGAAGCTCGGGACTCAGTTTTGTCCCGACTGCGATCTTCCGATTCAGCCGCAAACACGGGAGGCAATCGTAGCGAAATTGTTTGAAGAATACCGCGGTCGACGCGTGGAATTGCTGGCCCCGCTCATCGTGAACCGCAAGGGTTACTATACCGACCTCGCGCAGTGGGCATTACGCAAGGGGTTCGCCCAACTGCGGGTCGATGGCGAGTTGGTACCCACCGCAAAGTGGCCGCGGCTCGACCGGTTCAAGGAACACAACATCGAGTTGCCGGTCGGCGCCATCGAAGTGACGCCAACACGGGAGAACGAGTTCCGCGAATTGCTCGAAACGGCACTGGAGTTTGGTAAGGGAACGGTTGTCGCGGTGGCCCCAGATCGTCGCTCCGGCGCGCAACGGCTTTTTTCCACTCGTCGGGCGTGTCCGAAGTGCGGGCGCAGTTTCGAGGAACTCGATCCACGATTATTCTCGTTCAACTCAAAGCACGGCTGGTGTCCGAGTTGTTACGGGACGGGATTGTTGTTCTACGGATTCACCGAGGAACACACCGGCGAGGAAGCGTGGTGGAACGAGTGGTTTGAGGGTACCGAGCGGCCGTGTCCCGATTGCCAGGGCGCACGGCTTCGCCGCGAGGCCATCGCGGTCAGGTTTCAGGGCCTGAACATTGCCGAAATGACCGGGTGGACGGTCGCGGACGCCGAGCGACGGTTCCAGTCATTGAAGCTGCGTGGGCGGGACGCGGAGATCGCTCGGGACATTGTGGCCGAATTGCGTTCGCGGCTGGCCTTCTTGCGCGAAGTCGGATTGCCATACCTGTCGCTCGATCGCGCCGCACCGACTCTGAGCGGCGGTGAGGCGCAACGGATTCGGCTCGCGGCGCAACTCGGTTCGAACCTGCGCGGCGTGTGCTACATCCTCGACGAGCCGACGATTGGATTGCATCCGCGCGACAATCTCATGTTGCTCGACACGCTCCATCAACTGGAGGCGAAGGGGAACACGGTGGTCGTCGTCGAGCATGACGAGGCGACGATCCGTCACGCCGAGCACATCGTTGACCTCGGCCCCGGCGCGGGCGTGAACGGCGGGCAACTCGTGGCGGAAGGATCGTTGACCGACGTGATGAGCGATCGGAGATCGGTGACCGGACAATTTCTGCGCCAACCGCTCCGGCATCCTCTCTGGCCCAATCACCGGTCACCGGTCACCAGTCACCAGTTGGAGATTGTCGGGGCGAGCTTGCACAACCTCAAGAACCTGCGGGTGAAGATTCCGCTGGAACGTCTCGTGTGTGTGACCGGCGTGAGCGGCAGCGGCAAGAGCACGCTCGTGAGAGAGGTGGTGTACGACAATCTGAAACAGATCGGGGGAGCATCGAAGCGTCGGAACGTCCGAGCGCATGAACAACCGAATGGAGCTTTGCGTTCCCACGCGTCCACGCTCTCACGCTCAGACGAACTGCGCGGTTGTGAGAAAATCCTCGGGGCCGAACATGTCGCCCGCGTTCTGGAAGTGGGCCAATCCCCGATCGGCAGGACGCCGCGCTCGTGTCCGGCGACCTACGTCGGATTCTGGGATGACATTCGCCGGTTGTTCGCGAGCACGCCCGAAGCGAAGATGCGCGGTTACGAACAGTCGCGGTTCTCGTTTAACGTCGCCGGTGGCCGCTGCGAAGAGTGCGAAGGGCAGGGGATCAAGAAGATCGAGATGAGTTTTCTGCCCGATGTGGCGGTGATCTGCGAGGCGTGTCGGGGCAAACGGTTTGCGCCGGAGACGCTGGAAGTGAAATGGAAGGAGAGAAGCATCGGCGACGTGTTGGCGATGAGCGTGGAAGAAGCGGTTGAATTCTTTTCTGCGCACCGGCACATCCATCACGATTTGAAACTTCTGCAAGAAGTTGGCCTGGGCTATCTCACGCTCGGCCAGCAAAGCCCGACGCTGAGTGGCGGCGAAGCGCAACGGATCAAACTGGTAACGGAACTGGCAAAGGCGGGGACAATTGAGCAAGAGGCGCGGGCACGAGTAAGAGGGGGAACCCTTTACGTTCTCGATGAGCCGACAATCGGGTTGCACATGGCGGACGTGGAAAAACTGGTTCGCGTGTTGCATCGGTTGGTGGACGCGGGGAATACGGTGGTCATCATCGAGCACAACCTCGACGTGATTGCCGAAGCTGATTGGCTCATCGATCTCGGTCCCGAAGGTGGTGGTGGCGGCGGGCGGATCGTGGCGCAGGGAACGCCCATCGACCTGTCGCGCAACCACAAGAACTCCCACACGGCGGGGTTTCTCCGGGATTTCTTGCGGGAGCGGAAGCAGTCCGGGTCGATCGTTGCCGATGATTGAGGCTCGGCGGGAGCGCAACCCGGGGACTCTCTGCGGGAATCGGTAACGAGGGGCTGTTCGTCTCGTCTCAACCGGTGCTTTTCATGCCGAAGGCGATGCCGTTCACGGTGAGAGCGAGCAACCGGCGGAGCTTTTCGGCATTCGGTGATTCGCGGGCCCGGCGCCAGCGTGGCAGGAAACGAATCTGCAGGTAGTTGAGCGGATCGATGTAGGGATTGCGGAGTCGGATCGACTCGGCGAGCACGGGTTGGTTGGCGAGCAGGGCGCTCCGCTGGTTGACACTGAGCACCATCCGGGCGGAGCGATCATACGCATCCTCGATCAACCCGAAAATTTTGTGGCGGACGCCCGCATCCTGAACCAGTGACGCGTACCGACCCGCGATGTACAGGTCGGTTTTCGCGAGCGACACCTCGGCGTTGTCGAGCACTGCGGCGAAGAACGGCCAGCCGGCATACATCTCGCGCAAGCGGGCGAGGCCATCGGGTTGACGGTGGACGAATTCCTCCAGCGCGTGGCCGACGCCATACCAGGCGCCGAGCAGGTGCCGCGATTGCGTCCACGCGAACACCCACGGGATGGCGCGCAATTGACGGAGGTCGGTCGTCTGTTGTCGGCGACTGGGACGCGAGCCGATGCGCAGATGTTCGATGAGGTCGATCGGCGTCGCATGCCAGAAATACTCCTGGAACTCCGGGGTTCGATAAACCAACTGTTGATAGAACTCGAATGCAGTCTGCGCCATCTCAGCCATCCATCGTTCCCAATCCGCGATTCGGGTCAAATCGACGCGCGGCGGCAGGCAATTGGCGGCGATCACCGCCGAGGTGAGCTGTTCGAGGTTGCGCTGCGCAATCAGCGGGTTGGAATACTTCAGCGAGATGACTTCGCCCTGCTCGGTGATGCGGATGCGACCGCCGTGGGCCGCGAACCGTTGGGCGCGGAGGCTGCGATGGCTCGCGCCGCCGCCGCGGTCGATGGATCCGCCCTTGCCATGAAAGAACCGCAGCTTTACGCCGCACTCGTCGGCGAGCAGCGCCAATTCCTTCTGGGCGCGATACAGGGACCAGTTGGCGGCGAGGTAGCCGCCGTCCTTGTTCGAGTCCGAATAGCCGAGCATGATTTCCTGCACGTCATCGCGCGTTGCCAGATGGGTCCGGTAACCGGCGTCGCTCCACAGATCGCGCATGATCTGGGGCGCCCGGTCGAGGTCGTCGATGGTTTCGAACAGCGGCACCACGTCGATGTGTCGCAGTTTCGCGCGACCCGCGAGATGCCACACCTTCCGGACGTCGTCAGCTCCACGGGTCATGCTCAGGATGAAGTGATTGGCCGCCGTGACGCCGTACTCGCGTTGGATGTGCCGGATGCATTGCAACTCGGTCAGCAGTTCGTCTGGTGCGTCCGCCAGCCGCCGGCTGTCGTCCCGGAAATCCAGCTCGGCGAGGTGGAATCCAAACACCTGGGCCTGGGTGATGAGACGCGCCAGCCGACCCGACGCGGCGCGGTGCGCGTGCTGACGGCGGAGTCCGGCCTGGATCTGTTCGAGATCGCGGACGAATTCCGCGGGCCGGAGGTACCGTCCGCGCAATTTGCGGCGGATCGCGACGAGTTGTTTGCGAAAGATTTCGCCCGGTTGAAACGGATCGCGGCCGGGTGCGGACCGGTGGCCGCGCGGCGACGAGTGCGTGAGTTCTTCGAGAAGCTTCTCGCATTGTCGGTCGTAGTCGATGAGGAGGCGATCGCGGTGGAGTGCGGCGGTCAGCAAGCTGATCTCGGGCGTGACGAACGGATTTCCGTCCCGGTCACCACCGACCCACGACGCAAAGGTGAGGAACGAACGGGTCCGTCGCACGTCGGGATAACACGCGGCCAACTCGGCATCGAAGGTGGCGTAGAACCGGGCAACGGTTTTGAAAATCGCGTGGTCGAAGAAGAACAACGCGTTCTCCACTTCGTCGAGCGGGCCGACCTTGTGTTGACGGACTTCCTGCGTCTGCCAGAGCGCCTCGAGGATTTCGTCGGGGTCGTCCAGTTGCTGGGCCAGACGCAGAATCTGATTCAGTACCGTGCGGCGTTTGGCTTCGGTCGGGTGCGCGGTGAGGACCGGCTGGATTTCCAGCGCGTTCAGGCAATGCTGTAACGTTTTGGACGAGACGTTGGCGCGCTTCAGTTCGTGAAACAGCCAGCGCAATGATTGCGTGGGTGACGGACCTGCTTGCAAGTGACGGATGCGGGCGCGCTCTTCGCACAGGTTCACGACCTGAAAGAACAGGCTGAACGCGTGGGCGACCCGGTTCGCCTCGGCGGTGGTCAACCGGGCGATGAGGCGGCGTTTGTGACGGATGGATCCAGGCTCGTGGCGTTCGCGGATGGCTTTCGCGAGTTTGCGGATCTGTTCGATGTGGTCGAACACGCGTTCGCCGGCTTGTTCGCGAATGATCGCGCCCAGCCGGGTGGTTAGAAAGCGAACTTCGTTCTTCAGTTGCGCATCCACGCCCGTGCCGCGGACTATAGCAGAATGCGGCGAACTTCGTCGTAGTTTTCCGCGATGAAGTCGGCCTGCTGGAGTTTTTCCGGCGGCAGGCTGGAGGTGAGACCGATGCAGGTCATGCCGGCCATTTTCGCCGCTTGAACGCCCATGGCGGCGTCCTCGATCACGCAGCATTGCGAGGGGCGCACGCCAAGGCGCTGGGCCGCGGTGAAATAAATTTCCGGGTCGGGCTTGGTAAAGCGGATGTCTTCGTAGCCGACGATGACGTTGAAGTGCGGACGGAGTCCGCTGATTTCCATGACGACGTCGATGACGCTGCGGAAATTGCTCGAGGCGATCGCGAGCTTGTAGTGCCGGGCCAGTTCCGGCACGAGCGTGTGTAATTCCTGGAACACGGGTCGCCGCTCCTGCAGGTAACTCACAAAGTGCTTCAACTTTCGTTGGGTGAGATCTTCAAGTTCGAACGGCACGTTGTGTTTCTCGATGAAATCCTTGAGCAACACCTTGTCCGAGCGCCCGTAGTATTCGTGGAACACGATGCCGTGGTCGTGTTTGCGGCCGAGTTCTTCAAACAACGCTTCGAACGCCTTCTTGTGGAGTGGCTCGCTGTCCACAATGACGCCGTCCATGTCGAACACGATCGCCGAGAAACGTTTCATCCGCGGTAGACGCGAACCTGAACGGCATCGGGTTTAAGGAACAAGTTCAGCAGGATGCTGATGATGCTGATCACGAGCGCGCCGCCGACGGCCGTCCAGAATCCCTCGACGTGGAAGGTGGGGATCACCCAGCTCACGAGCTTGAGCATGGCGGCATTGATGACCAGCGTGAACAGGCCGAGCGTGAGGATGTTGATCGGCAGGGTGAGAAGGATAATCAGCGGCCGCAAATATGTATTCACGATCGCCAGGACCACAGCCGCCGCGATGGTGGCCGGCGTGGTATCGAACCAGATCCGGCTGAACATGGCGTCGGCCACCAGCAGCGCCAGGGCGTTAATGGCGAGCTTGGTGAACAAGATGAGCAGTCGTCGTCCCACGACGAAGATGTAACCACAGACAGGGGCAACGGCGCCACCGAAAAATCAATACTTCCACTTGATCGTGCAGCCGATGGCGTGGGTAATGGGATTCTCGACCTTCTTGTGCGCGAGGACGGCGTCGATCGCGCTCCGCAAGTCGTGGGTCTTCACCTTGTCGGGGTGTTGCCAGTTGTCGTCGATGCGCCCGACGTAGCGTACTTGGAACCTGGAATTGAGCAGAAACGCTTCGGGGGTGTACTCCGCCCCGTAAGCACGCGCCACGCGTTGGGTCTCGTCACGCAGATACGGAAAATTGAACTGCCGATCCTTCGCGCGGCGGACCATGTTGTCGAAGCCGTCCTCCGGATAAGCCACGGCATCGTTGGCGTTGACGCCGATCAGTTGCACGCTTTTCGGACCGTAATCCCGCTGGATGCAAATGAGCCGATCCTCATACGCTTGGACATACGGGCAGTGATTGCAGGTGAACAGCACGACGACGATCTTGTTGTCTTTGAACGAGCTCAGGGAATAATCTTTTCCGTCCACTCCGGGCAAGGTGAAATCCGGCGCGCGCTGGCCGATCTCCAGCTTTTTCATGGCATTCATGACCGAACCCAGATTCCCATTTTGCTTCCCCGAAGTAGTGAGGCTGCGACGACGGATAACGTAGCAGCACGGACTGAAAGGTCAAGGTCTTGTTCGGTCCCGCGAAAGTGGTTGAGCGCACTGATTGATTTTGTTACACACACCGCCATGACCGCAGGGAGTGCAACTTCAGTGCCAGTTGCTCGTCCTCGACCCGGAGGAATCATCGCGTGAAGGAATCTCTTTCGCGCCGCGCGGCCCAAGCGCTTCGCGCACAGGCCCCGGTCCTTTCATCCCTGCGCGCGACCATCGGGCTGGACGGATTTGTGGACGAAATTGTCACTGTTGTGGACAAACGTGAATCGGCCACAAAGTTCACGCGTGTTCCGACGATCTCCGCGTTTGCCGACCGCCTCGCGCGTGCCGCCGGTAGGAGTTCCAACATCGAACTCGTTGTGGAACGCGTCAAACTGGGCGGCAACGGCCCGATCATGGCCAATGCGTTGGCCGCCTTTGGTACCCAGGTCACCTGCATTGGGTGTCTCGGCTACCCGCAGATACACTCGGCCTTCGCCGAACTGGCCGCCCGGGCCGCCGTCCTCAGTCTGGCCGAGCCTGGCCACACGGACGCGCTCGAATTCGATGATGGCAAGCTCATGCTGGGCAAGCAGCAGCCGCTCAAGCAGGTCGACTGGCCGGGCCTCGTCGAGCGGGTGGGCACGGACCGTTTGCTCACATTGCTATCCGAAGCCAGCCTCGTCGGCTTGCAGAGCTGGACGATGGTGCCGTTCATGAGTAACATTTGGGAGCACGTGCTGACCGAACTTTGTCCAATGATTTCCCCGAGCAGGGCACGAATGATTTTTTTCGATCTCGCCGATCCCGAGAAGCGGGATCGGAAAGACATCGCGCACGCCTTGGAGTTGATTGGACAATTCGAGAGATTTTTCGCTACTTATCTCGGCCTCAACGAGAAGGAATCGTTCGGCATCGGTCAGGTACTCGGCTATCAGGGGCCGATGGCCGGCGAAGCAGCCGTGAAATCCGTTGCGGAATTCATCCTCGGCAAACTGGGCATTACCACGGTCATTGTTCATCCGCGCGAGTACGCCGTCGCCGCTTCGGCCGATGGCGTCACGAAGGTCACCGGTCCGTCCGTCGGGAAACCGGTCATCAGCACGGGCGGAGGCGACCACTTCAACGCCGGATTCTGTCTCGGCAAACTCATCGGTGCTGACGACGAAATTGCGCTGCAGCTCGGCGTCGGCACGTCGGGTTATTACGTGCGCACGGGCAACAGCCCCAGCGTCAACGAGTTGGCAGATTTCCTGCACTCATTGTGAGACATGGCACGATTGATCGCGGAGAATCGGGACATCATTGGTTTG